>Ga0172371_10009075_pt1 | contig 13747 bp, 15 predicted proteins | sample Lak12m_FD_114543 | JGI IMG/M metagenome (GOLD analysis project Ga0172371, IMG submission 114543) | Freshwater microbial communities from Kabuno Bay, South-Kivu, Congo - kab_022012_12m | ecosystem: Environmental > Aquatic > Freshwater > Lake | place: Democratic Republic of the Congo: South-Kivu... | reverse complement strand
CAAAGCCTGTTCAAACTCATCTACGCCCAGATCGCGCTGGCCGGCATCCCGGTCGCTGGCGCCGAGATTGTTGTGCGGCCTGGCCTTGTTGGGGCTTTTCGCGACGGCATCGCTCCAGATGCTCACCTGAGAGCGCCAGACAGCATTGCGCTCAAAAGCGGCCAAGGCCAGAACGGCGATTATCAGCAGCGCAACTGGAATGATGAATCTGAGGATGTTGGGATCAAGCGCCTTCAGTCTCGTCAGTAACGTGCAGACTATCGCCACAACTGCGATTACCAGCCCGATGGATGGCAGGTAAAGGCGATGTTCATCGATCAGATTCGTAATCGGGTTAATGCTGGATTCCACCGACAGCGTGATGAAGAACCAGAAGATGCCAAAGGCGGCCAGCCTCAGCACGAAATCCTTCTTGCCCGAACGCCGGAACAAATAAATGCCGATGCCGAACAGGAATGCCAGGAACAGGAACGAAAGAAAAACATTCGGATCCGTGAAGGAATGATACAGCGGGTAGTCGTAATCGAGATTTTGGCCGGCCGGGAAAAAGAATAACCTGAGGTAAGTAATGATGACCCGGAACTGGGTCAAAAAATAATCGAGGCCGGAGATCCCGGCGGTGGCGCCCCTGATTTCTTCGACCGCCTCGCCTGAAGACCCGGCTCCGCTCAAAAGGCTCATGGGAATCACAGCCAGCGTGGCCATGAACGGCAACAGATCGATGATTCTCCGCTTGATTTTTCCAGCAAGAAAAGTGAACTCGAACAGGGCTATTACCAACGGCAATGTGAAGGAAATCTCCTTGGTCCTCATCGCCAGAATGGCCAGCGCCAGCGCGGCGATATAAAAGGAGGCCTTCCTGGCCCGAGAGGCCTGCGGGCTCTGCAACCGCCATTGCACGTACATCAAAAGTGACGACAGGTAAAACAGAGTCGCCAGCGATGCGAACCGCTGGGAAACATAGGTGACAGCCTGCGTCTGCACCGGATTAGCAACAAACAGCAGAGCTGCAAACAGGGCCAGAAAGCTGACTGTCAGTCGCGGCAGCGGCTCGGACAACCGGCTGCGGAAGAAAGGAGTTTTCATCGTCAGAACCACAAGCCAGAACACCAGCATGGCGTTGCCTATATGGATAATCAGATTAAGTACGTGGTAACCAGCGACATTCAGGCCGTTCAGCCAGTAGTTAAAAGCAAAGGTAAAGAACGCTATCTGCCGGGTCGCACCCAGGGATGTTATGAAGGGGTTGAAATGAAACCCCCGGATGCCGGAGTTATCGACGATCAGCGGGTTATCATCGTAGACAAAAGGAACCCTGAACGTGTTGGAATAAATCACGAGGCCCAGCAAGGCGATCAGCAGTAACAAAATCGCATGCTGATGCCGGAGAAAAAAATCCTTGATGCCCTCGGGAGCCGGCGGCGGTGGTTGCTTTTTTCTTTTTCCAGCCGGCATGATGGTTTTATCCATTCAGGCGGTCGAGGGCTGATTGCAGATCCGCGGGTAGTTGTGAATCCACCTCGACGGTCTCGCCGGTCACGGGATGTGTGAAACGCAATCTTGCCGAGTGCAGGAACTGCCGGCCGATACCAAGCTCGTCCCGGCGGCGTCCGTAAACACTGTCGCCGGCTACCGGATGCCCTATGGCCGCCAGGTGCACACGGATCTGGTGGGTGCGGCCGGTTTCAAGCCGGACCTCCAGCAGTGAGTAGGGACCGGCGCCCCCCGTCCAGCTATCCAGTACGCGAAAATGCGTCACAGCGTCACGTCCACCCTGGCGCCTGACGGCCATCTGCTGGCGTTCGCGGGCATCCCGGCCGAGCGGCGCCTCGATGGTTCCTTCCCTGGTGGCAAAGAGTCCATGGACCAGACACAGGTAGGTGCGCTCGACTTTGTGCCGCGACAGAGCCTCTGTGAGACGCCGGTGGGTGTCGTCATCACGTGCCACGATCAGAAGTCCCGAGGTATCCTTGTCGAGGCGATGCACGATGCCCGGCCGCTGCGCATGCTCTCCACCGGCGATCTGCCTGCCCAGAAGGCCGTGAACCAGGGTTCCGGTCGCGTGCCCGCGGGCCGGGTGAGTAACAATGCCGGCCGGTTTGTCGACCACGAGCAGATAATCGTCTTCATAGGGAATGACGAGGTCCATATCCTCGGGTTCGAGGTCGGGCGGCTCCGGCGAGGGCACTGCTATTTCGATGATGTCGCCCTCGGCTACCTTATGGTTCTTGTTGCGCGCGTTGCCGTTGACTGTCACCAGCCCTGCGGCGATCAATTTCTGTGCCGCCGTCCGCGAACCTATCTGCGGCGATGCGGCCAGAATTTTGTCCAGACGCTCACCAGCATCGCCGGCACCGGTGCGAATAGTCAGGTGTTCGTGATCGGCTTCAGGCATATAAGTGATCCCCGGTTGGACGGGTGTGACTTGCGGCAATTCAGGATTCGCTCAGGTTACGCTCTTTGGATGGTGTCAAAAGCAACTGCAACAGCAATAACATCACACCGAACACGATGCACATGTCGGCCAGATTGAACGCGGGCCAGTACTCGAAATGAAGGAAGTCGGTGACGCTGCCATTGGCGACCCGGTCGATCAGGTTGCCAGCGCTGCCGGCGACCAAAAATGCCATCGGCCAGACCAGCCTCGAATTATTCCTGACGGCCAGGGCCGCGATCACCAATAGCACGACGATCATAAAACTGACCATGGCGATCAGAAAACTATGGCCGTCCAGCCAGCCGAAAGCGATGCCGGGATTCTGAACATGTTCAAGCCTGAAGAAGGGAAGCAGTTGAATCGGCTCATGAGGATCGAGCCAACGCCGGACGAGGACTTTCGAAATCTGGTCGGCCACAAGCAGAAACAGAATCAGCAGCAGCAACTTGGTTGAAGCGCGGCGCAATGAACTAACGTTTTTCCCGGCGGCGCTGGCATTCGACACACATGGCAGCGTAGGGCAGCACTTCCAGCCGCTCCGGGGGAATTTCCTTGCCGCAGGATTTACAGATGCCATAGGTACCCGCATGGATGGCTTCGAGCGCATCTTTGACCCTTTCCAGCACCAGCCGCACATTATCCTCGAGCGACATGTCCAGTTCCCGGCCGACAGCCAACCGGGCAACTTCGGAGATACGGTCGTCCTGGCTGGCTTCCATCGCCAGCTCGCGCTGCGCCGTCTCGACATCCTCTTCGAGGCGTTTAAGGTCGTGCTCGAGTTTCTCGCGGATCGCCTCGAGTTTCTCTATCTGTGATTTCGATACTTCCGCAGGCATTTTTCAGTCGTTCTCTCCGGGATGGCCGGATATTCGTCCGGCGGTGTGGGCAGATTCCTTATTCCTGATTCCCTATTCCTGATTATTCCTCATTCAGAGCGCCTTTTAACCTGGTTCGAGCCGTAGATGGGGTCATGCCCCTGAGCAACACCGTTTTCTCGCGTGACTTTTCACCCGCAACCAGGGTGGCGCCGTTTTTTTTCAATCCGAACTCGCGGGCGAGAAATCTCAGGAGCTCGCGATTGGCTTTACCCTCCACAGGTGGAGCCTGCAGGCGGATTCTCAGCCGCCCGCCGGCCTCACCCATTATTGCCGATTTACGGGCTCCAGGAGTTACCCGGACCTGAAGCAGAGTGCCTTCCGGCGCACTTGCGAACAATCTACCACTTGAACTTGTGTTCGTCGGTGTCGATTTCGACGTCGGCGAAGGGATCTTCCTCCTCAGTCTGCTTGGAGGCCGGTTCCAGCGGTGGGATGCGCACGGCTTCCTTTTCGGCGATAGGTTCGCCGGGAACGCTCTCAGCCAGGGAAAAATCGGCCGGCGGCTGTAATTCCGCCGGTTCCTCGTTGACATCATCGACTTCCGGGCTCGCGCCGGAAGCGGCGTCGTCGTGCATAAGTTCCTGTGACACCGCCTCGTCGATACCCGGAGGAAAGTCTTCCTCGGCCGCAGCCTCGGCGGTCGCGGAGAGGGAGGCGAATTCAGTCTCGCCGGAATCCTCGATACTGATTTCCTCATCCTGATCGAGGATGTTGGCGTACGATTCAATCACTGATTTAAGCTGGTAGCGCAGATCTTCCTGCTTCTGCTTGAGCGCCGACACCGATCGCTGGATCTTTTGGCGCTCGGCGTAGGAATCGTTGATGATGCTGCGGGACTTGAGTTCGGCGTCGCGCAGAATCAGGTCGGATTCCTTCTGGGCGTTCTGCTTTTGCTCCTCGGCCTGCTGCTGCGCGGAAACCAGGGTTTTCTTGAGGGTGTCCTCGATATTGCGGTATTGCTCGACCTTTTCCTCGAGGGACTCGAGTTTATCCTTAAAATCGATGTTCTCGTTGAAGAGGCGTTCGAATTCATCGGCAATATCGTCGAGGAATTCGTCGACTTCCATGTCCTTGTAGCCGCGCATGGAGCGGCCGAATTCCTTGTGCCGGATGTCCAGGGGCGTAAGTCTCATCTGTTTTTCCTCCCTGTTTGAGTAATTTTACAGAGTGCTTACTTTTGGTATAGTCCGGTTCCGCAGATGTTCCTGTTGCTTCTCCCTTCTCCCTGTGGCGCCGTAATCCTTCCGGCCGGCAAGGTTACCGCCGGCTGCTGATTACGGCTCGCGTTTGGCGCCGCGGCAGTTCCCGCTGCCGGCGGCTACCCCTCCACCCTTCTCAATACGGCCATGGGCGTCTGTTCTTCTCCCTGGCCGAGTGGATTGTCACGGAATGCCTGTTCAACCAGCTCCGGGTCGACACCGGCGGCGCCAAGAACGTTTACGCCCAGGTCATTAGCGTCAATGATGGCGACCGGCTGCCCGGAGAGCGCCGCGGAAATGTCCGTGGCGGATTTTTGCGGGTTGCTGGGTCCGAGGGTGACACAACGGTTATAAGGCGGAATCGTGCCGTCCGTGGGCCCGTCGATGGCGGCCACCTTGGGGCCGGCGACCCGGTAGAATGCTCCCTTGACGCCAAAGGGTTTGGTGACGGCGCTGGTAAAAGCGGCGGCAAAGATACGCGGAGCGCCAGCCTCCCGCAGGGCAAACTCCATCGTCCAGGGGCTGCCGATGCCGATGCCGTGAGGCGTCTTGGTGACGAACTTCGAGAGCCACGTCGCCAGGCGCGTCGGATGGATTTCCTCCAGCGGATAGGCGCGTCCCTCGCAGATAGCGACGATCTTTTCACTAATGGCGAGCGTGTCACCGGTCTGCAGATAAGGCTTCGCGTGTTCCCGGACGACGGCGATAATGTCATCTTTGGCTGTTACCAGGTGCGAGAATAGCGGCAAGCGGGTAAAGCGCCCTGACGGAACCACGATTTCAAGTTCCTTCCCCTGATTGGGGTCCCCGAACTTCCATGTCAGGGCGGCTTCCGACGGCCGATCCACACCTTCGTCTGTTTTCTGCCCGGTCAATTCGACCGTTCTCCTTTTTGATCGAAAAACACCCGCAGCCATATCTCCAGGTTCAATGCCCGCCAGATGGCCAGGGTCTCCTCGGCTTCGCCGGCGCAAATCCGATCGAAGGCTTCACTTACTGCCTCAGCATCGAAATATGGCCGCGACCTGAAGCTTTCGGAGTTGAATATATCGTTGACGAGGTCCTGCCGCGCCACCAGCCACGCCATCTCGGGCGTCGTGAAACCGACTTTCCAGCGGCGGCGGCGGACTTTTTCCGGCAATATGCCGGTTAACGCCTCGCGCATGACCCGCTTGTTCCAGCCACCGCCGATAATCGATTCCGGCGGCAGCGTAAAGATGTACTCTACCAGACGCGGGTCAAGAAACGGCACCCGCGACTCGACCGAGAAGGCCATGGAATTCTTGTCCTCATAGCGGAGCAACGCCGGCAGACTGTGGACGAAGACATCCTCATAGAGGCGTCCGCGCAGATCCTGCGCCTGATGGCGCTGGCGGCGGTCCGGCTGGAATTTTTCGTAGAAGCCGGCGTTAATCAGCGAGTTGGCCTCAACCTGGCGCCCCGGCTTGAAACGGTCGCTCAGGTAATTCCGGAAAAACGGCAGGGTGACGTCGCGCGCGTCGAGCATTTCCCTGAGCAGGGTCGCGAAATGATACCCTGACTTCAGTTGCTGGAAGTAAACAAAAAAATAGGGTGTATATCCGGCCATGAGCTCGTCGGCTCCCTGGCCGTCGATAACCACTTTTACCTTTCGGGCGACGTCACGCATCACACACCACTGGGCATAGGGGCCGGTGCTGACGAACGGCTCTTCCTGGTAGAAGACGAACTTCTCGAGCTCGGCGAAGAATTCATCATGCCGCGGCTGAATAAAATTTCCTTCGGCGTCAGTCGCCTCAAGGACCGAATCGATAAATTCGCTTTCGTCGAGGTGCTCGCCGGGATAGATTGCCGAGAAAGTCTTGAGCCGTTCTCCGATCGCCACCGATTCGGGCACGCTTTTTTTCAGCAGCCTGTCCATGATACAGACGATCGCCGATGAATCAAGCCCGCCGCTGAGACACGAACCGACCGGCACATCGCTGATCAGGCGCCGCTGCACCGAATCCTCGAGCAGGTCACCGAATTCGCGGGCCTGCCGGGGAAACTCCTGCTCGTTCGTCGCCCCGGGCCGATCGATGTCCCAATAACGCTCGATGCGGACGCCGGACTCATCGACCACCATATAATGGGCCGCCGGCAGCTTCCTTATCCCCTTGAAGAAAGTCTCAGGGCGGTGCTCGTGCCAGCCGTACAAAAGGTATTCGTAGATGATCTCTTCATCAGGCTCGCGCGCGAGCCCAGGCCATTCCAGGAGCGCCTTGATCTCGGAAGCAAAGAGAAAGCTACCGTTACTTTCGTGGTAATAAAGCGGCTTGATGCCAAAATGGTCGCGGGCCAGGAAGAGGCTGTGCCTGGTCCGGTCCAGGATGGCCAGCGCGAACATGCCGTTGAAACGGGCGACGCACTCCTCGCCATATTCCTCGTAGGCATGCAGCAGCACTTCGGTATCGGTGCGAGTATAGAACCGGTGGCCAATCGCTTCGAGCTCGGCGCGCAGTTCGCGGAAATTGTAGACCTCACCGTTATAGACGATCCAGAGGGTTTCGTCCTCGTTGTGAATCGGTTGGCGCCCGGTTTCGAGGTCGATGATGCTCAGGCGCCGGTGGCCGATCGAGAGGCCGCCCTCGGTAAACCTGCCCTCGTCGTCGGGGCCGCGGTGCACCATCGCCACCAGCATCCGGCTTAGTAATTCCTCATCTGAAAAACCGCTGAAACCGCAAATGCCGCACAAACAAAATCAACCCCATGTTGATAGATAGTTAGCAATAAGAATGAACGCCGGGTTATTTATCACGAATTGGCAACCCTGATTTTGGACCGCAAGCGCAATCTTTTTGTCTGAACCGGAAATCTGTCCTCAATAACCACGGATCAGGGACACGACCACCCTTTGAATGATTCCCAGCAGGATCAATCCGATGAACGGGCTGAAATCTAGACCGCCGGCCGAAGGGATAAAGCGACGAAAGATGCCAAGGTACGGTTCGGTAACATTGTAAACAAAACGAAAGATTTCGTAGAACGGGCCGTGCGAGGGCAAGCCGATCCAGCTGAAAATTACACGCACGATAATCAGGACGTAGTAAACCATGAACAGGGCGTTGACAAAATTTACGATGGCGGCGTTGGACATTTTTAGCCGAGTTCGTTAGCGCGCCCGGCGGCAACCTGGACAGCTTCAATGAATGCCGACCGGACGCCGTTGCGTTCGAGCTGAGCGATCCCTGCGGCAGTGGTCCCCGCCGGCGAGGTCACTTTATGCCTGAGCTCGAGGGAGGACAGACTTTCTTCCAGGAGCAGGCTGGAGGTTCCATGAAGCATGGCCACTGTCAACTCACGGGCGATCGGCGCCGGCAACCCGGCCATGACGCCGCCGTCGATAAAGGCGTCAACAACGAGGGCCACAAATCCGGGGCCGCTGCCGCCGATGGCGGTGGCCGCAGCGAACAGCTTTTCCGAAAGCATGACCACGTCCCCAAGGAGGCGGAAAAGGTCGGCGACCTCTCCCTCGGTCTGGGGGTCGACATTGTTGCCCGAGGCAAAGCAGATAGTGCCGGCGTTGACTTCTACGGCTACATTAGGCATCAGGCGTACAACCGCCACATTCACAGGGAAGATGGACTCTAGGGAGATGATGGTCCTGCCCGCGGCAATCGAGATCAGGATCTTGCCGCGGCCGAACCGCTCCAGCGTGCCCTCCAGGGCCGCTTCGACATCGGCGGGCTTGACTGCTATCAAGACTAGGTCGGAGTTTTTGACCAGTTCCAGATTCGACTTGGCTACGGCAACGCCGGTTTCCTTGGCCAGACGACGGGCCGCGCTCGATATCGCGTCAGTAACGGTGATACGCGCGGCCATGCCGGGATCGGCCTTGATCCATCCTTTGACCATGGCCGTGCCCATGTTGCCCGAGCCGATGAGACCGATGCGTTTGATACTCATACGAAAATGATGGGGGACCGGGTGTTCATGACTGGTTGAAGAATCCCTTCTCCATCAACCTCGCCCTCTCCTCAGCGGAGACGTCAACGTTCCGTGGAGTGAGCAGGAAAACCTTGTCAGCAACCCGCTGCATACCGCCGTCCAGTGCGTAGGTCAGGCCGCTGGAAAAATCTATCAGGCGTTTGGCCAGATCGTTGTCGGCGTTCTGCAAGTTGAGGATTACCGGGATATCACTTTTGAACTTGTCGGCCACCTGCTGGGCATCGTTGAAATTCTTCGGCAGCACCAGGTGCACGCTCACATTCGCCGGCGATGCGGCCGCTCTCAGGGGGCGCACGCGCGATACCTTGCGAGAGTTCTCCTCAGGATAAATGTCGTCATAGTCGACGCGGCGGCGGCGCCCGGAGCGGCTGATCTTGCGGACGTTGGGCCGTTCCTTGTAGGATTCCTCCAGCTCGCGATGAGCGGCGAGATGCTCCTCCTCCTCGTCAAACTCTTCCTTCTCATCGAGGCCGTCCTCAACCAGCCCGAAATAAACCAGTGTCTTTTGCCACATGTTGCTGATGGAAATCACCTCCAGTAATGATAGAGAGTCGACTCTACTTTTCTGCGCCTACCCTGCTATCCCTTTAGTAATGGTTCAGGTTCACATTCATGTCGTCGTCCAAACGACGATGCTTTTGTGCCGTTCAGCCGAAAATCACGCCGCCGACCCGGACGATCGTCGCCCCTTCTTCGACAGCGACCACATAATCACCGCTGGTCCCCATTGAAAGCTGCCGAAACTGATAGCTGCCGGTCCATTTTTGATTGAGTTCGGATGAGAGGCGGCGCAGGGCCGCGAAGTGGGGCCGGACGGCTTCGGGGTCTGCCGCCTGGGGCGGCATGGTCATAAGGCCGGTGAAGTTCACCTTCGGGTAACGTGATGCCTCCTCGATAAAGCGGTCAACTTCGGTGGCAATGATACCATATTTTCCTGTTTCTCCGCCAATATTGACCTCCAGGAGGACATCTGTTGGTTCAGTGGCGCGCTTGTCGATTTCGCGGACGATCGATAGCGAGTCGACCGAATGTATCAGCCTTGCCAGAGGCAAAACCTGGCGCACCTTGTTGCTTTGCAGGTGGCCGATAAAGTCCCAGATAAAACGGTCGCCGTATACTGCGTGCTTGGCTATCAGGTCCTGGGCGCGATTTTCACCCACGAGGGTGATACCCGCGTCGGCAAGGACAGACACGCCGTCGACGGTGACGTATTTGGTGGCGACGAGGATTTCGACTCCAACGACAGCGCGGCCGGATCGCCGGCAGGCTACGTCTATCTCATCCTTAACTCGAGATAAGTTATCGCGGATAAAGTCCTGGTCGAGGGTTTTGGGATTACGGCTGGCGCGCTTCATGACTCGATCCAGCCAATGGCCCCATGCCGGCCGGTGACGCCATCGCGGCGATAAGAATAAAAATGCTCGTCACACGAGGTGCAGATGCCGCTCATGTGAATGTTCCTGGCGGGTACTCCCGCTGTCTTGAGTTCGATCACCGCCGCCGCGGGCAGGTCAAGCCTGGCGTTGCCGACAATAGCCTCGTCACCAAAGCGCTCGCGGAAAGCCCTGATGTTCTCTTCGCCGACTTCATAGCAACAGGGTCCAATCGCCGGACCCAGTACGGCCACGATCGATTCCGGTTTGACACCTGCTTTCCGGGCCATGGTCCTTACGCCTTCGGCGACGATTCCCTTGATCAGGCCTTCGCGCCCCGCGTGCACAATACCCAGTACCGCCTGTCCATTGATCCGGGCAGCGAGTACCACCGGCAGGCAATCGGCGAAGTGCAGCAACAGTGGCACCCGATGCAACATGGTTACCAGACCGTCACAAGGATCAAAAACCGATTCCTCACTGAAGGCTCCGGCGCCGACCTCGCTCCCTTTTTCCACCAGCGACACCGTGCCCGTGTGGCGTTGGCGTGGGCAGGTAATCGACACCGGATTGATATTGAGGCTCGCGGCCAGAGTCGACCGGTTTTCCCTGACCAGCTCGGGGTCGTCACCAACATGAAATCCCAGGTTGAGTGACTCATAAGGAGCCGAGCTATGTCCTCCCGGACGGGTCGTGAAGAAAATCCTGAATCCACGCGGCGCCTGCGTAAATTGCCAGACGGTTATGTAGGGCTGCCCCCGCAGCGTCGTCTGCAGGAAAGATCCATGGCTGTTGACGCCGTTAAAAACGTGTTTGACCCTGTTATCTGTCATGGTTTTTGTCAAAAAAGAAGAGGCGGGCCCGAAGGGCCCGCCTCATATTTACCGGATCAAGCCTCGGCTCTCAAAATCGGTTTTGGACGGTCACTAATCCTTATCCCGCAGGAATGTTGGTATATCAAGTACATCCTCGCCGACCTCGAAATCGGGGACGTCCTCGGTATCGCGGCGCGACGGTTCCGATGTACCCTTGGTGATTATCGTCGTGTCCCGGGTGCGGGAAATGCGGCCGGCCTGCGCCTGCCGGTCGAAGCCGGTAGCGATGACCGTCACCTTAACCTCATCCTTGATGGACTCGTCGATGACGGCGCCGAAGATGATGTTGCAGTTGGAATCGGCGGCGCTGGAGATGACCTCTGCGGCCTCGTTAACCTCGAACAGACCCAGATCGGCCCCACCGGTGATATTTAGCAGAATACCGGTAGCGCCCTCAACCGAGGCCTCGAGCAGCGGCGATGAGATTGCCGCCTTGGCCGATTCGGAGGCGCGGTTTTCGCCGCTGGCCACACCGATGCCCATCAACGCCGAACCGGCATCCTTCATGATTGCCTTGACGTCGGCAAAATCCAGGTTGATGAGCCCCGGCACGGTGATTAAATCGGTTATGCCCTGGACTCCCTGGCGAAGCACATCGTCGGCAACCTTAAAAGCATCGATGATGGACGTGCGTTTCTCAACGACCTGAAGCAATCTGTCGTTGGGGATGATGATTACCGTATCTACCTTTTCACGCAGCATCCGGATGCCTTCTTCGGCCTGGTCGCTGCGTCGCTTGCCCTCAAATGAAAACGGCCGGGTGACAACGCCAACGGTCAGCGCTCCCAGCTCTTTGGCGATCTCGGCAATAACGGGAGCGGCACCGGTGCCGGTGCCCCCGCCCTTGCCGGCGGTGACAAACACCATGTCGGAACCCTTGATCGCCTCGCGGATTTCATCACGGCTTTCTTCGGCCGCCTCCCTGCCAACCTCGGGATTAGCGCCGGCTCCCAGCCCCTGTGTGATTTTACCGCCGATGTGCAACTTGACATCGGCGTCACACATTAGCAGCGCCTGCGCGTCCGTATTGACGGCGATAAACTCAACACCTTTCAGCCCAGCGTCAACCATCCGGTTAACCGCGTTGGTGCCACCTCCGCCTACCCCCACGACCCGTATTACTGCCAGGTAACTGCTACCGGGATCTATCATTTTCAATAAACCTCCAGGGTCTAGGTTTTGCCAGCTTGCCCAAACCAACCCTTGACCTTCGCCAGAACCTCGTTCCACAACCCTACAGTAGTGGTAGAGGGTTCAGGCGGCTGACTTGGCCCCCTTAAAAAAATATGCCTGCTTCCGTACAAAAGCAAGCCTACGGCCGTAGCATAAACGGGATTGCCGGGGATGTCAACAGCCCCCGGACCCGCCACCGGTACACCCAGCCGTGCCGGCAGCTTGGTCACACTGTTGGCCAGCCCGCAGACACCCTCAAGCTGACTTGAGCCTCCTGTAACCACCATCCCTGCAGCAATGCTTGAGAGATAACCGCTATCGAGAACCTGCTTCATTACCAGGGAAAAAATTTCGCCGACTCGAGCCTCGATGATTCGCGAAAGGAATTTTTTAGAGAAGGTAAGGATGCGTTCTTCGGTGACGCCAGGAATCACGATGGGAACTTTTGCCATCTCGATGTCTTCGACCAGGTAGCTTTGTGCGTGGCCGTATTCGATCTTGATTGCTTCCGCCGCCGCCAGCGGCACTTTTAGGCCTACTGAAATATCCTTGGTAATGTGATTACCGCCGACAGGCAAGACCGCCGTATGGACCAGCCGGCCGTTGGCGAACATGGCGACATCGGTCGTGCCGCCACCGATGTCAATAAGAATGACGCCAGATTTGAGTTCCTGCTCGTTCAGGCAGGCTTCGCTTGAAGCCAAAGGCTCGAGAACGATGTCGTCCGTGGCCACGCCCGCCAAGCGGACCGCCTCGACCAGATTCTGAATGGAATTGACCGCGCCGAAAACCAGATGCCCGGACATTTCTATCTTCTTCCCACATGCCAACCGGGCGGTGAATACCGTCCTGGCCGTCGAGAGTATATTCCCGGGGTAGCGCGTGAATTAACTGTAGATCGCCCGAAACCTCAACCTGCTTCAGCTTCTCAAGGAGCGTTTCGCGTTCTGCCCTTGTTACCCGGTTATCCTCGTTGGGATTGCTGATCGATACCTTGCGGTTCATGGAAACCACATGCGCGCCGGCGACGCCCACGAAGGCGTCATGGACGTCATATCCGGCCGCCGCCACTGCTCCAGCTACGGCAGCGCCGATGGAATCGGCTGCTTTCTCCATATCGACGACGACACCCTTATGCATGCCGCCAGCCGGTGCCTGGCCGATACCGGCTATATGTTTCAGTTTCCCCACGTCATCGATTTCCCCGATAAGACAAGCGATCTTGGTGGTGCCGACATCCAGGCCCACGACGGGTGGAAACCTCGAGCCGGCACTTTTGTCAGCCAGGACTGCCTCTACTTTGTTTTTCTTACTCATATTATTGCGGCCCGGTAGTCTGCAGTGCGGTGTCCGGTTGACCGTTGACATCCTGTTCGGTAACGGGCTGTGTGCCTTCATCAACTTCCTGCTGTGCAGCCGTCGAGGCCGATTCGGTGCCGGCGGCCGTGTCCACTGCCGGCGCCGGGGGTTGCTCTTCTTTGGTTACCGGACGCTCGGGAACCGAAACATCGATGGTCACCTGTACGCCAGCCATAGAGGAACGTGTCAACAGCTGTCTGAGCACTTCGAATTTGAGGTTGTATTCCTGAAGAGTTCCGAAGTGAAGATTCACCCCGGACTTGGTTTTAGCCCGGACATCGCCATTGTCCACTGTTACATTCACAAATTCGTAGTTGAAGTTAACCGGTATGTTGGCGAGGAATTCCAAGCCGGTCTGTACATCGGGGCAGTTGGCGTTCTGGCCGACATCAACCACGCATGGCTCTTTCGTCGCCAGTTCGGGCGTGTTACTGCCGGCCGCGGCCATTTCTTCCAGTGCTCTACCACCCGATGCCATCAAAATTTT
>Ga0172371_10009074_pt1 | contig 13749 bp, 17 predicted proteins | sample Lak12m_FD_114543 | JGI IMG/M metagenome (GOLD analysis project Ga0172371, IMG submission 114543) | Freshwater microbial communities from Kabuno Bay, South-Kivu, Congo - kab_022012_12m | ecosystem: Environmental > Aquatic > Freshwater > Lake | place: Democratic Republic of the Congo: South-Kivu... | reverse complement strand
GTAAAAAGCCGGATTTGCGCTGGAGGCGAAGGCCGGAGCAAATTTTGGAGCTATCGACTTTGCAGACCGAATTACTACAAAAGGCGTCTTCATTGGTCAAAAAGGGTGGGATTCTGATCTACAGCACGTGCACAACCGAGCCTGAAGAAAATGAACGCGTGATCGATGCTTTCCTAAAGCAGAATGCTCAGTTCACTTTGATTTCAGAATTTCCCGATGCCATTCCCAGAAACGTCATCACTGCGGAAGGCTTTGTCAGAACTTGGCCTCATATCCACCGAATGGATGGCAGCTTTGCTGTGAAGATGGTTAGAAATACTTAAGAAAAGCACATAGTGATGAACATCAAACAAAAGACAAGCGAGTTTTTGCACAGCCACGCGGCGCGAGATTTGGGGATTGCAGTGGTGGCTTTGATCGTCCTCTATTTTCTATTCGATCTGCTTGTGATGCCGCTTTACACTCGAAAGTACCAATCCGTGCAGGTGCCGACGGTTACGAACCTCAGCTATAGCGCTGCCGAAAAAATCTTAGCGGACGCCGGCCTTCATGCGGTCAAAGGAGCAGAGAAATACGATGAGGCTTTTCCCGCCGGCTTTGTGTTGTTTCAAAACCCCGAAGCCGGATCGGCTGTCAAGAAGGGGCGGAGGGTGTATCTCACGGTCGGCAAAGGCGAGCGGCTCTTTCCCATGCCGCGCCTCATCGGCATGGCAGAAAGGGATGTCAAGTTTGCCTTGGCCGATCTAAATCTGGTTCTTGGCGAGATTGTCTATAAAACCGATCCGTTTTATCCCGAAGGTGTAATCAGCGGGCAAGCGATTGAGCCGGGAATGGAAGTAGCCGTCGGCCAAAGGGTCGATTTGGTGGTTAGCTCGGGGCTGGAGCCTTTTGACTACATCGTCCCGGAGCTGGTTGGAAAATCTCTGAACGATGCGTTGTTGGAGGTAGAAGAATCCGGCTTGACGCTCGGTGACATCCAAGAGCAAGAGACGGATAAAGTGTTGCCTAATACTGTGATCAGTCAATCATTGGCGGCAGGCGTTCAGGCCGCGCGGGGTGACACGCTTAGCATTCTGGTAAGTAAGCTGCCGCGAAGCCAGGCACAGGAGCAGGAGCAGTGATCAAGATAGCGCCTTCAATTCTCAGTGCAGATTTTTCCAAGCTGCCGGAACAGGTAATGCAAGCTGCAAACGGAGGAGCCGACTGGATCCATCTCGACATAATGGATGGCCATTTTGTCCCCAACATAACCTTCGGCCCTATTGTCGTGGAAGGGGTTCGCAAGCTCACTGAGTTGCCGCTTGACGTGCATTTGATGATCGAAAACGCAGACGATAACCTGTCCGCATTCAAGGATGCGGGAGCTAATATTCTGACCGTTCACTATGAAGCGTGTTTTCACCTTTGGAGAACGATTGACACCATTCATGAATTAGGCATTCAAGCCGGCGTGACTTTGAATCCTGCCACGAATGTTACTTTGCTCGATCCCGTTCTCAGCCAAGTTGAAATGGTTCTTGTCATGACGGTCGAACCCGGGTTTGGCGCACAGCGCTTTATCCCGGAAACCTTGGAAAAGGTTTCTTATCTCCAGAGAGTAAAGCAAACCAAGGGTTTCGATTTCCACATTGAAGTCGATGGGGGCATCGATGCAAAAACGGCTCCGTTGGTGGCAAAAGCTGGTGCCAATGTGCTGGTTGCCGGCAACGCTATTTTTCGAGCAGCCGACGCTGCAAAGGCTATTCATGACATTAGAAAAGCCGCAGAAGATAGTCTGAAGGCTGAACGCTTAGCTTGATTTTATGCCTCAAAGCGCCCCAGTTGGTCGGGGGCCATAAATTTCACAACCCCAAGATAGAGTTTATAGAATTCTCGGGAGCCATTCGGTTTTTCGACCGGAAATGTATGGCGCGACTTTAAGAAAGAATAAAAAATCTTAAATAACGCTTGACTAACTTTGTGCTTGTTGCTATATTGATCGGGATTTGCGGAGTGGCGATCAGGGATGGGATATAACGAATTCTCAACTTGGGCCGCAAATCTGGGAGGTACATCTTAGTAACTGCAGGAGGTCCGCGCAACATGCCCAAAGGCAAAGTCAAGTGGTTCAATGAGAATAAAGGCTTTGGCTTCATTGAACAAGAGGATGGCGAGGATGTTTTTGTGCACTATTCTGTAATTGAGATGGATGGTTTTAAGACTCTTTCGGAGGGATCCGAGGTAGAGTTTGAAGCCGTGGCAGGAGAGAAGGGACTACAGGCGATTAAGGTCGTTAAGCAGTAAAATGCCTTGACAAACATTCTCGTGAGGAACTCGATTGTTCCGCTAAAAACCCCACCTGTCGAACGTGGGGTTTTTGTTTGTAACTCTGGTAGCAAATGGCCGTAAGACGGGGCGAATTTTTGCCGGATCAAGCAGAAGGATTCAGAATGGAAAAAAGATTTACCAAACGCGATATTGAAAAAATTGCCAAGACCTTGGGCGTGGAGCCAAAATTCAAAGGAAATAACTATCGCTTTGTGGTCGAAAACGAGGAGACCAAACAACACATCTCACTCGAAATATATCCGGATCTGAAAATAGGGGATAAAATCGGAAATTTGGTTTCCGTGTACACTCCTTGCTCGCACCTGCAATTGCATTTTTGCAGCGGCTATGTGGTGAGCGGGATGCTGGGTGAAGTGACTTTTGTGGCCGAATGCGGTAGCAGGCTGTCCGGACTGATCGTCGAAAAAGAAGGCGGCTGCTCTCTCTATGCTAATGTGGACAATAGTTTGCTCTCCGGCGATTTCACCAAGCTTGGCCCGGAAGTGATGCTGTCGGGTGTTGCTCTATCATTGGTAGAACATATTTTGCCTGAACAGGTTTAATCGACGAACACCGCCAAATTTTGTCTGCAAGTGAAACTGCTACCATCGCTTTTTATTGCGGCTTCGCCAAATGAATCTTCTTGATCACCTGCACAGTTTTATCGATTATCTGCGTATCGAGCGCCGCGTTGCCAAGAATACGGTCGAAGCCTATGAGCGTGACCTGCTACGATACGTCCGCTTCCTCAACGATCAGTCCATCCAACAACCCTCGCAAGTCGACCACAAAGCTGTCAGCTCTTTTCTTCATTACCTGCACGATCTCTTCCTTTGTTCCGCTTCCATCTCGCGCAACTTATCTGCCATTCGGGCTTTCCACCGCTTTTTGATAAACGACGAAATAACGCAGGCGGATCCTACAGCTAATCTGTCAGTTCCCAAGCCATGGATGAAGCTGCCGGAAGTTTTGGACCAAGGGGAAATCGAACAGCTATTAGAACAGCCGGACATCACAACGGATCTGGGCTTGCGAGATCGTGCCATGCTGGAATTCCTTTATGCCACCGGCGTCCGAGTCTCTGAGCTCATTGGCATCCGCCTTCCCGACGTCTACTGGAATGAAGAATTCGTGCGGGTCTTTGGTAAAGGTGGGAAAGAACGATTGGTTCCCATCGGCAAGACGGCCTTGTTCTGGGTCGGCAAATACGAACAGCAAACACGGCGACGCTTGGCAAGCTTGGAGTTGTCCAAAGATATTCTGTTTCTTAACCAGCGGGGCAAAAAGATGACGCGACAAAATGTTTGGATCTTCATCAAGAAATATGCGCTGGAGGCCGGCATCAAAAAGTTTCTCAGTCCTCATACCATACGGCATTCTTTTGCCACCCATCTCATCGAAGGTGGCGCAGATTTGCGGGCCGTGCAGGAGATGTTGGGACATGCAGACATCTCGACCACCCAAATCTACACCCATTTGGATCGGGAATACCTGAAAGAAGTGCACCGCAAATTTCATCCACTGGAAAAAGGAATGCGATGAAGGCCATCGGTCAAAAGATTTACTACCATGATCGAGCCGGCTCGACCAATGATTTGCTCAAGCACTACGCGCTTGGAGGCGAAGCGGAGGGCACCGTAGTTGTCGCCAAGGAACAGACACGAGGCCGAGGGCGACGCGGTCGGTATTGGCATTCGCAAAGAGATATGGGTCTGTATTTTTCTTTTCTGCTGAAACCTAAGATAGATCCCAGACAATTGGGTTGGATCTCGCTTTATGCAGCGATTGCCGTCGCCAAGGCGATAAACAAGATGACCGGCATGAGCGCCACGCTCAAATGGCCCAACGATATTTTGCTTGTTGAAAAAAAAGTGGGAGGCATTTTGGTCGAAGCCCATACAACGGCTTCGAAAGTAAGAGATGTCATTGTGGGGATTGGAATCAACGTGTTGCATCCACCCGGAGCTTTCCCGCCGAAACTGCGGTCGGTCTCGGGTTCTCTGTTAAGCTGCACGGAAAAAGTGATCAGCAAACAGGATTTGCTCCAAGCAATCCTATTTGAGCTTAATGTTCTTTATTGTGATTCGAAAGATGGAGATTGGCCGCAGACGATTCTGAAAAAATGGATGGCTCTCTGCGGCCATTTGGGAAGCCTAGTTAGCATAGAGAATGGCGAGAGTTTTTATTCGGGTCGCTTTGTGGGTCTAAACGAGCTGGGCCATGCCATAATCCAAATGGAGAACGGGGATCGACATATCGTTCAGGCTGGAGATGTTTCTTTAAGAAAGGAAGCGCTATGCTATTAGCAATAGATATCGGCAACACGCAAATCGCTGCCGGTGTGTTTAAAGGGCAGGAATTGGTGGCTCATTGGCGACTTTCCAGCACGCGTGAGAGAACCGAGGATGAGACCTGGATTCTGATGCACTCCATCTGTTCGGCGCACGGATTGGAGCTAAGGAAAGCCAAAGGTGTCGCCATTTCCTCAGTTGTGCCGGACATGGTCCCGACTTTTGAGAAGATGGCCACCAAATACCTGAACACCGAACCCATTATCGTCCGCTATGATTTGGATTTGGGGATCAAAATCCTCTACGAGAATCCAGCCAGCGTCGGCGCCGACCGCCTGTGCAACGCGGTGGGCGGCTATGAGAAATATGGCGGGCCTTTGATCGTGGTGGATCTGGGCACCGCTACCACCTTCGATGTCATTTCGCGCAATGCAGAATATCTTGGCGGCATCATCGCTCCTGGCATCGAGACCTCTGCGTTTGTCTTGCATCAGCGAGCTGCCAAGCTGCCGCGCGTTGAGCTGCGTTTCCCTGAGAAAGTCATCGGCCGCTCGACCGAAACAAGCATGCAATCCGGGCTGATGTTCGGTGCCGTGGAAATGATCGACGGGTTTGTTCACCGGATCAACGAGGAATTGGGCGAAAAGGCCACCACGATTGCGACGGGCGGCTTATCGCGCCTAATCTTGAGCAAGCTCACGAGTGTGGATGCTCTGGAGCCATTCTTGACGTTGGAGGGTATGCTAATAATATATGAGAAGGTGAAGAAGGTACTGAAATAGGTGAGGCCAACATGTGATGGATAGAGGGAGACAATAGGAAGTTGACAATGATTAGCCCAAATGCTAAATATTAGAGAATGATTTTGTGAGGTCAGAATGTTAGCCACAAAGGAAAAGATGAAAGAGAAAATTATAAGCTCTTTGGACAAGCTTGAGCAGGATGATTTTCTCGAACTCTACGATTTGGTAGCCAGGAGGGCGGCCGAAAAGCTGATCGAGTCGGTAACCTCAAAATGGGAAGCCGGCCAAATAACCGCGGATAAAATTGAAGAAGCCAAGGAAAAATACCGCAGCGAACATCCTTATCAGGCTTCTTAATGCGAGTTGTGATCTACCCCAATATGGTTATCAACCTGAAAGCATGAGCCGCGATAGAAGAAAATCTGATTCAGTTATCTTTCAAAATCTCGTCCAGAACTTGCTGCACCTCTCTTATAAAAAGCGCGCATTTTTGCGCAAGCTCCTCTACTTCTTCTTTGGCGAAGACGTAGTAGTCCTCATAATCTCCGTCTGTTCTCTTTTCAAAACTGGCGTTGGGAATTCTAGAAACGTCAGTTCCAATCACGCCCGTCTTAACAAATTCTTTGTGAAACAGGGCTATCACGCCGGAGTGTTTTGACGAATCCAAGCCTTTGGTCGCTAAAAGGCTCTGATGGCATAGAAAATGGCATAATAAAAGCGGTTAACGGCGCTGTTATATGATTCCTTTTCTAACAGAAGAAGGGCATCTGCCTGCGTCTCCAGGGCTCGGCGCATTCGGTACAAGGCCAAATCCTTATGCACTTGCTTCATAGAATGGTGATCCCATGTTTTTCAATGCTCTTTATGAACGGGAGGGCTTGGATCCTTTCCTGTCTTAGATTGTCGGTTGAATAAACCCTCGCAGAGATAAACATATCATATTTTAGATTAAGTGGGAAAATCAAGCCGTTGATTTCGTCCCTGAACCTCCAATCGACTTCGCGTTCAAAGACAATGAATAGGTCAATATCGGATTCGAGCGCAAAATCCCCCCTTGCTTTTGAGCCAAAAAGCTTGATGCTTGCCACGACACTTCCGTATCTACTTTGAAGCAGCTCCACCAACTCGGCGATTGCCTTCTGTTCCTTCGGTGATAAGATGTTCAACTGCTTCATAGTTCCCTCTCATTCGACCTTAATCTTGGGTCAAAGATCCCGGAAATAATCACAACCAGGTGTACATTAAAGTCTTTGGTTTTTTGTTCACGAATTGCAGCCTTGTGCAAATTAAAATGGGTGAAACTGCATTTCACCCAATCGTGGTCGATTTATCTTAGTATGTTACCCGACGATTTTATCAACACCGTGCATTTTGCTTTTTTCGCTAAGCCATTACATTCAACACCTTCACCAACCGCTCATGAATCTGGCTCGGCACTTCCTTTTCATCAAGACAGCGAAACATATTGACCGTATTGCGCATTGACTTGATTTGCTGCCGACAAGCATCGCAAGTGCGTAAATGCTTTTTGATGGCAGCGCAAACCTCCGAATTGATGTTTTCGGCCAAATCATCGCAGATTTGTTGTAAAACCTGATCGCAATCCATAAGAGAACCTCAATAGACAATGTTCACTTGCTAGTGAACATAACAAGGCTGTTCGGCTAATACGCTTACAGTTGCTTGAACGCGGATTAGCATAGCAATATTTCGCAGAAAATGCAAGGCAAGTCCTGCCATCATACACTATGATTAACCGGCACCTTTAAAAGGGACTCGCTCTCTGGCGTTTTCTTTTGACGCGTCATCTTTTTAGATGATCATCTTCTAAGCAGGATTCAGGATCACCAAAAAAGAAAAGTGGATCATCTCCAAGGTGAAGGAATTTTGAAGCGAGTGCCGACGAAAGCAAAGCCTTTTTGTGAAGTGTTGCCGGAAAAATTAGCCCCTGCGCCGATCTGCAAATAGCTCCAAAGGATGACACTCAAGCCGGCCCCTACGTCGATGGAGAGGTTTTCGCTGCTCGAGGTAATATTTCCGACCAAGAAAGAGAGATCGAAGGCGATGAATTTCTTATTGTACCACGGTTGATACGTCATACCGATGCCAACAGAGCGGAAGATTTCCGTAGTGGCGTTGCCGCCGCCAAAGGGAATTTTGAACAGAATGAAGGATGTCGATCCGTGGAACGCTTCCGACCAATGGCGTTTGATAAAGAATTGTTCCGATACTTTGTTTTGGCCGCTGGGATTCTTCAGCGTAATCTCGATTCGATCTCCTGAGCGGGCTCGCTCGCGCACCCGCCACTGCCAAATAATGACGTCCGAGCCGTTCGTCAGTGTCATCATTCTCCTATCGAACGCCTCCGCGCGGATGGTGCTGGAAGAATCCATCAGCACGCCGCTGATTTCCACTTTTTGATCTCCCAATTCCGGGCGCACCTTATCGGTATGAATTCTGACGGTGATTCCGGCATCCGTCTCGATGGCGTAAGCCGAGCCATTCCCACTCCAAAGTCGTTCGGGCGGCAGCGATCCGATCCTGGGAATGTCGATGCTGACATACTCACAAAACGGCTGCCAAGGCTGTACGGTAATGCTATACTCATCAAAACGGAACGGTACTCCCTCCAAGCGAACTTCCAGAGGGTACGTTCCTGGACTCACATCCACGCCGCCAATGGCCATGGCTCTGATCAAATCGCCGCGATTCTCCAGAATCCTAAAGCTTACCGCTGGATCATCCAAAGCCAAGACAGCATTGGTGAGGTTTTTACCCTTGATGACCAAATTCAACGTATCCACCGGGTGCAAAATTCGGTTGGTGGAAAGATAAGTGAGCATCGGAGCCGGCTTGCAGGTCAGCGTTCCTTTCCATTTGGGCGGCAGGTCGATTTCATTGATAAGAAACGTATGCTGATTCAGGATTGATTGCGAAGCATCGTCCGGTATTTTGATCATCGCCTCGCATGTGCTATCGTCGATCACTTGCGTCACCGGAAACTTTTCATTTTCGATACTCACTTCATAGGTTTTTCGCTTGGACAAACGCAGATCGTATTGTGTGTCCACGCCGATGATCACACGCGCTTTTTTCCCGACAAAGATGCAACCGCCTTCTACCGATCTGATCCTTGAAAGGCTTAGCGGTTTGGCGCGGATGGTAAAATAGCCGCTGGTGTCAGCCCGACCATCCGGGTTGATCACAACCAGCCGATAGCTCTTGCTGGTCTCGGTAATAGGTACATTCAAATAGGCGTCAGCCTGACTTGATGAGACAAACCGCGCTTTGACCAGTCCTGCTTGTGGATGCAACAAAACCTGCAAGCCGTTATAGAAACCTTCCCCCAATATTTGAACTTTTTTCTCCGTCCCGTCTGCGACAAAGCTGGGGATATCACTAATGATCATCGGCGGGCGACTGCTGGTTAGAAAGATGCTGCCAAATCCTTCCATCGAATAATTATTTTTGATGCGGAATCGTTTGGTGCCGATCTCTATGTCTTTGCCGTCGATTTCAATGCCCAGTCGCAGGCTATCCGGCGCAAAGTCCATCCTCCAACTCGGATCGCTCAGCACCTTGATTTTGGCTTCCTCAAACTCGATAGAGCTTTCGCGAAATAGACCGCTGCCCTTTAGCAATAGACTGGCAATGGTTTTGCTGGAGCCGGAAAGCTGCACGGTGTCCTTTCGCGTCTTGCCCAATTGCTGAATGACAATTTCGGATACAGCCGGTACGCGGGCGTAGCGAATGTCCAACGCCAGCGATAATTTCTTCTGGCCTTGGGTGCTGAGCACGATCATTTCATAGCGCCCAAAGTTGAAGAATCCGGAATCTACCACAAAACTGCAGGACAACTCGTGAAGGCCGACCGAATCAATCCGACTTATGCGCAATCGATTTTGCTTCTTTATAAAAAGGATAGTGTCCGCGTCACTAAAACTCGCGTCCAAAGAATAAATGGAGCGCTCGAATACCGAGGAAACGGCGATATTCGTCACCGCCAACGGATTGAGGGTCACTTGTCCAATCTGCGCAAAAAGCAGTTGAGCTGCCAATAAAAATAAAAGTGCTATAAATAAGAAGCGTTTTTCGATCATGATTAAAGCTCCCATCTGCAAAGATGTCTTTCACTCAAATGTGCAATTCGATAATGTCTTTGTCCTGTAGGATGTGATCCCGGTTCACTCGCTGGCCCTCGTATTTGCCATGTCCCCAAATGCGGGCGAATTTGAGGTGCTCGGCAAAATCACGGTGCACCGCATTGGCGAACTCCAGAGCGGTGCAATTGGTGCGGAGGATAAACGGCCTGGTCATGTCCGCCTCTTTGCCGGGCGGCTTGGAATAGACGCGAAGGATTTCCAGCGCGTGGAAGATTTCCGTTTTTAACAGCTCGAGGTTTTCACCGGTCGTCGCCGAGACAGCGCTCAGGCCGAATTTGCCGAAATAGAGATCTTTGATGACTTGCCAATTTTCCATCGCTCCGGGCAAATCCAGCTTGGCGCCGACCGTCCAAGCGCGTTTTTTCGCTACGCTCGCCCACGAGTCCTCTTTGGGTTGATAATCGACCAATTTGATTTTGGCTTCATCAAGAACCTTCAGAGTATCATCAATTTCATCCAAGAGCGTCACGCTAGAGAGGTCGACGACCAGAAGCACCAAATCCGACGTGCGGATGATGTTGGGCACCCAGAACTCGGTATGTTGGCTGCATACCGGCGGCAAATCCACCAACTGGATTTGAATGTCTTCAAACGGCATCATCGCCGGATGCGGCGTGCGTGTGGTGAAAGGGTACGGCGCTACTTCTACAGAAGCGCCCGTCAGCGCAGCAACCAGCTGCGACTTGCCGCTATTGGGAGGGCCGGCAAGGGCGACCTGACCTGCGCCTTCCTTCTCCACCTTCATACTAAAACCCTTCTTGCGGCTGGCCTTTTGCGCTTCGTCGCGCACAGCGGCGATGCGACGCTTCAAATCCGCTTGCATCTTCTCCGTCCCTTTATGCTTTGGGATGGCCGCAAGCATGTTCTTGAGCGCTTCCAATCGCTCCTGCGGCGTGGAGGCTTTGCGCAGCTCCGCTTCCGCACTGATATAGTCGGGTGTTAGATTGGCCGGCATTCTCTATCAACGATTCTTGAGAGAATCAATTGGCTGATCAGTAATGGTGATATATGCTAAACGCGATAATGTTTCTGCATCTCACGGATAGAACAGTTGGAGCGAGTGCCGTTTCATTCTGATTGCTCGCTTCGGATTCTCAAATTACGGGATGATCTCGAATGCAAGTCTTGAATCATTCTGGGATGAGAAAGACACATTCGCACCAGCGAGCGATGATGAAGCTCAGAGGCTGACTTCAAAAACGCCAGTTTCATCATTTTCCAAGTTCAAATTCCTACGCGATAGCTCTTCCGCGCAACGAGCAGACTCCTCATTTTTATACAGACGCACATCCACTGGAACCCCGCTTTCTACCTTTACCAAAGCGTAAAATGTCTTAGGCTCGTTTCTTCTCATTTTATTTGCCTTCTTGCCGAACGGCGATATTGTTGTACCACCAGTACACATTTGCATACTCCAGAAAGGTACAGGTCTCCACTAGACCGCTTGATTTGAATGTGGGACGATTCAACTGGCGAACAAAAAGGGATCGTCTATTGTCGTTCGAAACTATAGAAAATCTCGGCTTAAATCTGGGGTTCAGGAGTAAAATGTCATTGAATCTTAATAAGCCAGAATAGATTGGCGTCGAGTGTTCCACCTCGAACAACGCTGTGAAGAGATTTGATCCTTTTCGAATCCAAATGACATCCACCTCTTGCATCACTTGGACTAGTTCTTCGAAACCAATCGGAAATGACTCCCGACAAATAAAAGTTCTCGTTAAAGACCAATCTAATCTGTTGCGGTCATTTTGAGGAATCCAAATATCGTAACCCTTGGATGACCCGATAGCACCAAGAAGAGTCTGAATTTGACAATGAGACAAATCCGGAAGTGATGATGAAAGCGACTTGGATCCCACGATTCCTTCAACGATATGCCATCCAAAATTTGCTTCGATATTGAAGCGACCTACCCTTGCAATGTACAGTTCTGCTCCATCCTCTTCAAGAAATATCTGTAATTTGTATTGGCCATCGTTTGCGGGTGTGGTTGAATGAAATATTTCTTCATATTCTGAGAAATCGACAAACAAGGGTTGTGTTTGGTTATCCCATAGAAAGCAAATCGTAGAGGGATGGCCTTCCAAATTCGCCAGGTCTTCTGCTCGAAGACCAAAGAATAAACGCTTTCCAAAATGCAGTTTTGAATACCTGATATAGATCCTAATGTCAGTTCCAACGATTTCAAAAAGTGATTGGCTATTTTCTATCTTTCGCAGTTTTCCAAATCGTTTCGACAGCTCTTCTAGGAAATCCTTCTTGATCTGATTTGCCATAGTCGGATCCGATCCTGTTTACTTTGTGAACGGACAATTGTCAACGGATATGAAGTCTCAAGCCTCTGAATACTGGTTTGCGCTATATCTCATTAGCCGAGGATAGCTTCGGTTCTCTGGCAAAAACGAATGGATATTTCTCTTCCACGATAATAAATTTCAAGTATCCATTCGAACCCTGGCCCTTTCTTTATTTGAAATTCTTGCTAATGCCGTCGCAAAGCCTCCGCGATGATCGGCTGATGCTTGCCTTTGTCGCAAAAAGCATCTGGCGCTATTTAAAGCGAGGCACTCCTTAACAGAAGATCCTTCAACTCACTGCTGTCCAAAATATTCTGAAATTCGAGTTGCTCATCCTGTAGAATATGCAATTATAGCCTCGAAAAGCTGCTTTTAAAATGAGGTCGCTTAGACGGGTAGGTCAAGCCCTCATTTTGCTGTCCAGAATATCGGGTTCCTTTACTCCAGGTAAAGCAAATTTGTACATTTCATGATGCCTTTTGAGGCTAAATTCGGCTTCGTTGTTTGAAAATGCTACTTCTGCTGTTCAGCGGACATAGATACATCATTTATTTTGGACAAGAGGGCCTTCAACTAACTACTTTTCTTTGTATCAACCAAACAGCTACCTTAGTCGCCGTTTCGATAATCTCACATTCTTCTTCCTGGCGAGAGACATAGTCGAGAAGTAAAGTAGCAAACTCCGGATGCTGTAGTGCCAACCGATTTGCTCTGGCGCGAATGAATTCCGTATTCTTGCGATTTTCTGCTTTCGTTTCCTCTACGGGAATGATCATCTCGCGCAACAGCCTGTCGCCATGGGAGGCGAGTTGGCGCAAGGTTTCCTCGTGGGAAACATAGTGCTCGTAGCCTTGTCGTTCTATTGGAGTAGTGCCCGCTAATAATCCATCGTCGACAATGATATATGCTCCTGGTCGCACCACTTGCCGAAGCTGTCTGATGCATCGCTCCGGCGTGCCCAACAATCCACCCACAGCCGCGTAGACAACTACATCGTAGCCGCTTGCCTTTTGGATTTCCTCGTGCAAATCACCCATCTCAAAATCACAAAGATCCCCAACATTCTTTTTGAGAGCGCGTTGTCTGGCTTCTTGAATGAACGGCTCAAGAAGATCAATACCGCGCACTCGGAAGCCAAGCTCTTGCGCCAAGGTGATGGCTACGGCCCCCTTTCCGCATCCTAAATCTAACACGCGAGTTTCATTCTGCAGGAGGCCAAGCGGGCGAAGGAAACTAACGATTATTTCGGGAGAGCTTCCCAGCACCCACAAATCCGACAACAACTCGGGGATAAATGGCAAAAGCTCCGGCGAGGCCTCCAAAGCCTCGCACAAATCCTGTTGTTGCTTCTCAGTCATTGAGTGTTCGCTCAAGCACCTTCTCTATTCGTTCGATGGCCAAACGTGCGATGAATGTAAAACTGTACTTATGGGTAGAATGAAAACCTATACGGGCATCAAAGGAGATTCCTGCATGCGCAGGAATGACGCGGTAGCGGGTTTCATGCCTGCGGATGCAGGAATCTCCACTAAAAAGTGAGGTATTACCGATGAATCAAGTTTTTCGCAGCGACTTCTTTTCGTGAAATCGTTACGCCATTTCGTGCGCTCCACGCGAAGGGATGGCCACGTACACATTAGGATCGAGTCCAGTGGCCTGATGATATTGCCGCTTGATCTCTTTACAGAATGCATCTACGGCGTTAGACTCGATGAGATTAACGGTGCAGCCGCCAAAGCCGCCACCGGTCATACGAGCTCCCAAGGTTCCAGGAAGTGAACGAGCAATTTCGACCATCATGTCCAATTCGGTACAACTGACTTGATAGTCGTCCCGCAGGCTGTCATGGGAGGCATTCATCAGCCTGCCAAACTGCGACAAGTCATTTTGCTCCAAGGCATCGATGGAAGCCAGTACTCGCTCGTTCTCGCTAATGACGTGACGG
>Ga0172371_10009073_pt1 | contig 13749 bp, 7 predicted proteins | sample Lak12m_FD_114543 | JGI IMG/M metagenome (GOLD analysis project Ga0172371, IMG submission 114543) | Freshwater microbial communities from Kabuno Bay, South-Kivu, Congo - kab_022012_12m | ecosystem: Environmental > Aquatic > Freshwater > Lake | place: Democratic Republic of the Congo: South-Kivu... | reverse complement strand
CATTCATGTCGCTTATAGGTTATTGCCTGCTCAATAAAATAACCACTGAAATTAAAAATGCAGGAACTGCCGAAATCTTAGATACCATGCACATCGAAATTCAGAAGATACTGAACCAGAAAAGGGAATCTGAGGTGCATGATGGAATGGAAATGGCGCTGTGTCGTGTAAACACCAAAGAAAAAACCTTAGACTTTTCAGGTGCAGGAATGGGACTCTGTTATATCAGGAGCAATGGTGAAATGAATGAAGTGAAGCCCGATTTTTTCAGCCTGGGAGGTTTTCATTTTAAACCCAATTTCAAATATTCATCACAAACTATTTCCTACCAGCCGGGCGACCGCTTTTACATGTTCTCTGATGGCATCACCGACCAGTTCAATGAAAATGATGAGAAGTTCGGGCTTACCCGCCTCCGCAAAAACATGGCTGCACACCATACCAAAACCGGTGAAGAACAGGAAGCAGCATTTGGAAAAGAAATTGATAACTGGAAAAAATCAGCGCGCCAGTTAGATGATATGATGATTGCAGGGATTTCGCTGTAAAAACCTTGCAGGAATTCCATTATTCTGCAAGGGGAAAACTCAGCGCTGAACCACGAAAATTATGAGTTTTAAGGCATCAGTAATCATTTCATTCTATAATAAAACGGCATGGTTAAAACTGATCCTTGCAGCGCTTGAACGCCAAACGCTGAAAGAGTTTGAAGTAGTGATTGCGGATGATGGCTCAGGTGAAGAGGTAGTGCAGGAAATTAAAAACAGTATAGCAAGTTCCCCGCTCAACATACAACACCTCTGGCATCCTGATGAAGGTTTTATGAAAACCATCATGCTCAACAAAGCAATCGTGGCGAGCCGGAGCGATTACCTCATTTTTATTGATGGCGATTGCATTCCGCATCACCGTTTTGTGGAAGACCACTTGCGCCTGAAAAAAGAAAACCAGGTGCTTGGCGGGCGAAGAGTGAACCTCTCAGAAGTAATTTCCAAAACACTGAACACGGAAAACATCAGCAAAGGAATATTGGAACGAACTTTCTTTCTGCGCTTGTTGAGGGACAGCATTACCGGTAAATCGAGAGATGTGGAAAAAGGTATTCACATCAATGCTTCAAAGATTAACAGGTTGTTTGGTTCGCATAAGAAAGGATTATTGGGCTGCAATTTTTCTATCGCAAAGCAAGACCTCTTATCAGTGAATGGTTTTGATGAACGATACAAACATCCCGGTGTGGGTGAAGACACAGAGATAAACCGGAGACTGAAAAAGAAAGGCATGCAGGTGTTCAGTCCTAAATTCTGCATGATACAATATCATTTATGGCATCCGCGTTTAAGCCGGGAAAAAGAACCGGAGAACCTGCTGCTGTTAAAAGAAACCATAGAGCAAGAATACATTGCTACTCCTTACGGGATAAACAAAGGGGTTTAAGTTTTATCAGAAACTCATTGACACGGAAAGTGTCAGACCATTTGAAGCAGGAACATTGCGGCAAACACCTCCCACACAGAAGATGCCAGCGCGCTGCCTTCCGTAAGTAGCAGTGATCCTCACCTTGTCCATCAGGTAACCAACGGTGATGTTAGGATAATGCAAACGCTTTTTCACATCATGGTTCCCATAATTGTATTGATTCATCACCGCAATGAAATATTTTGTGTGTGTGAATTCGAGCAAGCCCATCGCCCAGTTTCCCTGGTCCTGGTGGGTGGTGAGGCTTTGCAGTTCCATGCGCAGGGCATATTTGTGATTGAATTTGTAAGTGATGTCAACAATTCCCATGTCGGCATAAACAGTTCCATAGCCCGAAAGCCCCTGCACCACATCTTTATTATAAACCAGGTTGAGGTATTGCAAAACCAATTTTACTTTTTTGCTCAGCTTGCGAGAAACTTCCACATTGAAATCGCGGAAATACGCCTGTCCTTTTAGGCTGAGGAATTTTGATTCGTAACCCAAGCCGTTGTGAAGTTGCGTGGTGTCTAATCCATTCACAGCAGAAAAATTCACAGTGATGGTGGTTCCGTATTTCCCGCCAACCTTTGATTCCTTTTTAATGGTGTAAGCTATTTCAGCCTGTAAAGCCATCTCACCATTGGGCTGTGTGGCATAAGGATAAATGGTGGCGGGAAGATTATAAGTATGCTGGCGTGTTAAGGCAGGAAGATAATTAATGCTGAGGTTGTTTCCGGTGGCGGTGCGGTCGCTGCGGAAATTCATGTTATCAATACGTTTGGCGCCTACCACAATTCCCAATCCTTTTGTTGACCAGGCTGCATTAATAAGCAAACCGCTTCCGGGTTTGTAAATGAAATTGTTTACTGAAGAAGGGTCATTAATTTTGTAAGCATACTCTCCGCTGATATTGAATTTCCCGTAAATAAAATTAAGCCTTGCCGACCATGCACCAACATTTTCCGGCAGCTTATAAACAGGATCCTGATCGCTCTGGTATTTGCTGACAAAGCTTCCGCCCAGGATGAATTTGGCTTTTGCTTCTTCCAATTTTTTAAACAATTCGTTGATGTTTATTTCTCCGTCAAAGGCGCGGACAATTCCGGGACCGTGATCAAAGAAGGTGCGCTGCAAACCAACCAGCCCTTTAAGATAAAGTCCTTTTACGGGCATATATTTTATGCGGATGCCATCCAGCACATTATCATAACCAAGTCCGCGCTCTTCATAAGCGCGCAGAATCATTCCGCTGCCGAATTGCTCATAAAAACTTCCGGCAGTTATTTCAAGACTCTTGTATTCATACGAGATAAAACGGTAAGGAACGCCAACACCTTTGTAGCGCTGGTCAAAGCCTTGCATAGCGTTAAGGTAAGTTTCAATTCTTGCTCCTGCCGTGAAATGTCCGCGGGTATAAATCACATTGCCGAAAGCATTCATGCGCAACTTTTCAGGAACATCGGGAGCGCCAATAGCTGAGTCGGGATTATAGTATTGTGCATCTATCTGAAAGTTGCCGTGCAGTTCGCCATAGTCGGGAGTTTGAGTTTCCTGGGAGAAAGAGAAAAGAGAAAAAGAGAGAAAAAGAAGGAGAAGAAGAATATTTTTTAACACAGAGTTCACAGTGAAGGCAGAGTTACACAGCGTTTAAATTACCATTTATATTTCCTGTTAAATTATTGTATTCTTCCTCTGTGCAACTCATTGTACTCTGTGCCCTCTGTGTTAAGAATCAATGCGAAGTTGCAATTTTTTTCACTTCATCATACAGATGAAACTCATCACCTTCCACATAACTGGTATGTTGCCACACAATTTTTTTATCACCATTCACTAAGAAAGTATGTGGAATGGAGTTCACATTCAGGGCGCGTTTAAAATCTCCGTTTGGGTCGGAGTAAACCTCGTAATCCCATGACTGAGAATCAACGTAGGGTTGAATTTTTGGACTGTTACGTGAATCATCAATGGAAACAGCAATAAGCTTTACGCCTGTTTCTTTCTGCCAGTCAGCATAAACCTCGCTGATGTTGTTCAGTTCCTTTTTACAGGGTGTACACCAGGTAGCCCAGAAACTGATGATTATCGGTTTGCCTGCATTATCAAAGGCAGAAGAGTTAACGGTTTTCCCATCTAAGGTTTTAATATCAACCGAAGGGATTGCCCTTTCCGCATCAATAAGCGTGTTGGTGTTTTGGGAAAAAGCTAAACCTGTTGTTGCAATAAAGGCGAAAAACAAAGAAGTGTATTTCATGTGATATAATTTAAAAACAAAAACCTGCGGTTTGCAAATATCATGCTAACCGCAGGTTTCTATCATCAGTCAGGAAAAATTATTTTGTAACTGACAGTTTGTGAGATACTGTTTTGTTTCCGATGGTCAGGTTCATCACATATATTCCGGCAGCAAGGTGGTCAGCGCTGATCTGGAAGTTATGTTGTCCGGCAGTTTGCAGCCCGAAATCGTTTGTATAAACTTCCTGCCCGGTGATGTTATAAACCCGTACGTTCACATCCTGCATCCCTTCAACATTGTAATAAACATTGGTAGAGTTGCTGAAAGGATTAGGATAAATACTTAAACCTACAGCCGCTGCTTCTTCACTGATACCTACGGCAGTGTTGATATTGATGTTGTCAATATACAGGTTGTTTCCATAACCGCTGGTTGCCTCAAACTTGATGATTAATGATTGAGAACTCAGATAATTATTGAGGCTGATGCTTTCGTGTCTCCATTCGTTTGCTGAAGAAGGCTCAAAGGCATTTGTAACTGGCGCCACAGTTGAAAGACTGTTGGCGGCAGAGGGATCTGCTTTACCTGATTTATTGTAAAGCGTTGTCCAGTTGCCTCCACATTCCTGCACCATCACTTTCAGGCGGTCAATATAATTGGTTCCACCGTTGCCTCCGTACATCGCGTGAGCTACATCAAACTCAAGAGCCACACTGCTTCCATTGTATTGAGAGAGGTTTGTTTCGGTAGGAATCAATGTGAACACACTGCCATCTCCTATACTATAGAAGCTAAGCATATCGCTTGTTGCTGAATTATAGCCTACACCGGCAGATACCCAGTCGTCTGACCCGGTATGTGTTGAATGCCATCCGGCAGGAATAGCATTACCCGATTCAAAATCTTCGCTGAAAGCATTGAATCCGGGTGAACTGTAAACATAGAATGAAACCTGTTTTGAATCGTTTGAAGTAACCTGGTCTGTTCCTGCGTTTGGATTGCTTACCCTGATGGTAACATTATTATTACCTCCTGAGCCGGTAATGGTAGCCGCATTGTTAACCTGGTCGCTTTCATACGTGCCAAGGTTACCGGTCCAGTTGTAGGTGTCAACCACATTACCGCCCAAAAGAAAATCCACAGTTGCTGAAGTAAGCGGTGTCGTACCGTAATTTGCTATCCTGAATGAAAGATCAACATTATCACAGGTAGAAAGATTGTTGTTGATAACAGAAGGGTCAAAGATACCGGCATCAAGATTAGCTGTCTGGAAACTACAGTTGTTTCTTCCTGCATATAATTGAGCGGTAGTAAGCGTTCCTATTTCGGTTACCCATCTATCGGGGCATATCATATATATAGTAGGGAAGTAGGATATCTGGTAATTATTGGCAATGGTTGAATTGTCAATAATAGGATAAGGAGTTCCTGTAACCCAATCGCCTTGTGTGGCATCAGCATAAGTTGAACCACCTGCAGGACCATACAACTGAGCAGTTGTGTTCTGAGATTCGCCTTCAATGAAAAATACCATCACCTCGTTGGTTCCCGGAGGACCATACTGATTATATAAACCTTCCAGTTTTCCGCTGGTATGATAAGACCAGCATGGTGAACACCATGTTGCTGAAATGTCGAGGTAAACGGTTTTTCCCTGGGCAAGGATATCATAAAGGTGCCAGGAGTTTCCGTTAATGTCGGTGGCGGTGAAATCAGGAGCGTATGTGCCTGAAGCCAACTGAGCATTCGCTATCTGCATGCCTGAAAAAAGGAAGGCAAACAAACAAGAGAGTAAAAGTTTTTTCATGTTTTATTGTTTTGAATTTTTATTTAAAATTTGTTCACAAATGTAAAATAATATATAAGTCCCTGATATGATTGTTGTCACTTTTTTTTTCGGTCAAAGAGTTTTCCTCAGTCTTGCCACAGGGATATTAAGCATTTCGCGGTATTTAGCCACCGTTCTGCGGGCTATATTATAACCTTTCTCTTTCAGGATTTTTGCAAGCCTGTCATCAGCGAGGGGTTTGCGTTTGTCTTCTGCCGCAATAGTTTCTGAAAGTATTTTTTTTACTTCGCGTGACGAAACTTCTTCACCTTCATCATTGGAAAGCGATTCGGAAAAGAAAGATTTAATGAGAAAAGTGCCGAACTGCGTTTGCACATACTTGCTGTTGGATACGCGGGAAACCGTGGAAATATCCAAGCCCACAATTTCTGAAATATCTTTCAGTATCATAGGTTTCAGTTTGGTTTCATCTCCTGTAAGAAAATATTCGGTCTGGTAATTCATGATGGCATCCATAGTAACGAGCAGGGTTTGCTGACGCTGTTCAATGGCATCAATGAACCATTTTGCCGAATCAATTTTCTGGCGGATAAACACAGTGGCATCCTTCATTTCTTTGGGATGATTTTTTTTGTTGCCCCCATATTCTTTCAGCATTTCCTTGTATTCCCTGCTTATCTTTAAAGCAGGCGCGTTGCGCTGGTTGAGGCTGAGTTCAAGAATACCATCGTTGTTGGTAATTACAAAATCAGGGACTACATTGGAAACGCTTTTCACGGTATCCGCCATGGTGTTACCCGGACGGGGATTGAGTTTCAGTATCTCGTTGATGGCGTCTTTCAGGTCTTCTGATTCCAGTTCCAGGTCTTTTGAAATTTTATCGTAATGCTTTTTAATAAACTCATCCATCATTTTATCAATGATGACGATGGCGGTATGGTTGGTGATATTGTGTTCCCTGCGTTTGAGTTGCAACAATAAACATTCTTTTAAATCTCTTGCGCCCACACCCGGAGGATCAAACTGCTGGATGATGTGCAGCAATTCGGCTAATTCATTTTCAGTAGTGATGATGTTTTGCCCGAAAGCGAGATCATCCACCATAGCAGAAAGTTCCCTGCGCAGGTAGCCGTCATCATCTATATTGCCGAGGATGTGGAGAGCTATATTATGCTGCCTTTCGTCTAATCTGCGCATGCCCAACTGTTCGATGAGGGCATCCTGGAAACCTGCTGTTCCGGCAATGGGAATTTCTTTGCGCTCGTCATCGGGGCTGGTATTGTTTACTGAAAGTTTATAATCGGGAATGCCGTCATCATCTTCATCAAAGTAATCATCAATATCATGATCTTCTTCGTCTTTTCTCTCTTCTATCTTTTCTTCTTCCTTTTCTTCTTCGGTGTCAGAATCTTCTTCTTCTTCTTTTATTTCTTCTTCCGTTTCTTCAGGGGTTTCCAGTTCTTCATCTGTTTCCTCGCCTTCTTCCAGCGCAGGGTTTATTTCCATTTCTTCCTTAATCCTTTGCTCCAGTTCCAAAGTAGGAAGTTGCAGCAGTTTCATCAGTTGAATCTGTTGCGGGCTTAGCTTTTGTTGTAGTTTCTGTTGTAATCGCTGGTTTAACATAATCGCTTTCTTTATATCTGCGAAGGTGGCAAAAAAACGGCAGACTGCAAAACAAAAAGTTTATTTACATTCCTTTATTTTGTTGCAAACACTTAGCTGCGTCATAGGCGTGCCTGTTATCCGGCTTTGCAGCCATAGTTTTTTTTTCTTCCAATCCTTCTATTTGTTTTTCGGGTGATTGTTTTTCAAACTCCTGTAGCTGTGTGAACAATCTTTTCAGTTCGCGCAACAGTACTGAGTGTTGACTGTAATCAGCCAAAGAATTCAGGTTTTGCATCAGATTGGACTAATTAAAAAATTAATATTTACAGTAATAAAATCAAAATTAACAAAATCAAAATTAATATTTACGGAAACAAAATCAATATTTACATTATTAAAAATAAAAGTTACGGAAACAAAAATAATACTTACGGAAATAATAATAATACTTACGGAAATAATAATAATACTTACGGAAATAAAAACAATATCTACTGTATTAAAAACAATATCTACTGTATTTTAAATAACATATACAACATTAAAAACCATATTTACAATACTAAAAATAATATTTATGGAAATAATAATTACATTTACAGTACTATAAATTATATTTACAGTACTAAAAATTTCACTTACAGAAACAAAAATATCATTACATTCGCCAAAAATATAACCGCGAGCCTTTGGTTCGTAGTCATCAGCTAATTCGCTAATCATCAATTCAGCTAATCAACCATGAAACAACGCGACACCAACCGCCTCAACATGATCCGCGCCACCCTCCTCTGGTGCACCGACAATACCTCAGCAACCTCAGGCATCCCCGCCTTCGCCAATGTCAAAAACACTGTGGAAACCAAGGTAAGCATGATAGACCAGCTCAATCAAAAAGCAAAAACAGGCTCCAAAGGCGTAACCATTGATACCAATGTCAGCCGTGCCAATATGCAGAACATAGCCTTCAAATGCGCCAGTGCAGTCAGCGCCTATGCCGCCTCCATAAAAAACAATACCCTCCGGGTAAAAGTCAGCTTCTCCCTCAATGCAATGACCGCAAAAAAGAAAGAAGAAATTGACGACATCTGCCAAAACATCCATGACGAAGCCAATAACAACCTCGCATCAGCATCAGGTTTCGGTTATTCTAACACCGATGTCTCCGACCTCCAAACCGCCATCAGCCTCTACCGCGACTCCATGTCAAACCCCCGACAGGCTATCATCTCCCGCTCTGTCGCCCTCGAAACCATCACTGCACAAATACGCGAAATACTAAACACCAACTTCAAAGAATTAATGGATGCCATGGTCCACACCCTCACCATCTCCAACCCCAACTTTGTTAGCGGATATTTTCAGGCTCGCGAAATAATAGACCTCGGAACCACCCACACCCGTGTTGCCGGTACAGTCTCAGACAAAAACGGAACTTTTCTCGAAGGCGTAATCTTCTCTGCCCACAAAACCGGTGAACCACAAATAAAAGTTAAAGCCAAAACCGATTCCAAAGGCAAATACACCATCCCTAAATTCCCTCCCGGCATCTTCGATTTCACTTGGGAATTACAAGACTACCAATCAAAATCAGAAACCAATATCCACATAAAACCCGGCAAAGAACTCAGGCGTAGAATTACCCTCCTCCCTCTCTAATATTCCCCCGTCCCTCGTCCCCCTCAAAAGGAAACCTTAAATTTTAAATCCATGAAAATCTGCATATTCCATCTCATGTAGCAGATTTTTTATGGAATTTTTCCCTTTTAAGCATCTTTGTATAGAAATTAATAAAACACCTATCATGAAGACACTCAAATATTCCTTAGTTCCCTCGCTGCTGTTAATTATTCTTTCCTTTTCTCTTGTCCCCCGCCCTTCATCCCTCTTTCCATATATCCTCAAAGATGAAGATTACGCAAAGCAATGGGCGAAAATTGATTCTCTCGGCAAAAAAGGGCTGACAAAATCCGCCCTCGAAGTGGTGGACATTATTTTCAAAGACGCAAAGAAAAACAACAATGCCCCGCAATATATTAAAGCAGTGATTCATAAAATGAAATTCAGTTCTTACCTTGAAGAAGATGCGCTGAAGAAAAGCATCCTCGAAATGGAAGGCGAACTGAAAGACGTGCAGTTCCCGGTGAAACCGGTTTTACATTCCATACTTGCGCAGTCATACTGGAGTTATTATGAGCAAAACCGCTGGGTATTTATGGACCGAACCGAAACCGTTGATTTTGTCCCTGATGATTTAAGCACCTGGGATTTGAAAAAGATTGTGGAGCAGGTGGATTTCCATTACCGCAAAAGCCTGGAAGATGCTGACAAGCTGAAACAACTTCCCATTTCCACCTTTGATGCAGTATTGATGGACAGCCGCAATGCGCGTGAACTGCGTCCAACATTGTATGATTTCCTGGCGCATCGTGCCATTGATTTTTACATGAACGAAGAAACCGGACTGTCACAGCCTGCTTATAAATATGAAATAGAAGGGGAAAAGTATTTTGCTCCTGCCGCAGATTTCGCTTCGCTAAATGTCAGTACCCGCGACAGCGCTTCATTACAATACCATGCCATCCTCCTGCTGCGCGATGTTATAGCTTTTCATGCAGCCGATAAAAACCCGGATGCATTGGTGGATGCTGATTTGAAACGTCTGCGTTTTGTGCGCGCCCATGCTGTGGATGCCAACAAAGACAGTTTGTTTTTTGCAGCCATTGAAAAATCGGAGAAGCAATACATCGCCTTCCCTGTTTCCACCGAAATAAGTTATGAGATTGCAAGTTTTCTTTTCACGCAGGGAGGCGGCTACAAAGCAGGTGATGATGAAACCATAAAATGGAAGAAAAAAGCTGCTTATGATAAATGCAATGAAGCGATTAACCGTTTTCCTAATTCATTCGGGGCAAGCAACTGCCGCAGTTTATTAACAAGCATTACGCAGAAAAATATTTCGTTCACCACCGAGCGCGTCAACCTTCCCGACAAGCCTTCCCTGGCATTAATCAATTTCACCAACCTTGCCAAAGCAGGCGAAAAATCATCAAAGGTTTATTTCCGCATTGCTACAATTGATTATGAGAAATACAAAAAGTTCCGCAGGAAATATTATGGCGATGAACAGATAAAAGAGTTGCAGAAAATTTCAAAAACAGTAAACGAACTTGATTTCACTTTACCGGATGAAGGTGATTTTAACGCGCACTCCGCAGAGTTGAAACTACCTGCACAGAAAAAAGGATTGTATGTTGTTTTCGCTTCCACTTCGCGTGATTTTTCTACTGATGGAAATGCAGTAGCTTTCAGCATCACTTCCTTTTCAGACCTTGCTTTCTCCAGCCGCCAGGAAGAAAAAGGCAACCGCAGCTTTGTGGTGGTTTCGCGCAGTTCGGGCAATCCTTTGCCGGGTGTGAAAGCGCAGTTGTGGGAAGAATACTATAACTACACCACCCGCGAGTATGATTTGCGCAGAGGCGGGGTTTACACAACAGATGAAAACGGAATGGTTACAGTTCGCGGTAAATATGAACGTGAAAATTATGTGTTGCAACTGAATTACAACGATGATGAGCTGTTCACTGATAATTCTTTTTACTCTTATTACTACGGAGATCAGCCGGCAAAGAAATACCAGACCAGTTATTTCTTTACTGACCGTGCTATTTACCGCCCCGGGCAAACTATTTATTTCAAAGGCATACTGATTGAAAATGATGGGGACAAACGAAATATTATTGCCAATGCAAAAACCACAGTTACCCTTTTTGATGTGAATTATGAGAAAGTAGCTTCATTAGATTTAACGAGCAATGAATATGGCACTTTTAGCGGAACCTTTACGGCACCAACAGGTGTGCTGAACGGGAATATGACCATACAAAATGAAACGGGTTCACAATCCCTTTCTGTGGAAGAATACAAACGCCCGAAGTTTGAGGTAACGTTCAAACCTTTTAAAGGAACTTTTAAACTAAGTGAAACAGTAAAGGCGACCGGAACTGCAAAAGCCTATGCAGGTTCCAACATTGATGGTGCTGAAGTTAAATACCGTGTGGTTCGCAGCGCTTACTTTCCTTATCCCTGGTACTGCAAACGCGGCTGGTTTCCTCAAACTGAAAGCATGGAAATACTGAACGGTACTGCTACCACCGATGCCAACGGAGAATTTGAAATCTCTTTCAGCGCCATCCCCGACCGCAGCATAAAAAAGGAATACAAGCCTTCTTTCACTTACACCATTTATGCTGATGTGGTGGACATCACAGGCGAAACAAGGAGTTCGGAAACATCAGTAACCATAGGCTATACCGCGCTCAACCTTTCAATTAATCTTCCTGAAACACTGAACCGTGAAGTAAAAAAAGATTACGAAATCAGCACAACAAATCCTGCCGGAGAATTTGAAGCAGCCAAAGGAACGATTACCATTTACAAGCTGAAAACTCCTTCAGAAATCATGAGGAAAAAGAAATGGGCGCAACCTGATTTGTTCCTTTACACGAAAGAACAATTCAAAGCAGATTTCCCTGATGCTGTTTACAAGGATGAAAATGACAGGGAAAATTTTGCCCGGGAAAAAGAAGTGCTGAAACTCAATTTCGATACAGAGAAAGATAAAGCTTTTAAATCATCACAACTCTCCTCGCTTGCGCAGGGATTATATTTAGTAGAAACTATTTCAAAAGATAAATATGGTGAAGAAGTGAAAACAATGAATTATTTTACGCTGTTTTCTGAGAAGGAAACAAAAGCGCCAATTATAAGTGCTGACTGGTTTGCTGCGCTTAAAACAACAGCAGAGCCGGGTGTAGGGACACAAAATTTTGTGTCTCTGCTAATCGGCTCCTCTTATAAAGATGTGAAAGTATTGTATGAAATTGAGCAGCATAATTCAGAAGCAAATAAAAATTTCATTTCACAGAAACAATGGCTCACGCTGAATGATGAGCAGCGTTTAATCACCATCCCGGTAAAAGAAGAACACCGCGGAAATTTCACCGTACATCTCACTTTCTTCAAAAACAATGAAGTATTTATTCACAGCCAATTAATAACTGTTCCTTATACCAACAAAGAATTAGACATTGAGTTTGAAACCTTCCGTAACAAATTACAGCCTGGAGAAAAAGAACAATGGAAACTGAAAATAAAAGGAAAGAAAGGAGAGAAGGTTGCAGCAGAAATGGCAGCAACATTATATGATGCTTCTTTAGATGCCTTCCGTTCCAATTCCTGGTATTTCGACATATACAGTTATTTCTATTCCAATATGGGGTGGAGCGCTGATATGTTTAATATAACATCTTCCACGCTTTACCAGAAAAACTGGAACCCTGTTGGACCCTACCGTCAAAATCATATTTATGACCAGATGAATTGGTTCGGGTATTATTTCAGCGGAGGATATTACCGGGGCTATTATTCAATGGATGGTGATGCAATGATGGCAATGCCTGCAGCAACGGGAGCCAAAGCTTTGGAGGAAGCTGAAGTAACAACAGCAACCCGCTCGGAAGGACAGAAGAAAGGGAAAGAATCAGCGGGAAAAGCAATGCTAATGGATGAAACGGTGATGGCTGGTGAAGATAAAAATATGGATAACAGGAACGGTTTTAACAAATGGGATCTTCCACCTGCTCCCCCTGATGAAAAAGCTGCACAGCAAGATGGTTTGGGTGGAGTACAGGCAAGAAGTAACTTCAATGAAACCGCTTTCTTTTATCCGCATTTGCAAACGGATGAAGAAGGAAATGTGATTATCAGTTTCACCATTCCCGAAGCGCTCACCAAATGGAAAATGTTAGGCTTTGCACATACCAAAGATTTGAAATACTCGGTTACACAAAATGAATTGGTAACGCAGAAAGAGTTAATGGTAATGCCCAATGCTCCGCGCTTTTTTCGCGAAGGAGATAAGATTACATTCAGCGCAAAAGTTTCTAACCTCAGTGAAAACAGTATGACTGGCAATGCACAATTATTTTTATTTGATGCGCTGACCATGCAGCCTGTGGATGTAGAATTGAAAAATTCTTCAGCGACAAAATTCTTCACGGCAGAAAAAGGACAAAGCGCTGCATTAAGCTGGAACATTGAGATTCCGGAAGGTCTTTCTGCCGTTACTTACAAGGTAGTTGCAAAATCAGGAAAGTACGCTGACGGAGAAGAAATGGCTGTTCCGGTTTTGACCAACCGTATGTTGGTAACAGAATCATTGCCGCTTCCGGTAAGGTATAATCAACCAAAAACATATAAACTGAACAAACTACTTACGAACACTTCAACTACACTTACGAATCATAATCTGACACTGGAATTTACGGCTAACCCGGCATGGTATGCTGTGCAGGCATTGCCTTATATGATGGAGTATCCTTATGAATGTTCGGAACAGGTTTTCAGTCGTTATTATGCAAACAGCATTGCCACGCACATTGCCAATTCAAGTCCAAAAATAAAAGCGGTATTTGATTCCTGGAAACGTGATTCCGAATCAGAAAAGGGCAGCACAGCGCTGTTATCAAACCTCGAAAAGAATCAGGAACTGAAATCATTATTGCTGGAAGAAACACCTTGGGTGATGCAGGCGAAAGATGAAACAGAAAGGAAGAACAGACTTGCGCTGCTGTTTGATTTGAACAAAATGAGTAAT
>Ga0172371_10009071_pt1 | contig 13750 bp, 10 predicted proteins | sample Lak12m_FD_114543 | JGI IMG/M metagenome (GOLD analysis project Ga0172371, IMG submission 114543) | Freshwater microbial communities from Kabuno Bay, South-Kivu, Congo - kab_022012_12m | ecosystem: Environmental > Aquatic > Freshwater > Lake | place: Democratic Republic of the Congo: South-Kivu... | reverse complement strand
TACTGTATTCTGATTTCTGTTAGGTGTGTGACGTTTGCCTGAAGAGGTGAGTAAACGGATGGAGGGTAATTCTCGGGTTATTCTGAATTCTGACTTCTGAATTCTGTCTACCTGAGTGCTTAAGTACAATGAAAATACTTGTGACAGGAGGAGCGGGGTTTATCGGAAGCAATTTTGTGCGGCACATGCTGTCTGCGTATCCTGATGTTGAGGTCGTCAACCTTGATGTCCTGACGTACGCGGGTAACCTGGAAAACCTCGCGGGCTTCGACGAGCGCCGCCATATATTCGTCCGCGGTGATATCGCGTCGGTCGAGGACGCGGAGAAAGTCTTCAAGAAGCATTCATTCGACGCGGTGGTGAATTTTGCCGCGGAGAGCCACGTTGACCGCAGCATTCATTTCGGTTCGCAGGTCTTTATAAGAAGCAACATTACCGGGACCCAGACGCTGCTGGACCTTAGCAGGCAATACGGCATAAAGCGGTTTGTGCAGATTTCGACGGACGAAGTCTACGGCAGTCTCGGCAGTAAGGGTAAGTTTACGGAATCTTCCGCCATCCAGCCGAATAACCCCTACGCGGCCACCAAGGCCAGCGCGGATTTCATGGTGCGGGCCGCCTTCAAATCACACGGATTGAATGCGGTGATTACAAGGTGCTCGAACAATTTCGGGCCCTACCAGTTCCCGGAAAAACTGATTCCACTGATGATAGCGAACGCGCTGGAAAACAAGGCGCTGCCGGTGTACGGCGACGGCATGCATGTCAGGGACTGGATTTATGTGACTGACCACTGCTCCGCGATTGACGCGGTGATGAGGAATGCCGAGGCGGGCAGCGTTTACAACATCGGCGGCAACCATGACGTGCCGAACATTGAAATCGTCAAGCTGATCCTCAAGATCCTTGATAAACCGGAGAAACTCATCAAACACATACTGGACCGGCCGGGCCATGACAGGCGGTATGCGATGGATTCATCCAAAATACGCGCGGATCTTGGCTGGAAGCCGGCCCACTCTTTTGAAGAGGGCATGAAGAAAACCGTTGACTGGTACCTGGGCAACAAATCGTGGCTTGATAACATCCGCAGCGGGCAGTACATGAAATACTACGAGAAGCTGTATAAGGAGAGGCTGGGGGAAGCGAAGTGAAGGAAGAGAAACCTGAAGGAAGAGAAACCTGAAGGATGAGACCTGAGACCTGAAAGGGGAGAGAGGAAAGAAGACAGAATACAGGAGACAGAATTCAGAATGAGGGAGCGGAGAAGAGACGGGAAGAAAATATCGAATAACGAATTCTGAATAACCAATGTTGAAGTGAAAGAAAGAGGGGGAGAGAGGACGAAGAAGAGAGAAGAAAATGTCGAATAACGCCACGTCGGCCCTATGGGCCAAGTCACGTCGCTTCGCAAGTGATGCATGGTCGCCGCGCCACTCGCCCCGAAGATTCGGGGCGGCTGGCTTGTCCGCCACGGCGGACGACGCGAAACATCCAATATCGAATAGAGGAATGGGAAAGAATACAGAAGACAGGAGTCAGAATTCAGAATGAGGATAAGAACAGAAGAGAGTGATGAGCAATGAGCGGGGAGCGGGGGAAGAAAGAAGAAAACATCCAACATCGAACATTCAACTTCGAAGAAAAAGAAGTCAGAAGCCAGTAGTCAGAATTCAGAATGAGAATGAAAGGGAAAAGCTGTCCGCCACGGATCCGCCTGCGGCGGAAAGCCTGAGACCTGAAAAGGGAGAGAGGAAAGAAGACAGAATACAGAAGTCAGGAGTCAGAATATAGGATTCTGAATTCTGGATTCCCTTCTTCGCTCAAGGAGCTACGCAGGGCGGGCTGACTAATTAGGATGGAGATTTCATGCCTGAAAAGACGCTGAGAGCGAGGACAGTTTTTAAGGGCCGCCTTTTGAAGGTTGAAGTTATCGACGTGCAGATTGCCGGCGGCAGGCGGTCGGTGCGGGAAATAGTGCGGCATCCCGGCGGGACAGCGGTGCTTGCACAACGCCCGGACGGACGTTTCGTGTTTGTCCGGCAGTTCCGCAAGGCAGCGGAAAGAAGTTTCATGGAAGTGGTTGCGGGTGGGTTTGAGCGCGGTGAGAAACCAGCCGATTGCGCAAGGCGGGAACTGGCCGAGGAAACGGGCTATACCGCGTCGAAACTCATGAAGCTGGGAATAATTTATCCTGCGCCGGGTTATACTGACGAGGTTCTGCATCTTTTCTTTGCGAAACTGAGCCCGAAACGGGGAATTGGCAGGCCGGACGAAGACGAGCGGATCAAGGTTGTATATCTTTCGGAGAGGCAAGTGGATGGAATGATAAAAGCCGGCAGGATACATGATGCGAAGACGCTGGCGGCGTGGCTGTTGTGGAAAAAAAGAAGATAGCCTTCTTTGCTAAAGAAGCTACGCAGGCCAGGGAATACAGAAGCCAGGAGTCAGAATTCAGAATGAGGACGGCGGCGGAAAGATTGAGACCCGTCCGCCACGGGCGGATCCGCCTGCGGCGGAAAACCTGAAAGAAAAACCTGTCCTCAAAAGCGGAGAATATTGAATATTGAATTCTGAATAACCAATTTCGAAGTGAATGGGGAAGAGAGGTCAGAGTTCGAGGAAAGCTGTTTGCAAAAGATTCTGACTTCTGTATTCTGAATTCTGACTTCTGTTAGGATGGTGATTTGATGACTGAGAAGAAAAAAGGACTTCGTAACCTGGTTGAGTATATCTGGGATATTGAGCTGAGCTCGATATCCCGGGTGCATTCTTTCGGGGTCAAGGTCATGCGGGTCCTGCATCTGGTTTTCCGCGGTCTTCGCGACGATAACTGTGCGCTCCACGCGTCTGCCCTTACGTTCAGCACCCTGATGGCGATTGTGCCGGTGCTTGCGCTGTCGCTTGCGTTCGCCCGAGGGGTCGGCAATGTTGAGGAAGCAAAAGGCAGGATGAAGGACATGGTCATGGAGTGGACGAACGGGTTCAGGCCTGTCACGGGCGCGACGAACGCGGCGTCCGGTGTATCCGGTATTGAGCTGGCAATCAGGGAAAGAGCCGGGACAAAGGAGGCTGGAGATGAACTTGCCGACACCATAAACGGCATGGTTGACAGGCTGTTCCAAAAGGTTGAAGGAATAAAGTTCAAGGCGCTTGGAGGCATTGGCCTTGTTATCCTTATCCTGATGGCCATTGATGTCCTGGGCCGGGTTGAAGCCGCATTTAACACTGTCTGGGGCGTGGCGAAGGGCAGGAATGTCTTCAGGAAGTTCACGGATTACCTGAGCATTGTGATTGTCCTGCCGGTTCTTCTCATAGCGGCTTCATCGCTTCCGATTGTATCTTTCATGACCAGGTTTTTTGACCAAACCGTGGCGGAGGGGCTCAGGTGCTGGGTAAGCTCGGCGGCCCTGAAGGATTTGACGATGATAGTCATGAGCACGCTGGGTTTTGCTTTCCTGTTTATAGTGATGCCGAACACGAAGGTGAAAATAATTCCCGGCCTGGCGGGAGGGTTTATAACCGCGCTGTTCCTCCTGTGCTGGCTCTGGATATGCGCCGCCCTCCAGGTTGGTGTTGCCAACTACGGAAAGATTTACGGCAGTTTCGCGATGGTGCCGATCCTGCTGGGATGGATTTATGTTTCCTGGGGAATTGTAATTCTCGGAGCCGAAGTGGCGTTCTCGATCCAGAATTGTGCCACCTACAGGATGGAGCAGGGCGCGCGCAGGGCAAGCATACAGGCTAAAATTGTGCTGGCGCTGTCGATCATCTGTGAGGCAGCCAAGGCGCTGGCCGGCAAGGCGGGGGACCTGGAAGTGTCGGCTTATGCCGAGCGGAAGCATGTTCCGGTACGGTTCCTGAATGAAGTCGTGGAGGAACTGGTACAGGCCGGTTTCCTGGGCGAGCTGGTCCAGAAGAGCGGCCGCTTTGTCCTGTTGAAGACACCGGATACGATAAAAGTCAGGGACGTTCTGGATGTGATCATGCGTTCGGGAGTTGGACCGGAGGCGCTGGGGCTGGGCACTATTGACACTGAGATTGACCGTATTGTTAAGAAAGCCTCGGATGGGATTAACAGTTCTCTTTCCAATACCAGCCTTAGGGACTTGGTTGGGGAATAGGCTGGATATTGGCAGTCATTGTGGTTCTTGTGATCGCGACAAAGAGAAGCCTCGCGCATTTCGGCGCAAATCTTTCGCGTGATATAGCCTTTCCGGCTGTGTTGGAGCGTTCATCGGATACCATGAGTATTCCGGTGAACGCTCCGCCTTGCCGGGCGGATGCCGCTCCGGAGCGGCATCTTAAAGGCCATCTGCCGCGAAATATTTGCGCAAAGAAACGAAATGCGCGAAGCGTTTACACCATCATGCTGAAACGCATGATGGATCAGGAGATGAATGACTGATATTTTTTGCGGCCATCATGGCTGGCGTGCCAACAGAAGGGATGGGACTTGAGTGGATAAGATTGATTTTAAGAAGTCGTTGAATGAGGAACAGCTTGCGGCGGTGCTTGCGCCGGACGGGCCCCTGCTTGTGCTTGCGGCGGCGGGAACTGGCAAGACGCGGACGCTTGTTTACCGTGTTGCGCACCTGGTTGAGAGGGGGATAAGTCCCGACAGGATCCTCCTGCTTACCTTTACCAACCGGGCGGCAAACGAGATGCTTGAGCGGGCACGACAGCTTGTGGGACCGGGGATCTCAGGGGTATGGGGCGGGACTTTTCACCATATGGCAAACAGGATACTCAGGCGGCACGCGCCGCATGTGGGGTTCGCGCACGATTTCACCATCCTCGACCGGGATGATTCCAAGACGCTGGTTTCGAACTGCGTGAAGGACCTGAACCTGAAGAGCAAGGAATTCCCGAAGCCTGATGTCCTTCTCGGGCTTTTCAGCTCGGCGGCAAATACCGAAAGCTCCGTGGCGAAAACGGCGGAGACACGGTTCCGGGACGGGGATGTCGATATTGATGCGGTTGTCCGGGTATACAATGCGTATGAAGCCGGCAAGCGCAAACTCGGCGCCCTTGATTTTGACGACCTGCTTATCAACTGCCTGAAGCTGTTCAGGGAGAAAGCCGATGTGCTCGGTAGCTACCAGACCCAGTTCCTGCATGTGCTGGTGGATGAGTACCAGGACACGAATATCATACAGGCCGAAATGGTGGACAAAGTTGCCACAAAGAACAGGAACGTGCTGGTTGTGGGTGATGATTTCCAGAGCATTTATTCGTGGCGCGGGGCCGACTACCGGAACATCATGTCGTTCCCAAAGCGTTACGGGGACGCCCGCATTTACAAGCTGGAGACGAATTACAGGAGTGTCCCGGAAATCCTGGAGGTTGCAAATGCCTGTATTGCCGGAAATCCCGAGCAGTACCAGAAGACCCTGCGGGCCACAAGAAAGGCGCACAGGAAACCGACGGTCCTCCGGATGAGGGATGGATCCGAACAGGCCCGCTGTATTGTGGAACAGTTGAGGACCTTGAGCCGGTCCGGCACCAGGATGTCGGACATAGCGATATTGTACAGGGCCCATTACCATGCCATGGAGCTGCAGCTGGAGCTCACCAGGGAGCGGATCCCTTACGCGATAACCTCGGGGGTAAGATTCTTTGAACAGGCGCACATCAAGGATGTCTGCAGTATCCTCAGGGTCCTGGAAAACGAGAAGGACGAGATGGCGTTCACCCGCCTGCTTGGTTTCCTGCCGGGGCTGGGGCCCAAAACAGCGCAGAAGATGTGGAATGAACTGGGCGGCAGGTTTAACGCGAATGACGCGGTGCAGCGCACAAAGCTTAGGAGCATGATGAGGGCCGGTTCCAGGGAGGCGTGGAACGCGATCGAACCGATACTTGCGGCCTACAGGGAAGAGCACCTGGATGAAGACGGCGGCGAGGTTATCCACCGTTTTGTCGAGGCTTTTTATGAACGGCATGCCGCAAATGTTTTCGAGGATGATGAACGGCGGCTGGATGATATAAGGGAATTGATCCTTTACACTTCGGATTTCGAGACGGTGCAGGGGTTCCTGAGTGATATTGCCCTGCTGACGAACCTTGATGCCGAGGTGGAGAACCTGAAGACGGACGAAAAGGACGCGGTGCGCCTGAGCACGGTTCACCAGGCCAAGGGGCTGGAGTGGCCGGTGGTGATAATCCTGTGGATGAGTGAGGGAATGTTTCCGTCGGCAAGGAGCCTGGAGGAGTCGGAATCGGGGGAGGCGGAGGAGAGAAGGCTGTTTTACGTGGCGGTTACCAGGGCGAAGGATGAGCTCTGCCTGTGTGTGCCTGAAGTGCGCAGGACGAGGGATGGGGGCGTGATGTATTACGCGACGTCGCGGTTTATCGAGGAGATCCCGCGGGAGCTGGTCAAGGAAGTCAGGGCAGGATTTATCTGACCGGCTTGTTGGTTTTCGAGGTTTATAAACACATCAAGCAAGATAAGCGTCACGAATTGGTCAAAACGGATCAAGCCTGATCTTGCCCCGTCTCCGGTGTTGCTGAAGTCCTCTGATACCATGACTATGCCTCGGACTTCAGGCGCCTTGGATCCGGGGCAAGCTGACGCATTCCCGTTTTGGCCCTGCGTCTCGAGACCGGGACTACGGGCAGACCCAATTCGCGCCGCGTTTCCCACGTCATTCCGCAGCCGGATAAGTGGCCACTTGGCCAAAGGGCCGACGTGGCATGGCGCCAAACGGCGCCAACCCTGAAAAGAAACGAAATGCGTGACGCGGTTTCCCCGTCCCCGTAGGCCCCAAAATGCAGTCACGGCTTGCCATCCGCCCCGAAGAATCGCATGCGCGTCAACCTAAGGCGTAAAGCGTTTGCAATTTGTGCTTTATGATCGACACTTGTCGATCTTTGGAGTGCGGCATCTCGATGCCGCTTTTCTTCGGCCCGGCTTGACGGGCCGCAAATAAGACGGCGCGTCAAGCCGCGCCGCGCAAAAACGCTGTCAAGCCAGCGTACTCCAAAACTTTTCCATTTTACGCAACAATACTGCAGCAAAAATGTCTCCTTAGGTTGACGCGCCCGACGAAGGTCGGGGCGGAACTAAGATTGCGGAATTATCTTCAACCGGGGTAAAGCTTCAGCGTTTCACAGGTTGGGCGGCTGTAATGAGCGCTTTATTTCTTCTTTTTCTCGCCGAGCAGGCTCTCAAGGGCCCTGTTGATTTCCTTTTCGATTTTCTTGTTGGATTTCAGGGACCTGGTAATGGCCTCGATATTGCCGGCGAGGGTATCGATCATTGATCCGACCGGATCAAAATCCGGGGCCGCAAATGTCCCCTTGAGCGGGATGGAGAGGGTCGCGCTTGACAGGCTTGCCCCTTTTACTTTTGAAGCCAGTTTTTCAGAGGCCTTGAGGTCCTTGATGTCAGCATTCACAAATGAAGCTTCGCGTGAATATGAGCCCTCCCTGCATTTGATATCGAGATTGATATCAGCCTGGCCGATTTCAATTCCAACGGCATCAGCCAGTTCCTTGAAATCCTTTGTGCGTATATTTGTTATGGTGCCGTTGATATCAAAAGTGGGATTTTCCGTGCTGACTACCGGGGCAACCCGGCCCTTGATATCGATGACTATCGAATCAGGCTTATTTTCGAGGTGACCCTTGACGGAGAAATTGCCTGTTTCCTGGTTCGGATCACCATAGGTCGATATATTTTCCGCCGTGATTTCGAGGTTCAGCCTGAGCTTTGCTCCATCCGGGTCAATGTATTCGAGGACAGTATTCATCCTGAGCCTGCCGAGGGCTGCCCTGGGAAGCTCCGAACGGAACAGGAAGGCTGGATCCGGGGCAGGGGCCCCGGCGTTTGCTGTTCCAGACTGTTGGCCGGAAGTGTTTCCAGTGACGGCAGTTTCGTTTACGCTGGAAACGGTTTGTTCCATGGCGCCGGTTGGAGAGGTGCCGCTTTTTTCGGCCTTGTTCCTGACGATGGTCATCTTTGCGTTTTCTATATCGAGGGAGGAGAAAGTGATGATTCCGCGAAGAAGGGAAAGGAATCCCAGGTTGGCCCTGACATGCCCCGCAGACACCAGGGACCTGTCTTTTCCGGCGGCATTGTCCAGGCTGAGGCCAGAGATTTTCACGATGCCGCGGGGCAGGGTTGCCCAGATTTTGTTCATGCCGATGGTTACACCTGTTGTCTGGCTGATTCCGGGCAGGATCTTTTTCACCATGCCGGTCATTCCGTAGAAGAGGAAGATATTGATTACGGCAAAGAGCAGTACGAGGGCGGCGAGGGATGACAGGATGATCTTTCTCGTTCGGGTCATAAAAGGGTAAGGGCCATAGCCACTTACGGGCAGGTGAAGGGTGAGTTGTACTTGGAGCAGTTAATGCACCCCATGTAAATCTTGTGCATGAGCTGTTTCTTCGGGATTTCCCTGAATCCCATCTTCCTGAAGAAGTCGGGCGAGAATGTGAGCGCAATTATCTGGAAAGGGTGGAGAGGCTTTATCCGCCTGATGGCTTCGTTCACCAGTGCGCGGCCAATGCCACTCTTGTGGTATTTCTTCTCGATGGCCAGCGACTGGATTTCGATAGACGGGTGCCGCGGCATTCCGATTTCAGGGAGTATCTGCCATGATACAGTGCCAGCCACTTTACCCCTGGTTTCATAAACGATGAACCGGTCGATGTTCTGGGCGATATCGCTGATTGACCGCGGCAGGAGTTCTTCGGGGTAGCTCTTGATGAGGGAGAAGATCTTTTCCGCGTCCTTGAATTCCGCCGGCCTTATTATGGATGCTTCTTTCTTCATTTCAGTAGAATGAATTTATCGGGTAAGTACCGTCTAGACAAGAGTAAATCTTAAATTTCCTTTTTCCGCAGTAGAAGAACGAACAATAGCGTGTCGTCAACAGCCTTCCCTGGAAGTCAGGAATAGCTGGCAGTCAGGTGTTGAGAGGCTGTTGAAGAACTGCTGCGGCTCAGCCAGAGGCTTCGCCCTACCAGCAAATCCTGAAGAAAATCGTCAGGCCGTGCGTCACTGCCATAACCGTTCCTGTCTTTTTCAACAGTCACACGAAACCCCTAGCGTTCTACAGCGGAGAAAGATACATCAGCGTCGAGTAACCCTGCAGGTTCTGGAGGGAGATGTTGATGTCCTGAACGGCATCAAGTATTGACGCGAAGGAGAAAGCCTCCTTGTACCTGATCACCTTCACTGATTCTACTTTCAGCAGTCTGCACGTTTCGGCCATGGCGTCGTCCCAGTAGCCGATGCGGTCAATAAGCCTGCTGTTGAGGGCCTCTGTTGCCGTCAGAAGGCGTCCGTCCGCAATCTTCATCACTTCTTCTTCGGGAAGGGACCGGCCTTCGGCCACGATCTTGACGAACCGCCGGTACATTTCGTCAACGGTTGTCTGCAGGAGTTTCTGCTGTTCCTCTGACAGGTCCTTGAACGGGTTGAGCATGTCCTTGTTCTTTCCCGAGGCGATGGTTACGCTCTTGATTCCGTACTTGTCACCAAATCCCTTCAGGTTGATCGAGGATATAAGGACGCCGATTGATCCCGTGATGGTGGTCGGGTGGGCGATGATGTAGTCGGATCCAGCCGCAACATAGTATCCGCCGGACGCGGCCAGGTCCTCGAACAGCGCGACGACTTTCCTTTCAGGGTCGGATTCTTTGAATTTCCTGAGCTCGTTGTAGATGATGTCGCTGGCCGTAACGCCGCCGCCAGGGCTGTCGACAACGAGAATGACAGCCCTCACATTCTTGTCATCGGCGGCTGTGCGAATCATGCGCACCGCAGTTTCGACGGGATCTTTCGATACGGAGAAGATGGACCTCTGCTTGCCGTGCATTATGACGCCGCGTATGTCGATTCGTGCCACCTTTGTTTTCCCTTTTCCGTATGACCAGGTTTCCGTCATGCAGGGGAATTCGTCAGCGCCACGGAAGTTACCTGCAAGCAGGCTGCACTTTCCGGATTTGCAGGATCCGGCCACGATTGACATCAAGATGAAGAGCAATACCAGGGCGGCAGGGATGCAGACTGCCAGGATCCATGTTTCCCTTTTTGGCTTGGAAGATGGTGGCAGGCTGGGCGGGACGGATGGATTCCAGTTCCGGTCGTTCATTTGCTGTTACTCCCGGTTGCTGCAAGCAATTGCACAGTACAGTGTCGTTTTCCCGGCGGATGTTAAGGACTCGGAATAATGAAGGCAAGAGCAAATCAGGCGCTTGTTCCGCCGAATTCTGCCGGAACAGAGGATCTGGCCCCTTGAAACAGGGAATTCAAGGTAAAAATCCTTTTGCTGTGTTTTTCCCTTGAACTGGAGGAAGAATATCTACATAGTGCCGCGCTTCCAATTATTCAGGAGAAGGATCATGGCAAGAACAATACCATTAGCAAGGGTACGAAATATAGGCATCATGGCGCATATCGATGCGGGCAAGACGACCGTGAGCGAGCGCATTCTTTTTTATTCAGGCAAGACCCACAAGATTGGAGAGGTCCATGACGGCGAGGCTATCATGGATTTCATGGACCAGGAGCAGGAACGCGGGATTACGATAACGTCGGCGGCCACCACGCTGGAATGGAACGAGCACCGCGTAACGCTGATTGATACGCCCGGCCACGTGGATTTCACGGCTGAAGTCGAGAGAAGCCTGCGTGTCCTGGACGGCGCGGTTGCGCTGTTCTGCGCCGTTGGAGGCGTACAGCCCCAGTCGGAGCAGGTCTGGCGGCAGAGCGAGAAATACAATGTGCCCAAGCTGGCGTTTGTCAACAAGATGGACCGCGTGGGTGCGGACTTCTTCGAAGTTGTTGACGAAATAAAGAACACACTCGGCAGTAATCCTGTCCCGATGGTTGTACCGATAGGCAAGGAAGACAAGTTTGAGGGTGTCATAGACCTGGTGAAAATGAAGGCCATCTATTACAGCGAGGAAGACAAAGGCCGGACGATAATCGAGAAGGAAATTCCGGCCGACAAGATGGAGAAGGCCAGGAAATGGCGGGCCCACCTTGTAGAAAAGAGCGCTGAACAGGAAGATGGATTGCTTGAGAAATTCCTTGAGACTGGAGACCTGTCAGAGGGCGAAATCCTCGGCATCATACGCAAGGCAACCATTGCGCGGCGGGTCATCCCGGTTTACTGCGGGTCCGCTTTCAAGAACAAGGGTGTCCAGCAGCTTCTTGACGGTATCGTTAATTTCCTGCCGTCCCCCGAGGACCTTCCTCCGCTGATAAATGCCGGCGCTGACGATAACATTATCCGTGCCCATTCTGATGACGAACCGTTTGCGGCGATGGCGTTTAAGATCATTGCCGACCGCCACATGGGCAAGCTGACTCTTATGCGCGTTTACTCCGGAACAATTACAGCTGGTACTGTCGTTTTCAACAGCACGCAGAAGAAAAGCCAGCGTATAGGCCGTCTTCTCAGGATGCACGCCAACAGGCAGGAATCAATAGAAGAGGCCCGTTGCGGCGATATCGTGGGAGTGGTCGGCCTGGGCGAGACTAAGACGGGCGATACCCTCTGCTGCGAAGAGAACCACATACTGCTCCAGAGCATTGAGTTCCCGGCGCCTGTCATGTCCATCAGCATCAAGCCGGAGACCAGGAGCGACAACGAGAAAATGGGGCAGGCGCTCCGTCATCTTTCGGATGAAGATCCGACATTCCTGGTGTCTTTTGACGAGGAGACTTCAGAGACCATTATTTCCGGAATGGGCGAGCTTCATCTGGAGGTCCTTGTGGAGAGAATGAAGCGCGAATTCAGCGTGATAGCGCAGGTGGGCCGGCCGGAAGTTGCCTACAGGGAAACCGCCACTATTTCAGTGCAGGGCCAGTACAAGCATGCCAAGCAGACCGGCGGACGCGGCCAGTATGCCCATGTTTACCTGCGGCTCGAACCGCTGGGTGCGGGGGAAGGTTTTGAATTTGTCAACGATATCAAGGGCGGCCATATTCCGGATACATACATTCCTTCCATTGAAAAAGGTATTGTGAAGGCGATGAAGAGCGGCCCGTATGCCGGGTACCCGGTGGTTGATATGAGGGTGACGGTGTATGACGGCTCTTATCATGAAGTTGATTCCAGTGATTTTGCCTTTGTGGAAGCGGCAAGGGTGTGTTTCAAGACGCTGTTCCTGCAGGCCAAGCCGGAACTGCTTGAGCCTGTGATGTCCGTCGAGGTGATTGTGCCCGACGAGTACATGGGGCCGGCATCGGGATCGATCTGCCAGCGCAGGGGCCGCATTGAGGCAATGGGCGAAGAAGGCCCGAATAAAATGGTCAATGGAATGGTTCCCCTGAGCGAAATGTTCGGGTATTCAAATGCCATCAGGACGATGTCGCAGGGCAGGGGGAGCTTTACGATGCATTTCGAGCATTACGAGACAGTTCCTTTATCAATCGCCGAGGAGATCATCAAGAAGCGGCGCGAGGCGAACAAGATCAGGTAACCCTGCTGACAGGCAATTACTGTTAGCCTGGATATTGCCCGGTGTAGTCAGAACGGTTCAACCAAAACAACAAGTGCCTGCATTTTGCGGGGAAACCGGTAATTCCTGGATAAACCCCACATCGGCCCCAAGGGCCAAGTGGTCGCTTGCCCGAAGGGCGACGCGACAATATTGTCCGCCAAAGGCGGATCCGCCTCCGGCGGAAATACTGAATTCTCAATAACCAATTCTGAATCCTGGGAATTGCTTATGCGAGATTATGGTGGCCCTGCTGGCTAATATTGCATTTGTCCCATGCAAGATTCGGATTTAATCAATGGCGATTTCCTTGAGATGAGGGTATTTCTCACGGAGGCGGGGCGGCACCGGGACTTTGTGTCCTGAAAGCATGGCCTTGAGCTGGAGACAGTTAGCCACTTCTTTCCCCTGGTAATGATTGTTGGCCACAATTGTCAGGGATTTGGATTTCTTCGCTATTTCAACGGCGCGTTCTTTTATCCCTGCAAGTTCCTGTTCGGAATAGTTGTAATTATAAGTCTCATCCCGTCCGGCTTTTTTATCGAACCATGCCTTTGTATTCCGGCCGTGGAGCCGGAGGTAAGCGTGCTGTCCAACCGGGCTTATCCTGAGATTGAAGGAATTGCCGGCTTCCGGGTAATCAAGGTTTGCAACGGAGACGGGCAGTGAGGAAAGATAACTGATCGCTTCGGCGGTTTGCCACGAGTTGTGACGCATTTCCAGTGTGATGTTCGCCATGCCGGCGAAACTGCCGCTGATTCCTTCAAGAAGCTTCCGGTTCACGGGATTATCCTGAAAATCATGTTTAAACTGTGCCAGGATGTGCCGTAGTTTTCCTGCCCCGGCCATCGGTTCGAGCCCGGACCGGAACTGTTGCACTGTTTGTTCGTTTATGCTGTTCCCGTGAGTCAGGTCCTGGTGAAGTTTGACGGTAAAGAAGAAATCCCTGAACTCCGCAGTTCTTTTTATCCATGATTCGACCGTGCGGGCATCCGGCGGCCGGTAGAAAGTGTTGTTGATTTCTATCATATCCACGAATCCGGCCATGAATTTGAGTTTATCCCCTGACCGGGTTGTGTAAACGTAACCCTCCCAGTCCGGGTATGACCATCCTGCGATGCCGCAGTAAATTGCGGGAAAAGGCGGGACAGCGGCAGCTGGCGGTGGAGAAGATGTCAGTTCCAGTAACAGAGGCAAGTTGTCATCAGCTCCAGGCATGGCAGGTTCCTGCGAATCCGCAGGGTTTTCATTTCCCTATGATTTCGTTGATGCTGTCTGTGCGTTCCTTGGT
>Ga0172371_10009069_pt1 | contig 13753 bp, 11 predicted proteins | sample Lak12m_FD_114543 | JGI IMG/M metagenome (GOLD analysis project Ga0172371, IMG submission 114543) | Freshwater microbial communities from Kabuno Bay, South-Kivu, Congo - kab_022012_12m | ecosystem: Environmental > Aquatic > Freshwater > Lake | place: Democratic Republic of the Congo: South-Kivu... | reverse complement strand
GCAAAGGAGCCTGAAGATGGCAAAGATACTTATCGTGGACGATGAGGAAGGAATCCGGATGCTGTATTCCATGGAGTTGCAGGATGAGGGATACGAGGTCATCACCTTGCCCGACGGAAGGGAACTATTGGAAGTGGTGGACAGGGAACAGCCCGACTGCATCATCCTGGACATCAAGATGCGCGAATACAGCGGTTTGGATTTGCTCCAACAACTCCGCAAGAAGTATTATGATCTTCCGGTAATACTCAATTCGGCCTATTCCAGCTTCAAAGTGGATCTCAAGGCAGTGGCGGCAGATTATTACGTGGTAAAGAGTTCCGACCTCACCGAACTGAAAGAGAAGCTCAAGGTTGCCCTCGAAGCCCAGATCCCCACTGGAGGCTAGGACCGGCGCCCGTGGCCGCGATGGAGCCCGGGTCGGGCAGCCCGGTCTTTGTCTCAACACACTCGCTCCTTGATATCGAATGCATTTTGTGATTCATGACCATATTGTGATCAAGTCAGCCCCTCAATCCGGCCTTCTTTCGCCGGGGGAGGGGATTCCTCTCCCATCCTCTATCTCTGAGAGAGGGTTGGATTGGGGCCGGAAACAATGTCACTCCGAAGGCAAATCTATGCACCGCTATCAGGCTAGTACCACCTATACCAGTGCGCTTTCGGATCAGTGAAACCGGCGGGGCACCTCCTCCGCTTCGAACGGACGACCTGACTTCGCTCCGGAGGTACCCCGCCGCAAGGACAAAGTCACTCGTTTGATCGCGAAATGGTATTGGCTTTTATAGACCCGGTTTGGCGGGCAAGGAGGCCGGCCGCCACCGGGGGATCATGGTGCCCGGGTTCCCTGCCGGGCCAATCGGTTTTATTATCTTACGGCGAATCGGCCTCAGGAGACCCGCTTGCCTCTCATCGCCATGGAGAATCTCAGAAAAGTCTACCTGGCCGGTACCGTGGAAGTCGCGGCCCTGGAAGATATAAGCCTGACCATAGAATCCGGGGAGTTCCTCGCTATAATGGGCCCCTCCGGGTCTGGAAAATCAACGCTGATGAACATCCTGGGATGCCTGGACGTCCCCACGTCGGGCAAGTACTGTCTGTCCGGGGAAGACGTCTCCTCTCTGAACCGCGATCAACGGGCGGACCTGAGAAACAGAAAAATAGGCTTCGTGTTCCAGGGATTCAACCTGTTGCCGAGGATTGACGCCGTGCAGAATGTGGAACTCCCTCTCATCTACGGCAGGGTCAAGAAATCCCTTCGGGAGGAAAACGCTGAGGAAGCCCTGCGTCTGGTGGGGCTGTCCGACCGTGCCCATCATCTGCCGTCGCAGCTTTCCGGCGGACAGCAGCAGCGAGTGGCTATCGCCAGGGCTCTGGTGAACAAGCCGGAAATCATCCTTGCCGACGAGCCCACGGGGAACCTGGACACGAAAACCAGCGAGGAAATCATGGTAGTCTTCAGAAGCCTCAACCAGACGCAAAGGATTACCTTCGTGCTCGTAACCCATGATTCCGAGATCGGCGAAATGACCGATCGCAAGATTCTCATTCGCGACGGAAGGATCGAGGGCGACCTCAGGAGATGAATTCCGGGGGCTGACGCGCCGATTGGATGAAACCAACGCATAATTTGGCCTGTTTTCCGCGGAGACGGACAAATTGAAGAAACTGATTCTCTTGGCGATTGCCGTTTGTGTGGCGCTGGGAATATACCTGGCGCTGGGAAGGCCTTCCAAGGAAGAGCCCGCGTTCACTTATACCGCTGTCCCGGTAGAAAAGGGCTCCCTCAAGGCCGAGATAACTTCCACGGGCACGCTGCGCCCTCTGGTGGAGGTGCTGGTAGGCACTCAAGTCTCAGGCACCATAAAAGAGTTGTACGCGGACTTTGAATCCAAAGTCGAAAAAGGGCAGCTCATCGCGCTCATAGACCCGGACAAGTTTGCCGCCAAAGTTGAGCAGGCCAAGGCGGATCGTGCAGCCTCCAAAGCAAGTCTTCTCAAGGCCGAGGTCACGGCCATAGACGAACTCCGTACCTTGGGGCGCAAGGAACAACTGATCGAGGGCAAGTCCATAAGCCAGAGCGATTACGACGCGGCCAAGACCAAAGCCGACGCGGCCCAGGCTCAGGTAGTGGTGGACAGGGCTCGTGTGGCTCAGGCAGAGGCCAAACTCAACGAGGCGGAACTGGAGCTGAAGTACACACGGATCATCGCGCCGGTGAGCGGAGTGGTCACCACGAGGTCGGGAGACGTTGGCCAGACGGTCACGGCAAGCTTTCAGACCCCGGTGTTGTTCAAGATCGCCGAGGACTTGACCAGGATGCAGGTCCACACAAACGTGGACGAGGCCGACATCGGTCGCGTCCGGGTAGGACAGGACGCGGTCTTCACTGTGCCGGCGTTCCCCGACGAGACCTTTGAGGGCAAGGTGACGCAGATACGCAATGATCCCAAGGTTGAGCAGAACGTCGTCACGTACAACGTCATACTGGACGTGAACAATAACGAACTGAAACTAAGGCCGGGCATGACCGCCAATGTTCAGATTCTGCTGAGTGAGGTCCACGACGCTCTGCTCGTGCCGGACCAGGCGTTGAGGTTCATTCCGCCGAAGGCAGTGGCGGCCGGCTTCCCCCAACTGCCGGCCCTCAAGACAGGCGAGAGAAGACTTTGGCTCCTGGAGCGCAAAAACGGCGTCAAACCAATTACGGTGAAGACCGGCATGATTGCTGCCGACCGGGTCCAAATCATTTCCACGGAGATAAAGCCCGGTGACAAAGTAATCCTGGAGACCGCGGCCAAGAAAAAGGAAGGCCCCAAGATGAGTCCGGGAATAAGGTTCTGATGGCGTAGCTCCGTGAAGATGATTCCGGGTGGGACTTTGTTGAAGAAAAGAGTGCCCTGGTCCCCCCTCAAAAGACTACCAACATACCGGCAGCTTCCGTTGGTCGCGGTTACTTCGTGGCCATTTGGGAGACAGTGAATGAAGTGAACCGCATGGGTCCCGAAATGAATAGGAAAGCTGACTCACTAGGAGGCTGTTGCGCAACCTTTGGGAAGAGCCAAATCGTAGCACTATTGTCCGGCTGGTAGGTATAAAACTCCCCTCACCCCACCCTCTCCCAGAGGGAGAGGGCAATAATTGCGGCCCCTTACACGTCCCCTCTCCCGGCGGGAGAGGAACAGGGTGCGGGCACAGCCTGCCGCAGTACCACGATTTCCGGCATGTACGCAGTTACGCGACAGCCTCACTAGTTTGCCATCGCAACGGTATCAACCGGCATCGCCGGGAGGTGAGGCGAGATTCTTGGGGGCCTTCCTTTGCGGGTTAAGGAAGACTCGGAAGCAGTGGATGGCGAGAAACAGTGACCCTAAGGCGATCATAAGGTTGGAAGCTTCCAGTTCCAGGAACTGGATCAATTCCGCAGGCATGTCACCGAGGGCGTACATGAAATAGAACAGATCCAATGCCTGCAGGAACGACCATCCGCCGATGATGCTCAACAAAAGGAAGAAAAACAAATTCGCCCATCGCCTGCCCGTCAGGCTGCCTTGAGCCCACCAGTACGCTCGGAGCGACTGGACCACCAGATAGGGGGAGAGAAACTTGAACCACAGCGAGAGTGATATTCCTCCAGGGCCCGCGTCTCCGGCGAATATCTCCCTGGCGAAGTACGTCATTCCCGTGCTCAAGGATCCGCTGTGGATCAACACCAGTATGACGACGGCCGGGAAGATTGTGAGACACCCCAGCAGGATCAGCGCTTCTCGGAAGACTGTTCGGAGCATAGTCCCGATTATAGCATCTACCGGCGCAGATTGGGGCACAAAACCACATGAGAGGACCGTGCCTTTTTCGTTTGGGGAAAAGCACGCAATAGTGTAAGAATAGACAGACATAAGATTACCAGCCAAAGAGAACGGGTCGCGTGGAAGGAGCTTTTCATGGAAAAGGTTTGGCTAAGGTCGTACGCCAAAGGCGTCCCTGGAGAACTGGATTTTGAAAGAATTACCCTGCCGGAGGCTCTGACCAGGACCACCGGCAAGTATCCCAACAACCCGGCCCTGTTGTTCCAGGGCACAAAACTGACGTTTCTGCAGCTCGAAGACATGGTGTCCAGGTTTGCATCAGGATTGCAGGCCATGGGGGTTAAGCCCGGTGACAAGGTCTCCATTCTGCTGCCGAACATCGTCCAGTGCGTTGTAGCCATATACGGCACCTTGAGAGCCGGCGGCATCGCTGTTATGAACAACCCGCTGTACACGGACAGGGAGCTTGAACACCAATACAATGATTCCGGATCAAGCCTGCTCATCAGCCTTGATATTCTCTCCCCGAGGATGATAGCGCTGCGTCCGCGAACAGGCATTAAGAAAATCATCTCGTGTCACATACGCGATTTCCTGCCGTTCCCCTTGAAGCAACTCTTTCCATTTGTCCGGAAAGGGATGCACATCAAGACTCCGGCAGCGCCGGATGTCTACGAGTTCATGGATATCACAAAGAATAATCCGCCAATTTCGCGTCCGCACAAGGCCGAATGGGAGGGCACGGCGTTCCTGATCTACACCGGCGGGACCACGGGCGTCTCTAAAGGCGTTCAGCTTACCCACGGCAATTTGTCGTCCAATTGTCAGCAATGTGGTGCGTGGTTTCCTGACTTCGTCCCCGGCGGCGAGGTTGTGATGGGGTGTCTTCCTTTCTTTCACTCTTTCGGCATGACCACAGCCATGAACATTGCCATATTCAACGGCTGGGCGGACGTGCTGATCCCCAAACCCGAGCCCAAGGCAATCCTCGAGAACATCCAGAGGTACAAAGTGACCTATATGCCGGCGGTCCCGACCTTGTACAATGGGATCATCAATTTCCCGGAACTGAAGAAATTCGACATAACTTCGGTCAAGGGCTGTTTCTCGGGTGGGGCGCCGATGCCTATGGAGACCATGAAGAAGTTCCAAGAACTCACCGGCGCCCAGATCTGCGAAGGGTACGGTCTGACCGAGTCATCGCCGGTCACCCACATCAATCCTTACGGAGCAAAAACAAAGCTGGGGACCATCGGACTCCCTGTCCCCAACACCAGCTGCAAACTCGTTGATGTGGACAATTATGACCGCGAAATCACCACTCCCGGCGAGCCGGGCGAGCTATGCCTCAAAGGCCCGCAGATAATGAAGGGATACATAAACCGGCCCGACGAAACAGCTCTGACGCTCCGGGACGGATGGCTCCTCACAGGTGATATCGCTGTAATGGACGAGGAAGGCTTCTTCAGCATAGTGGACCGCAAGAAGGACATGATCATCTCCGGAGGATTCAACATCTATCCCAGAGATGTTGACGAGGTCCTGTTCGCTCATCCGAAAGTCAGGGAAGCCTGCGTTATAGGTGTTCCGGATCCCTACTCGGGAGAGAGGATCAAGGCCTTCGTGGTTCTCAAGGAGGGCGAGTCCGCCACACCGGAAGAGATCATCGAGTACTGCAAACAAAACCTGGTCAAGTACAAGGTCCCGAAGTACGTGGACTTCGTTGATGACCTGCCCAAGAGCGCGGTGGGGAAAATACTCCGCAAAGAACTGCGCAGGCTTAACCAGGCCAAGTCCGGAAGGTAGGGATTCAGGCTCAGAGCACGTGGGCTTGGACGTCCAAGCAAAGATCCACGTGCGGAGCACGCGAGTTTCCATGTTTAACTGAGGACCTTTTCGCCACCGGCAAGTTGAGAAAGACGGCCCTATAGGGACCGGCAAGATGCCGGTCCTACTGCCGTTGTCGTGGTCTGTTGCGGCCCCTCACCGCGAGTATTTTTGTGCAGGATCGCTTGTTGAGCTTACTCTGCATTTGGTGACCGCTTTACGACTCCGTGTCATTGCGAGGAGCGAAGCGACGAAGCAATCTCAGACCCGTGAGCCTTCAACCCGATGAGATTGCTTCGCTTCGCTCGCAACGACAAGGGGTTCGGCTCACATATTGGGTTCCAAAAACGTCGGCGGATCAAGATCAGTTGTAGACTAAAAAACAATCGGAATTATCTGTTTGAGATACCCTGATGGGTTCAGCCCTGATTCTCGAAGCCACTTTCCTCGAATCTCCCTCTCCATCCTTGGAGAGGGCCGGGGTGAGGATGTGAGAGTGGCTTCGAGGTCTCGGGTATGTGAACCGGATAATTCCGAAAACAAGTTTTCCCTCGGTCATCATTATCTGATCCAGTCGAACATGTTATATTGTGACATTGCGTCCGTAAGGACATGAATTAATGTTATTCCCGCTCTCATTTACCTGATTGACCGCGGACGCGGCCACCGAGAGGTACCCCCATGATCGCGAAGACCCATTACCCCGGTAACGACGGTAAGACCGCAAGAGGAGTGGTCAAGGAGATTGCTTATTCCTCCGACCCTGCGGACTTCCATTACATGAGCCTCAACGTGCCCTGTCAGAGCGCCTGTCCTGCGTTCACCAACGTTCCCGCGTACATACGATGCCTCTATGAAGGCCGGTACGGCAGGTCGTACGAATTGAATCGGATAGTCAACGTACTCCCCGGTGTTTTGGGGCGGATATGCTCCCGTCCCTGCGAGGATCAATGCCGCCACGGAGAACCGGAGTTGGGCGAGCCTGTGAGTATCTGCCGGGTGAAACGGGCCGCAGCTGATCTCAGGGAGCCGGGCCACGTTTACCTGGAGCAGCTTTTCGCTCCCGTGGGAAAGAGGGTGTGCGTGGTGGGTTCGGGTCCTGCGGGTCTTGCCGCAGCGCATGATCTGTCCGCCGTGGGGATCGAAGTTGCAATGCTGGAAGCCTTTGACGAACCCGGAGGGATGTTGAGATACGGCATTCCGGAGTTCAGGCTCCCCAGAGATATCCTCACGGCAGAAATTGAGAGCATCCTGAGGCTCGGGATAACCTTGAAAACAGGTGTGCGCGTGGGCCGGGACGTGTCCGTGGAAGAGTTGATGTCCCAATACGACGCCGTGCTTTTTGCTGCCGGGTGTTACGTCTCCCGGCAGCTTGAGATTCCGGGCGAGGGGCTGGAAGGCGTTCACCCCGGTCTGGAGTTCGTCGTGGATGTGGCCTCCGGAGTCCTTCGATCCGTGGGCAAGCGCGTTCTGGTGATAGGAGCCGGGTTTACCGCTTTTGATTGCGCCAGGCTGGCCCTGCGTCTCGGAGCGGAAGAGGCCTCCATCTGCATCCGGGCCACCGAGGCCGACCTGAGGGTCACACAAGACGAGATACTGGAAGCCAAACGGGAGGGCGTAAGGATACGGGGTTTGATGTTGTCCCGAAAGATTTTGGGCAATGGAAGCGTCGAGGGTGTGGAGTTCGTCCGGACCCGCGTCGGCGAGGTCCTGCCCAACGGCAGGCGCCGCGCAGAAATAATCGAGGGCAGCGAATTCTGTGTTCCCGCGGATACCGTGATCGTCGCAGTGGGGCAGGGCTCGGAGCCGATTCCCGCGCCGGGTGAGAAGGACCGCAGGGGTGTGATAAAGGCGGACGCGACAACCTTTCGCGCGTCTGTGCCGAAGCTCTATTTGGCGGGGGATTTCATGACAGGACCGAGCACGGTAATCGAAGCCGTTGCCTCTGGCCGCCGTGCCGCGGCAAGAATTGCGGAGGACCTGACCGGCAAGGGTTTTCGGCAGTGGGCAGTGCGCATGGAGGAGGCCCGGATCACCGACCGTGACAGGACCTGGGACTACATCCCGAGGCAGGACATGCCCGTGGTCAACCCGATCGAGTATCGCTTCAGGGGCCCGAACGTGGAGGTAGAACTGGGCTATTCACGTGAACGGGCGTCTGTGGAATCCAGGCGATGCTATCTATGCTACCTGCACTACGAGATTGACATCAGCCGTTGCATATACTGTCGCTATTGCATAGACGTCGCCCCGCGAGACTGCATCAAACTCGTCAACGAGGTCGTCACCAACGAAGAAGGTGCCATAACGGGATTTGTGGAGACCTCACGATGGCAGGATGTGAACGCGGTGGTAATTGACAACTCCCGATGCATCCGCTGCGGAGAATGCCTTAGAGTCTGCCCGGTGGATTGCATATCCGTGAGCAAGATCGAACTTGTGGAGCGAGCGCTCCAGGCGGAGAGCGACCGATGACCGAAGAGCACTTTGTCATCATCGGCAACGGCCCGGCCGCTAACGAGGCCGCGGTCACCCTTCGGGAGAATTCCCACAGGGCCCGCATAACGATCATCAGCAAGGAGAGGGTTCGGTACTATCGCCCCCATCTCCTGCCTGATTTAATAGCGGGCAAGGTCAACCAAGAAGCTCTGTACGTCAATCCGGCCTCTTTTTACAAGGATCGAGGCATCAAGCTGAGACTGGGCCAGCCCGTGGTCGCCGTGGACCTCTGTGCCAGGCGCATAATATTGGAACACAAGGAAATGGTGCCTTTCCACGGTCTCATAATTGCTACAGGCGGCAGGCCGAGAATTCCCGAGCCGTTCCAGGTGTTCGAGGAACTGATGCTCACGCTAAAGACCCCTGCCGACGCAAGGCTTTGGATCGAGAAGCTCGCCACGGCTGAATCCGTTCTTATCATCGGCGGCGATCTGACGTCGTTCGCGCTTGCCAGAGCGCTAGTGTCGCTGGGAAAGCGGGTTGCCTTCATACTGAACGAGGATTCATTCTGGCCGCTTCCTTTCAGTGAAGAAATCTGCCAACAGGCCTCCCGCAAGCTCGGTGAAAGGGGCGTCGAGGTAATCGAGTGCCGGAGAATACGGCGAATTACGCGGGTTTCCGAGGACCTGACCGAGGTGGAGACAGATCGGGAGACCCTCCGGGTAGGAATACTGGGGGCTTTCTTCGGCCTGGTTCCAGACGTGAAATTCCTTGTGGGAAGCGGACTCGACATCGAGCGCGGGATTCTCGTGGACGAGCATCTAAGGACCCGACACGAAGGCGTCTACGCCGCCGGCGACTGCGCTCAGGTCTTTCATCCCGGCATCCGGGACTATTGGGTTTCAATTGGATACGAAAACGCTCGCAGGCTTGGAAGAATTGCTGCATTGAATCTCCTGGGCGGCGTGTACAGGGTTGGAGTTCCCCCAGAGAGCATATTCCGAGTGGATGGAATAACCGTAAATAATTCCTGGTGGATGGAGTTCTGATATGCCAGAGGTTGACGTCACCGTCGAGGTGTGCGGAATGGCCGGCGACGGCACCATAGCCGCGGGTGGCCTCATTAATGAGGCCATGTCCGAAGGAGGATTCTCTGTCCTGGGCTTCGATTCCTATCCTGCCGAGATACGAGGCTTCGGACGCTGTGTGACACATTCCCGGATCGGCACTGCCGAGATCGTGGCGCTCGGTGAGGAAACCCACGTGCTCATATCGCTCAACGACGAGCAGTCCAGGTCCCGGGTGAATTCCTTGGCTGAAACCGCAGCGGTGTTCTTCGACAACAGGCCGCCGGCTTACATCCACGAAGAAAAATCAATCGCGTCGGAAGTGGACCCCGGGGCCATGCTGTACGGGATGCCCTTCAGCGATCTGGCGACCGGCGCTTCAGGTTCCTCGCGGGGGCGCAATCTCACAGCTCTGGGCGGATTTGCCGCTGTTTGCGGAGTTCCACCGGAGTTCTTCCGCGGCGTTATCTCCAGGAAGTTCAAGTCCAAGGGAGAAAAGGTGCTGCAGGCCAATCTCAAGAGCTTTGATGCGGGATATGATTATGCCCTGGAGAACTTTTCCGACCGCTTGCTCAAGATGTTCACCGTACCGGAAAACGTCGCTGAGGGGCCGCCCAAGGTGATGCTCTCGGGTAACCACGCTATAGGCAAGGGTGCTCTGGACGCAGATCTTAGGCTGTATTTCGGCTATCCGATAACGCCTGCCACCCCCATCATGGAGTTCCTCGCCGCACAACTCCCTCTGCGCGGGGGCCGCGTGGTCCAGATGGAGGACGAGATCTCTTCCATCGGTGCCGTCCTTGGCAGCGGCTACGCTGGCCGTAGAGCCATGACCGCCACCTCCGGACCCGGTTTCGCGCTTATGACGGAGTTAATAACCCACGGCGTCATGGCAGAGATCCCTGCCGTGATTCTGAACGCCCAGAGGGGCGGCCCTTCCACGGGCCTGCCGACCAAGACCGAACAGTCCGATCTCCATGCCGCGGTATTCGGAGGGCCGGGAGATTCGTGCAGAATAGTCATTGCCCCCACCAACGTGGACGAATGCTACCACTACACGGTGAAGAGCTTCCAGCTTGCCGAAAGGTATCAAACACCGGTAATAGTGCTCACGGACTTCTATCTGGACAACCGGGTGGAAAACCTCCCTTTGCCCGAAGCCACACCTGAAGAAAAAGCAAATTGGAACGTCTATCCCGAAGAGTCGGTGCAGGGAGCGTACAAGCGATATCTCGTCACCGAATCGGGCATTTCCCCACGAGCCTTGCCGGGGACGGAAGGTTACATTTTTTCTGCCACCGGCCTTGAACACACCGAGCGCGGAACACCCAACTATACACCCGAGAATCACACCATCATGACAGAGAAGAGGCACCGAAAGATCCAGGGAGCCCTGGCCGACCTGCCGGCCCCGGTGGAATTCTTCGGCCGAGGGCAACTGGACGTGGGGGTCATAGGGTGGGGTTCGACATTCGGGTCGGTGCTGGAAGCCGTGAACGCAGTCAGGATGCGAGGATGGAACGTAGGGGCGCTTAAGGTGACCGCGATTTATCCTTACCATGCAGAGATAATTCGGGCGTTCATGAACAGGTGCAAGAACGTCCTGATCCCGGAACTGAATTACGAGGGACAACTTGCCAATCTTATCAGTCACTTGTACCACAAGGACGTGGTCCGACTGAACCAAGTTACGGGGAATCCCTTTCCGCCTTCAGCCATCGTGGCAAAGATACAAGAGCTGTTGCAGGCAGGTGAACGATGAGAACACCAGGGAGAGTCCTGGCCCAGCGGGTACAGCAGATTAAAGAATCCAGAGCCTTCGACGTGAGATCCGGCGAGTTACCCACCTGGTGCCCCGGTTGCGGTTACTTCGGGATTCATCAGGGGATCGGCGCTTGTATACAGGAGATGGAGTTGCCTCACCACCAGGTGGTGACCGTGTCGGGCATCGGATGTGCGGGTCGCTATCCCTTCTTCTCCCACACATACGGACTCCACACGGTGCATGGCCGGACATTGCCCGTGGCTACGGGGGTCAAGCTGGCCAATCCTGACCTTACGGTGTTTGCCGTAGGCGGGGACGGAGACGGCCTTGCCATTGGCGGAGGGCACTTGCCACACGTGGCGCGGCGGGACGTGAACATCAATTACCTGCTCTTTGACAACTCCATTTACGGATTAACCAAGGGACAGCCCTCTCCCAGCAGTCCTATGGGCACCGTAACGAAGGCCAGCCCCGGAGGTACGGTGGACAAGCCTCTCAACGCAACACTGTTGGCCCTCACGTACGGGGCTTCGTTCGTGGCCAGACTCTTCGCAGGCGATCCAAAGGGGATTACCGCAGCTCTCATCGAGGGGGTCAGACATCCGGGCTTTGCGATCTTCCACATCTACACCACCTGCGTGACCTTCGACAAAGTGTTCAAGACCTGGGCCAATCTCAAGAAATGGGTCCACCCCCTCCCCGAGAATTACGACCCTACGGACCGAAGACAAGCTTTTGACCAGGTCCTGGAAGACGACTTCAGTATGGGGATAATTTACAAGAGGATGATGTGAGGATTGGTGCCGGGGGAGCACCTATTCTCAGGAAAGTCTCCCTCCCTACAATACTTCGACCGCGCTCAAGAGCCTGCTGCCGACTCTACGCAGATACGGCACCCCAGTAGAGGCCCGAACCCCATTCACAGCAGTTGTGAGAATCTCTGACCGGTTGGACCCGCCGACCTGGAGGCCCCCGAACGAAGGTTTGACGGCTATGTGTTGTCCGAAGTGAGGGAGTCCTCCAGGTCGGTGGCCATCCAATGGGACATTATTTCTCGTACCGCTATGATCCCTTCAGAAGGTCTTCTTCCTTCTTCTCGGTAAGGCCGACTATGGTAATCTTGGTTCCGTCTTCCGAAGGATGCACCTTGCGGCCGCCTACCTCCATGTAGTGGTCGCTCTGCCTCCCCCTTTCCTTGTCCGCTTGCCTCGGCGGGCTTGCACGTTCCCTTCCAATTCCTCGGCCGATGCTTTCGGCCGATCCGGCACAATCCGTACCAGACGCCGGGGGCTCGGATACGATTATGACTATATTCCTGGGTAAATCCGAACGTCACTCAGATGATCAAGTGTTAAGAAGTTTCTTGCGTGGACGGTGTGTACGGTATGGAAGAGTAATTTTTTTGTCAGAGATCTTCTAATATTTGATGATCGGTCCAATGATTTCGGATGGCTCCGAGGATGTTGCACAACCAATTTGGAAGATTATCGGCATACCGTTGTGGGCTCGGAAGCAACGCTCCCGCTCATCGAATCAGGAACGTTCTTGGCAAAACACAGAAAAGTCTTGACACCGTTTTTATATAAGTGGTATTCATCAAGCTGGGTTATGTCTCGCGAGACACAAGGCTCGCCGGACAAATGGCCCAGCTTGATTGGGTTCATAAAAGAGATGAAGTATCACTCAGTTACGAGAATTATCACTTCTTTAGGTGCAGGAGCTCGGGCGCACGGATTGCACAGGGACTGTAAGGAGCAAACAAGATGAGATACGCAGAGACAGGATATTATTTAGAAATTGATTTAGCGCGAGGGAACATTGAACGGGTAGAAACCGACCCAAGATTAACGGAGCTTCACCTTGGGGGGCTGGGTACCAGCGTCAAGCTACACTGGGACAGAGTTCTCCCTGAGACTAAACCATTTGATCCCGAGAACCTACTGATATTCAGCACCGGTCTTCTCAACGGCACGCCGGCTTTTAGCGCCAACCGTACCCTTGTTACCTTCATTTCCCCTCAGTCGGGGTTACTGGCGTACCCAATGATGGGGGGATTCTGGTCCGCGGAATTGAAATATGCCGGTTATGACAAAGTGATCTTTCGCAACAAGTCCCCCAAGTGGGTCTATATATGGATACACAATGACAAGGTGGAAATCCGTGATGCCTCTCATTTGAAGGGCAAGGGCGCTCTTGAAACTCAAGACCTTATAAGAGAGGAGCTGAAAGAGCCGAGAGCCCAGGTGGCCGCTATCGGCCTGGCAGGTGAAAATCGGGTATTTACTGCTTCCATCGAGCAAAGCAGGTCTAGTGCCAGTAGGCTTGGAGGAGGAGCCGTGATGGGAGACAAAAATATAAAGGCGGTCGCTGTTCGTGGAACAAAAGACCTCCATCTAGCCCGGGGCATCGAATTCATGGAACTTATGGAGGAGGTGACGGAATATATTAATTTCCGAAACACAAATCCAATCCCGAATGTGATGACCATTTTGTCAGGGATCGGGTCGCCGCAAGAAATGAAGCACACTGATGAGAAGTGGCACACCGAAAACTTCATGTGGGGTAATGCCCGCACCCGGCGAAGAGATTTCTGGAGCAAACCGAATGAAGAGAATTGGACGAGCGCTCAATTGAATGCTATCCACCGCTTAATAAGCTGTTTTAACTGTCCTCAGCAATGTGGCGCCCTGGTTTCGTCGCCCGGGGACGGTTCGAAATACATGATGAAATGCTTCGGAAAACTCACTTATTCTATGGCGGCCTATGTAGACGACCTTCGCTTTAACTTCAGAATCCTTCAACGAGCCACTGAGTATGGGGTGGACTCATTCTCAACCCCGCAGATTTTG
>Ga0172371_10009068_pt1 | contig 13755 bp, 16 predicted proteins | sample Lak12m_FD_114543 | JGI IMG/M metagenome (GOLD analysis project Ga0172371, IMG submission 114543) | Freshwater microbial communities from Kabuno Bay, South-Kivu, Congo - kab_022012_12m | ecosystem: Environmental > Aquatic > Freshwater > Lake | place: Democratic Republic of the Congo: South-Kivu... | reverse complement strand
CTGGTATTCGGTCATCGCTTCCTCCTTAAGTTGGCTTCTTGGTCGAAACCAATCTATCGGAATAGCGATGGCCGTTTCTAACTGACGGCGCTAGAATTTACAGCAGTATAGGGACTCAACCGTTTTTTCTGTTAAGAAGCCATCAAACTTCTATAACTTCACCCCTCCTTTGTACTAAACTCTCTTCGGCCCTTGTCGATAGAACCCACGTGACTGGGTCCTTGTAATTCTGGGTAGGAGTCCTGGCAGGCATCTTGAATGTAATGCCGGGCCGGATAAAATTAATGCGAAAACATAAAAAAATCTCTTGCTCCCATCTGATTCCAAAAATTGTGGCCGGTGCAATTATGGCTGCCGGTTATTTAATGCTGGTGCTGTTATCTTCAGCAAGCGCGGCTGAAAGTTCGAACGATATCGCCGATAGGCTGGCAGCCCAGAAGCAATATCTCGAGCGGAACAGCACCGAGCTGGACGCTATTGATGGTCGAATCGCTGCCGCGGAACAATACCTGGACCAGCGGCGAATGGACCTTGCAGACGCTTCTGCGCGCCTTAGAGACGCCGAAGAGCGCTACAGCGCCACTATCAGGCTCTATGAGGGCAGGATTTCGGCAATCTACAAGCTTGGCGACAGCAATTTCTATAACGTGGTTTTAACCAGTGATGATTTTACCGATGCCCTGTCTCGGGTTTCTTATCTGAGCAAGGTATCGGAAAACGACCAACGCCTCGTGGAGCGCGTGAAGGCAGATGCGGAATCTGTTCGCGTTATACACACCAGGGTCGAGGAGCTGAAGCAGACCCAGTCCGGGGATGTTAATGCCCTCCAGCAGCGAAAACAGGAGCTTCAGGGCCTGATCAGGACCGGATCGTCCGAGATCGATAAACAGACGGCCGAGCTGAACAAGGCCAGGCAAGAAGAAGACGCTGCGGCAGAATCATTCGATGGAGGCGGCTTCTATGGCGGTTTGATGGGGCCTTCGATAACGGTCTCCAACGAACCGCCTCCGGGACTCCGGCCTTCAGGTATGACGATCAGCGGCATGGCCAGCTGGTATGGCCCCGGATTCCAGGGGAATACCACCGCCAACGGCGAGATTTACAACATGTACGGATTCACGGCCGCTCATAAATCGATGGCTTTCAATACCTGGCTGAAGGTAACTCATGACGGCCGCTCGGTATTCGTACGCATCAACGATAGAGGGCCCTACGTGGGCGGGCGCATCCTGGATCTTTCCTACAGTAGCGCCCAGGCGATCGGCATCAGCGGCGTCGGTTTCGTAAGCGCCGAGATTTACCGGTAACCTATTCCCCGTCGTACTTGATCAGGCTCAGGATGTCGTATTCCTTCAGCTTTTCCCTGCCGTTGAGGAAAGCAAGCTCAATAATGAAGCTGACGCCGACTACCTCTCCGCCCAGCTTCTCGACCAGGTCGCATTTGGCGCGGGCCGTGCCCCCGGTAGCCAGCAAATCGTCGTGCACCAGCACACGGGTCCCGGGTACGATGGCGTCGCTATGGACTTCCAGGCTGTCGGTGCCGTATTCAAGGTCATACTCTGCAGCTACCGTTAAAAACGGCAATTTCCCGGGCTTCCTGGCGGGTACGAAACCTGCCCCCAGAGTGTAGGCAAGCGTTGCGCCTAGAATGAAGCCCCTGGCCTCAGCTCCGACGACGACGTCGATCTTCTTCCCCACTCCGAATTCCGCCAGCTGATCCACGGCATAACGTAGCGCTTCCGGATCCTGCAGCATCGGGGTAATGTCCTTGAAAATTATCCCCTTTTTGGGAAAATCGGGGATATCGCGAATTTTTGAAGCCAGATCCATAAAAAAATCCACTCCTTTCAGCTAATAAATAAATTTCCGGACAATAATATTATCGCAGCCGCATGAACAACAGCCGCGACCCTTTTGACTCTGAATAATATTCAGAGTCTTAACCTGACGTATAATTTCTTAGGTCTTTGATAAGAAGCAGATGTTTGAGATAGGAAGATACCGTTGCGAGATTTTCCAGCGCCGCAATCCCCTCTTTTCGTGTCTGTGGATTTTGTGAGCGCAGGGTTGGTGAAAGTATTTGCAGCAGCAACGCCGACTCACGGTCAACGGAGCTCTTCAGCGTTCTGAGATTCCGGGCTCCGACGCCATACTCCGCCAGGTCGGACGCCGCCGCCATGACTTCGACATCGGTTTGATCATACCGGCGTGTGCCACCACTTGAGACACCGCTAATCAACCCGTATTCCTCGAGTTCACGAACCAGATCGCGTTCGGCTCCCGAAGTCTCGAGCGCCTCCTCCAGCGTATAGCTCTTGGAATCGGATGCAGCCGGAGCCTTGAGGCTGACCTTCTTGAAGCGTCTGCCGCTTGCAGGCCGCACGGCCACAGTGCCCTTTCGGGACAGTTCCTGCCTGATGACCTTTAATGGCAGGAATTCGTCACGCTGCAGGGCCAGTATGGTCCGCAGGCGGGCGATGTCGGCCCGGGAAAAAAGACGATAGCCGCCGGAAGTCCTTTTGGGGGAAATAAGCTTCTCGTCTTCGAGGTAGCGAATCTTGCTGATGCTGATATCCGAAAATTCGGGTTTCAGCAGCTCTACTACTGCACCAATCGTCAACGCCTTGGGAATGGCGGGCAGAACATCATCATCTTTCATCGTTCGATGTAGGTTAGTTTGTACTTGCCGATCTGCAACTGGTCACCATCGGAAAGTTTCTGGGTCTCTACCCGCACCCGGTTCACATAGGTTCCGTTGAGACTGCCCTGATCCTGAATATAAAAACCGTCAGGCTTCCGGATCAGCTGCGCATGGTTTCGGGATACCGTAATATCATCGAGGAAAATGTCACTCTCGGGGTTACGGCCAATAGTGGTCTTCTCGCCGTCTGCTGCGGGCGTGAAAGTTTCACCTGCCAACCCTCCCCCACTCCGGACAACCAATGACACCCCTTCCCTGACCGTCTCGGACAGAGTGTCAAAATCCGGTTCCCTTTCTTCCGCATCCGGAGAATAGCGTATGGTGGCTTCCGCCCCGGTGTCATCCTCCGGTAGCAAGGCACCGCATTTGCTGCAGTACTTGCCTTCTTCGGTATTCTGGAATCCGCATTCGTGGCAATAAACCCGGGTCACTATTTGCAATCACCCTTGCGTCCTTCAAATGTCTTTTCCACTTCCTCCTCAACGGCATTGGCAATCTCCGGCCGCTGAAGTACTTCCCGGCGCCAGCCGGGCGTGGTGTTATTGGCGACGTAAGGCTCCGCCAGGGCTTCTTCGAGGGTCTTGCCACAATGGATTTCCTGAATCAGAAACCGTAGCACCCGCTCCTCGACCACGTCGACGCCCATGTCTTCAAAAAGATGTTGAATTGCTTTGACCAGCTTCGCGAAACGTTCCGGCACTCTTGCTCCTCCCCTTGATAGATAAACCGGCTATATATCCTGTCGGCATCCGGCTGAAACGCCTACTCCTTTTGAGATGCCGCTCCGCCTATGGAAAAACGCTCTCCCTTGGCGAGAATTTCCGTCAATTTGCTAACATCATCGGCAGAAATGAGCGTTTCTCCGGAATCCTTTTTACCCGACAGCCTGAGCACCAGCTCCGCACGCAGGATATCGATTTTTCCATGCAAAATACGACGTTCGTAGCTTAGCTCTTGTTCCTGTGTAACCAGCTCGCGAATCAGCGATTTGAGCTCCTGGTCGGACAGGCTGGAAAGTTCGGGAAGATTCTCCACATTTACCTCCGCAGACTAGGTTTGAAACATTATATTCCCTGCCCAACCAAGGTTCAACTTCACCTTTAGAAATGGATGCTCCGGGGGTAATATCGAGGTGCCGATAAGCATTACAGGGCTATAATCGAAGACATAGTGAGACACGTGGCCAACCAGCACAAAGTACACAAATTACAGTTTGAGAATGCCAACCTTGTCATGGAAGGCCTGCAAAAGGCCATTTCGCCAGAGTTTATCGGCCTTATTTCCACCTCCGGACATCCCATCAGCGTGATATCATCGACAGGAATAGCCGACTCCGATGTCCTGGCAGCGCTTTCTGCCGGATCATTTGCCGCGGCAAGGCAACTCTGCGGCATTTTTGGGAGTCAGGCGGACACGACTATGCTTCAGGAAAGCAACAGGTTCAATATTCATATCACCCAAGTAACCGACGATGCCCTGCTGGTTGTCTGTTGCCGTAAAGCCGGCGATATCGGCAGAGTCAGACTGATTACCAGATGGGCGGCGAAAGCGTTAGCCAAGGCCCTTGAGCCGGAAAGGAGTAATAGTGGCGCTGATTAACCTGGCTGCGGGAGAGATCAATTATAAGATCGTTTATTACGGTTGTGCGCTGGGCGGCAAAACGACCAGTATCCAGTACGTTTACCGTAAGGTGAACCCTCAGGTGAAGGGGAAGCTGGTATCGATCGCCACCGAAGAGGAGCGAACCCTGTATTTTGATTTTCTGCCGCTTGACCTGGGAAAAGTCAGAGGTCTGAAAACGCGTTTTCATCTTTACACGGTGCCAGGGCAGCGTCAGTACAATGCCAGCCGCAAGTTGGTCATACAGGGAGTCGATGGCATCGTTTTCGTCGTTGATTCACAGCTGAACCGGCTCGATGATAATGTTGAGGCCTACCTCAACATGTGGGACAACCTGCAGGACCAGGGCGATAACCCCATGGACCTGGGACTGGTCATGCAATACAACAAGCGGGACCTGAGCGACATTTTTACCGTTCCCGACCTGGATGAACTGCTCAACCACACGAATTCACCAGCCGTGGAATCCTGCGCCCTTACCGGCGAGGGTGTCTTCGAAGCCTTGCGTGTCGTTAGCAAACAGGTAATGGTCAATACTGAATCATAGACTGTCACCGCGTCACTTCCTGCCCGCGACCGTCTTCCTGCCAAGAATCGCCCCGACCAGATCTCCCGAGTTTCTTATTTCCTGCTCAATCCAGGTCCAGCATCGCATCAGGTTCTGTCCGTCGTGAGCGTCACTGCCGCCCAGTTCCGCCAGCCCGTGATCCAGAGCGAAGCGCCGGGCAAGAACACTGGCCTCTCCATCCGGCCAGTTGCCATTGAATACCTCGATGCCATCCACTTCAGCGGCGATACTGGCGAGATATGTTTCAGAAGCACCGCAGCCGCCGGGGTTTCCCGCGAATGGATGAGCCCAGACAATGGCGGTCCCACGAGGCCTTCGCCCGCGGGGTGGAAGCGGCTGAGCCGCGGTAAGTGATTCCAGGAAAGCGAAATCGCCGGAAAACACGAGAAAGTCGCCCAGGGTTGATGATATTTCCACACCGGGCACTATCGTCAACTCCGCCGGCGCCACTGCGGCCAGATCGTGATAATCAGCCATGTTTCCATGGTTGGTGACACAAATTGTGGAAAGGTCCAGTCTTCTCGCTGCATCCAGGTAAGATTCCAGCGACATTACCGAACAGCGGCTGCCGGGCGAGGTGTGGACGTGGGTGTCGAGACGCAAGTTAATACGTGACCGTCTCTAATGGGATCTTGTTCAGGCTTCCTGATGCTCGTGGGTCTCGATGATCTCATCAAGCCGCGCCGAGTAACGCTCAAGTAACGCCTTAGAATCATCAATGGTATCGCCCTCTGCGTATATCTCGAAGAGTGGCTCGTCGGGAGAAGGCAGAACCTGCGCCCAACCATTCTCGTGAAACACCTTGATGCCATCGAGACGACTGACGTTTTCCTCGTCAGCAATGCTTTCAGAGATTTCGCGCATAGCCACGCCCTTCAGCGACCAGGGGCAGCTTTTCGTCTCCCTGATCAGGGTTGTATCAGGAATCTCGGCGACCAGTTCCGATAGCGGCTTCTCCGAAACGGCCAGCAGTTCCAGGACCTTGCCCATACTCATCAGGGCATCGTGGGCGGGCAGAAATCCGGGGAAGATAAAGTCACCGCCGACGGCGCCGGCAAAGATGACGCCGGGCAGTGCGGCGGCCTCGGTAAGCGCTGCCTGCGATACCTTGGTCCTGAGGATCTCACAACCTGTTCCCTCGACCATAATCTCAGCCAGGCGAGAAACCGTGAGCGGCAACGCAATCTGGCCTTCGCCGGCCGAGCCGGCCATTAATTTCAGCAACAGGAACAACGTTTTTTCCGGCGTAATCTCCTCGCCATTTTCATCTACCAGGAATATCTTTTCAGCGGCATTATCGATAGTAATTCCGAGGTCCGCGCCCGCCGATCCTACCAGTTTTTGCATCCGTGACGATTCTGCTTCCTGGCTGGTGGAATAGATCGCGCCCCTGTCTTCATCGAGGAAGGAATTGAGAGCGATTATTTCCGCTCCCAGTTTCGAGAGCAGACGGCTGGCGATCAGCGAAGCGCTGGAATAGCTGTGATCGAGAACGAAACGAAAGCGTCGAGCCCTGATCTTCTCGACATCCCAGGTGGATAATAGTCCCTGAATATACTCCTCGCTGCCGCGCGCCGGATACATGATCCTGCCGATTTCGGTATAAAAAGCGCGGCGGTAATCATGTCGGTTGTAATATTTCTCGATGTCGCGTTCGGTGCCGGCGCCGATGGGACTTCCCGGCGGCTCAAAAAACAGGATCTGCATGACCTCTGGATGCCACGCCGATACTCGTACATGAATACCACCGACCGCATTGCCGCTCTTGAGATCGAAGCGATTCACCGAAGCCGGAGTTACCCTGAGATCGCGCACGTTGACGCCAGTTGAATTCAGCCCGGCGATGATGGCACGCTTGATCATACGCGAGGCCGGGTGCTCGTCGCGGCTGCAGCTGACCTGCACTCCCTTGTCCAGGGTTGTGCCATACGCCATGGCGAGTTTTAACGCCAGTTCTGTCGTGATGTCAACATTAACCAGGCCGGTGACGCCATCGCGTCCGAACAGGGTCGATAGCGCCCGCCATTCCCAGATGATGCTCGAGTATACGTGCGCGCCCGCCTCTATTACCTTGAACGGGTAGATCTTGACATTGCTGGCGATCATGCTGTGGTCGCCGATACTGCATTCATCACCCAGAGCGGCGTTGGCATGGACGGTGGCGCTGGGCTTGATATCGCAGTTCTTGCCGATGATGGCGCCGCTGACTTTTGCTCCCGACCCGATGTAAGTATTTGCGTCGACAACACAATGGTCGGTCTCGGCGTTATCTTTTACCACGACATTATTACCAAGAATCGTATAGGGCTGGATCTTGGCCTCGGTATCGATCTTTGAGTAATTGCCGATCAGTGCCGGCCCGCGGATGTTATCGAGACTGTCGAGGTTTAGCTTTTCTCCGATGTAAATGTTTTCACGCAGCTTGATGCCGGGGATCTTGACACTCACCTTGCCATCGAGGGCATCGTGGTTGGCCCTCAGGAACTGGTTGATGTTCCCGATATCCTGCCAGTAACCCTCGCAAGGAAAGCCGTACATCGGCTTGCCACGAGCCAGCATCTTGGGAAATAGTTCCTGGCTGAAATCGTACTTCGTGTTCTCGGGTATATAGTCGAAGATTTCCGGCTCCAGCACATAGATGCCGGTGTTGACGTAGTCGCTGAACACCTGGCCCCAGCTGGGCTTTTCCAGAAACTGCTTGATATGGTTATCCTCGTCGACGATGACAACACCGAATTCAAGCGGGTTTTCCACACTCTTCAGGGCCAGGGTGATCATCGAGCCCTTTTTCTTATGGAAATCTATAACCTCGGTCAGATCAAAATCTGTGAGCGCATCGCCGCTGATGACTATAAAGGTCTCATCGAGGTGTTCGAAGGCGTTTCGCACTGAGCCCGCCGTTCCCAGGGGGCTCTCCTCGACTGAATATTCGATCGAGACGCCCAGCGAGGTACCGTCGCCGAAATAGCCGCGAATACTTTGGGGCAGGAAAGCCAGTGTAACAATGATGTCGGTGAGACCATGCTGGGCCAGCAATTCGATTATATGCTCCATGCACGGTTTGTTGACGATGGGCACCATCGGCTTTGGCTGGTTGCTGGTCAGCGGCCGCAGCCTGGTTCCCTCTCCCCCGGCCATCACTACTGCCTTCATCTAATCCCTTTCATTGTTTATTAGTTGCTAAATAATGTTAGTGATGCTATTCATGACTCCGGCCTGGTCTCGGTCATCTTGGCCAGTCCCTTGAACGTATAAATTGCACCGGTGAACAAGGAACCCGCGACGCCGGTCCAGAACAGTATCTCCCATGGCCACCATCCGGCCAGCCGGCAAACGATGGCAGCCATTAGAATCGCCGTGTATACCTTACCCAGAAAATTGACGCGAAGCTTGAAGCCGCGAGCACCAAGAATCTTATACCCAAGAATCATAAATATATCCCGGCCGACCACGAGAGCCACACCGATCAATGGCAGTGGATCAGTTTCCACCAGGGTCAGGGCGATAACCGTGCCACTGATGAAAATCCGGTCCGCCAGCGGATCCAGGATCCTGCCAAACTCGCTGACCGATCCAGTGGCGCGTGCCATTCGCCCGTCAAGAAAATCGGTAAATGCCGCCGCCGCGAATATAAGCGTGGCTACAGTGCTGGAACCATCTTCGGAACGAAGCACGAGATAGACAATGACTGGAACCGCCAGAATGCGCAGTATGGTTAAGGCGTTCGCGGCTTTTGCCAGAGTTGCCTCCGGTTTCAAATGAAGTGGTCGGGACGGCCGGATTTGAACCGGCGACCCCTTGACCCCCAGTCAAGTGCGCTACCAGACTGCGCCACGTCCCGAATTCATGGGAAAGTATATCACAAGCATAAATTCGTAAAATGAAGGGCGGGTTTCGTGGCCTGCGGCCACGAAACCCGCCCTATCCATGTAACCCAATTCTCCAGCCTTTTAACTGGTTCCCTTAAAAATGCCGAACACGGCACCCTGGGGATCCTGCACGGTAGCGAACCGCCCAACGCCCTCGGCATCCATCGGCGGCGCCAGTATGCGGCCGCCCATCGTCTCGACCTTGGCGGCTATGTCATCAACATCATCCACCGAGATGTACGGCCCCCAGTATGGGGGCGCGCCCATCTTCTCCACCTCTGGGGGCAGTTTCATCATGCCGGCAACCTGTTCGTCACCAATCTTGAAAATGACATAGCTATTGCCATCCGGCATCTGCATCTCTTCCGCGGTCCACCCGAGCAACTCTGTATAAAAGTTCCTCGCCGCCTCGACATCCCTGGTGAGCAGCTCATTCCAACTGAATACACCCTGTGTGCTTAGATCCAGCATGATGCCTCCTTACCCCGGTTTTCAGATTTCAGCCGATAATTTACGGCATGTTTTTATATAGCCCAGGCTGTATTTTTCTAATCATGAAATCAGAGTGCAGGCTAAAGGGAGTCAAACAGGTATTAGTGGCCGGAGCTGCCGAACCCGCCTTGACCGCGATTCGAAACGGGAAGCTCCTCGACAGCGTCGAAATCAGCACGCTCGACTGGCATGATAACCAGTTGCGCGATGCGGTCGCCGGCCTTAATCTCAAAGTCCTCGCTACCGGTATTTTGGATGATGACCTTGATCTCGCCACGGTAGTTGCTGTCGATGAGACCGGGTGAGTTGGTGAGGGTAATACCGTAATTCGCAGCCAGACCCGAACGTGGCTGTACAAAACCACCATATCCATGTGGTATCGCCATGGCGATCCCCGTCGGAACCATGGCTCTGGCTCCGGCTTTGATGGTTATGGCGTCGACGCTGGTCAGGTCGACGCCGGCGTCTCCATCGCCATATGCATGCATGGGGACCGACGCCGCCGGATTAATAATTTTAATGGGGATGCGCACGCCGAAATTCTATCAGAACCCCGAAGGCGCTACAGAATCCATGCGATCTAGAGCACGTTTTCGTGGTAAAGAATACCCGCTAATAATCCACCCGCGCTCGGCGCGACGATATAGAGCCAAAGCTGCCCGAGGGCTTCGCCGCCGGTAAAAAGCGCCGGGCCCAGGCTTCGAGCCGGATTCACCGATGCCCCGGAAATATTGAGACCGAAGAGATGGATCGCCGCCAGAGTGATACCGATGGCCAGGCCGGCCATAGCCACAGGCGCACCCTTGCGGGTCGCTCCCAGCCAGACAGTAACAAAAATAAAGGTGGCCAGAAATTCAAAAAGTAGTGCCGACTCAAGACCGTAGCCACCGTCATTTTTCCCCCAGGTGGTCGCTCCCAGGCCAGACTCCTCCAGATTGTAGCCGTCTTTTTTACCCTTGACTATCAAGAGCAGCACGGCGGCGGCGGCAATGGCACCCAGGCACTGGGAAATGATGTAACCGATCAGGTCCTTCATGCCTATCCGGCCGGCAATAAAGTTGCCCAGGGTGACAGCCGGATTGATATGACAGCCGGAGATTGTACCAATGCCATAAGCGGCCGCAATGAAGGCAAACCCAAATGCCAGTGCGGTGCCATAATTCCCAAAAGCGCCGATCAGGCCGACAACGATGGTTCCACACCCGAACAATACAAGTATGAATGTGCCAATGAACTCAGCTGTGAATTTCTTCATCTGCGGCTCCTTTTCACCGGTTTTTAATCCCCGGGATTGTGTCGCCTAGGGTTCCAGGCTGAAAGGTGGATAACGGTCCGTGATCAACAGGACTGCATATGCCTCAACTCTCAGGTTCCAACGGACCACGCCGACCACGAAATCAAAAACGGCGGCAGGGTATCTTCCCGTAAAAAGGATGTAGAACCAGGCATAAACACTGACGAAGAACACGGCTAAACCCAAAAAAAATAGAACCAGGTAATGGGGAATAGCCAGAAACCACTTAACCAGTGGCAGCCAGCGGTTCAATTCCTGCTTCACGGAGGGATAGTTTAACTGCACATGGACAGCCTGTTCCTCGTCTGTTGAGGGATACTCATGACGCAATAAAAGCATATAAGCTCCGACGCGCAGGAAGAATCTTGTCAGCGCCAGATTCCAGTCGAACCACCAGCGCGGATACTTCTGCCGAAAAAGTATCAACAGCAGCACCGGCAGAAACAGGATACCGCCGCTACTGATTGCCGTACCCTGGTAGGAACTGCCACCTATCAAAGCCAATACGATCATGATGGGAATCACTGTAAAAATTCGGAAAAAAGTCGTCAATCTGTTTGCCGTTTCCGGAAAATCGATTGCCAGGCTTACCGGATATGTCTCAGACTCGTTGTTCATGATTTCCCTCTTTCATAATTTCCGCATTTGTCCGGATACTTGTCGCTCTGGAGCGCGCGCCGTCAGAACCAATATGCCAGCACAAGCAAGCCGCCGCAGATGACAATGGTCACGATCTCGCTGGCCGCATTTTTATTATTTTCACCGCCTTTGAAATTTCACCCGCGGAATCGTCGCACAAATATACCCACAATTATGGATATGGATGCTTTATTCCCTCCGGACGGATCAAAACCTGCCTTCAGCGTTGAAAACGTGAGAAACGGCCGGCTTCATCGCGCGGCAGGCGGGCGCGAACGATGACGCCTTCGGGGGTGTTCTCCAGCTCAACGTCGGCGCCGACCCTGTAAATTTCTCCGATAGCCCGGCCATCGCCATAGGGAAAGAAGAGGTCGACGCTTACCAGGCGCGCGTCGAAAAACTGCTTGATCCTGCTTTGCACCTCTTCAAGCCCCGCCCCGGTCAGTGCGGAGATAAAGACAGCATCTGGATAGGTCCGCCGCAGGAATGCTTCCTGATCGGCATCGATAAGATCGATTTTATTCAGCACCAGCAGCCGCGGTATCGGCGAGGCGCCGATGCCATCCAATACTGTTTCCACCGTCTCAACCATACCCTCCAGTTCTTCTTCAGGGGCTGCTGCATCAGCCACATGAAGTATCAGGTGAGCCACCAGAGTTTCTTCCAGGGTTGATTTAAAAGCCTCGACCAGTTGATGAGGCAGTTTGCGAATGAAACCTACCGTGTCAGTCAGGAGAAAAGTCTGACTTTGGAATTCGTAAGCGCGTGTGGTCGGATCCAGGGTCTCAAAGAGCCTGTCATTGACTGAAACGGAGCCGGCCGTGAGCGCATTGAGCAGCGTTGACTTGCCGGTATTGGTGTAGCCGGAGAGCGCGATCAGAGGCAACCGCGAGGCCAGGCGCGACCGGCGCATGACTTCCCGCGAAGATGACACGTCCCTGAGACGACGCTTGAGGTTACCGATACGTTTGCGTGCGACCCTCTGGTCAACCTCGAGCTTGGTTTCGCCAGGACCTCTGGTGCCGATGCCGCCGCCAAGCCGGGAGAGTTCGATACCCTTGCCCCGCATGCGAGTCAGGTTGAACTCGAGCTGAGCCAGCTCGACCTGCAGTTTTCCTTCAGCAGTATGGGCATGCTGAGCGAAAATATCGAGAATGAGAGCGGCGCGGTCGATGACCCTGATGCCTAGCCGGTCTTCGAGATTGCGTTGCTGGGTTGGTGACAATTCGTCCTCGACGACAACCAGATCAGGCTGCAGGCGCCCGATTTCCTGCTTCAGCTGCGCTATTTTGCCCTTGCCAAAGTAGGTATGTGCGGCGGGGTGGTCGCGCCGCTGAATCATCTCCCCGACGAATTCCGCGCCGGCGGTAGACAGCAGCTCGCGCAGCTCGGCCAGAGGTTTGAGCCCCTCCCCATCACCCGCCGGGCCGGAAAGAACCGCTATCAGATAGGCGCGTTCAATCACAAATTTTCTTTTATCCGGTCGAGCGCTTCGCTAATCCGCTCATCCGGGGCGGTCAGGGATATGCGCACGAAGCCTTCACCACTATGACCATACCCTGATCCGGGAGGCACTACCACCGCACACTTATCCAGCACCATGTCGGCAAAAGAGGCTGAGGTATAACCCTCGGGAACCGGCACCCAGATATAGATCGTGCCCTTGGGCGGGACAACATCAATGCCAATATCGTGCAGCGTGTTTACGACCAGATCGCGCCGCCGGGCATAGATGGTGCACATATCCTTGACGCACTGCTGCGAGCCGGTCATGGCCGTAACCGCTGTACGCTGCAACGCCTGAAACATTCCTGAATCCATATTGGTCTTCAGGCGCCACAAGGCCTCGATGATATCGGCATTGCCGACGGCGGCGCCGATTCGCCAGCCGGTCATGTTGTACGTCTTGGACAGGGAATAAAACTCGATGCCAGTTTCCTTGGAGCCATCCGCCTCAAGGAAACTGGGAGCCACGTACCCATCGAAGGTTATCTCGGAATAAGCATTATCGTGAATTATGGCGATGTCATGCCGGCGGCCGAAATCAGTAAGCCGGTCAAAGAAGTCATCCTCGATCACGGCCCCAGTAGGATTGTTAGGAAAGTTTACAAAGAGCATCCGTGCACGCTTCAGCGTATCGGCGCCGATGGCATCCAGATCCGGCAGAAAGCCCAGTTCTGGCAGTAGCGGCATCGGCACGGCTTCGCCTCCCGCAAGAATTGGACCACTGGCATATACCGGATAACCCGGATCCGCGCCCAGGCAAACATCACCTTTGTCCAGGAAACTCAGGCAAATATGAGCGATGCCTTCCTTTGACCCCAGGAGAGGCATGATCTCTTTTTGTGGGTCCAGCTCAACGCCGAAACGGTTGTGGTAGAAGAAGGCGACACCCTCACGGAACTCATCGAGTCCGCGATTGTTGGGATACTGATGATTGGCGGGGTCCGCAACCTGGCGTTGCATCTCCTCGACGATATGCGGTGGCGTGGGCATGTCAGGATCACCGATGCCTAGGCTGATTACGTCGACGCCCTGGGCGCGTTTTTCCGCGACCTTACGCTCGATCTCG
>Ga0172371_10009067_pt1 | contig 13756 bp, 11 predicted proteins | sample Lak12m_FD_114543 | JGI IMG/M metagenome (GOLD analysis project Ga0172371, IMG submission 114543) | Freshwater microbial communities from Kabuno Bay, South-Kivu, Congo - kab_022012_12m | ecosystem: Environmental > Aquatic > Freshwater > Lake | place: Democratic Republic of the Congo: South-Kivu... | reverse complement strand
GCCTCCAACGACACATCGCTACCCGAGACCCCATGTCCGGAGGCCCTCCCTTGCCCTCTCACTGCCCGCCCACCTCCCTCTCGCTCTCCACAGCCGCTTACCACACTTGAATTGGAACCACTGACCCGGATATCGGCCCGTTGACAGTAGTCGCGCTGATACGTTATCTTATCCGCGTACGTCAACCGTTCCGGCGTAGCTCATCCGCCTTCGCCGGGAAGCTACGGCGTGGCGAGGTGGATGGGCGTAGGTTGGTGCGGTAGTTGGCAAATTGTTCCGGCGTAGCTCAGTGGTAGAGTGGGTGGCTGTTAACCACTTGGTCGTAGGTTCGAATCCTACCGCCGGAGCCAATCAACTTAGAATACGAACTTTTAACACCCCCTTCGGAACCCCTTGGGAATAGGTCGCTTCCGAAGAGGCTGATGTTAACCACATACCAGCGAGTTCGTATTCTCGCTTTGAATACCCCCACGCCGGACGGGTCTTGGTCCTTTTCGGGGTCAAAGTGGTTAACAGTGATCTCCTTGACCAGAAGCCGAATCAACTCCTTCTGCTCCTCATCCGAGAGCTTCCGGATGACCAGCTCGAACTGTTTCAGCGTGTCGGCAATGATCCTGGCGTCGGTCACCACCTTCTCCTTGTAGCGGATATCGATCTTGAGCTTCTCCCTCTCCAGTTCGAGCTGTCGCTTCTCTGTGGCCAGCCTCTCTCCTTCCTGGATGAACTCGTCTGCAAGGTTCTTGGAGCCCTTCCTCTTGGCGGTCTCAATGCACCGGTGCATCCCTTCCGTGAGGTCTACGTGACGTTTATCCAGTTGATCCAGCTTCGCCTTGAGCGGCCTGATAGCTTTGTTCTTCGTGTCATTTGCCGCACGGACGGTCTGCTCAATGAGTTCCGGATGCTCGCCAATCTGGCCGATGTAGCGAATGATCAGGTCTTCAAAGGGCCTGACCGGGATGTTCCGGACCTGGCAAGAAGCTTCGTCACCCTCCTTGGAGACATTCGTACAGGTGTAGTAGAGGTACGGGTTCCCGTGTGGGTCTTTCTTCCCTGCCGGCTTGGGAGTCAAACTCATGCCGCAATGCCCGCATCTCAGGAGCCCTTTCAACAAGTGAACATGCTTGTCCCGGCGATAGCTGCGGCGAAGGCCGGTCTTCCGGGATAGAGCATCGTTGGCCGCCTGCCATAGGGCTTTCGAGACAAGACCTGGGTGCTCGGCCGGATACTCCTGGTCATTGTGCTCGATCATCCCCTTGTAGAGTGGATTCGTGATCATCCCGAGCACGCGATATCCGATGAATCGCTTCTCGCCGACCGTGCGCATGGTCCCATCCTTTCGGACGAGCGTGCGTTTTCGGGTCCGGCGTCCAAGCTTGTTCAAATACTTCGCCACGGCAGTGGGATTCTTGAGGCTGATTGCCTGGTTGAACATGTCCTCAACCAGCTTCTGTTCATCGGGGTTTGGGGCCAGTTTCTGGGTGGCTTTGTCATAGATGTAGCCAAGCGGCACCCATCCGCCGTTCCATTTGCCATGCTTGGCGCGTTCGGTGAGCTTAGCGATCGTGCGCTCACGGGTCTGCTCCCTCTCAAACTCCGCGAAGCTCAACAGCATGTTTAGGAAGAGCATCCCGTGCGGCGTGGCCGTATCAATCTGCTGAGTGGCCGACGCGAAATTGACGTTGTGTGCTGGAGTGTCTCCCAGAAGTCGTAGAACTCCCTCAATGACCTGGAGATCCGGTCCAGCTTGTAGACAACAATCATGTCCACGTTGCCGGCGCGCACCTCGCCTAGAAGCGCCTTGATGCCGGGTCGATCCATGTTGATTCCCGTGAATCCCGCATCTTCAAGGTGAATCGCGGAGACCCACCCTTCCTCTCGATGGATTGAGATATAGTGCTCGCAGATATCCTTCTGAGCGTTCAGAGAGCTGTATTCCCCTTGCGTGTAAACGCCGGTTGAAAAGTGCGGCGGTGTGAGGGCGGTATAAAAGTGCGGCACCCCAGATAGACCTTCGTGGAAGAGTTTGAGAAGGTGGTGATTTTCTCAAGCTCAAGAACGGAGGCGAAGGGTGTACGCAGACATGGAAGAATGGACAGAGATACGGCGACGGGTGCTGGTGGAAGGAGTATCGAAACGGAAGATACTCCGAGAGATTGGGGTCCACTGGCAGACATTGAAGAAGATACTCACGCACAGCATACCACCGGGCTACCGGTTACGCGGACCACGGCCGGAACCGAAGATCGGCCCGTTCAAGCCCCGGATAAGCGAAATAATCGAGTCAGACAAGGCTGCGCCCAAGAAGCAGCAACACACGGCCAAGAGGATCTTTGAGCGGCTGCGAGCAGAGGGTTATACCGGCGGGTACACACAGGTCAAGGCGGCAGTGGTAGATATCAGGACGAAGAATAAGGAAGTCTTCGTGCCGCTGATACACCGGCCCGGCGAGGCGCAGGTCGATTTCGGATATGCCCTGGCAAGAGTATCCGGGGCACTGACGAAGATCGTCTTCTTTGTGATGTGCCTGCCTTACTCCGATGCGGTCTACATTCAGGCTTTTCCCCGGATCTGCACGGAAGTGATGTGGGAAGCGCACGTCAGGGCATTTTTCTTCTTCGGCGGTGTGCCGTGGCGCCTCGCTTACGATAATGAGCGGATACTGGTTGCCGGTATCCTTGGACCCCGGGATCGCAGGCTTACCGACGGCTTTCTTCAACTCAAGAGCCATTATCTGTTCGATCATTATTTCTGTTTGGTCAGACGCCCGAATGAAAAGGGCGTGGTCGAATCAATGGTGCGCTATACGCGCAGTAACTACCTTGTCCCCGTCCCCGAGGTTCGCGACATGGAAGAGCTGAACGTATATCTGGAGAACAGATGCCGGGAGGAACTGGCTCGGACATTACGCGGGAAGAAGGTTTCAAAGGCTGAGCTTCTGAAAGAGGATCAGGCGGCATTCCGGGCATTGCCCGATCAACCGTTCGAAGCATGCCGGAAACTCTCTTCAGCATCAGATTCGCTCTCCCTGGTCCGGTTCGACCAGAATCAGTATTCCGTCCCCGTGGATTACGCTCACGGCACGGTGGTTATCAAGGGTTACTGCGACCGGGTGGACATCTGCCGACTGAACGAGCGGATAGCCTCGCACAAGCGCCTGTGGGCCAAGGAAGACATCAGTTTCGAGCCAGTGCATTATTTGCGTCTGCTGGAACGCAAGCCGGGAGCCCTTGATCATGCCCGTCCTCTGGAAGGCTGGGAACTTCCGGAATGCTTTTTGATCCTGAGACGAAGGCTGGAGAATGACCTGCGCGGGGCAGGAACCCGTGAGTATATCCGGGTGTTGCGCCTGCTGGAGAGACACGACTTGCATTCTGTGCAACGCGCTGTCGAGGAAGGGCTGAAGATAAACGCGCATACCCGTGACGCCATAGCGCAGTTCCTGTTCCCCCGCGAGGAATGGCGGCTTACGACGTTCCGACTGGACGGTCGCGAACACCTCAGGCACGTGAAGGTTGCCACCGCTGATATTGGCGCCTACCGCACACTGCTGCCTGCCGCAGGGGGTGGCATATGAGCAAGGACAAGCCCACTGTACTGCTGGAACATTATCTCACGGAACTGAAGCTGCCCACATTGCTCAGGGAATATAAGAAGATGGCGGATCTCTGCGAAAAGGATCGCGCCGACTACCAGACCTTCCTTCTCCGACTGGTCGAGCGCGAGATGCAGGACCGGGATATCCGGGCCAGGGAACGGAGGGTCAAGGCGGCGAAGTTCCCTGTCGTCAAGACTTTGGACAGCTTCGACTTCAAAGCTCAGCCGTCGATCAACCAGGCTCTTGTCCGGGAACTGATGCGCTCGGAGTATATCGACCGGTGTGAAAACGTCCTCTTGATCGGCAACAGCGGCACCGGCAAGACACATCTTGCCACGGCACTTGCCTTCAGCGCATGCCAGCAGGGCCGGAAGGTCCGGTTTTACTCGACCACCGGCATGGTGACCACGCTCATGGAACGGCGGGAGGAGAAACAACTCGAACAGTTCAACCGTCAGCTTGAACGGCTGGATCTTATCGTCCTGGACGAGTTGGGGTATGTTCCGTTCTCCAAGACCGGGGCAGAACTGCTCTTCGAGGTTATCAGCCGCGCCTATGAGCGAACGAGTCTGATCGTGACGAGCAATCTGCCGTTCGAGTCATGGACGGAGATGTTCGGTTCCCAAAGGCTGACCGGCGCGTTGCTGGACAGGCTTACACATAGGATCCACATACTTGAGGCCAATGGCGAGAGTTACAGGTTGATGGAGTCGAAGAAGCGGGCGGCAAGAAGCATATCCCGCGCGAAAGAAGAGGAGGAAACATGCAAACAGGTGGAATGACCTGAGGGGTTACGCAATCGGATCTGCGCGCAAAACAGGAAGTGGAGCAGATCACAGTCATGGTCAGGCTCGAACTGTATAACCGCAGCGTGCCTTGCGGAGCCAAAGCCATCAGAGAGGCGATGGACTCGTGCAATGTGCGGCCATTGCCATCACGAACGGTTATCGCCAGAACGCTGGCCGAGAATGGTCTTACACACGGGAGAACCGGCTGGTATGACGGCGATGAGTCGGAATGGATCCCTGAGTCGGCACAACGCGGTAAAATGACCCGGAAATAGAAAGGAGGCGCGTCGCCCCCTAGGGGGCGACAGGAAGGAGGAAATCCCTCCTACCGCTTCATCTCACTGTTGACGCCCACCTCCAGGTGGGGTACGACTACTACATGAATAGGTGCTGCACTTTTCGACCGACCACCGCTGCACTATTCAACCGGCGTTCACATATGACAAATGCAACATTACGCATGGCACGTAACACGCCGTCAACCGCGCTGCTGCTGACCGCGGCTGCGCTGCTGATTGTAATGGCCCAGGCGACCGCGCAGGAGGAACTGCCTCCGCCCGGGGACCAGGGGCTTATGTGGCTCGTCAGCCCGCTGTTCGGGTATAACCGTGATGAACTCAAACAGAGGGATCGAACCGGCCAGATTCAGATCGCAACCAAGAACGCCCCTGAATACGGTCTGTTCGCAATGGCGGCACACCCGCGTTTCGTTGTGAACGATTTCCTGTTCTTCACCGAAGCGGCAGGCAATACCGATGTGATGGGCAATTTCTTCCATGCAAACCTCTACGGCGATCCGGACGCAGCGATCACGTGGAACGTCGGCGCGGGGCATCTGTACCACAAGATTGAGCCGCAGAACGAGGATATCGAGGTGAGTGTGCCGATGGCCAAGGCAGGTCCCGTGCTGCGGGCCAAACCCTGGGGGCTCACCTTCAATCCGTACATCGGGTATGCCTGGGAGGGAATTGACACTCTGCATGGCGATACGGACAACGACTCGTATCTTTACGGCATCACGGTGGACTGGCGCTGGCGCATGATTGGCATGAACGTAAAGTACTACTACCAGGACAGCCAGGAGCTTGCTGATGACTTCAACAACGTTCATGTGCGACTGACCACCGGACTCACCAGTCACTGGGGCGCGGCCCTTCGTTTTGACTACATGGAGCACGCCACCACGGATGACACCTCGATTCTGCTGGGCCCGGTGTACATCTTCTGACGCGCGGGATCGATGAGGGGCTCCATTTTGGTAGGGCGAGCCCTCTGGGCGAGCCGGGTACGGACGGCTCGCCCAGAGGGCTCGCCCTACCGGGGAAGAATGGGTTACGCGGTTGGGTCGAATTACATCCGACAGGATTCGGACCCACCGGCTTCATGCCTGTGGTGTTTCAGCCCGGGCCCTCTACCTGTGGCGCTGGAAGTAGAGTTCGTTGAGGATACGATGCAGGCCCAACGAGACGGGGACTAGTCCCCCCGCATGGATCCGGTCCTGCCCACGACACTGGTCTGCGGCATTCCTATTTAGCGACCATGGCCGTGAAGCCCCATGCCATGCCGCCGTTGGTGTGCATGACGACGAGGATCTCGTTACGGCCCTTCTTCCATTTCACGTCCACGGTAACGATGTGGTTGTCGATGGGGTTTGTGGCCTTGGGGTCGCAGGCGACTTCCCTGCGGTTTACGAAAACCTTGAACGGGCCATCCGCGCCGACACGGAGTTTGCCGGTGGAGGCCTTTTTCGCAGCGTACGTCGTGCGCGCGTAGACGAGGCCGTGCTTGTCGTCCCGTCCCTCGTACATGCCGCGTATGTCGTTGAAGTTCCAGTTGGACTGGAAGGGAAGACGCTTCAGGCGCGCCAGTTTGCGGGGATAGGCCACAGACGCGACCGGGGTCTTCCCGGTAACGAGGGCCGGCGCATCGAACTTGTCCAGCCATGGGTTGTCCCCGCCGTAGAGCCTGGTAAGCGCGGCTACTTCCTTCTTCAGGGCGGCCGGGAAACCCGGCGCAAGAGCCTTCTTTTCCTCGCCGACTTCGAGCATCTCGCTCAGGACCTGTGCCCCGTCGGATTGCGGATAGGCATCGACGATTGCACGGGCTTCGCGGTAGGCAACGACGAGGTTGTCGTAGTTCTCGAGCAGGCGTTTCGCGACGGGCAGGAATTGCCCCGGATCGACCAGGGTTTTCTGAACCTTCTTCCAGTCCGCATACGCGCGGTATGCCGGTGCGCAGATCGTCATGTCCTTCATCGTCGAGTTGAACTTCGCCGCTTTCTCGTTCAGTGCCGCCCCGCCGAAAACGCCGCGCTTCGTGTCGTAGCGTTCCTGCTGCCAGTCGTCGTTGCGGTAACGGTCGCGGTCGGCCTTCTTGCGGAAGTCCGGCACTTCCATGGGCTTGCCGCCTTCGAGTGAGCTGCGGAACGCCTGGATGCCTGGGATGGTCACGTCGCAGCCGCCGTAGATGTCGAAGGGGCCCTTTTCGCCGGTGAGGATTTCGCGGGCGAAGTAGTAGAGCGTCCAGAAGTCGCCGCCGCCGTGGCCGGTCTTGGCAGCGAGCTCTCCGAGGCCTTCCCACTGGGCATTGACTTTCAGGAGCGGCGACTGGCCTGACGCGCCGAGGCGCAGCTTGAGGCCTTCGTGGCCGACTTCGAACGCGCCGAGTGTTCCCCATACCCTCTGGTGGTGGCTGTCGTTGGTTGTTGCGCCCATGAGGTTGCGGGCGATGCCGCCGTTGCTCATCTGGATGAGGGACGGGGTCATGGTGCCGTTGGAGGCGCCGTGCGCCTTGAGGTAGCCGGCGATATGCGGTTTGCAGGGGAAGGTTTCGACTGCTACCGGCCGCGTGCCGGTTATGACCATGATCGGGCCGAGGGAGTGGGTGCAGTAGTAGTGGAAATTGAACCAGCTGCGCCAGTTGTGGACGGTGTGGCCGGGCTTGACGGGGATGCCGTCTATATACGTGTAGGCGAGCATGCGGCACTCGTGGACGTACTCGTACTCGGCGTACATCAGGTCGCCGAAGAGTCCTTCCTTCCACCGGTTGGCCAGCCACATGTTGGCTGCGGTAAATGGATAGTTCTCCGCAAGGTTGTAGACCAGTTTGCGCTTCTCGACTTCGTCAACCAGCTTCACGCCTTCAGCCATGGTGAAGAAAGAGGTGACTTCGGACATGACGTGTTTGCCTGCCTGGAGGCACTTGATCGCGTGGGGAGCGTGCGCGGGACAGAATGTGGCCAGAAGCACGGCGTCGAAGTCCTGCGCCAGGAATTTGTCCTCGTCATCGGTAACGAACGCCCCGGGGTTTGCGTTGAGGAAGTTCCTGCGCATGTGTTCGTTGAAGTCGCATCCGGCGACCACGTCCATGTTGAGGAACTTGCAGGTGTTGAAGAAGCTCATGCCGCGGCCGAGTCCCCAGATGCCGAGCCGGATCCGCTTGTCCGTGTTGAATACCCGTGGTAGTGCCTGTTTCTTCGCCATGGCCGTTTGTCCTCCGTACTGCTGTTAGCGAGGGGGATATGTCTACAGTGAAGTGGCTCAGGAAAGCAAGAATAGGGATGAAGGAAAGCGATGAGGGAGGGGAGTCAGAAGACAGGAGTCAGGAGGCGGAGGGAAGAATGCTGAATCGAGAATTCTGAACTCTGTCTCTGATTTCCGGCTACTGTCTTCCTGTCGCGCATCCCGTAACCTCTTTTCAAACCTTCCAGTTTACATAATACATAAAGGCTATAGACTTCATGGTAATTATGTGGTCGAGAAGGAGCCGGGATGAAAACCCTTGAAGCTGCTGGGTCGGGGTTGTAGTGTCTGACTGTTCATTTCCCGGAAGCATCTTCGTTCGTGTGTAAGTCAAAAAGGGGGATAGTATGCGCAGGTTACTGGTTGCGGTAGTGCTGTTGGCGGGTACGGCGGCATTGGCGGATATGAATGTGCTGACCCGGAGTGACACCGAAATAGCTATTTGGGGAAAGCTGCACGTGGAGGTCGACAACTACACGGTCGACAGTGCAACTGACGCTGGTGACGCATCGGGTACGCGCCTGCAGACGCATTCTTCCCGGTTTGCATTCAAGGGATCTCATGCCATCAACGAGGACATGAAGGGCGTGTTCCAGATTGAGGCGCAGGCTAACATGACGGGCGACGAGGGAGCCGAGCCCTTTGCCAGGACCCGCAATACGTACATCGGGATCAGTTCGGCCAGGGCCGGCGAGGTCCGTATGGGCAAGCATGATGTTGCCTACAAGATGGCGACGATAGGCGACAACATCTTCGCGGATGCCATGGGCGAGAACGACAACATCGTCTCGGAAGGCGCCGGCAGGCCCGATGACGTCGCGTTGTACCTTTCTCCCAAGGTCGGCGGATTTCAGTTCCTTGCGAGTGCTGCATTGACCGATGCCCAGGAATACACGGGCGACAAGCTTGCCCCGACGAACAAGGCCGCTGATGTACAGGCCGGCCACAACGCCTCGGCGGCGATCTGCTGGGAAGGCCCGGCGAAGTCTTTCGCCAACGTTGCGTATGAAATGCAGAAGAGCGATGTGCTCTCTGTTGGCGACAAGGCGTCCGGCTATGATTCGGTTGTACTCAGCGCAGGCTGCAACGTGCTTGAGAACACCAAGCTTGTCGGTGCGGTCGAGAGCCGTTCGGGCGTGAGTAGCGGCGTCGCCGATCAGCTCAACTACAGTGTCGGCGTAAAGCAGGGCATCGGCGCGAAACACGCGGTCAAGGTCCAGTACTCGATCCGCGACGTGGATGCCGCCAACTCCGATGCCGATCTCACGACGGCTGGCTATTCGTACGCCGCCAGCAAGAGCCTTGAGCTCTACGTGATGGCCACGATGATCAATAACGACTCCGCCTCCGCCGTTGACTATTCCGACGGCAAGATCGGGAACGTCGGCAAGGGCGATGACCTCCAGGCCGTCGTCTTTGGCAGCGTGTACGAGTTCTGAGGAACAGACTTCTCGCGCAAAGGTCGCAGAGAAGACGATCTCACGCCAAGTCGCTAAGGCGCAAAGGCAGAGAAGAGATTGCGGGAATCTGAACGGCCATGGACGGCCGTCACAGATTCCCGCAATGTTTTCGGGCATCGCTTTCTGGCGTCCGCTTCTTCTTGCGGCTCTGCGTGAGGTCTCCTCCGTTCTCCGGATATTCCTTGCCTGGGATAGGCGGGTAGACCATATTCCGTGCGCGTGTCATTTCAGGAAAGGAACGGATGATGAACAAGATGAGACTGGTGGGGCAGGCAATCACGTGCACGAACTACACGACGACGCGGCTTTTCAATTTCAACCCGGACATGATCAAGATGACGGCGGATTGCTACCTGGCTTCCGGCGTATCGGAAATCGAGATTCCCGAGGGTGTGCTTGACCCCGACGGGAAGAACAAGGAGACGGGCCTCGATAAGGCGGCAATGAAGAAGACCGTCTCGCTCCTGCCGAAGCAGACGCGCGTGATGGCCACGTACCTGGGACCGGGCAGCCTCGGGACGGACAACGCCCAGTTCCTCAAGGACAAGCAGCGCGAAGTGAGAGACCTGGTGAAGTACTTCCCGCAAATGAAGAACGCCATGATCCATCCCCCGCGACTTGCCGAAGTGACCCCGAAGGCCGTCAGGGAAGTCGTGACGGTATGGGCTGAACTGGCTGAATCCCTGGACGAGATGGTGCCGGGCTTCCAGTGCGGGCTTCACAACCACTACGACAGCAGCTGCGAGACGGCTGACCAGGTGAAGATGTACCTCGACGCACTCGGCGAGGCAGACGAACCGGCGCTGCGCTGGGGGCCCGACACGGGCCACTGCGGCGGGATGCGCGGCGATTACCTGAAGGTTTTCGACAAGTACGCCCCGTTGATTGGCAACCATTTCCATATCAAGACGCGTGTGCCTGCGTTCGACAAGGTGCACGAAAAGGAACGCTACAGGGCCGATCGTGACATCTGGGGCAACAAGGCCGAAGTCGGCGGTGGATTGTACGGCGGGTTCGTGAACTGCGCCGATCCCGAGATCGAGACGCCCCTGAAAGAGGTGTTCGACATCATGCGCCGCAAGTCCAGGCCGACAAAAGGCGTTATCACCGGCGCGCTGGAGATCGATGTGCCGAGGCAGCATCCGCTCCTTGAGGTGATGTGCTCGGTACTGTACCTGAAGCAGGTGCACAACATCAGCCCGGCAATCCAGCTGTCGCCGGCGCAGATCGTCAAGCGCGTGTTCCCGCGGTAAGGGACGGCGGGCAGACGTGTCGACGCAGGACGTAACGACGTGTCAGCGGAAATCTCACGCAAAGGCGCAAAGGGTATCCTGTGATCCTGTCTGCTCTGACCTCTGACACTTGGCGTCTTTGTGCCTTGGCGTGAGAGTCCTCCGCCCTGAAGGGCGAGGCAGCGCCTCGCCCCTACCTTCCGGAAAGATTGGCGTGCCGCCTGTGGCAGGGGCCATCAGCCCGCAATGTCTTTCGGTGCAAGGCCCTTGCCTTTCAGGAATTCGAGGACAGCCAGGCGTTCGTCTTCAAGGTCGATCATCTGGATGTCGAAACAGACAGGAACTTCCGGATGTGCATCTTTTCGAGGATGAACTGGACTTCCACGGTGCCTCCCGGCCCATGTCCTTCGCGCCAAACACAACGCCGGGCTACCCTTGCACACTGAGCTCGAACAATGCAGTTCAGAGACGAATGTAACCGCAGATAGACGCGGCGGCACGCAGATGATGAGAACGACAGAACTCTTCTTCCCGACTCACTAAACGGTGAGTCGGGAAGAAGACTCCGTCTCTGCTCCAAAATCGGCGTCCATCGGCGTTAATCAGCGGTTTCTCCCATCTTCTCATGGGTGAATCGTTACGGCTAAGGACTTCCGACACTTTGTTCAGAAGTGGTACCGGAGTACGGCGTTCACGGTCGCGGAACCGAAATAGTGGACGTGGCACCCGAACGCCAGGTTGTGGGAGAGGTAGGCATCAGCGCCTGCGACAACCCCGGCCTCCCTGTCTGCGCGGAACGAACCTCTCTCTCCGTATATGCGGGCACTGCCGTCCCAGTATGAGATTGCCGGTCCGGCAGACATGCGGAGGCTGTAGGGACAGACGGCCTTCTTTGCGGGATCCTCGGCATATATCTCGTAGTTCACCGTGAGGGCCGCAAAAGTATCGCCCAGCGTGACCGATTTGCCCGCCCCGTCTATGTTGTACTCTCCGTATTCGGCCATGGCGACCACACTGCATTGCCCCTGCATGAATATCGGGTCGTTGACGTTGATGTGCCACAGGTTGGCGTTCAAACCTGCCGACCATCTTGAACCGCTGTCGTAGACGTCGCCGGGAATCTCCTTGAACTCGATTGCCCCGGCTGTTGCGAAAACTGTTAGCCAGGCAAACGGGTCATAGCCGACGTAAAGAGAGTAGGCATCTGCCCTGACTGGATCTGTTCGGTTCTCCCCGGTGAACTTGATGTCACGCTTGATGCGGAGATAGTCGGCGCCGACGCTCAGTCGGTCCAGGTTGTCCTGGGTAACCAGGCTCTCTCTCAAACCGGCGCCCATCGAGGTTTCCGAAACGGCCGGCTGAAGGAACGAGAACATAACCAGAGTTGCCGTCGCCGCAAGAAGTGCCTGTCGCATAGTCTGTCCTCCACGCCCGACCGTTGTGAAATATTGATGACCAGCCAATGTAAGCCCGTTGGGGGTGACAAAGTCAAGAGAGGGCAGGGGGAAGGAAGCGATTGGGTACTGATCGAAAAGAGCAGGGGATGAGAGAAACCGCCGATCCCGCTTCGCAGGTCAAGAGGCTACGCGGGACAGGTTAACGCCGATGAACGCCGATTGCGGAGCAGAAGAAGAGAAACCTCAGATTGAGGGGCATTGCGTCTGAAGCCTTATCCTGATTGACAATGGTTCAATGGCCGAAGATGCTGGCGTGGAAGCTCTGGTGGAGGATATGTCAATGGCAGGTCACGATTCCCGGGATGCTGTGAAAGGTGAAATCGTGTTTCTCCGGGTGTTCGATCTCGGTGGAACAATTGACGTCAAGAAGGCGCGAGTCCTGCTTGGCCCGGACGCTTTTGTTCCCGCCCTGTCCGCGCTGCGCAATGCCCCGGAATACCTCAGCTTTGCCACACCGCTGCACCTGAACGTTGCTTCGCTTGACCTGAACATACTGGCCGGGGACGGCATCCCCGTCACTGCCATGGCACGGCTTTACCCGGTGGGCGGACTGGCTGTGTCGCTCAGAATGCCCGTAAGCGCCGCCGGCGTGGAAGTGCTCGATGAGTATCCGGCGATGCAATTCCGCATGAGGGGTGATGAATCGGACCGTTCCGAGATTGCCGCGACAATCTACAGGGCTTTTGAAGCCAGGATAAAGCAGGCGTACGACGAGAAGTTCGACGAGCCTGTCGAGCCCGAGCGTTACCGGGCTTTCTGTTTCACTTCCGTTCCCGGCGGGGCCGAGCAGGTCTTCCATGAACATCGCAACCGGATCGCGGCGCTGCTGGTCGGCGACCCGAAAGCGGAGAAACTGTCGTCAAGCCAGGTGGAGGACGTTACCAGGTTGTGGTTCAGCTACTACCAGGATGACCTGGTGGTCGTGGACTGGGATGCGGCCTTTGTCGTTGAACCGGAAGCCAGGTACGAGGACCTGTTATACGTTTTCGAGGTGGCTAATCTGGAACTCATGCTTCTGCGCAAGTACGACCAGTATCTCGACCGCGTTCTGAATACCGGGTACGACGAATACGAGACGCTTCTCAAGGGCATCCCTTTCTTCAGCCGGCATGCCAGGAACGTCCTGTCTGAACTGAGCGACGTTCGCATGGACCTTGCCGAAGTTACAGACGAACTCGACAACGTGGCGAAGTTCTTCGGGGACTACTACCTTGCCCGCATCTACATGGGGCTTGCCGGCAAACTGCACCTGAACGACTACCATTCAACCGTGGACGAGAAGCTTGCCACGCTGAACGACCTGTACCGGTCCGTTGTGGACTACCTTGATACCCGCCAGAACCTGTTCCTGGAATGGGCTATCGTGCTCCTGATCGTCTTTGAGATCGTCATGGCCTTCGTGAAGCACTGAGCCGTGACCATTGAAGACGAGAGAAACCGCCGATCAACGCAGATGAACGCCGATAGGGGAGAAGAGGTGGAACTCAGTCGATCTCAGAGAACCATATCATGGCCTTCGTGCGGCATTGACGGCAATCGGGGCAGACCGGGAGGTCATGCCCTCCATGCTGCAATCAATCGCACTGGCTTTCTGCTGGAGGGCAGAGCTCCTGCTCTGCCGGAAGATCGTCAGGCAGGTGTTGTCAGCTCTCGTCTACCTCAAACAACCATGTTCTGCCGGGGGCTGAGTTGAACCTGATTTC
>Ga0172371_10009064_pt1 | contig 13761 bp, 13 predicted proteins | sample Lak12m_FD_114543 | JGI IMG/M metagenome (GOLD analysis project Ga0172371, IMG submission 114543) | Freshwater microbial communities from Kabuno Bay, South-Kivu, Congo - kab_022012_12m | ecosystem: Environmental > Aquatic > Freshwater > Lake | place: Democratic Republic of the Congo: South-Kivu... | reverse complement strand
TTCATAATGGAAGAACGGAGCTGCACAGTCAGCTTCCAAGCAGTCATCCCCTGACTGCACCTGTTCACCCTCCGAAGAGGGTCACAGGACCTCCTGAGTTACACCACTCGGAGGGGCGCTACCCCTGGCAGCCCTCGCAAGCTCCGGCAGGTTCACCACCGGTTTCTCGCTTCGAGGCACCTGCCCCTGCCTCTGGAGCATCCTCTGGCCCTGCCTCGCCGTCGTCCGCTGCGTCAGCAGCACGCTGCCCGTTTACAGGCTGAAGGGGCACGCGAGGACCCATGCCGCCAGGGGGTTGCTCAAGTCATGCAGGCGGTTGAGGACAATGAAGTTGAAGGCAATGAAGTTGAAGACAAAGAACTTGAAATATTAAAACTGCCGACTCAGCTTTTGCGATGTAAGACCAAAATGGTGATATCATCAGATTGCTCTGCGCCGCCCACGAACTGGTCCACATCACGGATGATTGATTCGATCGTGGATTCAGCCGATTGGCATTGACGATCCATCAGCAGGTTTTCCAGCCGCTCATTACTGTAAACCTGCTGTTTGTGATTCATTGCTTCTGTTACTCCATCAGAATAAATCACAAACGATTCACCCGTCTCAAGCTGGCACGTCAGCGGTTCAAATGCCGCATTGGTGAAAACTCCTAGCGGTTGACCACCTGGGCTTTGATAGTTGGCAATCCCAGAGTTATTGATGTGAATAGCCTGATTATGGCCTCCCTGCGCGTAGCGCACTAAACCTGTTTCAGCATCGTACATTCCAAGGATAATCGTGACGAACAGGAAGGCAGGATTCTCGGCGGTAAGTTGCTCATTCACTTGCGTCAGAATGTCCACTGGATCTGTGTGTTGACGCACCGTCGCGCGGATCAGTGTTCGTGTTACAGCCATAAACAAGCCCGCTGCGATCCCCTTGCCAGAGACATCACCCAGCAAAAAGTATTGCCGTCCATCAGGCATTTTGAAAAAATCATACAAATCACCACTCACCTCCAGTGCCGGCCTGAGAAAGGCATAGAGATTCAGGTCACCTGGTTCACTGCAGGAAGGGTAGTCCTTAGGCAGAAGCCCACTCTGCATTTCTCTGGCCAGGTCCAGATCCCTCTCAATCTGAGCTTTCTGGAGAGCAACCTGATGCGATTTAATTCTCACCAATGATGCGGAGACTAGATTTGAGAAGTATTCCACCAACACCTCGTCGTAGTCAGTGAAAGATGGGCGATTGATCGGATTGAGGAATTCAATCGCACCAATACAGGTGTTTCCATCAATCAGAGGGGCCGCCAAAAGAGCCCGCGTTGACCAACCGCTTGTTTTATCGGCATCTCCGAAAAATCGCGAATCAAGCCGCACGTCATCAACGCGTACAGTCTTCTGTTCCGTCATGGCCGTACCCACGATACCCTGGCCTGCAGGTATTCGAAAACTTTCAAGGCTTGGAGCGGCTCCGCCCTGCGCGGAGTGAATCACAAGATCCCCGGTTGCAGGATCAGGAAGAAAGATTGAGCAGGCTTCACACTCAATCCATGGACGACTCATCTCAAGAATTCTTTGCAGTAGGCCATCAAGTTGTGCTTCACGACTGATCGTGCTGCCCATCGATAGGAGCTCAATGCAATCTGAAGCCGAAATCTGGGGTGTGTTGTCAGTCATTTCCTGATCGATCCTGATCGGTCCTGATGGGTCCTGATGGGTCCTGATTGCCATGAAAATGCCCCTTCCGGCAAAGGACAAGGATCATCGTATCAGGACCTGTCTTGCACGCTTCCATTGCTTCCTGGTGAGCCGCGATTGGCCAGAGCGACGCCCCTTGTTCGGCTTCACCCCTTGACCATCGTCAGCTGTGTCCCTGCTGAAGGGGTAGCTGCTCCGGGCATGCAGGCAGCAGTCCCAGAGCAGGCTGGCCTACAGGACACTTGTCCTCCTTGCGATATTTCCGACTGAAATCCCGCTGTCGCGACGATCACTTTGTTACGAAGATCACATCAGCCTTGAGGAAAGCTGAAGATTCAGCCAGTCTCCGTGCGCTGAATCCCGAAATGGCTAGTTTTAATGCGTATACGCAGCATTTCTGCCTCCTCCGCTCGCGCTCCAGGCCACAAAGCCAAGCAAAATGCCTCGCCGGCTGACTCACCCGGCTCAAAGCATTGATGCAAATAATTCCCTAAGTGCTGCCCAGACCCACTGACCCCGGAAGCGCCGGCGACACGGTCTGTCGTTAGCGTGAGTCTCCCGCTTCACACTCTTCCCGCCACTCAGATGAACGACTTAACCTTCACTTTTTCGGATCTAATCTCTGGCTACGTTACGAACTATGATCCATCCGAGAAGGTCATCAGTCTAAAAACATCAGACGGTCGGAATTACACGGGCAAGCTGACGGGCAACACCTATGCCAAGCATACCCAGAACCTGGACGAAGGCTGGATGGATGCTGGCTCAGACCTGATCAGGCTTTTAACCCCCGGCCAGATGGTGTTCCTCTACGGAACCTATTTTCCAGAGGAAGCCATTTCCTTTGAGATCAACTACATCATTTTCGCCGGGCGCCAGCAAAGCGCTTACCGCTACTCCGAGCCGGGCTGGTGGATACAGCAGATTGATTCTATTGCTGCCAGCTATCTGAAGTGGCAATTCAACTATCCTGCTCAAGAAATTGATTACAAGAACTACCGCACTCTGATCAATCTCTCCGGCGCAAAAGCTCAAAAGGATTATCTGCAAGAAACGGACACCATTTCAAGAATGGTGTATGGCATGGCTTCGGCCTACATGCTCACAGGCAAACAGGAATACTTGGATGCCGCCGAGAAGGGAACCAACTATCTTCGCGAAAAGATGCGGTTTTATGATACTGATACAGGCATGATTTATTGGTATCATGGCATCAAAGTCGGCGAAGCTGGTCAGGAGCAAAAGCTTCTTGTCTCTGAGTTTGGCGATGATTACGATAGCATTCCTGCTTACGAGCAAATTTACGCGCTGGCGGGTCCAACTCAGACCTATCGGATCACTGGTGATCCGCGTATTCTCGAGGATGCTACAAAAACTGTCGATCTCTTTGATACCTATTACAGAGATAAGGAGAAGGGAGGCTATTATTCGCATATCCATGCTGTCACCCTGAGTGCTCACGAAGACTCACTGGGTCGCAATAAAGCCAAGAAGAATTGGAATTCGGTAGGAGACCATGCTCCTGCCTATCTCATCAACCTTTGGTTGGCAACGCATGAGCCTCGTTACCTGACCATGCTTGAGGATACCTTTGATACGATTGCCTCCCACTTCCCAGACTACGAAAACAGCCCCTTTGTTCAAGAAAAGTTTTTTGATGATTGGTCCAAAGACCAGACGTGGGGTTGGCAGCAGAACCGAGCGGTTGTTGGCCATAATCTGAAGATTGCTTGGAACCTGATGCGATTCCAGGGAGTCACCCCCAAGGATACCTATGTGCAACTCGCTGAAAAAATCGCATCGCTGATGCCCGATGTTGGCTACGACAAGCAGCGCTTCGGTTGGTACGATGTGGTCGAACGCACCCTTCAGCCTGGCCAACACTACCATCGCTATGCGTGGCACGATCGCAAGGCATGGTGGCAGCAGGAGCAGGGCATCCTTGCCTATTTGATTCTGCAAGGCCATATCCCTGCTAACCCGAATTACAAAAAGTATGCAGATGAATCGGCTTCCTTCTACAATGCTTTCTTCCTGGATCAAAACGACGGCGGAGTTTATTTCAATGTCCTAGCCAATGGAGTTCCGTATTTGATGGGTACAGAGCGCTTCAAGGGCTCTCACTCAATGAGTGCCTATCACTCGACTGAGCTTTGCTTCCTGTCAACAGTTTACATCGATCTTTTGGTCGAAAAAAGACCTTTGGATTTGTACTTTAAGCCCTATCCGGATGCGTTTGCTGATCGAAAACTGTATGTTTCGCCCGACATCCTTCCGCCCAACTCCGTTCGCATCACAGCTTGCACGATTGACGACCAACCCTACTCAGACTTTGATTCCGATGGCTTGTTTGTGAATCTGCCTACCACAGACGCTGCGGTGCGCGTCAAAGTCACCCTGACCCCAGTTTCCTGATCATGGCACTCCTGATCACCACATCACTGGAGCGAGGCTGGCAGATCATCACTGTTAAAGGACAGGTTGATTCCAAGTCAGTCAATGAACTTCGCGATTACCTCGACAAAGAATACACATCTGCGCAACCGCTCGGTTTGGAGCTGACAGATGTTCCATTCCTCTCCAGCGCAGGCCTGAGAACGCTGCTGACCGTGTATCGACAAACGCAATCCAGTGGCGTATCTCTGGCTCTTATTGGTCTGCGCCCTGAGATCGCTGATACGATGAAAGTCACTGGTTTTTACCAGTATTTCACCGTCTATGAGTCTCTGGTTGATCTTCCTGTCGCCGGTTAAGTTCCCATGATCGAAAGAATCGACTTACTGCCTACCAGTGAGATAAACGGTTACAAAGTGCGACCAGGGAAACCATTGCCCTTTGGCGTATCCCACGTTCCGGAAGGGCTCAACTTCTCTGTTTATTCTTCCGTCGGTCATACCTGTACCGTTGTTTTGTTTAACCGTGGTGAGCAGACACCTTTTGCGGAGATCGTTATTCCTGAGGAATATCGTATCGGTAGTGTCTTCTGCATCGTAATATTTGGGCTCGACTATGAGCAACTCGATTACGGCTTCCGCGTCGATGGTCCGCATGAGCCATCTCTCGGGCATCGCTGCGATTCAGCCAAGATCTTGATGGATCCCTATGCACGTACGATCTCAGGCAGAGATGTCTGGGGTGTCGAACCAGACTGGGCTAATGAGCTGTACCACTACCGCTCGCGTGTTTCCTTCGATGACTTTGATTGGGATGGTGATACCCCTCTCAAGATTCCGCCCGAAGATCTGATTATCTATGAAACTCATGTGCGTGGTTTTACCCACTCACCCAGTTCTCAGGTCGCTCACCCCGGTACCTATGCCGGCCTAGCCGAGAAGATTCCCTATCTCAAGCAACTGGGGATCAATGCTATTGAGCTTATGCCTGTCTTTGAGTTTGATGAGTTCGAGAACAGTCGCATTCATCCGGATAGCGGAGAACAGTTATACAATTATTGGGGTTATTCGACGCTTGGCTTCTTTGCGCCGAAAGCGGCGTTTGCTTCCACTGGCCGTTTTGGCATGCAAGTGGATGAGTTTAAGCAGCTGATTAAGCAGTTGCATGCCCATGGGATTGAAGTGATTCTTGATGTTGTCTTTAATCATACTGCCGAGGGCAATGAGCATGGCCCTACCTTCTGCTTCAAGGGATTGGATAATAAGACCTATTACATGCTGACCCCGGAAGGGTATTATTTTAACTTCAGCGGTACCGGCAATACACTGAACTGCAACAATCCCATTGTCCGTTCACTTGTACTGGACTGCCTGCGTTACTGGGCTGCTGAGTATCATATCGACGGCTTCCGCTTTGATCTTGCTTCGATCTTGGGTCGCGATCCTTGGGGCGCTCCTCTATCCAACCCGCCGTTGCTTGAGTCGCTGGCGTTTGATCCTATCCTCTCGAGTTGCAAATTAATCGCCGAGGCCTGGGATGCCGGCGGTCTTTACCAGGTTGGCAGCTTTCCTGCCTTCGGCCGCTGGGCTGAGTGGAATGGAATCTACAGAGATAGCATGCGGCGTTTTCTGAAAGGGGATGCCGGGCTGGTGGGAAAGGTTGCGCAATGTGTTCAGGGTTCACCAAATCTTTATCGTGCCAGCGGGAGAACACCAGCGACCTCCATCAATTTCATTACCTGCCACGATGGCTTCACCCTGGCAGACCTTGTCTCCTTTAATGACAAGCACAACGATGCTAATGGCGAAGGGAACCGCGACGGTGGAAACGACAATCATAGTTGGAACTGTGGCGCTGAAGGCTGGACAGAAGATCCATTTGTTCTTGCCTTGCGCAAGAGGCAGATGATGAATGCCTTCTGTTTGCTTTTAACCTCTCGTGGTATTCCCATGTTTGTCATGGGTGATGAAGCTGGTCGATCTCAGCACGGCAACAACAATGCCTATTGCATCGATTCGGCGCTTTCCTGGTATGACTGGAGTCTTGTCGACTCAAACGCGACATTGCTTCGATTTGTCTCGGAATTAGTGCATTTTCGCCGAGAGCATCCGTCGCTGCGTGTGAACAGTTTTGATGCCCCTCCCTGCTCCTGTGGGCTGCCATCTTCCAGTTTCCACGGCACCACACCCTGGTCGCCCAACTGGTCTGACGATTCCAGACAACTTGCCTGGATGTTCTCTGCGGATGTGGTGGCAGACCCCGTTACAGCCGCACCGATTGCGGATGTTGTGTATGTGATGGCCAACATGGCCCATTATCCCGTCTGGTATACACTTCCAACGTTACCGGAGCCACTGCGATGGAAAGTCAAGTTCAATACAGGAGATTCTGATTCCCCATTCCAGAGTGATCCTGTTGCTTTGAATCAGCCCTCCTTGCTGGTAGGTGAGCGCTCGGTGATCATCCTGACAATCTGACCCAGGCAGGAATCAGAATGATCATCGTGGCATCTGCCAACCTTTCTTTTTCAATCACCCAACACTGAAGCCATGACCCTCGACATCAAGATTGAATCCGGCTACCCTCTCGTCACAGTCATTGTTGATGGCCATATTGATACCCAATCGGCACCTCAGTTCCTTGATGTGCTCACCAATCTTCAGCTTTCTGAGCTTGAAGAGCTTCGTATCCTTGCTTCCAATCTCACCTTCATGAGTAGTGCCGGGCTGCGTGCCCTGGTTTTTGCCAAGCAGAAGATGCCCCATAGTGCTCGCTTGATCGTTGTGGGAGCTGCCGAACCTGTGGCCGATGTGATCATCAAGACGGGTCTTGGTAGTGCTGTGATGCTGGTTGAACGTGTGGAGGATATTCCTGGATGACTCTCTTTGACGCTGCTCATGATGCTTTCGCGGTGGATGCAAGCATTTCAATGCCTGCATCCATGGATTCTTGGGACGAGCTGATTGGTTTCACAGAGGTGGAAACCGATCGCTCATCCCTGTCTCCTTCCAAGAAATATGGCATGAAGCTTGCTATTGAGGAGTTGCTTTCTAATATCATTCGTTCCAATTCATCCGCCAGTTCGGCTGCGTCCAATTCTTGGGTGGAGGTGTCTCGCTTGGCTGTGTCCAATGAGCCAGATTCCTTGTTTCTCGAGATCAAGGACAACGGCCTTCCCTTCAATCCTCATTTTGAAAACCTCGACGAGACCATAACCGAGACACCTTTGCTGGAGCGTCCAATTGGAGGGCTTGGTCTTCTGCTTGTCAAAAAGTCTGTTGATGAGGTTGGTTATCTCTATCGCGGCTCTTGCAATACGTATCGACTCTTCAGTTCTGATCGCTTGCCCGATTCACTTTGACTCTCACTTCCCCTTTTACAGTCGCTCAGACATCGGGGTTCCTTTCTGCCGACGTGCAAACCAACTTATGCTGGTTAGCGGTGTGGCTGCGATGACATTGCATGACATCCTTGGCAGCTTGCCTGAGAATGCCTACTTTGGTAAGTGGATGCATTGTTCGTGGCAAGATGCGCTTGCCTACGACGATCTGCTTTTAAATTCAAGCCGTTTTCGTTCATGGTCATGACCCGCAATCGTACCTTCTCTGCCTTGCTTGCTTGCCTCGCGGCCATCGGCTCCCAAGCCCCTTTGAGTCCAGCTGTTCAAGCCAGTCCTCCTGCTGGTGGCTCGGTGCCTTGCCAGCAATTTGTCAGCGCGATCAAGCCCTTGAAGATCGGCTTTAAATGGACGGAGGGGCCAGCCTGGGATCCCTCGGCTCAGCGCTGGATCTTCAGTGATCTGATGGGCGAAACGGAATACAGCATCACCACCACTGGCGACCTGAAACCCCTGCGCAAACCGGCAGGATTCCCCAATGGCCATGCCCTGCTTCCCGACGGCAGTTTTGTCGTCGCTCAGCATGATCGAACACTTGGCAAGGTCAAGGCAGATGGCAGTGGTTTTCAGGTGATTGCCAGTCGCTTTCAGGGACGGAAGTTGAATAGCCCAAATGATGTGACTGTGGCTTCAAACGGCGATGTTTACTTCACGGATCCGATCTTCGGAATTGATGGTTTTGGCCCGATGAAGGCCAAGCCTGAACTGCCATTCCGTGGCGTCTACCGCTATTCCAAAGGCAATCTGAGTTTGATTACTGACAAGCTTGATGAGCCCAATGGAATCGCTATGAATTCCACCGGAACGATGCTTTATGTGAGCCAGACAAGTAACAATACGATTTACAAAATTGATCTCAGCTCTTATCGTGGCAGCCCGTTGCCGGTCACTCCCCTGTTCACGTTTAAGCAGATTCCCCAGGGGCATCCCTCGGCCAGGGCCAGCGATGGCCTAAGGGTTGATCGCAGCGGCAATATCTGGGCGACAGGTCCGGGTGGGATCGGCGTGTTCAGCGCGGATGGGGCCAGCCTGTGCAGCATCCCTTTTAACGATCACGTCGCCAATCTGGCTCCCGGCGGCGCCGATGGTCGAAGTGTGTTGGTCACCTCCGCCGACAAGCTCTATCTGATTTCTTTGCATCGTCCCTTCTGATCCGGGCTGATTGGTACGTCTGAGCACGAAGCTGCCCAGTCTGTTCCTCAGGATTGTTACCCAGTCGGTCTCTCACCTACCTGAGCCAACCCGTTCCACCTGTCGCACCCTGCAGATCGATGACTTCTCGCCGTCAACTCCTTCTCGGTGGCATGGCTGCCCTGGCCGCCACCGGTCTGGGCCGAGCTCAAGCTTCAGTCGGTCAGAGCGGTGCGGTCCCGCGTCAGTTGCCCACGAAGAGCGCCACGATCCCTACTCGTCAGCGTGTCAAAGCGCTGGTGATCGGTAGTGGCTTCGGTGGCTCCGTTGCCGCCTACCGGCTGGGACTCAAGGGCGTTGAAACCCTGGTGCTTGAGCGTGGGCGTCGCTGGACGATGGAGAACAACCGAGGACCGTTCTCCACCTCACGCAATCCGGATGGTCGCGCCCTCTGGCTGTCTGAAGCGGATCTGCTCGTGACCGACGGGCCCAAGAATCCGATTCAGCCTGGTCTGGGACTGGTTGAGCGATACAACGAGGATGGCATCATCGTTTGGGCTTCTTCGGGTGTTGGTGGTGGTTCGCTTGTTTACAACACGGTCTTGTTACAACCTTCTGAGAAAAACTTCTACCGCTGCTTTCCCCGGGATGTGAGTTACGAGCAGATGAATCGCGACTTCTATCCCAGAGTGGTTGAGATCATGAATGCCAATCCCATACCCGATGACGTCTTACTGTCGTCACCTTATCTTGGTGCTCGCATCTTCCAGGATCTTGCCATGCGGGCTGGTATCCCGACCCAGCGAATCAATACGGCTACGAATTGGCACGTCGTTCGTAAGGAGCTTCGAGGTTTCTTGGAGGCATCCGCCACGGCGGGTGAAATCTGGTATGGCGGCAATAGTGGTTACAAAAATAGCCTTGATAAAAACTATCTGAAGCACGCTGAAGCTACTGGCAAAGTTGTCATTCAGGATCATAGTAACGTCACCCTTATCAGAGAGGATGGCAGTCGCTTCTTGGTTGAGTATGATCGTTTGGCAGACGATGGCAGTGTTCTCTCCAAGCATGTAGTCGTTACTGACTATTTGTTCATGGCTGCTGGTTCTATGGGTACATCCTCTTTGCTGGTTCGTGCCAAGCACAAGGGAACACTGCCTAAGCTGAACGCCGAAGTTGGCAAGAACTGGGGGAACAATGGAGACACGTTTGGTACGATGCGTATCGGTCGGCCGGCTGGTAGCGACCAAGGCGGACCGGCACACATCGTGGCACTTGATTATGAGAATAATCCCTTTGGCGCCCAGACTGTGATTGGTTTCCCTCAACCCGACAACCCTGAAGATGCTTTGATCTTTCTTGGCATGTCTGTTCCCCAAGATAGCGGTTACTGGGATTTTGATACTGTCAATGATACTCCCCGCTTACACTGGCCCACGAAAACCAGTGGACAGAAACTTACTGAGGATGGGATGGAGTATACGCTCAACAAGATTGCTGATGCCATCACCCCTCGCGACAATGCCATCAAGGCTCGTCAGTCTGTCAAGGTCATGGCCGGTGCAACAGCACATCCATGCGGTGGTGCTGCGATGGGCAAGGCTTGTGATCTCTTCGGCCGGGTGCAGGGTTACAAAGGCTTGTATGTCGTGGATGGTGCCTTCATCCCTCTGGCGACTGCCGCCGCCAATCCCGCTCTCACCATTGCTGCGTTTGCAGAGCGATCCATGGCAACCATCCTTGCCAGTGACATGGCCTGATGCGTGTTGTTGTGCTGCTCAGACAATCCCCAGTCATGCTGTGACAGCGCGGCTGGTTTGTTAAGCCCGGCGAACACGAAGATAAAGAGACCGTGAGTGTCGATGGACAAGCAAATTGATCTTGCTAACGTTGACATGTCTGCCCTTATTGACTGCATGGACCGTCGTAACTACTACGCTGAACTTAGTGCTGATTATTCCCGTCCTGGGTTGGTTAGCGACGAGAAGAAGGCTGAGCTCATTGCTCTTGCTGAAAGCATTATCAGCATGAAGCAGGCTGGCCCGCTCCCTTCGGTTGATGAGAACTACACCAGCGAGCAGATCCAGAAAGAAAATATGGAGTGGTGGCCCACTCATTGCGAAGCTTTACGCCAATGCCGCGGCGATATACTCACCCAAGAATATCGTGAGGATCTCGTCTATCACTGTGGTGACGGTCCTTTTTATGGCATCAAGCAGCAGCAGGAACGAGAAAAGCACTGGTGGGCTATTATTGCTCAGCCCGGCGTCACGATGACATGGCCTGTGGTGCAGTTTTATGCAGACTTTGTGCACTTTGAATGGCAGTGTCTTGACGACGTTACAGGCGAAACAATCGCCAAGGGGAGCGTTTGCTGGGTTCGTCGAGGTCATCGTGGGGGATGTTACTACAAGAGTGAACAACTCACTTTTGTTCGTGATGTTTTCGCCTCCCCTCACTTGCTTGCACTGATTAAGCACTGATCTCGTTATCACTGGAAGCACTTGTCCGACTTTTGTCCACAAGTCAGCTTGCTTTCCTGAGTAGTATTCAAAACATTTCACGACCCTCCCCATGTACATTGCTGCCACGACTCCGACCAGCAAAGGCACCATTGGTGTCTTGATTGAAGATCACTTTGACATGACAGAGTTTCGCATCTTCAATGCGAAGCTTCCTTCTCTTGGCTACAATGTAGAGTACATGTCCCATCTCTGGGGCAACTCAAGTCTGACATTTGGTGCGAATCCCGACAATGGCTTTGTAGAGGAGAAGTGTGTTGTCGAAACGGAGGTCAATGCTGTTAACCCCGCTGACTACAAGGGCTTTTTACTGATTGGCGCCTACGCGACCGATCGGCTGCGCTACACTCAAAAACCCGCGAAGGGAAAAGCCAACGATGCTCCTGCCGTAGAGCTGCTTCGCCGGATTGCTGCGACACCAGGCGTCAAGATTGGTACGATCTGCCACTCGCTTTGGCTTCTTTGTGCCGATCGAGCACTGCTGGTTGGCAAAAAGGTAACCTGTGCTCATAATATCATTTGTGATGTCGAAAACGCTGGCGCTGATGTTCAGTATGGGGATGATGGCACTGTTGGTACTGTGGTAGACGGAGATCTGATTACGGGCAAACATCCGGCCTTCACCGATGAGCTGCTCGACCTTTTCTTGGCTGAAATCGAAAAGGCCTAATCGATCGATGTGATCTGGCCTTGGCGGGGCGATTGTGTTGATCAGCTGAGCGTGATTAGAAATTGAAGTAGATTCTGAACGTGCTTCCCCAGTCGGTGCCTCCGTTGGCATAGCCGTCGTGATTGGTCACAAGGAAGACGGCAGGTTGAATATAAATTCTATCTGAGAACGGGTAATTATACCAAGCTTCGAATGCGAGTGGAGCACTTTCTGTTCCCCACGCCGAACTGTTGGCGTAGATTGAGGGAACCTGGCCAATGGCCAGGCCCATCTGTGAATTGACGACGATCCAATCATCCACCAGCAATGCGGCCATCCAGCTCTGTGCTTTGGCAACATCACCAGCTTGTACCATTGGAACACCGAATACACTTGCGTCGTAGCGTGAGGTGTAAGTAAAGTGGTTGTAGGCAAAGTTGATCGAAATGTTCTCCAAAAACTGCCATGCAAATGTTGCGCCAATCTGAGATGACTGGTCAATGTCGAAGAAGAATGGGTTGGCGCTCAGATTTGTGCCAACAAAGCCGTTAAGCGTGTCGCCCCTGTTGAAGATGTAGTTCAGTGATGACATCACTTTTCCGTCGTTGCTTAGATAGCCCAGCTGGAATGGCGCTCTGAATCGAGTGTCTCGACCGGCAATACCTTTCTGCTGATAGCTGTTTGAAACTGGATTCACTGCATCGACAGGATTAGCTATGTACCCTCCGCCGAATGACAGTCGGCCTCCAAGGAAATTCTTGGCGAGGGTGTTAATCGTGAAGCCTGCTCCCGCTCCTACGTAATCGGCCAAACCCGCGCCACTGGCAAAGAAGTAATTCTGTTGTTCGACAGGGTAGAAGGTCCCATAGCGAACCGGCAGGAAATAGTAGTCTTTGTAGCGGGTCCCCAGCCAGATGGCAGAATCTTTGGCAACAGGCACTTTCCACCAAAGCCGATCAAACTGCACGTTTGCATCGGTTGCAGAACCGAAGCCGTAGGCCAGATTCAGTGCAGGGAATCGACCTCGTTCCCCATAAGGAACGATATTGCGATAGCGCAATGTGACACCCAGCAGATCGGTTCCGATGAGACTGTTTGTAAAGGTCAGCTTGACGTCGTTGTTGAAGGTGTAACTGCGCTGAAAGTTGAAATCTTCATTTTCCAGATTCTCGTTGCTCGACGTGCCTACGAGGTTGCGGATGAATGATTGGGCTGCCAGTTTGACCTGAGGAGTATTCTGCTGCTCCGTGGTCAGTGAACCGTACTCAGCAATAGCAAGATTCAAGAGATCGTCATAGAAGGCGGTATTCTGTACGAGGCCGCCATTGGCAACTGTATTCAAGCCTTGGCAGAGATTCACGCAGCCTACTGTGGGCACATTCAGAACAGAACCTTGCTTCAGGACTGCATTGGCTGCTGCAGATGGTGGCAGGCTGGGATTGAGTTCCAACAGGCGTGCAACTGTTATGCCGTTGTTAAATGCGATCGAGCTGATGCTGTCGCCAGCTCTTACGACATAGCTGCTGGTTCGGCTGGAAACTCCCTTGAGCTTGAGTTCCCGGGAGCGATTCCCCAAATCGATGAGGCTCTGAATATCTTTCTGCCCCATTGGTATGTTCGCAAATGTGATGTCTGATCCTAGATTCGATTGATTGAAATCCTCTGCGTTAACCGGCTGGAAGTTGGCAACCGGATTTTTAAGACCTCCCAGCCCTGAGTTCGGCAGGGCAGGTTGTCCCTGGAGATTAACGCTGAGGTTATAGCCAGCTCGGTCAAGAGTTCTGGGATTGGCTTTGTTATAGTTGGGATCGGAGGGATCTGTGATGATTAGATTGCCGCCACGGCTGAGCGTGTCAAAGCGTACCTTGCCTCCCGTCCAGCTGGCGGCCATCGAGTAATTTTGAGCCGTTGGTTGATCGACTGGTTCGAGCCCGTTGGGAGGGAAGAACAGATCGCTTTGGCCAGTTCTGTAGTAGGCATAGGCCT
>Ga0172371_10009062_pt1 | contig 13763 bp, 8 predicted proteins | sample Lak12m_FD_114543 | JGI IMG/M metagenome (GOLD analysis project Ga0172371, IMG submission 114543) | Freshwater microbial communities from Kabuno Bay, South-Kivu, Congo - kab_022012_12m | ecosystem: Environmental > Aquatic > Freshwater > Lake | place: Democratic Republic of the Congo: South-Kivu... | reverse complement strand
TATGCCCGCTTGCAAGCAGTGATTTCCACTTGCCGCAAACAAGGTCGCAATGTCTTTGTCACCTTGCGTGACTTGTTCGCTCACCAGCCTGTTTCCTTACTCACTGGGTAGGTAGTTACGATTTCGAGACAATTAATTTTGTTCTGATTGCGGGCTCGGAATCGGTCCACCAACCTTTGAGTTACTAAGATCGCGCTGGTTTCAGCCTGGGCGCCTGCGCCAAAACGGCGGTAAGTCTGAGCGCCGGCGGCCAGCGCCGCCCCCCACACCATACCGCATTGGTAACCATTACTTGCCAGCCCACCTGCTAGGGACGAGGCGGCTGCCTCCTCTAGCTTCAGGGGCTGATCGTAAGCGGCGTTCACGACGCTCAGAATGGTTTCCGATCAGGTTCCCTGGCGCAGGAAGGTGCGTATAGTTTGGAAAGAGGAAAGCGAAGGTTTGGTAGAGGACATCTTGAATCACCTGTGGCAAATCAAATCAGAGCCTAATAGCCTAGAGCAATATTTTGCCCGGCGGCGGTAATGTTATAGGTTTTCGTCCGGCAGTGGCCGCCCACTTTCCAGGTGTTGGTGTCCAGGTCGCACCATTTGAGCGTCACGTTCCCTAAACCTGGGACGCCGACTGCCTGGATTTGAAGGGAGAGAATGCCGATAAAGCCTGTCCCATTGACATAGACATAGATGGCTTCTCGGCGAATGTTCTTGACGAAGATTTTCATCGTCGTCGCCGGCGACGAAATGACAATCGGCGGCTCGGTCGGCCGTGGGGTGTCTGTGGGGATGGGTGTGTCTGTAGGAACAGGGGTGTCGGTGGGAGTGGGCAGGGGCGTGTCGGTAGGCGTGGGCGAGGGCGGCGGCAGCGTATTGGTTGGCGTGATCGCCTCATCCATCAATGGGCGATTCGGAGCGGTGGTCGGCGTAGCGGTGACCGAGGACAGATAGCGCCCAAGAAAAATGCCGCTTGCGCACAGCGCTACCAGCGCCGCCGCGCCGATGGAAGCCCAGCCCCAGATGGGCAGGCGGGAAGAGCGCTTTCCAGGCGTTGGCGCGGGGATGGGAGCAGGGACGGGCAGCGTCAGCGGCGCGACATGGTCATTCACCTGATCTGGTGCCAACCCGACCGAGGCGCAGGCAGCCTGGAACAGCCCGGTCACGCTTTGATAACGCTGGCGCGGGTCTTTTGCCAACGATTGCAGAATGACTTGCGCCAGTTCCGCCGGTATCTGGGGATTGAACAGGCGTGGGTCCGGCGGGGGCGTGTTTAATTGCGCCATTTTGACAATCTCCCGCCCTGTGGCGCCCGAACCGCTGCCCTTCTCCGAATCAACTTCTTCGCTCTTGAAGGGCAGCCGTCCCGTTAGCATCTCGAATAGCGTGATGCCCAGGGCATAGATATCGGCTGTTGCTGTGACTGGCTCGCCGCGGATTTGTTCTGGGGCCATGTAAGCCGCCGAACCGGCGTCGGCGATGGTGGTGGTGGCGCTGTCGGCGTGGCGGGCGATTCCAAAATCGGTCAGGTAAATACTGCCGGTGCGATCCACCATCATGTTGGCGGGTTTGACGTCGCAATGCACCACGCCATTGGCATGCGCGTAACCCAATGCCGTACACAGGACTTTAAGATAGATCAACGCCTCATTGATGTTCAATTGTCGCCTGGGCTGGCGTTTGAGCAGTTCTTTCAGCGTCAGGCCGTCAATATATTGCTCGACCATAAAAATCAGGTCGTCTGTATGGTGGAAGCCATAAAAGGGAACAATATACGGGTGCGCCAGGCGTTTGAGGGCGCGCGCTTCACGCTCGAAGAGTTTCAGGATGGATGGATTTTCCGCCAGGTCAATATCTAATACTTTCATCGCCAGCGGCGCGTTCATCTCCAGGTCCCAAACCTTGTAAACAATTGCCATACCGCCTTTGTCAATAAAGGCGTCTACACGGTAGCGGTTTAATATTGTTTGACCCACCAGGTTGTTCATATAGTTTCTCCTCACTTACGGACTGATATAAACTTCGGTGTCTTGCAACATATGGATGGTACGGTGGGAACAGGGCAACTGTCCTGGGCAGAAAGCAAAGGTATGCTCGCCGGGTTTGATATGAATGAACCACATGTACATGCGCGGCGGCACAGACATTAAGAATTGACCGTCCATCGAGACGCCCAGCGGAAAGATATAGCCGTTATGCACGGTAATCATAAAGCCTTCATCTTTGCTGGCCGGGGGCATATCCGTCGGCGGGATGTGCATGGCTGCGGCGGTGATCGTTGGCCCCATTGCTACCAGGGTGGGGGCGACTGCGGTCAGGGTGGCGGAATTCATCTGGGGGTTCAGCGGCGCGGTGGGCGGTAGCGTGTATGTGGGTTCCAGGCTGGATGGCGCGGCGGTCAGCTTGTCAACCGGGCTGGGCGTCGCGCTGGCCTCCAGGCTGGTGGGGATCGGGCTGGGCGGAAAAGTTGGCGTGGGGAGGCGGTCTGGCAGTTTGTTATAAATCAGTTCGCCGCCGGTTTCGCTATCGGCGAGCAGGAGCATGTCTGCTGCCAGGTGCAGCGCAATCGGCTCAGCGCAGGCATTCATCCCGGCCTCCAGACAATACAGCAGAGCGTAATTGCCGGAAGGCAGACCGGCGTAAGCATTGGCCGCGCCAGCGGCCACCCGCAGGCGGTATTGTCCATCAATGAAGATAAAAATATCGTCTGTCAGGTGGTTTTGAATGGTCAGGGTATATAACTCACCGGGCCGCGCGACGATGGCCGCCGGCGCTGTGGGGCTGCCCGAAGCGGTTGGCGTGTATGGACGGCTCAGAGTGACGCCTGGCAGGGGCTCAGCCGGCGCAGGCAGGCGACAGCCTGATAGTCCAGGCAGCAAGAGCAGCGCCGCCAACCCATAAATCGCCGCGGCCAGGCAGCGTGAGCTGTTCATGACAACCTGCTGGCGCAATGCCGTTAATGCCACGTGAATCGGAATACCGCGCCTCCGATCTGGATTTGGTCATTGCTCATCAAGCGGGCTGAAGCAATCTTTTGCCCATTTACAAAGGTGCCGCCAGCGCTGTTCAAATCCTGGATGTACCAGGCGCTCTGCGCGTAGCGCAGACGGGCGTGCTGGCGCGAGACCGCTGGATCGGGCAGGCGCAGGTCGCAGGACGATCCACGACCGATCAGGAAACCGTCGCGCAGGATCGGGATTACCTGCCGGCCGGTATTGCCAGATACCGTCGCCAGGGAAGGGAACGATCCGGAGGGCGTGGGTACCGGCCCGCGGCCAGGCAAGCGGCCGGCCGCTTTGCGTCTTACGCCGGCAATATAGACAAACGCGCCGCCTAACACCATGGCTAACAGGAGCAAAGCGACCCCGAAGCCGCTGGTTTGCCGGCGAGTCGTTGAAGAAGAGCCGCTGTGGTTGCCTCCGGTGTTGGAATCGCCTTGCGCGGGCAACGAGATCAACCGTGAATCGCCGTACCCATCGCTGGCGCTGACCTCCAGAACCGATATTTGGGTTGAAATATCGGCGGCAACCTCCAGCGTTACACTTTGGCTTTGATCGGGAGCGAGCGATCCGATGGCCTGGGTGAACGCCAGCGGCTGATCGGCGCGGGAGGCTTTTATCGCCACCGTTATATCGTGAACGGCGGCTGGGGTGGGATTCTTGACCTCCACGATCACGGGAATGGATTTTATGCCCGCAGTCTTTGCCGGAAGCGAGTAGCGCAGGATTACCACCCCAGGCTCGTTGGCGTACGCCTCCACCATTGGACGCGCCGCTTCGATGCTGCTCTGGTAGTGATGAGTTGCTTCGCTTAACGCGGCGATCTGATCCAGAAGCTGTTGTTTCAGAGCGGCGTCCTTTGGGTCGCTGGTCCAGCCTAGCAGGAGCAGGTAGAATTTTGCTCCCTGGCCTAAATAATCTGCGCCGCTCTGGCCGACCTGCGAATAGACATCGAACTCCCCGCTGGCCTCCTCTCCAACCAAAGTCGGCGCGCCGCGAAATACAGGCTTTTCGGTCACGGTGTATTGGACGCTCAGGTTGTCATCCTCGGCCAAAATTTTTTCGATCAGCGGGGCGGCGTTACGGGCGTCATCGTTCCGCACTGCCTCGGCCAATTGCTGCAACAAATCGTTGAAAGCCTGGTTCCGCTCGTCTAAGCGCGCCATCTCCAACAGGCTGCGTTCGCTCAAGATCGGAGAAAGTTTCAGGTTCTTGGCCGCCGCCGGCGGCGTGACTGACCTGGCCGCTTGAAGCTGGGGCGCGTCCGGGTGAATCAGAAAGGGCGATAATTGCCCGGGGGCTACTGCCAGCGGGTGTTGTAAGGCCAACTGAGGCGCGCCGGGGGTGTAGAACTGCGCTAATTCTTTCGGGAAGGTGATTTCGGCGATCTGCTGGTTGGCGAACAAACTATCTGCGGTGACGTTATAGGCGCGGATCATAAAATTCTTCGACATCACCATGTCTGCCAGCCGGATGACGATGGAGATCAGCTTCAGAAAGAGCGAGATCACCGTCCCAAGCCCGGTGTATTTTGCGTAGACCGACGCGAAATCGAAGACGTCGGAGCTGAAGGCTAACGCTTCTTGTTCTTTTTCCAACTTAGCCAGTTCCTTGCTGACGGTCGCAGAGCGCTGATTGAGCGGCTCCACCAGGTTGTTCGCTTGTCCGGCTACTTTCCCCAGGCGCTCCTGAGCCTGCTCCAGGCTGATGGCTGTGTTGCCGCTCAATTTTTTTGCGTTGGTCAGATTCCGATCCAGATAATAGCCGGCTTTTTGTTCATACGTGCATTGTCCGACGATATCCAGCGGGACGACCAATGATTCGAGCAACACTTTCTCCCAGATTCCTTTCACAAAATCGCGCTTAAAATTGGTCGTTTTGAGGATATTGTCTGCCAGGTTATCCGCTATCATCACCATAAATTCTCGCATGGCCTTCACTTCATCCGCGCCCTGGCTATTAATCCCGCTGAAGCTCCAATCCAGCACCCGCCAGGCCAGGCCGAAAACCTTGGCGACCAGGTAAGCCTGTACTTTCAAGGCCAGGTTGCCCACCACGCTCTTGAGGATCATATCCACCAGGATATCCTGCTTGGTGACCAGCACGATCATCAGCGAGATAATATGCGCCATCTGCAACGAACCGGCGTGATAACTGTTGACCTCCACCTCCCACAGCGCCTTGAGCGATTGCTCCTGCACGCTCAAGCGATACAGAGCTTCAAGCTGGGCCGGGGAGGCGCTGGTATTCAACGTACCCAGCCAGGCCGATACCGTGTCTTCGGCCGCGTTCAGTGGGATAGGCTTTTCGCTGGCGTCGGTGCATTTCACTACTTTCCCAAGCGACTCCCTCAGCCCGACCGGCAGCTCAAACTCGATCCCGAACACCGAACTCATATATTTCAGGGCTTTGATCTCGGAAATGAGCTGCTGTTTATTAGCGATCAGCGTCGCCGCGTCCAGTTCGACCTTTGGCCCGCCTACCTCCACATTGACCAGCATCGCGCCGATGATGGCTTTGTCGCCATCCACGTTGATGTAAAACGAATATTTACCCGCTTCCGTGTCTTCTGGAACCTGGATGGTCACGTCGAAGGAGCGGCTTTCGCTGCCGCCTACCGCCGGGTATTCTGGTGGAGTCCAGAATACCCATTTGCTAAACTTCTCATCCGGATACAACGTCAAAGAGGAAATGACCCGCGTCGATTCAGACAACCCCGCGACGACCGTCTCGGGCAGTTCCTTTGCGTTATCCAGCGAGTAGACCGCGCCGTTGGTCTGCTCGGCAATGTAATTGAAGCCAGCCTGGACGATATCCGTTTCTTTGGTGGCTGAATTGACCGGGATCACTTCGATGCCGCGATCTTTCAACTGGCTGACCACCGATTCCATCGTCAAATCGTCCGCGCTGCCGGTCACGCCATCTACGCCCGGGTCAATTCCCATATCCTCGCCGCCGGCGGAGAGGTAGAAGGTCGCATCGTGGGCTGGCGCGTCGCCAAATAAAATAATGACATGTTTGGCGCCCTCGCGCCAATTAATGAATAACGATTCAAACAGGGCGCGCAGGTAACTCTCGGCCCAATCTTTGCCATCTTTAAGCGCAAGCCGGTTAATCGCCGCCTCCACCTGGTCGGCCTGGGTGGTTATTTCCTGGTCCAGCCGCCAGGGGTAATCTTCTCCCGCGCCATACGAGCTGCTCTCGTTAGTCGAAGGGATAACGTAATCGCCCGGATAATCGGCGAAGGAGCCCAGACCGAAGGCAGAATCCTTGACCTTTTCCAGCACGGAATTCATAATGAACGAGCTGCTGGACTTGGTTTCGTCAATCTCATCGGACATGCTGGATGTTACATCAAACAGGAACAACACATCCAGCTTCGGAATCGGCACATCGGCGGTCTGGACGGTCAATTTGAAAGTTCCGCTCTCGCCCGCCTGCAAGCTGAGATCAATGCTTTCGGGAGTGACGGTGGCAAGCTGGCCTGCTGGCGCCGGCTCAACCGCGGCAAAGGCTGGCGCGGCGCTGTTGAACAGGCAGGCGACAACCAGAGCCAGGCTGGTTGCCGTACGCGCCAGCCGGTGCGCGGAGACTCGCAAGGAAAGCTGCCTGGGGATGGTTGTTACATGCATATGGATTACCTTTAGCGTTCCCTGAATTCGAAAATATGCTGCCGTCCAATGCGAATCACGTCGCCGGTATGCAGGCGCGCCGGCGCGGTCACTGGCTGGTTGTTCAGGAATGTACCGAGGGCGCTGCCCTCGTCGCGGATGACAAAGCCCTGGCGGGTTGCCAGGATCGAGGTATGATTGCGAGAGATCGCCATGTCGTGCAGTTGCAGCCGGTTCTGGCTGCTGCGTCCGATGGTCAGCCCAGTGGAAGGGAGCGGGATGACCTGTCCTGCCCATTCCCCGGCGCGCCCCAGTAGATGGGCGTTTGACTGTGGCTGCAGGCGCGGGAGAGGGAGCGGGGCCGGGCGCGGGACAGGCGGAGGCTGTAGCGGGGCGTGTGGCGCTTTACCACCCGGCTGGGTGACAGGCGCGCCGCTCAGGGTGGGCCATTCTTCGTGAACCGCGCTGGCGTAATCCACCCGCCTGGAGCGCTGGCGGGCTTGTTCGAAGGCTTCCCATAACAGCAGCGGCGTAGCAAAGCGCTTGCCGGGGTTCTTATCGAGTGCGGCTGCAATCACTCCCTCTATGGCTTCGGATGCCGCCGGGTTGAATTGCCGTAGCGGTGGCAATGGCTGGAAGCGGTGTTCCCAGGCGATGCGTTCGCGGACTGTGCTGCCCTGGCTGGAGGGCGTGTCGCCGCGAAAGGGGGTGTACCCGCCGCTGAGCGTTTCATAAAGGGTGATGCCCAGCGCGTAGACATCAGTGCGGGCATCCACTACGCCCTCCTCGAACTGTTCGGGGGCCATATAGGGCGGCGTGCCGCCGCCGGTTTCTTCATTCGCCCGCCGCGCCACACCGAAATCGGCGATTTTCACTTCGCCAGTAGTGGATAATAAAATATTAGCTGGCTTGACATCGCAATGATAGACTTTATATTCACTGTGGGCGTAATTGAGCGCCGAGCAGACTGGCTGAAGGATGTGTGAGACTTCCTCCAGCGTGAGGATGCGCTGGTTTTGACGGATTGTCTGCGACAGATTCATCCCGTCCACCCATTCCAGCACAAAAAAAGCCAGCCGGCCATCCCGCTTGAATTCAAAGAAGCGCACGATGTTGGGGTGTTCGACCTTGCTTAGCGTTTCGGCTTCTTGGGCAAACAGATTCAGGAAATGGGCGTTCTGCGCCAGGTCGCGGCGCAGAACTTTAAGCGCCACGCGCGCTGCACGGGCGTAGTCCCAGGTTTCATATACATCCGCCATCCCACCCTCGCCGGCGCGCCGGCGCAGTTCGTAGCGGTTCAACAACCTGACGCCAGTCAGATCCGCGTCATCTTTAGGCATGAGCTAATCCAGCCGGCGCCTATTCCATCACCTTCAGCATGAAGACCATTCTTCCGATGCCGATTAGATCGTTTTCTTGCAAGGTTGTCTTGGCGCGAATGCGCTGGCCGTTCACCAAAGTGCCGTTATCGGTGTCAAAATCGGTCACGGTAAAATGTTTATCTTCGATCCTGAACTTGGCGTGGATCTTGGAGACGGCAGAATCGTCTAAGACGACATCCGCGCTGCCCGTCGAGCGACCAACTACTGTACCATCTTTGATGTTATAAACTTTACCCCGCCGCCCGCCTTCCCTGACCCAGAGCAGACCCAGCATACCGGTTTCGGGCCGGTTTAAGATTTCTGTATCTTCCTCGCGGTTACGCTCCCTTCCCAATTCGGTCTTATCGTCCTCAAAATTGGGGTCGAGGAGCCGCCGGGTGGTATGTGGTCGATTCATTCCAGTGGGTGCTTCTTCGTCTATATTTCGCCCCGAGACGTATTGACCGGGTATGGCGCCTGGGTCTGTGGGCATGTCGTCTTCCGAAAGCGGCATGGGCGCTGGCGGACGGTTGGCCGCGCCGCCGGCGCATTGCGGGCATCCGCCGAAGGAATCGTCGTAAAAAATGCTGTGGATGGGGCAATAACGTTGAGCCATATCTTGCCTGCCTTTTGATTAAGATTTTCTATCCTCTAAGATTAGGCGTGAGCCAAAACCCGCCGGGCCTGGCGCGCGCTTTATTTTTGGGTGGTCACAAAGCGCAGCCGGGTGTTATCGCCCAGCAAAATCTCGTCGTCCGCCTCCAGCAGGCTGGGCTGGCGTAAACGGCGGCCGTTCAGGCTGGTGCCGTTGACGCTGCCCAGGTCGTGCAGGCGGAAATGGCCGTTGTTTTCGACGATCTTGGCGTGCGCACGACCCAATGTCGTATCGCCATCGATCTGAATGTCGTTTTGCGCTGAGCGGCCGAGGCTGGTTTCGCCCAGGAAAAGCTGGTACGAACGTCCATCCGCAGCGGCCAGCCAGGCTTGCGCCTTGCGCCGGGCGGGCTGTTTCGGCGCTCCCTCGCCCAGGTTGGTGGCAGGTTCAGGGTTGAAACTACCCGGGAAGACCATATCTGGGCCAGGTCGCGTGTTGCGGCTGCATTCCGGGCATTCACTCAAAATTTGATCGTAGATGTGCCCGTTTGGGCAGCCCAACAGCCCTTTGAAGGTGACGTAATAGGCGGCGGCGATGGCGGCCGCGCCCAACCCACCCAGGATGCCCAGGTAGGCGATGGCTTCTTGAAAGCCAGTCAAGACGGGCAGGTTGTTAATCTGTTCCTGTAAGGCGTCCACCGTATCCTGCCAGTCGGCAGGCTCTTGATAGCGTTCCAACCGATCAATCTGGCCGCGCAAATCCCAATATTCGCTCACCTGCAATGGGGTGACCGTAAAGCGGAACAGAATGACTGGAAAGAGCAACAAAGCTGCCAGCAGCACGCCAATTCGCCAGAGCGGCGCGTTCAGCCTGCGGGTCTGGCTGTCATAGAATAACCAGACCACCGCCGCTAACGCCAGGATAAAGAACAACAGCCAGGCGCCAATGCCGCCGCCATAGAAGAAGTTATTCAGGAACGAATTGGTGCCGGAGAATGGGCCGCTCTCCTGCCATAAGGGTGATTCGAGCAATTGACCAGCCAGTGCGAGAAAGTTTGTCATGGGTTACCTCCTCCTATTGAAGTTATGATTATTGTTGACTTGGTATGATCGGTGTACCACCATATTCTTTACAGTTTTCGGAAGAAATGTCTGGAAACAACATCCAACCAGATCCCCATTGGACGTGTGGTAAACCGGGATTGTAATCACATTTCGTTGACTGGTTTTTATCGGAACATAGGATTCTGGGTGCATAGTCTTGGGCAAAGTCATCGTAACTAACAAACCGCTTACCATCTAAAATTTGGACCACGTAATTAATATCTAGACTACCTTTCAAAATTTGATATACATAGTACATATTTTGAATATCTTGAACAGGAACATATTTCCCCTCGACAAATTTCACCGATATTGGGATTGAAATTTCACAAGTAACTAGGCTCATCTGTCCTTCTGACTGTCCTGGCGCAGGCTGCTGCGGCGCATTTTGGGGGACTAGGGGTGTGACCGGAGTAGCGGTTAGAGGCGGTGGCGTATTGGTGAGCGGTACTGCAGGGGGCAGGGGTTCAGTGGGCGGCGCAGCTTGAGTAGGCGATGCCGGCTGCGCGATGTTGGCTGCAGCCTGCGCAGTAATGGACGAAGCGACTTCGGTCTCTGCGACATAGGTCGCCACCGCAGGGTTTTCAGCGGGCGTAGCCTGGACGCTTTGCGCTGCCGTCGCTGTCGCCGTAACAGGTATCTTTTCAAACCAGCCCGGGCTAATATACAACAGCGCCAAAATAGCGCAGACGCTGACCAGGATGACCGCCGCGCTGCCCAGGATGAGCGGCAGGCGGTAATGCAGCCGGGCGCTTTGCCAGGGCGTTAAGGCTGGTTGGCTGCCCGAGCGCGCCGGCCGCGCAGGACTCAGGGTATCCCATTCCACCTTCTGCGGCATAATTCGCACCGTACGCTCCAGGCTGGCGGCTTGCTGCTGGGCGGCCTCTACGCTCAGCAAAATCACCGAAACGTTGTCCGCTCCGCCCGATTGGTTGGCGTAATCCACCAGCCGCCCGACGATCTGCTCTGGGTTGCCCTCGGCGGTCAGGCGCACGATATCGGCGTTGGCGGCGTAGCGGGTTAACCCATCGCTGCACAAGATCACCTTATCGCCGATTTTTAAAGGAATTTTGCGGAAGGTATCCACCGCGACGTCGCTGTGTCCACCCAGGCTGCGCGTAATGCGGTTTTTGATGCGCGAACGCATGGCTTCTTCTTCGGTCATCTCGCCGCTGCGCACCAGTTCGCCTACCAGCGAATGGTCGTTGGTGATCTGGTGGGCGGCGCCGTCGCGAATCAAATAAGCGCGACTATCGCCCACATTTGCCACGGTCAACAGGTCATTGCAGACTACCGCAGCCACCATGGTCGTCGCCATCCGCATCGGTTGGTCGTTGTTCGCGGCAAAGGAATGAATATCGTGGCTGGCTTGCTCCATGAAGCGCTCCAGCCGCTCGCCCGGCTCCAGGTCGGGGAAGCGATAATATTCATACATCACTTTCTGGGCGGCGTATTGGCTGGCTTTTTCGCCCTGCGCGGCGCCCCCCACGCCGTCAGCCACAATATAAATGCGCCCGCTGGTATTTAAGTCGGTTGCATCTTCCGGCTCGAACAGCACGGCGAAATCTTCGTTATTATGCCGCTTGCGCCCGGGATGGCTCAGCAGCGCCGATCGAATCTGGTACATAAGTTATCCATCCTAGCGCAGTTCGAAACGCAAAACGGTTTCGCCCATCTGTAAGATATCGCCATTTTGCAGCGCCTGTTGCTGCATTACTGGCTGGTTATTGATCAGCGTCGGATTTTGCGGTTTGAGGTTATATAGCATATAGACGCCGGCCTGGAAGCGAATGATGGCGTGTTGGCGCGAGGCGCCCAGGCCTTTCAAGGGCAGGTCGTTTTCGGCGCGTTGGCGACCCAGGCGCAGATCGGTCTCTCCGACCAGCCATTCCTGGCCGGGCTGGTTACCCTCTAACTCGACCAGCACACCCGGTCCCATGACCACACCAGGCGATGCGCCGAACGGTTGTGCGCCGCCCATGCCAGGGATTTTCTGCGCCTTTCGTTTACGCAGAGCCAGCGGGATCAGCACGGCGGCTGCGCCGAGGACGATAGCCAGGGCGATGATGAAGCCGGCCAGCCCCCCCCCGCCGCTGCCTCCGCCGCCCCCGCCTCCGCCAACCTGCACGATCAACTCATTCTTCCCCTCGTGGCCGGTCTCGTTCACGGCGATAGCCTGCAGGGTATGCTCGCCGTTTGCTACGTTGTATAGCGGCCATTCCACTTGATAAGGGCCCCTCGTTAATTTCGCGAATGATTTTCCATCCACCAATATTTCGACTTGCTTGACCGGATCCGGCGATGAGATTTCTAACCCGATGGTGGTCGTGCCTTTTAAAATCTCGCTCGGCGATGGGCCGGTGAAGGTGATCCCCAGCGCCTGATACGCCTGGAAGACCACGCTGGCGGTTTCGATGCGCCCGGTTGCGTCGTTGGCGCGCACGGTAAAGGTATGGTTGCCAGGCGTCAGGCCGGCGGTAGAGGCCTCATAGCGATAAGGCCCGCTGGCGGCAAAGGTTTGCACGCTACGCTCGTCAATCAAGAATTCAACCCCCGCCACTGCGGATAGAGCGGTCACCGTTGCGTCCAGGCTGACCGCGTTGCCCGCCGCGCTGCCCTCTGCCGGTGAGTTGATCGCGATGGTGATGGCTGGCGCGACGACGATCCCGACGCAGGCTTGGTCTGTGCGGTCGGCAGGGTCGGTGACGGTGAAGCACAACTGGTGCGGGCCGGCTGCGATCTTGCTGGCGTCCCAGTCGTATTCAAAAGGCGGCGTTTCCAGGCTGGTCAACGGGCCGCCGTCAATGGCGATGTCCAACCGCTTCACTGTGACTGGCGAGAGGATCGTTGGCGCCAGTTTGATCAACCCGCCGAGGGATTGCCCCTCGGTCTGATTGGGGATTACCTTCAACTGGCCGGGAACCGCCACAAAGCGATAATCTTGCTGGGCGTATTCCTCGCGATGGCGCACCGAAACGGATATCTGGTGTTCTTTGCCATCCGGCGGCAGGCTGGATGAGAAGCTGATCAGGTATTGCTCACGCAGGATTTGCGTGACGGTCGAAAAGGCAGCTTTGAGCGCCCGCGAACCGGGTTGCACCTGGGCATAGCCGCCGGTGAGCTGCGCCATGCGCTCTAATTCGACCTTATTTACCTCGCCAAAACCGATCGGATAGATCGGTACGCCGGCGCGGATGGCTTCGGCCAGCGCGGCGTCAATTTTTGTCCGGCTGATGCCCGATTCGATCCCATCGGTGATCAAAATGACCGCCCGGCGTGAATCAGCGTCGCGCACCAGGTTGATTGCTTCCATCACCGCGTCGTATAGGGCGGTATTGCCGGCAGCTTGCAAGCCATCCAGCGCGGCGCGAGCTGCATTCTGGTCGGTGGATAGCTCTAGCGCAACGTTGACCTGATCGGCAAAGGAGATCACGCCGATCTGATCCTGCGGCGAGAGCGAGGCGACGAAATCTTTGGCCGCGACAATGGCGTTATCCAGCGGGCGCGGCGCGCTGCCCTGTCCCATACTGCCGCTGGCGTCAATCGCCAGCGCAAAAGCCAGCGATTGCTGGGTGTTTTGCACAGGCATAATTTCAAAGCTGTTCACCGGGATGCCATCTTCGGCGAGGGTGAATTGTTCCTTAGCCAGATTGCGCAGCGGCAGACCCTGGGCGTCCGAGATGGACGCGTAGGCCTCAATCTTTGGAAAGGCCTCGCTGTTGACCATTTCAATCTTCAAGCGGAAGGAGGTCTGTGCGCGCGCCAGCGAGGGAACCAGAAGGGCGATGGTCAGCAGGGCGGCAAAGGTCTTCTCCAAGCGATGATGTTTTCTCATTCTAGTACCTCGAGACGCTGAACAATGGATTTTAAATTCAAAAGACAGCATTGGGACGGTTCATTTGATCTCAATTGGAGCGCTGGAACCGGTCGGGACGGTATATGAAGTGGTGACGCAGTCCACTAATGTGGTTTTGGTGGGCGTCTGGGCTTTGATGATGCAAGATTTGACCAGGTGCTCGCCCGGCGTGACATTAGAAAAACAATATTTATCATATTGCCACAATTCCATCGTTTTTCGGCTGTCTAAAACCAGGCGGGTGAAAT
>Ga0172371_10009060_pt1 | contig 13765 bp, 13 predicted proteins | sample Lak12m_FD_114543 | JGI IMG/M metagenome (GOLD analysis project Ga0172371, IMG submission 114543) | Freshwater microbial communities from Kabuno Bay, South-Kivu, Congo - kab_022012_12m | ecosystem: Environmental > Aquatic > Freshwater > Lake | place: Democratic Republic of the Congo: South-Kivu... | reverse complement strand
GGCAATGGCATTGGCCAAGGTAAAGGTCTTGCCGCTTCCTGTGACGCCTAAGAGGGTAGAGTAGCGTTTTTTATCGAGGAGGTTTTGTGAAAGTTGTTTTATTGCCCTTGGCTGGTCGCCGCAGGGTTTAAAACCGGAAACTAGTTTAAATTTGTCCACTAAACGACGTCCAGGCTGACATCTACCGATTTGACCGAATCCGTCAGCTCGCCAACGGAAATTATATCCACCCCTGTTGCGGCGTATTCCTTTATATTGTCAATGTATATGCCGCCGCTTGCCTCCAGCCTCGTCGGCGGGTGGTGGCTTTTAAACTCGGTAGAGTTCCTGATCTTCACCGCTTCGTTGATCTGGTCGACCTGCATGTTATCAAGCATGATAACATCGGGCTTAAAATGCAGGGCGTGTTTGAATTCATCCAAGTTCTGCACTTCAATCTCGATCTTGTACCCGTGAGGTACGCTGGGCAGTTTAGAATAACCGTCGGTGGCCTTGATATGGTTATCTTTGATAAGGATCATTTCATCCAGGCGGATCCTGTGGTTATGCCCGCCGCCGATCCTTACCGCGTATTTCTGTAGGTCTCTTAAGCCGGGCATGGTTTTACGCGTATCGGTCAGCTTTGTTTTAAAAGGTTCTAACTTCTTTACGAATTCGCGGGTCTTTGTGGCGATCCCGCTTAGCAGGGATAATAGGTTAAGAGCCACGCGCTCAGCCGTAAGAATAGAGATGGCCTTTCCGCTTATAACGGCGAGTGTCTTTTTGGCCGTGACGAGCTTACCCTCTTTGACCTTTGCTTCAAACTTTATGCCTGAGTCCACGGTCTTAAATACTTTTTCAGCGACGGTGATCCCGCAAAGCAGGAAATCTTCTTTGGCGATGATCTTGGCTTTGATCTCTTTATCTTTGGGGATGGTAAGCTGGGTGGTGATATCCCCGCGGCCGATATCTTCAATAAGGGCATGCCTTATGATGGACTCCAGCCTTTCCGGGTTGATCGCGGGTTTACGCTCGGACAAGAAATATTTATCGTAAGCCATTTTTGATCTCCTCCAGTTTTATAAGTTGGCCGCGCATTTCATTTAATTTGATTTTTTCCCCTTCTACTATCTCTTTCGGAGCGCGCCTGGTAAAATTCTCATTCGCTAACATGCCTTCCTTGGTCTTTATTTCGGTTTGCAATTTATCGATTTTTGCCTGGTTCTTCTCAAGCTGGCCGGCAACATCAACTATCCCTGCAAGCGGCATTACAATATCCATATTCTTAAGCACCCGGGCATACTCGTTTTTCTGCGGCAGGTATTCAAATGTTACAATCAGGTTATCAATTTTAGCCAGGTTTTTTATATAGGGCGCCAGATCCCGAAGCATTTTCTCATCAGATTTATCCTGAAGGACCAGTTTGATCACAATACGGTTTGTAAGGCCGACCTCCAGCTCGGTACGCATATTTCTGACCGCATTGATTATATCAAAAGCCGTCTGCATCTGTCTTTCGCAGGCGCTATCGATCAGTTCTTTCTGCAGATGCGGCCAGGCTTGAAGCATTATGGGGCCTTTTGAGGACCGGTGGAGTTTCTGCCAGATCTCCGAGCTGATAAAAGGCATAAAAGGCGAAATCAGCCTCAAATATTTTTCCAGTATCTTGAACATGACTACCTGGGTAGCTTTCTGGTTTATTTGCGGCTTGATCAGTTCCAGGTACCAGTCGCAGAATTCATGCCAGAAGAATGAATATAAGCTGTTGGCTGCCTCATTGAATTTGAAGTTATCCAGATCGTTTTCAACACTTGCCAGGGTAGAGTAAAAACGGCTTAATATCCAACGATTGACGATATCCAGCTTTTCTTTTTTAAAGAAAACGCACAGGTCCACCCCTACATCTTCAGGCTTAAGGTTCATCAGGACAAAACGCGAGGCATTCCATATTTTATTGGCGAAGTTCCTGCCCTGCTCAAACCTTTCCTTGGAGAGAAAAACATCCTGTCCTTGTGCGGTAATGGAGATAATACTGAAACGTAAAGCATCCGCCCCGTATTCGGCGATGATCTCAAGAGGATCGATCACATTGCCTAAAGATTTGGACATTTTCTTGCCTTCTATGTCGCGCACAGTGCCGTGTATGTAGACATCCTTGAAGGGGACCTGTTTCTTAAATTCAAGCCCAGCCATGATCATTCGGGCTACCCAAAAAAAGATGATCTCCGGCGCAGTAACTAAGGCCGAGGTCGGATAGAAATATTTAAGGTCCTTACCTACCTGTGGTTTTTCTTTTTCAAGAGGCCAGCCAAAGGTAGCAAAAGGCCAGAGCCAACTCGAAAACCAAGTATCTAAAACATCATTATCCTGATAAAGGGAGTTCGAATGGCAAACCCTGCATTCTTTAGGTGGACCAATGCGGGCAACAATCTCTTTCTTGCAAACACTGCAATACCAGATAGGAATTCGATGACCCCACCAGATCTGGCGGGAAATACACCAGTCCTGGATATTCTCCATCCAGTTAAGATAAACCTTCTCCCAGCGCTCGGGGTGGAATCTCACCTTTTTTTTCTTGGCCGCCTCTATTGCCGGTTTAGCCAGAGGTTTCATTTTGACAAACCATTGTTTTGAGAGATACGGCTCGACAATGGTGTGGCAGCGGTAGCAGTGCCCGGCGGAGATCGCGTGTGTTTCCACCTTTTCCAGCAACCCCAGTGACTTTAATTCTTCAATTATCGCCTCCCTTGCCTTGAAACGGTCAAGCCCGGAGAATTTTCCGGCTGCCTCATTCATTGTAGCATCCGGGTTCATCAGATTAATAAAACCCAGCTTATGTTTGATGCCGAGCTTATAATCATTAGGATCATGCGCCGGTGTAACTTTTACCGCTCCGGTGCCGAATTCCATATCCACCATGATATCAGCAATAACCTCGATTTGCCGGTTGGCCAGCGGCAGTACCAGGATCTTGCCGACGTATTTCTTGTAACGTTTATCTTTGGGGTTGACCGCTACCGCCGTATCCCCGAGCATAGTTTCCGGCCGGGTTGTGGCAACGACAATAAACTCTTTTGGGCTATCTTTTAAAGGGTATTTCAAGTAATAAAGGCTGCCTTGGAGTTCGGCATGGGCTGCTTCTTCATCGCTTAAAGCGGTCTGGCAGCGTGGACACCAGTTAATAACCTTATCTCCTTGATAGATAAGTCCTTTTTCCCAAAGTTTGACGAAAGCTGTTTTTACCGATAGAGAATACGCTTCATCCATGGTAAAGCGCTCACGGGCCCAATCGCAGGATGCGCCCAGCTTTTTTAGCTGATGGATTATGGTTGAGCCGTGCTCTTCTTTCCATTGCCAAACCCTCTCAATAAACTTATCCCGGCCTAACTGTTGGCGTGTCAGGCCTTCTTTGGCCAGGGATTTTTCCACGACATTCTGCGTGGCAATGCCGGCATGGTCAGTGCCCGGCATCCAGAGGGTTTCAAAGCCCTTCATCTTGTGATAACGGATCAGGATATCCTGAATCGTATTATTCAAAGCGTGGCCCATATGCAGGATGCCGGTAACATTGGGCGGCGGGATAACTATAGAGTAGGGTTTTTTACCGGAAGAAACCTTTGTCCTGAATAAATTGTTCTCCTCCCAGAATTTATACCACCTGTCTTCGGTTTCTTTGGGATTATACTGCTTGGAGAGCTCGTCAGCCATTATTGCTTATCTTTCAAGAGTTTATATTCTACGCTGTCCACCAGGGCCTGCCAGCTGGCTTCGATAATGTTGCCTGAAACCCCGATAGTATTCCAGGTGTCCTCTTCATCCTGCGACTGGATCAATACGCGCACCCTGGCAGCAGTGCCTGCCTTTTCATCAAGCACCCTCACCTTAAAATCAGACAGATGCATCTTAGCCAAAGTCGGGTAAAAATCCTTTAATGCCTTACGCAGGGCATTATCCAGGGCATTTATCGGGCCGTCACCCTCTGCCGCGGTGTGCTCCCTGATCCCCTTTACCTTCAATTTAATGACCGCCTCAGAGGTGATCTTTTTTTCCGAGCGCTTTTCGATAACTACCTTGAAACCTTCCAGTTCAAAGAATTTTTTGTGTTTTTTAAGCGCTTTTTGCATCAAAATATGGAAGGATGCCTCGGCCGCCTCAAACTGGAATCCTTTATGCTCCAGTGATTGCACCAACTCCAGGATTTTCTTAGTCTGCGGGTCCTCTTTACTTAAATCATAACTCAGCTCTTTGGCCCTTAGCAGTATCCCGGTCTTGCCTCCCAGCTCAGAAACCAGTATCCTTCGGTGGTTGCCCACCAAAGACGGATCAATATGCTCGTAAGAAAGAGGGTTTTTCATTATGGCGTTAATATGCATCCCGCCTTTATGCGCGAAAGCAGAATCCCCCACAAAAGGTTGTTCGTTCTTTGTGCGCATGTTGCTGATCTCGCTGACAAAGTGAGAAAGATGGGTCAGCTGCTTTAACTTGTCGGATAGTAGACAATCTATATTAAGTTTGATCTTTAGATTAGCGATAACCGGTATCAAGTCGGCGTTGCCGCAGCGCTCTCCATATCCGTTAATAGTCCCCTGTACGATACCGGCGCCGGCCTCTACAGCTGCAATTGTATTAGCGATCGCAACACCGGCGTCATTATGGCAATGGATCCCCATCTCCACCCTGATCTTGTCTTTTATCTCCCCTATTATGGCTGTTATCTCGGAGGTAAGGGTCCCGCCGTTAGTATCGCATAAACAAAGCGCCTCTGCTCCGGCGCCTTGAGCGCTTAGCAATGTTTTCAAAGCGTAATCTTTATTTGCTTTGTAAGCGTCAAAGAAATGCTCCGCATCGTAAAATACCGTAAATCCTTTTTTAACCAGGTAGGCCACAGTGTCGCTGACCATTAACAGGTTCTCATCCAGGGTGGTTTTCAAGACCTCCCTTACGTGAAAATCCCAGGTTTTCCCGACTATGGTGATCACCTGCGCGTTGGATTTCAAAAGGGCCTTTATACTGGCGTCATCCTCGGCTTTTGTATTGGGCCTGCGGGTCATGCTGAAAGCGCAGATTTTAGAATTCTTAAGTTTACGCTGACTTATTTTCAGGAAAAATTCCCGGTCTTTGGGATTTGAGCCGGGCCAGCCTCCCTCAATGAAATCTATCCCCGCCTTATCCAGCTCTTCGGCAAGACGGATCTTATCCATTACCGAATAAGAGATCCCTTCCCCCTGTGAACCGTCGCGCAATGTGGTATCGTATATTTTTACTTTCCGCATATTTACCCTCGCCTATTTACCCAATCCAAACGCTTCGTGTAATTTTTTCACCGCAGTTTCGGCAAACCTCTTCTTTATAATACAGGATATGCTGATCTCGGAGGTGGAGATCATCTCGATATTAATCTTATTATCCGCCATGACCTTGAACATCGAGGCTGCGACACCGTGATGCGATTTCATTCCCACGCCGACGATGGAAACGCGGGCAATATCCTCATCAAGCAGGACCTCTCCGGCGCCGATCTTAGCAGCTACTCTCCTAGTGATCCTGCCTGCCTTAACACTGTCGGATTTAGCGATCGTAAAAGATATATCAGTCTGGCGGGTGTGGCTTACATTTTGCACTATCATATCAACGCTCACCCCGGCTTCGGAGAGCTCCCTGAAAAGCTTTACCGCCACTCCCGGCTTATCGGGAACCTCGCAAAGGGTGATCTTAGCCTCATTCTTATTTAAAGTTATACCGCTTACTACTACGTCCTCCATCTTCTTTACCTCCTTGATGATCATGGTCCCGGGTTCATCTGTGAATGATGAACGCACATGTAAAGGCACGTTGAATTTCTTGGCCACCTCAATAGAGCGGGCCTGCATCACCTGCGCTCCAAGGGAGGCCATTTCCAGCATTTCATCGTAGGTGATCTTCTTGATCATCCTGGCTTTAGGTTCAATGCGCGGGTCAGTAGTGTAGATGCCTTTGACATCCGTATATATTTCGCAGGAATCAGCCCCCAGCTCCTTGGCCAGGGCCACGGCAGTAAGGTCTGAGCCGCCTCTGCCCAAGGTAGTGATATCCTGGTTCAAGGTTATTCCCTGGAAACCGGCTACGATAACCACCTTGCCTTTCTTTAATTCTTCTTTGATCTTATCCGCGCTTATTTTGATGATCCTGGCCCGGGTATGGCTGGAATCGGTAATGATACCTACCTGTGCGCCGGTAAATGAAATGGCTTCAAGCCCCAGCTTGTGGATGGCCATGGCTAAAAGCGCAACCGATATCTGCTCGCCGGTTGAAAGCAGCATATCCATTTCTCTCTCCGGAGGTTCAGCGCTTATTTTATTTGCCAGCTCGATCAATTCATCGGTGGTGTCCCCTAATGCCGAAACCACTACTACAAGGGAGAATCCCTCTTTGCGGTAATTAACCACCCTTCTGGCTACCTTTTGGATGCGCTCCGCATTAGCAACCGAGGACCCCCCGTATTTTTGCACGACCAGACCTTTACGCATTGCCTGTTCTCCTTGTATACATAGACAACACCGGCGCAATTCCGTTTAGCGCCGGGTGTCTAAAATAAAATATTCCATCAGTTGCCACCCGTTTTTAAATATCAGTTCTGATCTTGCCGCTTCTTTCTCGCTGTAATTAAGGAAACCTTTTGGCACAATGTCTTTTCCGTAAATAGCAAAAGGAATCTGCTCAGCTGTGTGTGTTTTTAAAGATACCGGGGTAGCGTGATCCGGTAAAACCAGTATCCGGAAATCAGCTTTATCCTTGCAGTATTTCAGCACAGGCCCCACTACCAACTGGTCAAATCTTTCTATAGCAGTCAACTTTTCCCGCAGGTCTCCGTTATGGCCGGCTTCATCCGGCGCCTCTACATGCACAAAGACAAAATCATTTTTTTCCAGGGACGCGATAGCAGCCCTGGCCTTAGCTTCATAATCGGTATCATAATAACCGGTTGCCCCTGGCACATCAATAACCTCTAATCCCAGTATCCTTCCTAACCCCTTGATCAGGTCAACCGCGGAGATCACGCTCCCTGAAATACCGAACTTATCCATGAATTTAGGCATATCCGGTTTCTTCCCCTGGCCCCAGAGCCAGATCATATTTGCCGGGTTTTCCTTCAGGTCAATACGTACGAGATTTATCTCATGGTTGGAGAGGATCTCCCGGGAATCAAGCATAAGCTTTATGATTATTTCGGCATTATTGCCCTTGGGCAGATTTCTAGTGATACCCTGTCCTGATACATCGTGCGGCGGCCGGCATTTTAAAGCTTCAAGCTTCAGTTCTGCCCCGCGCTTGACTAATAACAGATGCCTGTAGCTTACCCCGGGATAAAATCTTATTTTATTGGTGCCTAATTTGCGGTCAATGAACTTGATCAAGAGCTCCGCTTCATTTGATTTGATATGGCCGGCGCTGTAATCAAGCAGGGTATCTCCAGAAGCAGTGATCAAATTGCACCTGAAAGCGACATCATCATCCTCCAATTCAATGCCCAGGTTTGCCGCTTCCAAAGGACCCCTTCCCGAATAATAAATCTTGGGGTCATATCCCAGTATTGAAAGGTTGGCTACGTCGGAGGCCGGGCTCATTTTTTCGGGAATAGTTTTTGCCAGGCCAACTTCCCCGTTTTTAGCGATATAGTCCATGTTGGGGGTGCGCGCCGCCTCAAGCGGGGTGCGCATATCCAGGCCCTCAATGGGATAATCAGCCATGCCGTCGCCGACTAAAACAATGTATTTTGCCATAGTTAGAATTTTACTTCCGGAACTGTCTTTGCCTTTTCCTCTGCCTTAAAATATTCGGTAGCCGGCTTATAACCATATATACCTGCAACAATATTACCCGGGAACATACGCACCGTAACATTATAATCCTTTACTGCTTCATTATAGCGCATGCGCTCTACGGCAATGCGATTTTCAGTGCCGGAAAGCTCATCCATAAGTTTAAGAAAGGTATCATTAGCCTTTAAATTCGGGTAATTCTCCGCCACAAAAAGCAGCCGGGATAATGCCGAATCAAGCGCGCCAGCCGCCTTTACCTTTTCTTCGATCGTGCCTGCTTTTGCCCATTGCGAACGGGCATTTGTGACTGCCTCAAATACCTCTTTTTCATGCCCAGCATACCCTTTAACTGTATTTACCAGGTTAGGGATAAGGTCATTACGCCTTTGCAGCTGATTATCCACCTGCGCCCACTTGGCAGTAATCGCCTCATGCTTTGAAACAATGCCGTTATATGTGCCGACAATGACGCTGAAAATAAGTACTGCCGCAATTACTGCCCCAATTATGACTTTTTTCATTCCCTCTCCTTTTTAAAATCCTCCTCCGCTACCTCCGCCTCCTCCGCTACCTCCGCCAAAACCGCCGCCTCCAAACCCTCCACCGCCGAAACCCCCTCCGCCAAAACCGCCCAACCCATCCCTGTAGCGGCGGCTGCCTGCTCCGCCAGCCACTAGCCCTAAAATAATCCATTTCCAAAATTTCCCGCGCGTTGCTTCAGGCGCGTTTTTCCAAATAAAATAACGCACAACCATCGCACAGGCATATCCCATTAACGGGAATATTCCCATTATCGGCGACATTTGCGCAAAGGCTGTTGCGAATAACAAAGTAGCGGGCAATCCGATAAATATAGGCCAGGGGATGTTCCAGAGAAAGAAAAATCCCAAGCCGAACAAAGCAAACGCAAATTTACTTAAGGATGTGTTAACCCTCTTAAAATCAGTGTTACTTGTTTCGTTCTGCGACAGGGTATCCCCTGAAATAATGGCTGCGATCCGGGAAACCCCGGAATAAAGGCCTTCAGAATAATTCCCTGTTTTAAAATAGGGAACCATGTAATTGCGGCCTATTTCGCCGCACAGGCCGTCGGGCAATACGCCTTCTATTCCATAACCGGTTTCAATGCGCCAGCGCCTTTCCTTTACAGCCAAAAGGACAAGTACTCCGTTATCCTTGCCTTTTTTTCCCGGTTTCCAGCTATCAAAGAGCAGGCGGCTGTATTCGATCTCGCCATACGGCGAGATCGAATACACGGTAACAACCGCTATCTCAGCGCTTGTTTTTTCTTCCAGCCCCTGAATAAGGCTAGTTAGTTTATCCCTGTACTCGGGTGTGATGACCCCGGCAAAATCATTTATCCAGCCGGAGGCTCGAGGTAATTCCCCGGCAAAAACAGCTAACGGCAGAATGAGCAACAAAAAAGCTATTGCAAATTTACGCATAATCTTAAAGCTTGTCTACCAATTCTACCGTTTTCTCAAGCTCTTCAACGAATTTGACGAATAAGCGATCTATGCTGCCTTTATTCAGATGCTCCCTCTTATTCTTTACTGCCAATAACCTTTCCCATACCGGGATATCAATAGAGAGCACTTTGGCCAGTTCAGCAATGATAATCTCCTTTTTATAGGGAGGCGTTATACCCTTGAGCCTCAGGACATTCCTCAGGATATGCAGTGATGAGGTAAATGATTTAAGCAGGGCATAGAGAAGCAACCGCCTATCCCGGCTTGACTTAAGGTATAATTGCCGCAGGGAAATAAGCTTTACCTTTAACTCATGCTCGCACTGAAACCTCAAATTAGCGGTATCTACGTTAATATCATGGAGAGCGTCTTTGCCGTAAATAACAGAATAGTTCTCTTTCATATCCAGGAATTCGATCGGGAATATATCTGTCGAGCGGTTAATATAATCTTCGGTCAGGAATAAAGGTTCAAACTCCGGGAATTTACCGATAATCTTGGCGCCCTTTCTCAAGGTTGAAATTCCGGGATCTTTCACTATGACCAGGAAATTCAGGTTGGAACGCCTATCTATGAATTCACCGCTCGCCGCGCTTCCATAGAGGATAACTGAGACCAGGTCGTCGCCAAATCCCTCTTTAAGCTTATTTACAAAAAGGCCGATATTGATTTTTAACTTATCGGAAATCTTAGTTTCCTGCATATTTTCTCCTGATCAATTTAACCAGGTTATTAACCACCTCTGGCTTGGATAAAAAAGGACCATAGATCCTTGCGCCCTCTACCAGGTAGGCGCTATACCGGTTATTGCGCAGGCTATTGGCTACTACACAGTTCAGACCAGCTTCTTTGATAAGATTGCGCGCTTCTTTTATAAGTTTTCCCGCCGCCATATCCGGCTCAAATTTAAACCCCGCCAAAAAGGATCGGGGATTTAACTTGCGCAGGGAATTTATGATCTTAGGCGTTGGTTTAAGGATCAGCTTCAGGCTTTTAACACGCGAGCTGATTTTCTTATTGCCGCTTGAGCCGGGCTTGAAATCCGAAACCGCAGCCGCCTGAATTATAATATCATGATCTTTGTTAAGCTCCTTCTTCAGCGAGCTATTTAACTCATCAAAAAAGGAAAAACGTTTCAGTTTGACCGAATCATTTAGCCCGGATGCTTTAACCGGCCCCAGCAAAAGAGTTACCCGGCAACCCTGCTGCGCGAACTTATTTGCCAATAGGATTCCCGTTCTTCCGGTTGCGGTATTGCTTATGACCCTTACGTTATCTATGGGTACCCAGGTGGGCCCCGAAGTTATTAAGACTTTCTTGTTTTTTAGATTAGTAGCCAATCTCTTTCAGTATTGCCTTTATGTCGGGTTTGATCAATTTTGGTTTTTTCACGCACTTCAAAGCCCTCTCCGGGTCTTTTAATCCGTGTCCGGTCAATATACATACAAGCCGGCATTTATTTTCCGAACATGCCTTCTTAAAATATCCGCTCCCTGCTAATTTTAAGAACCCGGCGATCGAGGCGCAAGATGCCGGTTCGGCAAATACCCCCTCTTTTTCCGCCAGTATCCTGTAAGCATGGAGTATTTCTGAATCCGAAACCATGTCGATCAAGCCCTTGGATTCATCGCGTGCTTCTATGGCGCTCTTCCAGCTGGCGGGATTACCTATGCGTATGGCAGTGGCGATGGTTTCGGGGTTCTTGATCGGCTTGTTTCTTACAATAGGGGCAGCTCCTTCTGCCTGAAAACCCAGCATTACCGGAAGGTTACTGCTTTTTCCGGCTGATTTGTATTCTTTATACCCCTTCCAATAGGCGGTGATATTGCCGGCGTTTCCTACCGGCATAACCTGAAAATCCGGGGCATCCCCAAGATGATCGCATATCTCAAAGCTTGCGGTTTTTTGTCCTTCGATGCGAAAAGGATTCAAGGAGTTTACCAGGGTTATGGGATATTTGGCGGCGATCTCTTTGACCAGGTCAAGGCTTGAGTCAAAATTTCCTTTCACTGCCAAAACCTTGGCCCCGTGAATTAATGCCTGGCTGAGCTTTCCCAGGGCGATCGCTCCGCTGGGAATAAGCACGATGCATTTTATTCCTGCCAGCGCGGCATAGGCTGCTGCCGAGGCAGAGGTATTGCCGGTTGAGGCGCAGATGACTGCCGTAGCTTTCTCCTGGCAGGCCCTGGATACGGCCATGGTCATCCCCCGGTCTTTAAATGAGCCGGTCGGATTTAGCCCTTCGTATTTCAAATATACCTCTATGTTCGTTCCCGCTAGCTTGCTTAAGTAGCCGGCGTAAATCAAAGGAGTGTTTCCCTCATTCAGGGTAATTATAGGGGTCAGTTCATCCACCGGAAGGAATTCCTTATATTTCCGGATGATCCCGTTATAGCTCTGTTGGTTCATCAAACACCCTCGATTCTTATGGCCACCGATTTTTCCTTGATATCCTGCAGCTTATCGATCATTTTTAGGGCCGCGCGCAGATCCTTTTCTTTTGCCTGATGCGTGATCATAACAACAGGCACAATGCTGGATTTTAACCTCTCCTTCTGGGTAACCGAAGCGATACTGATGTCGTATTTTGCCAGGACGCCGGCTATTTTTGCCAGGACGCCGGGCTTATCTACCGCCGTGATGCGGATATAGTATTTGCTTTCAAATTCATCTATTTTACGCAAAGACTTGACCAGGCTATCCTCAATTATATTTAAAGTCGGCCGGAAAAGCCCTGCTTTTATGTCCTGAGTAAGATCGGCGATATCGGAGACAACTGCCGAGGCAGCGGATAATTGCCCTGCGCCAGGACCGTAGAACATCAGGTCACCTGCTAAGTCACTTGAAACATAAATAGCGTTGAAAACACCGTCAATTGAAGAGAGCAGGTGCTCCTGCGGCAAGAAGGTGGGATGCACCCTGACCTCTAATTCATCGGCCTCTTTCTTGGCGATAGCCAGTAATTTTATCTCATACCCTAATTCTCTGGCATAGGCGATGTCGGCGCTGGATACCCGCGAGATCCCCTCTATAAAGATATCTTTAAGGCTGACGATCCTCCCAAAAGCCAGGTATGTAAGTAATACCAGCTTGTGCGCTGAATCAACCCCTTCGATATCCAAGGTGGGATCTTTTTCCGCAAAGCCTTTGGTTTTGGCTAAATTAAGGGCGCTGGCGAAAGAACAGTTCTCCTTGGACATCTGGGTTAGCACGAAATTCGATGTGCCGTTGACAATGCCGAAGATGCTGTTGAATTTATTAGCTACCAGGCCTTCCTTGATGGATTTAATGATCGGTATTCCCGCTCCTACCGAGGCCTCAAAGTAAATATTTTTCCCCCGCTCGGCTGCCTCCGCGAATAATTCCCTCCCATGCTCGGCCAGCAGGGCCTTGTTGGCGGTAACCACATGTTTGCCCTTCTTTAACGCCGATAATATATATTCCTTTGCCGGGTTTATGCCGCCCATCACCTCTACGATAATATCGATTTGCGGGTCATTGATTATCTCGTCGGCATTGGCGGTAAGCAGCGGCCTGTCAACCTTTACCTCTCTTTTTCTGGCGATATCCTTGTCGCAGATCTTTTTAACCGTTATCTCTATCGCGATCTTTTGCGCCAACAAAGTCTTCCTCTGCTGCAGGATCTTGACCACGCCGCTGCCGACATTGCCAAACCCGATAATGCCGATATTGATCTTTTTCATGACTTACCCTTTCTTAAGATAATAGCCTACTGTCTCATTGATAATCTTACGGTGCTTTTCGTCAATCGCCAGAAAGACAAGGCGCGTATCGTAAATTATATCCTTGGTGATCTCCTTGGATTCCAGGACCTTGCCGATAAGCATGATCGGATTCGGGTCAAAGGGAAGCCGTATCTCAAGGGCCAGGTTTGTCCCGGGATTGAACTGGCAATTGGTTGTAAGCAGCATCCCGCCGAGGCTTAAATTCTTGGTCTGGGTTATATCGGGTGAGCCGTTACTTTCCAGGATCCTGTAAGAAACAATAAACCTGCCTATTGCGCGCGGGAATTTTCTCTTTTCTATTCCGGAGTAGCCCATTTACATGCCTCCTTTAGTGTTTTTTCGGTAAATTATGCTTGATCGCCCATTCAACGTAATCACGGATTAACTGTTCCTGCTCTTTGCGCAGACCCACGAACTCTATGCGCGTGATGTTTGCAACGGATTCAACCACCTTTCCCTCTATTTCCATCCAGTGAAAGGGATCAAAAGGGATCTTAATGAGTAATTTAAGGATCTCCCTTTTAGGAAATTTTTTTCTGGTATGCAGAAGAATCCCCGCCACGCTTATATTTTTGATAGTAGTTGAATCCCAGCAGATTGGGCTTTGTGAGGCCTGGCTGTATTTTACTGTCAGGGCCTTGTCGATCCTGGGAGCGTTCCTTCTATCGCCATCCATCTTATCTCCTTTTTCCTTGCTCGCTCTTGCTCGCAAGGATTAAATTCGCAGACGCTTCGCTATAATTTACGCCACTTACGTTCCGTAAATTATCTG
>Ga0172371_10009058_pt1 | contig 13765 bp, 12 predicted proteins | sample Lak12m_FD_114543 | JGI IMG/M metagenome (GOLD analysis project Ga0172371, IMG submission 114543) | Freshwater microbial communities from Kabuno Bay, South-Kivu, Congo - kab_022012_12m | ecosystem: Environmental > Aquatic > Freshwater > Lake | place: Democratic Republic of the Congo: South-Kivu... | reverse complement strand
CGCCGTGTCGGGTTCCTGGATGTTCTCCGATGCGCGGTCGCTCGCCGCCTCGAGTACACCGCCGAGTGCCTTCGGCGACGTGCAGCCGGTGACCGCCGTGTGGAGTGCCTTGTCGCCTCTTCCTGCCCTGACGGACGGACAGACGGGCGTCTCCACCTTCGCATCCGCCGGCGTCGCTCGCGTGACCAGGACGCCACGCATCACCAGGCTCACGCCGACCAAGGGCAAGCGCACTGCCAAGGTGACGATCACGGGTAAGCGCTTCGGCAAGAAGCGCGGCCGCAGCTCTGTGAGGTTCGGCAAGTACAAGGTCACCCGCTACGTCCGCTGGAGCGCCACCAGGATCGTCTGCCGGGTACCCGCGAAGGCAGCCCCCGGCAAGGTGCTGGTGCGGGTCAGGACCTCGAAGGGGACCAGCAACGCGAAGCCCTTCACTGTCGTCGGAACGCCTGCACCCGGTCCGACGCCCAGTCTGCTGCCCGGTACGCTCTACCAGGAGACCGACCCGCGTCTGCGCTTCCTTGGCGCCTGGACCAGCGTCGGCAACGCGAGCTGCTCCGGCGGGACGCAGAAGAGCGTGAACGGTCCCGGCGCCGTGATCATCGACTTCACGGGGACGCAGGTGTACGTGGTGGCGAGCAAGGGGCCTGCCTACGGGGTCCTGAAGGTGACGCTCGACGGCGTCGCTCAACCCGGCGCCGACCTCTACGCGGCCGTTGCCGCCTACCGGCAGACCGTCTTCTGCAAGACGGGCCTCCCGGATGCCGCCCACAGGCTGGTCGTGGAGTGGAGCAACAGCAGGAACCCGGCTGCCTCGGGCACGACGGTCGATCTCGATGCCGTCAGCGTCGTCGGCAGCCTCTCGCAGGCGCCGGAGTTGACGGGCGGGCTGGTCGGATTCTGGGCGACCACTCCCGAGTGGAGTTGGGCAGAGTCCTACACCTTCCGGGCGGATGGCAGCTATACGTACCTGCTCGAAGGACGTCTTGGCAGCACGTATGGTCTGCTGAGGCAGGAAGGGCTCTACGCGGCGTACCAGGGCCAGGGCACGATGCGGCTCTACCTCTTCGGCCGTCTGGAGAGGTTCACGCCTTCAGGTGGTCCGGACGGTGCATGGGAGTCACTCTCCAGTGGCGACTGGGCGTATCTGATCACGCCGTACTCGAATGGCGCCAAGCTGAACATCGACAACGGGTGGGGCGCGGACTACTGGCTGCGGTAGGAGCCGGCGAACCGCGCGCTGGTGTGAGGGGTGGCGGCGCGTCGCGCCGCCACCCCTCACTCGCTCTGGGCGGTCTCCGCTCCACCCCCGTGCCGTAGAATGGCGACCGGGCCGGCACGGTGCCGTGCTCTCGTCGCAGTGACCGTGGAAAGGACCCCATAGTGGCTTCCGTCCGATCGTTGCCTCCCGAGGCGCTCTGCAGGCGCTGCACCCTTGACCACGTGGACTTCACCACCACCGACGACCTCGAGGACGCGCTGGAGTTCATCGGGCAGGAGCGGCCCATCGCCGCCATCGAGCTCGCCGTCGGCATCGAGCGTCAGGGCTACAACATCTTCGCCCTGGGACCCAGCGGCACCGGCAAGCACACCGTCGTGCGGCACTTCGTGGAGCAGCGCGCGGCGACCGACCCGGCCCCCGACGACTGGTGCTATGTCAACGACTTCGACACGGCGTCCGTGCCGCGCGCCCTGCGCCTGCCGCGGGGGCTGGGCCGGGAGCTCAAGGCGGATATGAAACGGCTGGTGGAGGAGCTGCGCAGCGGCCTTTCGTCGGCGTTCGAGAGCGAGGAGTACACGACCCGTCGCCGCGTGCTGGAGGAGGAGTTCCAGGAGCGTCAGCAGGAGAGCCTCAGCGAGCTGCAGGAGCAGGCGAAGGAGCGCGGGGTGGCCATGCTGACCACGCCCACCGGGCTCGCCTTCGCCCCCCTCAAGGAAGGCGAGGTCGTCTCGCCGGAGGAGTTCCAGAAGCTGCCGGAGGACGAGCAGAAGCGCATCAAGGCCGAGGTGGAATCGCTGCAGGAGCAACTCCGAAAGGTCCTCCTGCAGATGCCGCGCTGGAAGCGCGAGTACAACGGCCGTCTGCGCGACCTCAACCACGATGTGAGCGCTCTGGTCGTCAACGACCTCATGGACGACCTCCTGGACAAGTACAAGGACCTGCCCGACGTCGTGGACTACCTCACGGCGGCGCAGCGGAGCGTCGCCGACCATCTCGACGACTTCCTCGAGTCGGACGCGCAGAAGCCCGGCGAGGCAGCCGCGACCACCGGCCTGCCTCTCCCCGAAGCGTTCCAGCATTCGCCGGCGCTGCGGCGCTATCAGGTCAACGTGCTGGTCGACTCCGGTGATGCCGAGGGCGCGCCGGTGATCCACGAGAGCAACCCGTCGTACCTCAATCTCGTGGGACGCGTCGAGCAGATGTCGATGATGGGCGCGCTCATCACCGACTTCATGCTGATCAAGCCCGGCGTGCTGCACCGCGCCAACGGCGGTTACCTCATCCTCGACGCGCTGAAGGTGCTGTCCAGCCCGTATGCGTGGGAGGGGCTCAAGCGCGCCCTCCAGTTCCGCCAGGTCCGCATCGAGTCGCCGGTGCAGATGATGAGCCTCACCAGCACCGTCTCGCTGGAGCCGGAGCCGATCCCGCTCGATGTCAAGGTGATCCTGATGGGCGATCGCCGGCTCTACTACATGCTGGCCGACGCCGACCCGGACTTCAACGAGCTGTTCAAGATCGCCGCCGACTTCGACGACGAGTTCGTGCGCGACGACGAGACGACCCGACAGTACGCGCGGCTGATCGCCGCCATCGTCAGCCGTGAGGAGCTGCTGCCTCTCGACCGCTCCGCGGTCTGTCGTGTGGTGGAGCACGGCGCGCGCCTGGCCGGGGACTCGGAGAGGGTGACTGCGCGGATGCGCTCCGTCGTCGACCTTCTCGAGGAGTCGGACCACTGGGCCCGGAAAGAGGGCGCCGAGCTGGTGAGTGCCGACCATGTCCAGCACGCCATCGACGCGCAGATCTACCGGTCCGACCGGGTGCGCTCCCGGCTGCAGGAGGAGATGCTGCGCGAGACGGTGCTGATCGACACCGACGGCGCCACTGTCGGTCAGATCAACGGCCTGTCGGTGCTCTCGCTGGGCACCTTCAGCTTCGGCCGGCCGAGTCGCATCACCGCGACCGTCCATCTGGGCGAGGACGAGGTGGTCGACATCGAGCGCGAGGTCGAGCTGAGCGGGCCGCTGCACTCGAAGGGCGTGCTCATCCTGTCGGGGTTCCTGCGCAGCCGGTACGCCCAGGAGCACCCGCTCTCGCTGGGTGCCAGCCTGGTCTTCGAGCAGTCCTACGGCGGGGTCGATGGAGACAGCGCCTCCTCCGCCGAGCTCTACGCGCTGCTCTCGGCCATCGGACAGGTCCCGATCGCGCAGTCGTTCGCCGTGACCGGGTCGGTCAACCAGCGCGGCGAGGTGCAGGCCATCGGCGGCGTCAACGAGAAGATCGAGGGCTACTTCGACCTCTGCGCGGCGCGCGGCCTGACCGGTGAGCAGGGCGTGCTGATCCCGCAGGCCAACGTCAAGCACCTCATGCTGCGTCAGGACGTGGTGGACGCGGTGGCCGCCGGACGGTTCGCCGTGTACCCGATCGCCTCCATCGACGAGGGGATCGAGGTGCTGACCGGCGTGCCGGCCGGCGAGCTCGATGCCGAGGGCCGCTACCCGGAGGGGACGGTCAACCGCAAGGTCGCCGACCGGCTGGCTGAGATGGCCGAGCGCAGCAGAGATCTGGCAGAGGAAGCGAAGGCGCGGCACACGCGGGGTGGGTCGACGTCCGGCACGGGCGCGGACGTCGACGCGGACGTCGACGCGGAGGTTGCGATGAGGCCCGACGCGGAGGGAGGCCGGTCGGCATGAGCGAGACCGTGCCCGGCGAGCGCGTCGAGCGGATCGTCGTCGCGCTCGACGCCTCCCCTCACAGCGTGGCCGCTCTCGAGGCGGCGGCCGAGCTGGCGGCGCTCATGGAGGCCGAACTGGAGGGACTGTTCGTCGAGGACAGCGACCTGCTCTGTCTGTGCGGCCTCCCGTTCAGCCAGGAGGTCGACGCGTGCACCACCGTCGTGCGGCCTCTCGAGACGGAGGAGATGGAACGTCAGCTGCGCGGCATGGCAGCCGCCATCGAGCGGACGATGGAACAGGTCGCGGGGCGGGCGGCGGTGCGCTGGAGCTTCCGCGTCCGGCGGGGAGCGGTGGTGGAGGAGTTGCTGGCGGCGGCGCAGGATGCGGCGCTGATGAGCGTGGGTCGCGCCGGACGGGTGCGCCGCAGGGGCATGGGATCCACGGCCCGGTCGCTGGTGGACCGGGCCCGGCGCCCCGTTCTGCTCTCCGGTGAGCGCGTCGGACGATCAAGTGCGGGCGGCAGGCTTGAGGAGCCGCTCACCGTTCTCTACACGGGCACAGCGGCGGCCGGGCGGGCGCTCGACATGGCTCTTCGTCTGTGGTCGGGCCGGCCGATCCCACTCCGTGTGGTCGTGTGGGCCGGCGGCGACGCCTCGCCGGACGTCGACGCGCTGGAGGAGACCGCGCGTCGTCTCGTGGCGGCGGCCGCCGCCGACGAGCCGGGGCCGGTCACTTTTGTGCGCGTGGCCCCGTGGGCCGATCCGGTAGAAGCGCTGCGCGACGTGCGCGGCGGCACGCTGGTGGCGTCTCACGAGCAGGCCGCCCTGGTCGCTGAGGACCAGCGGCTCACTCTCCTCGTGCCGTGAGACCGCGGCAGCCTCCGCGGCGACCGGCCGGCGCGCGCGAGCGGTCCAGCCTGGCGGCGCCCTCCGACGGCACGCCGCAGACGACGGTCATCGTCGTCTCGCAGAGCTGAGAGATACCGAGCACGCGCGCCGGCCCCGGCGTCGCACGGGGCCCACATCCGTCTCACGGCACCGGTCGTCTCACGGGGGGCACGGTCGTCTCAGGGCACCGGTCGTCTCACGGCGCCGGCGGTGGTCCTGGCGCGTCGGCGGTCGTGACCGAGATGACCGGCGGTTCGAGGAGACAGCGCTTGACCGAGCACTTCTCCATGGAGCGTCGCACCGGGGCCCGGTACTTGTCGGGGAAGCCGGGCGGAAGGCGAAGGGTCAACTGTACGTCGGTGAGCAGCCGGGTGTGCTCATCGCGCTCGACGGTCATGATGAGCCGGCTGCCCGCGGCGTCTATCCCGCGCGCTTTCATGAAGCTGAGCGCGTAGGAACCGGCACACGTCACGATCGACGCGAGGAAGAGATCGAAGGGCTCGGGTGCCGCTCCTTCGCCGCCGTTGGTGACGCTCTGGTCCGTCTCGATGAGGTGGTCGTCGATGGCCGCGGTGACGCGCATGTTTCCGGCGAAGTGGGCGGTGATCTCCATGTCCTGTCGCTCCCCGGTTCGTCGCTGAGCATCCGCAGCACCGCCTGCACGGTCCTCGCCGGCGCGCGGATGGGATCGTGAGCCTGTGCCGACCCTAACGGCGCCCACCGGAGTGTCAAGCGATCGTCATCAACGGCCTGTCGACGGTCGGTCGCCGATGGCGCCGGAGTGGCTGTCGGGCCGAGGGTCCGGGCCGAGGGTCCGGCCCGACATCGCGGGTCCACGCAGGGGGCCGCGTTCCGGCCGATAGAATGGGCGCACGATGGATCCGGTCGACGCATACCTGAGCGAGCTGCACGACGCGCACGCGTCGGGCGCTGTCGTGCCGGCGAGTGCCGGCGACGCAGCGCTCACGGCGCTGCTGGCGCTGGCGCGCGACCTCGCCCTGCGCGCCGGTGAAGAGCATCTCGCCGGCCGGCGCGAGCACCTCGAGATAGAGAGCAAGTCGTCGCCGACCGACCTCGTGAGCCAGGTCGACCGGCGGGCCGAGGAGGCCATCGTGGCCGGGCTGGCGAGCGCCAGGCCCGATGACGCGATCCTGGCGGAGGAGGGCACGCTGCGAGCCGGCTCGAGCGGCGTGCGCTGGATCATCGACCCTCTCGATGGCACCACCAACTACGTCTACGGCTATCCGGCCTCCTGCGTCTCGATCGCGGTCGAGCTCGACGGCGAGCTGCGGATCGGGGTCATCCACGAACCTTCGACCGAGCTGACCTACGAGGCGCTCGCCGGCCGCAAGGCCGTCTGCAACGGCCGTGAGATCGCCGTCCGGCGACCCTCCGACCTGGCGCAGGCACTGGTCGCCACCGGCTTCTCCTACGACGCCGGGCAGCGTCGCCGGCAAGGCGCGGCCGTGGCGCACGTCCTGCCGCGCGTCCGCGACATCCGCCGAGCCGGGTCCGCCGCCCTCGACCTCTGCCTGGTGGCAGCCGGCCATGTGGACGCGTACTACGAGCTCGACCTCAACCTCTGGGACTACGCCGCCGGAGCCGTGATCGCGCGGGCGGCGGGAGCCGACGTCCGCACGGTACCGGCCGCCCACGGCAAGGGCCCTGCCGTGGTGGCCGCCGCGCCGGCGCTCATGCCGGCGCTGCTGGCGCTGCTCACCGAGGCCGGCGTCCTGACGTAGGCCGACGCGGCACGCCGCCGCTGCCGTGTGCAGCCTCAGCGCCCGGTCTGCCGAAGAGGCATCCTGCGCAGGCAGCCGGTCACGTGCGTACAGCCGGTCCTGCCCCGATGATGTCGATGAGCGCTTCGATCACCACTCTGAGGGCTCGTCGTGTCGGCTCCAGACCCGCATGCGGGAGGCCGGTCGTCTCGTCCATGTAGACACCGCGGTTCACCTCGATCATCAGCGCAAGGACGCGTCCGTCTCGCCCCAGTGACGTGGCCGGCACCAGGGCACCGGAGAAGGGGCGATCGACCGCGACTCGTCCCATTGGCCCGCAGAGCGAGACGGCGGCGTCGCGTAGCCAGTCGGGCGTATGGAGAGGGTCGGTGCCGATGCAGACGTCCGGACGGCGCGGATCCTGGTCGTCCTCGTACGGCAGTGGGACGTCCGGGAAGCTGTGGGCATCGACGATCAGACACGCGTCGTGACGTGCCAGCGCGGCCTCGACCGCAGTCGCGAGTGCTGAATGGTGCGGCCGGTAGAAGCGCTCCAGGAGGTCCTCTCGCTCGTCCTCTTCGAGCCTGCGGCGCAAGGGACGGCCGTCGGCCGTCCGTGTGTAGATGACGCCCATCCCCTTCTGTGCCATGGGCTCGCGAGCGTCGTCTTCGAAGCGCTCGGGGTCGACGACAAGCCGGCTGACCGGGAACGCTACGGTGCGCGCCAGCTCCGGCGGCACGGCGAAGAGCCGATCCGTGAAATGGTCTGTCATCAGGCGCTGCTCGCGGGCCAGATCGGCAGGCGGCAGGATGAACTGATGGCAGACGTCGTGCGGAATGACGGTCGAGTGATGGGGCACATGGATCACGGCCGGCGACGGGCGACCGGTGTCGGCGGAGCGGCGACTGTCGACCGTCGCCGTCATGCTTCCAGGCGTCCGATCGGGTAGGGCAGCGAGGCGTCGCGCGGGATCGTGTCGATGTACCGCTCGCGGAACCAGGCGGACTGCATGCGGCAGGCGCGGCGGCGACGTCCCCACTCCGGGTGGGCGATGGCGACGCGCCAGATCTCGTCGAGGGGGCGCTCGCGGACGTTGCCGAAGGTCAGCGGTGTGAAATCGCAGGGGGTCGCCTCTCCGTACGCGTTCACGTGGAACTGCCAGTTCCACGCCAGACAGCCGATGAACCAGGCGACCCCGCGCGAGCTGTTCGTCCAGGTCTGGGTCGTCACCCGCGGCCTGCCGCCGAGCCGTCGGTTGAGGCACGCGGCCTCGCGCAGCAGCCGGCGATGCGAGAGGGATGTCAGGAGGCTCGAGCGGCTGTCGAGGAGGCGGCCGGTCGGGATCACGTCGAACACGGAGACTTCGTGGACGTCCCAGTCCACGGCGAGGCGAGCGATCCGCGAGAGCTCGTGGTGCTCGACAGACCTGTTGGTGGCATACGTCGAGAGCCCGACGAGCAGCCCGGCCGAGCGAGCCGCGGCGACTGCCCGGCGGACGGCGGCGAACGTACCCGGTGCTCCGCGCAGTGCGTCGTGCCGCCGCGGGTCCGGCGAGTCGAGGCTCACGTGGACGGCGTGCAGGCCGGCTTCCTTGAGCGCCGCGGCGCGGCGTTCGTCCAGCAGCAGCCCGTTCGTGAAGACCTGGACGGTGGCGCGCTCGGGGTCGACGCCGGCGATCAGCTCCTCGAGGTCGACTCTCAGGAGCGGCTCGCCGCCGGTGAACGTGACGTTGCCGACGCCCAGATCGAGGCTCTCTGCGATCACCCGGCGCAGCTCATCGGTCGACAGCGGCGGTCGCTGGACCTGGGTCGCGGCGACCCGGTGCACGTCCGCGCCCCCCGTCCGTCGGCGGAGCGCCGGCTGGACTGGACGTGCAGTGGCCCGCCCGTGCATCGCCCCGCGCCCGGCGCTGCAGTGGCCGCACGAGCACTGGCACGAGTCGGTGACGGCGATGGTGACCGCCATCGGCGTCGGCTGTCCGAGGAGCGTACGGCGCAGGAACGCCTCCACCACTCTCCGATTGGCCGTGCTGGGCGTCGGTGGTACGTAGAGAGAATGGACGTAGCGGCCGTCGATGCAGGCGATCGGTCGGATGCCGTTGAGGAAGCCGAAGAAGAGGTGCAGGAGCGCCCGTTGCAGGAGCGGCGCGCCGGCGGCGGTCCGCACGTGGACGCGGCCGTCTCGCGCCGTCACCGCCGCCCGCAGGCGAGCGAGCTGCGGCGTCGTACTGAAGTCGTAGGTCTCATGAGCCGCCACGGTGCTCATTCTACGAGCCCGTGTCGCCGTGGGTAGCGGTGGGCCGTGGTGCCGTCGGCCTCGCGGTGGCTGCGGCCGGCCGTGGCGCATGCCGTAGACTTCTCGCCGACCTCTCTCGCACAGGAGCGCACCGGGCATGCAGACGTCGCCGCGCGCAGAATACGTCGCCCGCATCAACCGTGTGATGGACCACATCGACGAGCATCTCGGCGATCCGCTGACGCTGGCCGATCTGGCGGCCGTCGCCGCGTTCTCGCCTTTCTACTTCCATCGCATCTTCGCCGCCCTGGTCGGCGAGACGCCCGGCCAGTACATCCGCAGGCTGCGTCTGGAGCGGGCGGCGCAGCAGCTCGTTGCCGCTCCACGCAAGCCGATCACGTCTGTGGCGCTCGACTGTGGGTTCTCGGGCTCGGCCCCGTTTGCCCGCGCCTTCAAGGAGAGCTTCGGCATGAGTGCATCCGAATGGCGCCGGACCGGAGGTTGTCGTGTAGTCGAGCACGGCGGCGCCGGCGCCGGCGCGGATGCCAGGAGCGAGGCGTCGGCCGGCGCCTGCGGCGTGCAGGAGCGCAAGGATCGTCAAACGCTCGGCAACCTGAGCAAAGCGTGGAAGGTCGTCCCGGTCTACGGTGGTGCCGTACAGCAGCGACCGATATGGAGGGTGACCATGGCGCAGCAGGACGGCGACGCGGCTCGGCGGGGCGGCATCGAGGCTCAGGTGGAGGTCAGCGAGGTCCCGGCGTTTACGCTGGCGTACGTCCGGCACACCGGACCGTACGCGGGCGACACCGAGCTGTTCGGCAGGCTGTTCGCCAGGATCATGCAGTGGGCCGGCCCACGCGGACTCCTCGGCCCGGAGACCAGGGTGGTGTCCGTCTACCACGACAACCCGGGCCTCACGGAGCCGGACAAGCTGCGTGTGAGTGTCGGGATCAGCGTCCCCGACGACACGGCGGTGGACGGCGAGATCGGCACGATGGTGATCCCCGGCGGGACGTGGGCCGTCGCCGGGTTCGAGCTGGCCGACGACGAGTACGCCGCGGCGTGGGACGCCGTCTTCAGCGGCTGGCTGCCCGACAGCGGCTACCAGCCCGCGGACGGCGTCTGCTACGAGCAGTTCCACAACGACCCGGAGCAGCACCCCGAGCACAAGTGCGTGGTGAGCATCTGCGTGCCGGTGAAACCCCTGTGACTGCGTGATCGGCGCCCGCCGACCGACGGTCGAGAGAGGGCAGGGAAACCGAAGGGGGCGGTCCTGCGGGACCGCCCCCTTCCTTGTCCGCTACAGCCGCATCAGCGGGTGAGCGGCGTCACTCATCTTCCTTGGGCTGCCAGACCTCCCAGACGCGACCGACGAGGTCGGGGCCGGGCTTGAGGACTTTCTTGCCCGGCTCCCAGCCGGAGGGCGTGACCTCCTTGCCGCCGGTGGCACGCACGTGCTGGTACGCTTTGATCTGCCGCAGGGTCTCGGCGACCTTGCGGCCCACCGGCGGCGTGAGCACCTCCATGGCCTGGATCACGCCGTCGGGGTCGATGATGAAGCGGCCGCGGACGTTCACGCCGGCCTCGTCGTCGTAGACGCCGTAGGCGGTGCCCAGACGGCCCGCCGCGTCCGCAAGCATCGGGAAGGGGATGCCGCCCTCCGTCATCTTCGAGAGTTCGTTCTCGTCCCACATCTTGTGGACGAACTGCGAGTCCACGCTGGCCGACAGTACCTCGACGCCCAGAGCCTGGAACTCGTCATACTTCTCGGCGACCGCCGAGATCTCGGTCGGTCACACGAAGGTGAAGTCACCGGGGTAGAAGCAGAGGACCACCCACTTGCCGAGGTAGTCGGACAGCTTCACCTGGGTGAAGCCGCCCTTGTGGTAGGCGGGGGCGGTGAAGTCCGGCGCCTTGCGACCGACCATGATGCTGCTCACGCTCGTCTCCTTCTCTGCGGACCCCGATGCCTCGTCCTCGTTCGCCGGTTCCGCGCCGACGACCGATCCCGTTGGACGAGCGCACCCGATCTCAGTCTCTGCCATACCTGGAGCACCTCCTCGTCGCCATCAGCCTCGAGGCACTCCGGCGTCCTTTCGAGGGCGCCGCATGCCCGGCCCGGACCCGCTACCCGCAGGATAGCAGGCTCGTCGTCGTTCTCGTTAGAGGCCGGCGCACCTTCGTCCCGGCTTCCCGGCAGTCGTCTCCTCACACGCAGCTCACGTTTCCTGAATGCGGCGCCGTCACGCTCATGACATGATCGCCGACTTCACGCCGCTCGGTGTCCTCGCGGCGGTGTTCCTCTTCGGGGGCATCGCCGCCACACGCTGGACGTCCGGTCCCTGGACCGTCGTTGCCATCGCGGCGATGGGGATCGGCGTGATCCTGTTCGGCGTCTTCGCCTGGCTCCAGCTCCGCAAGGGCTCCTGAGACTCGCCGCGTCGCGTCGTCACCGGTCACGGTGCGGCCGCGTACTGCCGGCCCGGGCTCCGGATGCACGGCGCGCCGGCAGCCGTCAGGCGAGCGGAGGGTGGAATGGCGCCAGCAGCGCCGCCACCGCCCGCTCGTCGACGTCAGACCAGCGCTCGTAGGCATCGGCGACGGCGAACCGCCGGCCGCTGCGCACGTTCGGGCAGTAGACGGCGTCGACGGCCTCCACGACCGCGACGGCCGACGACTCGTGCGCGGTCGGCACGGCGACGCTGATCGTCGCCACTGCGGTGTCGCGAAGGGCGGCGATCGCCGCCCGCAGCGTGAAGCCGGAGGCCAGCCCGTCGTCGACGAGCGCGACGTGCGAGCCCCTCAACGCGGCGTAGCTCTGCCCGGCACGCAGGGCGGCGTCGCGGCGCTTCACCTTCTCGCGCGTGCGCGCGATGCCCTGCTCGATCTCCGTCCTGCTGAGGCCGAGCTCCCGGACGAGCCGGTCGTTGAGGTGCACGCTGCCGTCGAAGGCGACCGCGCCGTACCCGGCTTCAGGGTTCCAGGGCAAGGTGATCTTGCTGACTACGGCGAGGTCGAGCGGCAGCGCGAGACGCTGCGCGATGGCGGCGGCCACCGGCACGCCGCCGGCCGGGATGGCCAGCACCACGACGTTCGCGCGGCGATCGAACCGCGGCGCGAGCATCCCGGCCAGCACCTCACCGGCGTGGGAGCGATCGCGGAACACATGCGTCCGGTCGCGCAGCTCCTGGAGTTCGATGATCACGCGCGCTCCCTCGAGATACGTCCTGTGTACCCGCGCCCGCCCGAGCGCAGCCGGAACGCCGTCTCGACCGGCGCCGGGTCCATGACCGGGCGCGGCCGTGATATCGTGGCGTCCGGCGTATACTGACACCCGCCGGCCGCCCTGCTCGCGCACCGCGGCACGTCCGTGAGCCCGCTCGCCGCACCGATCCACCGCGGCAGGGGGCCATGTGCGAGCGGGTCGCGCCGACGACCGACGTCGACAACGACTGGGCGTGGGGCCTGCGCAGGCGCCGGCCTTCGCGGGAGACGGCTCAGACGAATCGAGAGGACATCGATGGCCAAAGCCAAAGCGACACGACGGCGGCCCAAGAAGGCCCGCCCCTTCGATCCGGCGCGTCGCCGGTACTGCTCCTTCTGCAAGGAGAAGGTCGACGACGTCGATTACAAGGACGTCACCACGCTGCGTCGCTACGTCAGCGAGCGCGGCAAGATCAAGTCCCGTCGCAACAGCGGCGCGTGCCGGCGCCATCAGCGCCAGATCGCGGAGGCCGTCAAGCGGGCCCGCGAGATGGCGTTGCTGCCCTACGTCACCGTCGTCACCGGCGGCGATGACCGTGGGCGTCGCCGCCGTCGCCGCGACTGACGCACGCACCAGCCATCACGAAGTGATCGCTCGCCGGGTCGGCGGGCACTGGAGCCGGCGACGTCGCTGCTGAGCCACCACTCTCGCAGGGAGGCCCCCATCTTCCATCAGGAAGACCGCGCACCGTGACGGCGGTCTCCACGCTGCCGCCATTCACCATTCGAGGCATACGGATCCCGCTGCCGATCGTGCAGGGCGGCATGGGCGTGGGCATCTCGCTCTCCCGTCTGGCTGGCGCCGTGAGTCGTGCCGGGGGTCTCGGCGTGCTGTCGAGCGCCTGCCTCGACCGCCTGGTGAGTCACCGCCTCGGTCGCACCCTCACCACCTACGAGGCGGTGCGTGAGGAGGTCGCCGAGACCATGTCCTCCGGCGGCCTCGCCGCCATCAACATCATGGTCGCCTTGCAGCGCGACTACGAGGCCGCGGTGCGCGGCGCCATCGACGCCGGCGCGCACGCCATCATCTCCGGCGCCGGGCTGCCGCTGGCACTGCCCTCGATACAGCCTCCCGGGGACACGGCGCTGATCCCCATCGTCTCCTCGGCCCGGGCGCTGCAGCTGATCTGCCGGCGCTGGGAGCGTCAGCGGTGCCGGCCCGACGCGGTGGTCGTCGAGGGGCCGCTGGCCGGCGGACACCTCGGCTTCCGTCTGGACCAGCTCGACCTGGAGGAGAACACCCTCGAGCGTCTGCTGCCGCCGGTCAAGGAGGTCGCCCAGACGCACGGCGACTTCCCCGTCATCGCGGCCGGCGGCATCTACACGCACGCCGACATCCGCCGCTTTCTGGCACTCGGGGCCGATGCCGTGCAGATGGGGACCCGCTTCCTGGTGACCGAGGAGAGCGGAGCCACCCCGGCCTACAAGCAGGCCGTGTTGAGCGCGACGCCGGCCGACATCGTGGTCGCCGAAGATCCCGGCTCGCCGTGCGGACTGCCCTTCCGCGTGCTTCGTCAGTCGCCGATGTACCGGTCGGCGCTCGTTCGCGGCCGCGCTCCCAAGTGCGACAAGGGGTACGTGCTGCTCAAGGACGCCCGCGGACGGTACACGAGCTGCCCGGCGCGGCACGACAACGAGCACAGCTTCTGCATCTGCAACGGACTCCTCAGCTCGGCCGGCATCAACGAGGGGGAAGCCCCGCTCTACACCTGCGGCGCCACCGCCTGGAGGGTCGACCGCATCCTGCCGGTCAAGGAGCTCATG
>Ga0172371_10009057_pt1 | contig 13765 bp, 9 predicted proteins | sample Lak12m_FD_114543 | JGI IMG/M metagenome (GOLD analysis project Ga0172371, IMG submission 114543) | Freshwater microbial communities from Kabuno Bay, South-Kivu, Congo - kab_022012_12m | ecosystem: Environmental > Aquatic > Freshwater > Lake | place: Democratic Republic of the Congo: South-Kivu... | reverse complement strand
GTATCTCCAAAACGTAGCTGAGGAAAACATGCCGGCAACAATCTTGGAAAAACTCTTCCTAATCTGTCTGACCTGCACGTCAGTCAGCGCAGGTGCCCCCGGAATTGATACTCTGGCGGTGGTCCCTTTCAAGGTTATCGGCGATTCTGCTAGCGCAGAGATTTATGGATACGGCTTACCGGAAGCCATAGCCAATGACCTTGCTCGTATTCCTGGTTTGACCGTAGTCGAAAGACTGCGATTGAGCGCCATACTGCAGGAATTCAAGCTAGCGCAAGCCGGATTCGTCAGCGAACAAAATGCCCCGCCTATTGGTGAATTGTTAGGCGCTAAGGTGGTTCTGACAGGAACGGTGCAAAGGTCCGCACATATCGTTCGGGCGTTTGTTCGTGCCGTGAGTGTGGCTTCGGGCGAGGTTCTGTTCAGTGTTAAAGCCGAGCAAAATGGAGCCAAGCTCATCGACCTATTCAAGCTCGAAGACCTTCTGGCCAGGAAAGTAGCAGTTCAGTTGGGACTTGCGATGGCGCAGGATGAAATTGCCAAGATCGATACAGCCCCTACTTTTTCTGAGGATGCCTTCCAATTGTACAGTGCCGGACTCAAGAGCCTTGATGGTGGAGATTTCCCGACTGCTTTGAGCAAGCTCAAAAGATCCGCGGAAATCGACAGTCATTTCAACTGGGCGCAAAAGGTACGCTTTCGTGCACAAAAAGCATTTGAGGAGTTAGAAAAAGAAACCAAAAAAGTAGAGGAAAGAAGTCGTGAAAAATATATGTTTCTTCCTTTTACTCGTGCCCTTATCCGTATTATTCGCCCTGCAGCCCCGGCTCCACATTATCGGTGAGCCAGAGCTATCCCAATCAGAAATTGTGGCGGTGCGCGATGAGCGAAGCGGGCAATTTTGTGCCGCCATAGCCGTGATCTCGGATTTGGTCGGCTTTGGCTATTCTTCTGAAATTGGCGTAGTGCGGGTGGATTTCAGCCGGCCCGGCAAAGACCTGGTATTTCTACTGCCCAATGAACGGATACTGGAAATTTACCACCCTGATTTCCAGCCGCTGAAAATTATCCTGTCCGAGCTGGGCATTCAATTACAACCCAAGCAGGTGTGGCTCATTAAACTGACCGGCGAGAAAAAAATAACCGAAGGCATACCCATTCTAATTGAAACCAACACTGACAGTGTGGCAATAACCCTTAACGGCAAAAGCTATGGCATTAATAACGCTCTCATGGTTCGCGCTGGCAAACATGAGATCCAATTAAGCAAGCCGGATTATGAGACCATTACCGATACCATTATAGTTGATGAAAAAAACAGGCAATTTAAATACACCATGCTCATAGCGACGGTCATGGTCTTTGTTAAATGCGGCACTTTTCAAATGGGCGATACTTTTGGCGATGGCGAAGATGACGAAAAACCAGTCCACCAGGTTACACTTAGTGATTTTTATATTGGCAAGTACGAAGTGACCAATGGCCAGTTTTGTAAATTCTTGAATGAAAAAGGCAACCAAGAGGAAGGCGGCGAATTATGGCTTGACCTTAAATCTCCATATTCATATTGCAAAAAAAGGGACGAAAAGTATGCACCAAAATCTGGCTATGAGAACCATCCAGTAGCTGATGTCACCTGGTATGGAGCCAAAGCCTACTGCGAATGGGCTGGCGGCCGCCTGCCCACGGAAGCCGAATGGGAATATGCGGCAAAAGGCGGTAATAAGAGCCGCGGCTATAAATACAGCGGTAGCAATAACATCAATGCAGTTGCCTGGTATTACAATAAATCCGGAGATAGAACTGTGCTATTAGATAGAGAATTTATTGCAACTCCAGTCTGGCATCCCTATGATTTCGTTAGAACCCAGCCGGTGGGCATAAAAGAGCCCAATGAGTTGGGTATTTACGATATGAGCGGCAATGTGTTGGAGTGGTGCTGGGACTGGTATGATGAAAATTATTATTCCAACAGCCCGGCCAGCAATCCGAAGGGGCCGGTTTCAGGAATACTTCGGGTCATGCGGGGCGGCTCGTGGAACTATTATGCGAGCGACTGCGGCAGCGCTCATCGCTTCGCGACCAGCCCCCGCACTAGTGACTACCACTGCGGCTTTCGAGTTGTTCGCGGTTCACCGCAAAAAAAATAACCCCTTTGTTCTTTTACACTTTTACCCTTTGGCGCTTGCGGACCACGAAATTATGAATAATGAAAAAGGAATTTTGAATCATGAAAGATAATTACGAACCTCGAAGGAAATTCACTTCGACATTCGATATTCATCATTCCTTGTTCATCATTCAAACTAAGCGATGGACTCAAGCTATTTTAGGAGTGCAACCCTTTTATGGGTTGGAGCGCATCGCATAAAGGCGATGCCCTTCCAGTCAATTTAGGAGCGCAACCCCTCTATGGGTTGCACTGCAGCGCATAAAAGCGCTGCACTCCGAATTTTTTAACTTCAAAAAAACAAGGTATCATTATGCCACACTTTATGCAAATATTCATGGTATTAATGATGATGCACCTTTCCTTATTCGCCCAGCTCTCGGAAATGCACATTGCCGGCAAACCAGAAAAATTAACCGCGCCCATCCCGGAAGTGCGCGACATCAACGGCAGAATCTGCGCCGCCATTTATATCGTCGCCGACATGGAGGGATTTAAATACGATTCCTATCAGGGCGTGGTCAAGGTGATTGATCAAAAAGGATTCGACATTGTCTTCCTGTCCCCAGATGAGCGCGTGCTGGAGATTTATCACACCGGCTATCAGCCCTTGAAAATCAGTCTGTCCGAGCTCGGTATCCACGTAGACAGTCATCAGGGCTGGAAAATCGCCCTGACCGCCGAAAAAATGTTGACGCAAAAACCGGTAGTCTTCGACCTCTATCCCGACAGCACAGCTATTACTATTGATGATACCGACTATGGCGTGGGCAAACTTTTTATGCTCTCAAATGGCAAACACAAAATCCAATTGCGCAGATCAGGATTTGCCACCTTAAGCGATTCCATTGTGGTAGATCAAAATCAATGCCAGTTCAAATTTGAATTAGCCCCCCAATTAGACATGGTGTTTGTCAAAGGCGATAGCTTTTGGATGGGAGATACCTTTGATGAAGGCTATGACGATGAAAAACCAGTCCACCAAGTTGCCATGAGAGATTTTTATATCAGTAAATACGAAGTCACCTATGCTGCCTACGATGTCTTTTGTGAAAAAACCGGACAAATTGAACCAGATAACAAGCGCTGGGGCGCAAATAACCACCCGGTCATCAATGTTTCTTGGTACGAAGCGGTGGTATTCTGCAATTGGCTGAGTCAAAAACATGGCTTGACGCCATGTTATCAAATCGATACAGAGAAGCGAGACCCAAACAACAAAAAACAATTTGATGATAAAAAATGGACTGTAACCCGTAATGCCAACGCCAATGGCTACCGGCTACCCACTGAAGCTGAGTGGGAATATGCAGCTAAAGGCGGCAGCAAAAGCCGCGGCTATAAATACAGCGGCAGCAATAACATCGATGAAGTCGCCTGGTATGTGAATAATTCCGTAAGAATCCAGCCGGTGGGCATGAACCAGCCCAATGAGTTGGGTATTTACGATATGAGCGGCAATGTGTTGGAGTGGTGCTGGGACTGGTATGATGAAAATTATTATGCCAACAGCCCGCCCAGCAATCCCGAGGGGCCTGTTTCAGGGGAAGACCGGGTCGTGCGCGGCGGCAGCGGCTTATGGAGCATTAATGTGGACAACTGCCGCAGCGTTGACCGCAATGGGGGCGAACCCAACGTTGGCTACCCTGCCGTCGGCTTTCGACTTGTCCATGGTTCGCCGCAAAGAAAATAACCCTCGAGTTCTTTTACACTTTTGCCCTTTGGATTTCCGGCCGGAGTGCGATGCCTCTATGCACCGCGGCATCGCCTTGAGACTATACATTCCAAGTTCATTAATAGCGAGAAAAAATATGAATTATGAATAACGAAAAAGGAATGATGAATGAGTCCACTCTAAAAAGGTCATTTTTTGCTTTGCAATTTCGTTTATCGTTTTGATTAATGAGCAGTTGCTGGAAATTTTTCACCATACTTTATTAACAATGAGTTATTCGCTTTTTCTGTCCAGGATAGGGCTTTTTAGAATCGACTCATGAATAATAAAGGAATATTACTTACACATTCATTATTCGACATTCGAAATTAAAAATTCTTCTTTATCACCAATTCTCAAGAGAGGCAATAGCCATGCTAAAAAGAATGCTCTTTATAATATGCTTGTTAACCATTTCGACTCAGGCGCAATTCATCAACCGAGCAGCGATCATTAACTCCGGCGAATACTACTACGGCAGCGGCATTTCCCACGATGCCAACGAAGCCACTGACCATGCTCTTAAGGAACTGACCAGTCAAATTGCCGTGCACGTGGCGCATTCGTTTGAGCAGGTAGTCACCGAAAAGGGTGGCAAGCTTAATGAAAATGTAGAGTCCATACTCAACACCCATTCGGCAGCAACCCTGCGCAATGTCAATACGATTAAAAACCCAACTGCCGATGGCCGGATTGAGGCCTTTTGCTATCTTAAGAAATCAGAAGTGGAGCAGATCTTCAATGAGCGCCGACAACTGATAGCCGACATGGTGGATAAAGCTCAACAATACGCTCAGGAATACAATGTGGCTCACGCACTGAAACTCTATTATTTTGCTGCCATCCTGCTCAATTCTTTACCGGACGAGCAGGTGGTCTACGAGGGCGTCAATTACACCACCGAAATACCCAAACGAATTAACGCCATCATACTGAACACCGGCTTTGCTTTCTTGGAAGACAGTCTGCTATCCGACAAAGAACGGCTGATCACTTTGCGGGTCAGACACGAAAAGCAGCCGGCGGCGCTGGTGGATTTTACATTTTGGGATGGAGCAAACCAAGTGTCTGTGCAGGGCCGCGACGGCTTGGCTACCTTTCGTCTGGTAGGCGCCAGCGTCAAATTTGAGGAGCTGAAACTAACTCTCAAGACCGCCTATTACGAAAACCGCAAGGAATACGGCGTTATTGAGACCCTGTGGGACTTGGTGAAACGACCGGTTTTTCAGTCTCAAAAGACCGTGCGCTTGCAAAAAACAGCAGAAATGGAGGAAGAAATACAACAAGCGAAGAAACTTGCACCAGCGCAAATAGCATTGAAGAATTGTAAATACAATTTCGCTGTCAAGCTCGAAGAGGATGTTCCCGTTGCAGAGAAAATTCTGATAGAGACCAACCAATTTCTGGAGGTTTTGGAGACCGGCAGCTTTGACAGCGTCAAAGCTCACTATGCATCCGATTCGTTTTTGTGTGCGAAAGTCAGCAATTATATCAAGTACAACCATCCGGAACCTCTGGATAAAAATATTGAAGGTGAATTTAACAAAACAGCAAACGGATATGAGCTGCGCCGTATTCGGGTGTTGCACAGCTACCCCACGATCAACAAGCAGACTACCGACTATCTGGTATTGGATTTCAATGAACAGGGACAATTAGTCGATTTGAACACCTGTATCTACGACCAGCTCTATCAGCGCTTTGTCAAGGCCGGGGAATACGGCGAGGATTGGGGCAACCGTCAGGAGATCATTAAATTTTTGGAGAAATATCGCACAGCCTACTTGACGCGGGATATTCAAACTGTGGATTTGATGTTTGCTGAGGATGCCATCATCATTGTTGGCCGGAAATTGCAGACGAGAAAATTGCCGGAAAATGTGGTTCAATACCAGCCCTTTGGCAAACAGCCCGATTACGAATATCTCAAATTTACCAAACAGCAATACCTCGAACGGCAGCGAGTGATCTTCCAGAGCGTGCAGGACCTTTGTCTCGATTTCAGCACCTTTAACATTGTGCGCAAGAACAACCAACCCAGCATTTACGGGGTCGAGATGCGGCAGAGCTACGCCTCCACTGTTTATGCCGATGAAGGGTACTTGTTCCTGCTCATCGATTTTGATCCTGATACCTTAGCCAATAATCCCCTGATCTACGTCCGCGCCTGGCAGCCGAATGCCTGGAGCAAGGAAGAAATGATACGGACAGGGGATTTTGTGGTGCATAAATGAAAATGTCAAAATCCCAATGCCAAATGAAGCTCCAAATCCAAATGTCCAACATAGATTTGACATTGGACATTGGGATTTGATTTGACATTTGGGCTTGGACATCTGGCATTCATAAACTGGTTAACATTGAGAATTTTAAATTCCATAACAAAAAAATTGCAAGGTTTTTGCATATGAATCAATATATATGATGAGAAGGAAGAGGTAATCAAAATGAGAGCATTAACAATGAGAAACAAATCATATTCCTACATCTCTTTTATGCTTTTTCTATGTGGCTGCGCGGGAATGATGCCTGAGATTCGGGAGGTTGAAGTTGAATCCTCGCAAACACAAAAACCGCCATGGGTAAATGAGACCATAACAGTTAAGGGTGAGTATATATTAGCTACCGGTCATTCCCGGCCCAGGCCAACTGAAGAAGAGGCAAAAGACGATGCCGTAGCCGATGCTGCCGAAGAGATTGCCAAGTACATTGGCATCACCGTAGAGGCTCTGGATAGAAGTATTGAATCCAGCTCCATTGCGCAGGGTAAAGAATATTTTACCGCTGACTTTGAAGCTAAACGCAGAATAAGGACAAAGGCTTTTATAAAAAGGGCCTTGCCAACGGATTGGTATGTACTGACAAAGGCCCGTATGAAGGGTGATAAGAAAATTGCATATTTTTACGAGGCTTGGGTGTATTTACGAGTTCCCGAAGAAGAGATTGAAAGAATTCAGGAGGAAAAAGATATAAAGCTCTCAATGGACATTGGGCTTTATTATGAGGATGAGGCGGGAAAGCTGCAATATCTCACGGAAGGCAGCGTACTTCATTCAAGAGATGCCTATGCCCTGTATGTTCGACCAACTGATAATTGTTATTTGTATGTCTTTCAAGTGGACGATTTAGGCCGATCCTATCGCTTATTTCCCAATACTGATTTCAATACCGCTGATAATCCCTTAGTCGCAGGGAAAGATTATTGGATACCCAATACCGAGCAATATTTTGTGTTGGATGAGACGACGGGCAAGGAACGGTTTTATCTATTTGCATCACCGGAAAGGATCGTTGAATTAGAGGGAAGCTCAGAGCTTAATAAAGCGGATGTTGATCGGGTATTAAAGACCATGGGGGTGGGTGGATTAAAAGATAAATTGATTGCATATCAGATTCAGCCGCCAAAGAAGCAAGTAGCGGTGGCAGAGGTGAAGAAGAAGCTGCAAGCAGAGGAGGCGTTTGTGTGGGAGACATGGTTTTGGCATAGGTAGCTAAATGATGCAAACCTGGTTTAGCTGATAGTTTTATCCGTTTGATCCTTATTCTGATATTTTGGGAGCAAACCATGAAAAAGTCTGTTTTTATTATCACAAGCTTATTCACCGCCACATTTGTTCTTGGGCAGTCAGTTAATAAAATGCAAACGCTTTTGGACGAAGGAATAAAGCTTTATAACCACGCTGACCTTTATGGTGCAATTGATAAATGGGAACAAGGGCTTGAAATTGCTAAAAAGACTGAGCACAGGCAGGCCATATCTCTTTTTATTGGAAACCTTGGGCTTGTCTATGATGATCTTGGCGATTATCAAAAAGCGCTAGCATATTATGAGCAGGCATTAGGAATAGATAAAGAAATCGGTGATAAAAAAGGAATTGGAGATAACTTGAACAACATCGGAGTTGTCTACCAGAATCTTGGCGATTATCAAAAAGCGCTGGGCTATCATGAGCAAGCATTGGCAATAAAACGAGAAGTCGACGATAAAAAAGGAATGGGAAATGGCCTAAGCAACATTGGGACTATCTACCGGCACCTCGGCGATCATCAAACAGCACTGGCCCACTATGAACAAGGCTTGGCAATTTATCGAGAAATCGGCGATAAAAGAGGCGAAGCAGCTGCCCTGACTAACATCGGGGCTGTCTACGACGATCTTAGCGACTATCAAAAAGCTCTTGGCTATTATGAGCAGACATTGCCAATATATCGAGAAATCGGTGATAAAAAAAGCGAAGGAGTTGTACTGACTTACATTGGGAATGTCTATAACATTCTTGATGGCTATCATAAAGCACTGAGTTATTATGAGCAGGCATTGGATATAGCAAAAGAAATCGGCAACAAAAAAGAAGTTGAAAATAATTTAGCAAATATGGCGATTATTTGTCAGGATCTCGGAGATTATCAAAAAGCGCTGAACTATTATGACCAGGCACTGGTGATAAGCAGAGAAATCCGAGATAGAGCAAGTATTGGACATAATCTAACAAACATCGGGCTTATCTACAGCAATCTTAGCGAATATCAAAAAGCGTTGGGCTATTATGAGCAGGGTTTAGTAATTGCAAATGAAATAGATGATAAACAAGCAAGTACATATATTCTCAGCAACATGGGAGATATATATCAGCATTTTGGTGAATATAAAAAGGCTTTGGGCTTTTATGAGCAGGCATTGGTAATTGTAAAAGAAATTGATGATAAAAAGGCAAATGGATATATCCTCAACAATATGGGAGATGTATTTCAGAATCTTGGTGACTATCAAAAATCTCTGAAATATTATGAGCAGGCATTGGCAATATTAAGTGAACTTGTTGATAAGCAAGGAATTATGGATAACATAAACAGTATCGGAGTTGTCTATCAAGGCCTCGGCGATTATCAAAAAGCTCTGGGCTATTATGAGCCGGCACTGGCAATTGCAAGTGAAATCGGCGATAAAGAAGGAATCGGGACCTGCCTGAACAATATAGGCCTTGTCTACTGGAATCTTGGCGAAAATCAAAAAGCGCTCGGATATTATGAACAGGCGTTAACAATTAATGAAAACATTGGGGATAAAAAAAGTGAAGGAGCTAACCTGACCCATATCGGGACTATCTATTGCAATAGTGGCGAATATCAAAAAGCTCTCGACTATTATGAACGGGCATTAGCAATAAACAAAGCCATCGGCGAGAAAAAAGGCCAAGCAGCCGACTTGGCAAATATCGGGGCTGTCTACTGGAATCTTGACAATTATCAAAAAGCGCTTGACTACTATGAGCAGGGATTGGTAATAAATCAAGAAATGGCATATAAGCAAGGAATTGCAGAAAATCTATCTAACATCGGTATTGTCTGGTGGAACCTAGGCAACTATCAAAAAGCGCTGGGCTATTATGAGCAAGCATTGTCAATACAACAAGAAATCGGCGATAGTAAAGGAATTGGAAATAGCTTGACAAACATCGGAGTTTTCTATAAGGATCTTGGCGACTGTCAAAAAGCGGTAGCTTATTATGAGCAGGCCTTGGCACTACAACGAGAAATTGGCGATAATAACGGCATTGGAAATAACCTGATGAATATTGGGCTTGTCTATCAGCATCTCGGCGATTACCCAAGGGCGCTGACTTATTATGAGCAGGCGTTGATAATACGTCAAGAGAGTGGTGTTCCTGTTTGGAGCGAAATGGCAAATATAGCGACCTTGTGGCTAAAAATAGGTGAGATTGCAAAAGCAGAAAAGGTGCTTATCTCTGGAAATGATCCAATCCGGTTGGGGATTTTAAATTTGGTCAAAAGGAACTACGAACAGGCAGTTGCATATTTTGAAAAATCTCTTGAAAGAATTTTGCAAAATCGGAATGTTGTTTTCCTCTTTGCAGCTTACGCTGGTCTGGGAGCAGGCTATGAAGGCAAGAAGGATCCTGCCCGGGCAATCGCCAATTATGAAAAGGCTATGGCACTAGTTGAAGAACAGCGCGAGTCACTTTCTGAGGCCGAGAAAGCTAATTTCTTTGCCGCCGAAGTGATGAATTTTAAGCGCATTGCCCCCTACGAAGGACTGGTGCGGGTGCTTTGTGCTAATAATAATCCGCAGCAGGCGTTCTTCTACGCTGAAAATCTCAAAGGGCGCGTGTTGGCAGAAGTCATTGCCCGCGGCCATGCGGTTCAGGCGGAGAATCTGCCAGCAAATTTGGCGCAGGAGGAGCAGGATTATCTGTCCCAGATCAGAGGCTTGCGCAAGCAGATGGAGGCGCTCTACAAAAACAACGCCATGGATACTTATTACGAGAAAGAAGCCGAGCTGAAACAGGTGAAAGCCGAGCAGCAGCAATTTATTGCCCGCTTGCGACAAAGCCATCCCGAATACGTCGCCATCCATTATCCGCAGTCCATCAAGCCGCAGGAGGTACTGTTAAATCCAAGCGAGGTCCTGATCGAATTTGAAGTCACCGACAACGCCACGCTGGTTTTTCTGTTAAAAGACAAGCAGGTGAAAACCAAAAGCATTGACATTGCCAGAGATAGTCTGGAACAGCTCGTATTAAATTACCGCGGCTATTTTGTAAACATCCGCCAGACTAGCCAACTGGGGAAATACGACCCCAAGGTCGGTAACAAGCTGTACGAGCTGTTGTTCGGGGATCTGCTGGCTTCCATTCCAGCAGGCACCGCCCTCATCATTGTAGCCGATGAGTTTTTTGGTATTCTGCCATTTGAGGCGCTGGTGACAGAATTGCCTGCAGCAGAGAAAATGGGAGAGAGTGAATTTGGTCCGTTTCCGCTGGGCGTCCGTTATCTGGGCGACAGCTATCCCATCAGCTATGCCCAATCTGCCACCTCGCTGACGCTATTGCGCACGCTGAAAAAGAGTGGCGGCAAAGGCGAACAGATGCTGGTTGTAGCCGACCCCATTTTTTCAGTTAATGATTCACGACTTGGCGCCTTGGCTCAGGCTAAAATGAGCGAGGATAAAATGAATCTCATGGGCGCGCTGGTGGACTGGAAGCAGATGGGCGTAAAAGGGATTCGCTTAAGAGAGGAGCAACGGGCTGTTGCAGTGGATGCTGACGCTATTTTCCCGCGCTTGGAAAAGACCACCGTTTTAGCGCAGTCGGTGCAAGCGTTGTTTGGAAAGAATGCAGTGGTTTTTAGCGGCAGCCAAGCCAGCGAGGAAAAAATACGGGCAACGGATTTAAGTCAATACCGCTACTTGACCTTTGCCACTCACGGTATTCTGGACAGGACCGTGCCCTATATTCTGGAACCGGCGCTGGTGTTGACTCAGGTCGGCAATCCCGAAGGATACGACGGTTTTCTCACCATGACTGAAGTAATGGGCTTGAAACTGGAAGCGGAAGTTGTGGCGCTTACCGCCTGCGAAACCGGCGTAGGGAAAAGGGTGAGCGGAGAAGGTGTCATGGGAATGGGCCGGGCGTTTCAGTACGCCGGCGCTCAAAATGTGCTGGTGAGTCTGTGGTCAGTGGCAGAGACTTCTGCCACCGATTTAACGGCGACGTTTTTCAGCTATGTGAAAGAAGGAAAAGAACCGAAAGAGGCGATGCGACTGGCACGGAATGAAATTCGGCGCAAGGGCTATGAGCATCCGTTTTATTGGGCGAGTTTTATTTTGTTTGGGAAATGAGATAAATTAAAAATTCAAATACAAGGACTGCCAAAATTAATTTAAAGGGGTATGCACCTTGTTCAGGTTAGTCTATATATTGTGGTATATGGACTATCAGTCTGCTCTTTAAAATACTATATATAGTGCTACCTGAGTAAAGTGCATACCCCAATTAATTTTTTTGTGAATTGTTGTTCAATTTAATATATTCTTATAAGTATTTCATTAAAAAAGGACACCCGTTATGAAAGAGCAGCAATTACTTGAGCGAATTACGGTCAATCCCAAAGTCATGGTTGGGAAGCCGGTCATTAAAGGAACGCGCTTGACGGTTGAATACATCCTTAATTTGCTTGCGCATGGCGCGACAGCAGAAGAAATTCTGGGAGAGTACCAAGGGCTTGCCATTGAGGACATTCAAGCCTGTTTACTTTTCGCCACAAAATCCCTCGAGAATACCGCCTTCATGCCGCTTGAAATGGAGATGGCCTGATGCGTTTTCTCGTAGACGAATGTACTGGCCCTCGAGTCGCACAGTGGCTACGCGAGCAGAATCATGAAGTTTTTTCAGTGTATGAGCAAGCTCGCGGCATGACCGATGATGATGTTATTGAAAAGGCGCATAATGAGAACTGGATTTTGATTACCAACGATAAAGGATTTGGCGAAAAAGTTTATCGACAAGGGCGCTCCCACCGAGGTGTTGTTTTCTTGCGTCTCGAAGACGAAAGAAACGTGGTCAAAATAGAGACAATCCGGCGACTCATCGAACAATATGCTGATCAGTTAGCCGGCCGTTTCGTGGTTGTGACTGAGACAGGAGTTCGCTTTGCACAAAAGTAGGGTAAAGTTGAAAGCAGGGGTTTAACTGTGCGTGTTGCACATTCTATGATGGTGCTTCGAGAAAAGCTTACACACTAAGAAGATATTTATTGACTGGAATGAGAATTGGCGTTACTGAACGATAAACATATAGGCAGCAACTTTGACGATTTTCTGGAAAAGGAAGGCATGCTTGCAGAAGTTGAAGCAACTGCTATAAAAAGAGTGGTTGCTCTTCAACTCGCAGATTTGATGCAGAATGAAAACCTCTCCAAAACCGATATGGCCAAACGAATGAATACAAGTCGTACAGCCATTGATAGATTACTCGATCCTCAGAATGAATCAGTGACGCTGCAAACTCTGGAACGTGCTGCTTTGGCTTTGGGAAAAAGACTCGAAATAAAATTTGTAAGCGCATAGCTATCTTCTAACCATGCCATCAACATTTTGCGTGAAGAACATATCGGAGTGCTTATGGCCAAAATGAAATACATCTCCTTTCGGAAGTACGTGCAGCAGGTCTTAAAGAGCGCTGTATACGAAATGGATAATAGTCTGGGGCAAATACCTTGCGTCGTGGCGGAAGCTCCTGACTTGCCGGGCTGCTTTACTCAAGGTGAAAACCTAAAAGAAGCCAGAGAAAATCTGATCGATGCTATTGAGCTATGGGTAACCGCTGGTCTAAGAGAAAGCGAAGAAATGCCGGCTATCAATGGCTACATGACAAGTTAGTAGTATTGGTATAATGCGCCCGACTTGCAAGAAGTTACTCAGTTTTTTCAAACGCGGAGGCGCGGAGTACGCAAAGATTTGCAGAGGTTTTTAACTTTGGTCATTCTCTGCGTCCTCTGCGCCTCGGCGTTAATGTGAGTTCCCTAACGCAGAGGCGCAGAGAGCGCAGAGAGGCGAAAGTATCCTAAAACTTTCCCTTTCATTCCTGCATGGCAGTGGGAAAGGTTGCCAGATGGTGATGAGAAGAAATTAATGTGTTCGAAAGTAACAAACTGTCTTTGTCGCCAGTGTTTTATTATCTCCATGCCGAGATCGATTTCGCAGAGGCTTTGAAAGGCTTAGTCATTCTCTGCGTCCTCAGCGCCTCGGCGTTTTAGGTGTTCCTTAACGCAAAGGCGCAGAGAGCGCGGAGAGGCGCAGAGAATCTCAGACTTGCCCTCCAATTCTATCAGCTTCTCTCCGTACCAGCCGTAAGAAATGCCTTCAGAAAGAGGATGAAATGAAAACATTTGCATTCGTCTTATCGGTGCTTCTGCTATTCTGTGCTTCTTTTTCTACCGCTCAACAAGATTTCCAAGACTGGCAGAAGAAGGATCAAAGTGAATTCGATGCATTCAAGAAAGAGGTACAGACAAAATTTCGGGAATTCAAAGACAAGCGGGACAGCGCCTTTGTCGAATTTCTCAAGCAGGAATGGCAGGCC
>Ga0172371_10009056_pt1 | contig 13767 bp, 11 predicted proteins | sample Lak12m_FD_114543 | JGI IMG/M metagenome (GOLD analysis project Ga0172371, IMG submission 114543) | Freshwater microbial communities from Kabuno Bay, South-Kivu, Congo - kab_022012_12m | ecosystem: Environmental > Aquatic > Freshwater > Lake | place: Democratic Republic of the Congo: South-Kivu... | reverse complement strand
GCAGTGCCAAGGTCGATTGCCATATCATTTGAAAATAAGCTAAAAAGCCTTTTCGCTGGCCAAAATTTCATAAAAGTTACCCCGATTAATCAACTAGAAATGTAAATCAACACCTAACGTCACTTGATGGGTTTTACACCAGCCGTTTCCATTTATAGGCATATCCCAAGATGCATAAAAACATGGCTCAGTTCTAATGTTTTGCAACCCTTCTTTTGTATCATAAGCCACTTGAAATGTCATGTAGTGTCCACGCCATTTTGTCCAATCTTTTTTTACTCTGATGTTTTCGTCAATATCTTTTTGCAAGAGATGTTTACCATCAATAACCGTAGCTGTAGTTTGGGTTAAATAACTCTTGATGGTTGGATCATTTCTTGCATCTTTCCAAGTGTCTTTTGTATGGCGCAAGTAAGTATAACGTGCTTGAAAATTTAATCCATCTGATAAGTTGCAAAGTGTGAAGTATGGTGAAAATTTAAATGTGTTTCCTGGTTCAATTTTTACTTTGCCAACAAGAGCACTAAAAATTGCAGGCTCTTTGTAGTATGGAATTCGACGTGTTTCTGTTTTTTGAAACATTTGAATATCTGAGAACATAAAGCCCAATATCCAATCTTGCTTTAATTCAAATTCGGCTATGGTATCAAGGTAAGCGCCCCAGTGACCATTGCCCATTATTGGCAATGAAGTAGGGTTGTTGTAATCTTGCTTAAATCCGGTAGGAACAATTGCTCCTCCTTGTACGCAAAGATTAATACCCTTCATGCGCATTTTATGGTCAAGGTAGCTATTCCAGCGTAAGTGCAAATCAAGATCACCTATCCCGCCGTTTTCCCATCCGTTTGTAAAACCAAGTTTGTCATGTGTTGTTCTTCTGATTAAATCAACTTGCTCAGAGATGTTTTCGCTTGTGCTTGGATTATTCATTAAGGTGTAGTTGTAGTCAAAGTTGTTGGCTTTGAAACTGTATTTGCTTGTGGTTGTCATGTGAACAAAAGGTAACCATGCGCCAATAGACCATCCCTTCCAATTGAGGTTGTGGTCATAGCTTAATGTTACGCCTTGAGTTTTGATTTTGCTTTCAACTTTGAATTGCATTGATTTGTTTGCAAATTCATTTGGTGCGCCGCTGCTTGCAATTGGATCAAAGCTTGAGTCTTGAACATTTTTTACACTGTTGATAACGTCGTGAAGGTCATAAAAACCCCAAAGCTCCGGTATTCCTGCGTTTCCACCGCCTCGTTTAAATGCAGTAGATGAAATTGTTAGATACGGCGAAATACTGAGGACTGATTTTTTATGTGTCATGAATGTTTCAGGGCGTTCTAGAAAGGCATAATACCTATTTGTTGTGTGAATTGCTTTGGAATTATCTGTTGTCAATGCTAAAAGTATTAAGCTAGTCGCGATAATTCGCCTTGTTTTATGCATCATTTTTTTTACCTACAAAAAGCGATTTTTGAACTTTTGTCAGCACGGAATTATGGCTCTGAGCTTAATTTAAAAACAGTTTTAGTCAAGAATTTTACTTAGATTTTAGAAGGTGAAATCAGAGATTTTTGGTTGCGGGGGCTGGATTTGAACCAGCGGCCTTTGGGTTATGAGCCCAACGAGCTACCAGGCTGCTCTACCCCGCGACGAACTTTTCAGAATTGCGATTAGTTAAGTGAATCATAGTATAGGTGTCATCAAACAATTGTCAAACAAAAAAGTAATTTTTTTTGTTTAGGTTTCTACAATCATTTTATTTTTAATGCGTTAAGCAGTTTGTGAATGTCTGCAGGTACAGGTTTTCGATATTTGTAAATTTTGCCTTTGTAATCAAATTCAAGATTCCATGAATGTAGAGCTTGTCTTTGAATTAACTGACTGTTGTACCCGTAAACTTTGTCGCCAATGAGCCCATGTCCGATTGCTGCAAAATGTACGCGTATTTGATGCGTGCGTCCTGTTATAATGCGTGCTGCTACAAGGCTTGAATCTTTATACTGCCTTAGCGTTTTATACATAGTTAGAGCATCACGACCATCAATTCCCAGGTGAGACATTTTGTGTCTTTCCGTTGGGTGTCGTCCGATATCATAATTTATTGAGCCTTCTTTTGGAGCTTTGCCTTGTACTACGGCAAGGTAGGTTTTTTTTGTGAGTCTATTTTTAAACATATCACAAAGAGAAGCTTGGGCTTTAAAGTTACGGGCAACTATCATAAGTCCAGAAGTGTCTTTGTCTAGTCGGTGCACTATCCCTGGTCTAAAATCACCTGGAAATACTTTGCTCATTTCTTTAAATTGATACAAAAGTCCGTTTACAAGAGTAATTTCATCTTTGTTATTATCACTTTGATGCACAGTGAGTCCTGCTGGTTTGCTTATTATTACAAAGTCATCTTGTAGGTCGACAACTTCAAAGTCCACCTGATGAGGCGTAAGATCGTACTCAGCTTTCTCTGTAAAAGTGACGTCGATAACGTCATTTTCTTTCAACAAGTAACTACTCTTATCAATAACTTTACCGTTTATTTTTACATTTCTTTCATCGATGAGCATTTGAAGGTAGGCCCGAGAATAATCAGGGCGTTTGTGACATAAAAATTTGTCTAAGCGAGATTTGAAAAATTCTGGCTCGACGCAGGTATATTGTTCAGTTTTTCTTGTCATTTGCTCATTTTCCCAGGATTTTAGAAATTTATACTTTCATTCAGATCAAAAAATTAGTAACTTTAACAAACTGTAGCAGAAATAAATATTTAACCTATTTATTTTTAGTGTAAGTTCTAGTAAAATAAAGTCAAATAGGAAATTGATAAATATCAAGTAAAACGAGTTTGAAGAATTTTTTTGGGGCCTCAAAAAGTTTGGGAGTTGGCCATGTTGACAGTAAAAAAAATTCTTTTTCAAATCGAGACCAACATAGAAGCGGTTATAAACGAAGACACTGCGCTTGGTAAAGATTTGTGGGAGATTCTTATAGTTCAGCATCATGCTGACATAGCAATGCTTATTGAGAGGCTTGACGAAAGTTATCAAATTCCTCTGTTTAAAAAACTTTCAAAAGATCTTGCACTTGGCGTTTTTAAAAAGCTTGAGCCACATATGCAAGCGGCTGTTCTAGTGTCGCTTGATTTGGATGATGCAACTAATTTATTAAAACAAGTATCTGTTGATGAATTAACAGATGTGTTTGATCATTTATCTGATGAAGATTTGGAAAAATATTTAAAGTTGTTGCAAAGAGAGCAGCGTCGTAAGGTTATTTCATTGTTGCATTTCAACCCTGAATCTGCAGGTGGACGAATGAGCAGCGATGTAATAACTTTTCATAAAGATTTTACGGTTCGTCGTTGTATTGAAATTTTGCAGCGTCTTGGTGAAAACAAAATCATTACTCAGCGACTGTATGTAACGAATGAAGATAATGTTTTGCAGGGTTATGTAACCTTGGATAAATTGGTGCTTAGCAAACCTGAAACTTTTTTGGCTAACATTATGTTGCCAAATGAATTGCAGGTTGGTGTTGATGAGGACCAAGAAGAAGTTGCAAACCAAATGCATCATTATGAATTAATGTATGTTCCTGTTGTTGATAAGCAAAATCATTTTTTGGGAATAATCACCGCTGATGATGTTGTTGATATTATTAAACAGGAAGAGGGCGAAGACGTTTATAAAATGTCTGGTGTGACTCCTGTTGATCATAGTTATTTTGCAACTACCATATGGACGCTTGTTTGGCAGCGTATGCCGTGGCTTGTGGGATTGCTTTTGTTGCAGAGTATATCAAGCACAATTTTATTGAGTTACAGTCTCTTGCTTGCTCGTTATACAATTATTTCAGGCTTTTTAACAATGTTAATGGGTACTGGTGGTAATGCTGGAAATCAGGCAACTGCCGTTGTTTTACGTGGATTAACAACAAAAGAAATGTCTAGACATAATTCCTACAAAGTTTTGTGGCGAGAGTTTTTGGCCTCTCTGGTCATAGGTTCCATACTTGTAACTATCAGTTTCTTTCGCGTATATTTTTCTTCATATGACATGTTAGGCTCGATAGCAATAAGCGTTTCGCTATTTTTAATCATTATTGCATCAGTTGTTTTGGGCGCATTTATTCCAATTATGCTAGAGAGATTTGGCGTGGATCCAGCTCACTCAGCCGCACCGTTTTTAGCGACTTTGATGGACGTTTTAGGCACAGTCATATTATGTTTGGTAAGTAGTAAAATTTTAGGATAATTGTTTGTAAAGACGCGATATTTTTTTTGAATATTTCTTGACAAACAAGCCTATAAACTATAAAGTTTATGCATGTTTGGAGCCGCTAGCTCAGTTGGTAGAGCAACAGCCTTTTAAGCTGTGGGTCGTAGGTTCGATTCCTACGCGGCTCACCAGATCTTTTAAATAAACGTCCCCATCGTCTAGACGGCCTAGGACACAAGGTTTTCATCCTTGTAACAGGGGTTCGAATCCCCTTGGGGACGCCAATCTTTGCTAAAGCTTCGGTTGGCACTTCCAATTTAAGGTACCATAAATTTTTGATAGAAAAAATATACGAAGATTGTCCTCCGTAGCCTTGGCGTAGGAGGACTGAAGAATTTGTGCATACTTTTGTTTTGGGAGATAAAATGGTAAATGATGTTAGTCAATCATGTGCTACATTGGATATCAAAAAAATAACAAAACCGATGTTGTAGCAGCAGATCTTTCAGCATCCATGTCATTGGATGAATTAAAAACTTACATAAGCGCTGTAGTAAAGCAAAGAGGATTTGATAATGAAGGTCCTCGGGATACTGTTTTGCTAATGGTGGAAGAAGTTGGTGAGCTTGCAAAAGCCATGCGCAAATTTGTGGGGTTAAAAATCGATCAGCGCAAAGCTGATAGTTATACTTCAGTAGAAGAAGAAATAGCAGACGTTTTTTTCTATCTTTTAAATTTGTGCAACACTCTTAACATTGATTTATTTACAGCATTAAAAAACAAAGAACTAAAAAATGAAAAACGTTTTTTTGCTGCTTCGTCATCTTGTAATGAGCATAAAAAATAGTTAACCGTAAGCAATCAGTTTAACTTTTTATGCTATAGACGCCGAGGCAATTTCGCGGACTTGATTTTGGACCAATGGTTTTTGGGTAAACGATTTTGCCAACAGCTAGTAATAAATATTTTTTGCGAACTCAGAACCAAACCTGATACAATTTTTGTTAAGAACAAGTTTTTGGTTTATCTAACATTAATTTTGTAGTGGCGTTTGGCAGTGTAAATGTTCTTGTGATTTTTTTAAGGAGAGGTTCGTGAACTATAAGCAAACTCAAGCAGAAGGTCTGGCATTAGTTGTTTTTGGTGCGGTTCTTGTTTACTTATTTTTGGGCATAAATTTATTTTTATTTACCATGGGTACGTTAAAAATTGTAATAGGCCTTTTGGGTATTATTTTTGTCTTTCGTGGCATAAAGCTTCTTTTCAAAAAATAAAAATTTATAACAGTGATCTTTCTTGCAATTGAGGTAATTGTTTTGCTAATTTCAAAATAGTAAATGTTTGTTGGTTGCGAAAAATTGAAAGGGTTTTGTTATGAATGATAAGATGAACGAAAAAATGAACAGTGCGCCTAGTTGCAGCACTGAATTTAATATGGGAATGCTTAAGGGGCTTTTTGCGTTGATTGTTGGTGCCATTTTTATTTTGATGGCCTACAAAATTATAGCCAATTTAATTATGTTTATTGCTGGCGTTTCACTGATTTATTACGGCCTTATAACTTTGAAAGTTGAAAAAGTTAATAAGTGTCTTTGTTCAATGACTGATAAGATCAAAAAGTTTTGGGCAAGCTAAAAAAAGAAAAAGGGCCGGAAGTTTTTAAACTTCCGGCCCTTTTTCTTTTTTTTAACGTCCAAGTAACTTTGCTACGAATGCATTTGGGTCTTGATTTACGGGTTGTTTTTTAAAGTTTTTTATATAATCGGAATGACAGTCTCTGTATAACTTTCTTAAATAATCTTCAATTGTTAACATTTCTTCGTCATCGTCTTCATCTGCGTTAAGCTTGTCTTTTTCAGCTCTAAGTGTTTCTAAAACAAAGAGCGCTTTATCATCAATGTCGCCAGGATACATTCGTAAAAGGCTTGCAAATGTATATTCTTTGTATTCAGCTTCGCTTGTTACATCGTCATTTTTTGTTAAAAGTTTTATATGAAAGTGTTTTCTCATATCATATGAAATTAATGGAAATGCGTTTGTGGCGCCATCAAATTCCTGCGCTATGTGAAACATTATTATGTCTTTGTTTATGTTTACCACGATATTGTGAGGCAAAAATACCCTTTTTGAAATTTTTTCTTTCATCCAGTTTGTTTCGCGTGGGTACATTGGAAGGTTTTCTAAAACTACCTTAGGCCTGGCTTCTGCTTCAGGTTCCATAGAATAAACCGAGTTTGCGGATGTTAGAAAAAATATGAGACAAAAATTTATAGATATTTTTTTCAAAGATAGAGACATAATCCAATCCTTTGTTGTGAAAATAAAAAATATATTAAATTGTTGTTTAAGCTTCGGAGCGCAATTCTTCAGTATTACAAATATTCATAAAACGTCAACATTGATTTATAGCTTTACAAACTAGAACGTTTAGAAAAACTAAAGTTTGGTTCAATTGCTTGTGTTTGCCAGCATTCCAATAAAATTACTGACGTGTCTTTAAAAATTAGCTTAAAAATTGAGTTAAAAATAGCCTAAGATCGTTTGGTGTGATTGGGTTAGTAGTCTCTTCGTGTACAAGTTCCGATGGTGTTAATATTCCCTTTGCATCTGATTGTTGTTGATACCCTAATGCATTTAAAGCTGTTTGGATGATGCCGAATATATGGTCGTTTCCGCATACAAGAATGGTTTTATTTTTTGTTAGTTGGCTATTCAAAATATGATTTAAAAAATACGCGTCTGCAATGTCCATACAAATGAATTTTTGTAAAGCTTCAAATATTTCAGGAGATTGTTGCAACCATTTTGTTCCGGTGGCCATAGTTCTTTGTGGATTTATTAAAATTGAAATCTGGGATGATTCTTGAACGAGTTCAGGATTTATGAGATTAACCAACTCAACCCATTTTTGTAATAAGGTGTTAATAAGGGGTATTGTGGTTTCGGTTGATTCTGGTCCTGAAATTATGAGTAATCGTTTTAACTCGTTTGTTAATTGGCTTAATTGTTCTACATAAAACTCGGAAGACTCAATTTTTTGAGCCGATTCGGCGATAGTTTTTGCTGTGTTTGATAAGAAAACGTGATCATAGGCGCTTACTCTGCGACCAGTTGTTACAATTTTTTTAATATTTAAAAAATGGCTATAAAATTTGTGCAAAAAATCAAAAAGACTGTTAACGCGCCAACGTTCATCAGCTTTAACGAAATTGAATAAGGGGACTTGATTTTCAAGTATGGTTAGTTGTCTTTCAAATGATTCAGGGACCATTCCGGTTTCTGTAATTTTTGTACGTTGAACTTGAGTGTTTTTGTACACTTCTAAAAGAACGTCAACTGGTTCTGTATTGTCACCAGCGTGTTCTATAGCATCAACAAAGCATTCAAAAAATGCATTTTCTTTCTCTGTGTTGCCGTGCTTAACACCCAATAGAGCAATTTTTTTTAGACCATTCGGTGTTTGCTTGGTGTAAACAGAGAGAGATACTGGCTCACAGTAAGACCTGTTTAAAATAGTTAGCGTTGAAGCAAAAATAAAAATCGAAAATAAAAATTTTAGCGAATTAATTCTTTTAAAAAATAACACAATGATAACCTTCAAATTTTTAGTTTATTAAAGTGTCGCTCTAAATCTTCTAATATTCTCTCTTAAGCAATCGTTGTATCTTATTTGTAAATATTCTTCAAAGGCAACTTGTTCATCTTCGGCCTGTTTTAAATTAAATTGATCTAAGGCCTCTTTTAACTTTTCAACGATCAAAATTGCTTTTGGGTTAATTTCGTCAGTGTTGAAATGTTGTAAATCTTCCAGCTTTATTTCTATCCATTCAGGCTCTCTTGTTGTATCTTCTTGGTGTTTTAAAAAAGTTATTGATTCTGGTTTCCATATATCATATGAAACTAGTGAATATGTTTCTGTGTAATCTGAAAATTCTTCAGCAATATTAAAATGTAAACATTTGCAGAATGCTTGATCGGTTATGTGTATTGTAAGCGCTTTAGGATGTAGTGAACCCGTTGCAATTTGGTCTCTGAAAAGTCGAGATTCGTTTTCTAAAAGTGGATAATTTGTTAATAAAATTTGTTCATTTGGATCAGCCTCTGGTGGCATTTGTATTGTTTCTTCTGGATCTATTTCTTGTCCGATCATTTGTCTTATTAATTGCATTTCATCATCTACTCTATAAATATTTGGAATGTAAATCGGGTTTGTTTGAGGTTCTAGAGATGCTGCAAACATTTTTGATGTTAAAAACAATATAAGACCAACGTATATAAACATTTTTCTAAAAAAAAGATGCATAGTTAATTCCTTAATTTATAAAAAATATAAAACACATAATTTTGATTTAAATTTCAAATCATTCCAGATGACATTCTTTAATATTACAAATATTCATAAAAAATCAAAATTATTGCTTAATTCGGTATATTTATCACAAAGTGATGATTTCTGATGAAAAATTTACATAAAAAGATATCCTATCAAAGTAATTAGGATTTTTTAACGAGAAATACAGCATTTTTATAGGGCGCAAAATCTTTACTTTTACAAATATTTATTTAAAATACACCACTCATTTCACTTTTATCTCATATTTTCACAAAGTTAGGAGCTTTTTTCTGTGAAAAATTTAAAAACGATATTGATTGCATTTTTGTTTGCCGTAGTATTTTGTATTTTAAATCTTTCATCTATGGAGCCTTCTTCCAGATGCTTATTGGAGTTAAGCCCTCGTTGTTATCATATGAATCTTGGTCTAATCCAAAAAATTAATAGAATGCATAAACTTATTTGCGATGTGTTAAATAACCAGCCTGTTCTTGAGCAAAACAGTAGCATGATTAATGATTTATTATTTGGCTTGAATGGGGATGAATCCAGACGTTTTGGTAAGGTTCCGGTTATACCTGTTATGCGGTATACACAGGAATATTATGCTGGTTCTGCATGTTTTGGTAATTTTGATAATGCATTTAAAGAGGCTGTAGATGGTTTGAATAGACCGGATAAAACATCGGAATTTGTGTTTACATGTATAGGCAGAAACCAATTTTTTAGAAGCGCAGTAAGTTTGATTGGTTTTTTAATGTTGGATTTTAAAAATATAACCGTAAACATAGTTGATTCGCATGAAGGATTGAGTGTTTTTACTCGAATGCATCACTTATTTAGTGGCGGAAATGAACGAATGTTGTTAGGTGATGAACCAGCATCAGATTTAAATATGACGACCAAGGGCGATCTTTTAATGTTTGTGCGCTTTATGGAGATTGTAAGGTTTTATTTTTACGGAGACGCGAAAATAAATTTTGTTCTGTACCCTGACACTGGCTCTTACCTTGAATATATTTATCGCGGTAAGGCTAGTAAGGCGGATTGTCTTTTGGCTTTCAAATATTCCTTATATTTTAATCGATTTTTTGGTGATAAAAATTGTGAATTACCTGTGGAAAAAAAATGGAAAATTTTTACTGACGACTATGATTTATTTTTGAAGCGAGGGGGAATTTTAGGTTTTATCCATGAATATACATTGGCAAGAAATGATCTTATGTTTGAAATCAATCCGACTAAGAGAGAAAGTGATAATGTTTTCATTGGAGATATTTTTTTGGAACGACTTAGTTGCAATCTTCAAGATACGCATTTAGATAAATGTCAGCCTTATAATTGTTTCAGAAGAGCCTTGGTTTTTGTTGGACCTTGGCTGAGTGAAGATTGGGTATTAGACTGAGAGTTGGCAAAGTTTTAGATTAAAAAAATTAAATAGGCCGCTGAAATTGCGGCCTATTTAATGTCATCATAACATTTTTATATTTTTTAAAATTCTAGTTTTACAGTTCCAAGGATTGTTGTTGGTCTGTATACGCGCTTACCTGTTAATTGTGCCTGTAAACCTGCTCCAAATACTAGGTGAGGAGTGATCCTGTAATCCATGCCAATGTTGTATTGTTGACTTGTCCAGTCCGATTCTTCTTCAAGTTGTTGAGGTAAAAATAAAGTTTTGTAGTCATCTGTTGTAGGCAAGTCACTACCTTTAACCGTTATTGTATCTCTTTCATGTTGCGTGTAAACAAAGTCAAAATAGGCTGAAAGATCCTTGATAAAGTCTGGTGCCTTCATAGAAACGTTCATGTACCACGTAACGCCTGGATCGCGTTTTATGTTAGCCTTCCATGGATAAAAACCAGATTGATATTTGTGCGTTGGCACGGGATAGTTTTTCAACTCTTTGGCATCATAACCCACCAAACCACCACCAATGCTTGCCTGTACCATTTCTGGAAAATCAAATGACAGTGCAAAGTCTGCAGCAAGTCCATAGTGGCTGTCGTTACCGCCGGACATTGTGAACAGTCTGTTGGTATCTCGTTTTTGACAGGTTGGTAGCCATGCACCAACAGCAAGGTAAGGAACCATTGTTACAACGGTATCGCCAGACTTGTCTTTGAGTTTGATTGGCAATTGCCAGTAGGCCTGGACCAATGTGTCTTCAAGAACGGTTGTACGAACTGAGTCAATGCTCATTTTGAGGTCTTTGAAAATTTTATCACGCATGTCTGATGACAAAAAGCCTGTGTAAATTGAAGTGGCCGATGGATCTGTTGTTCCCGCTGAACCTGAATAGTCTGCGGCAAAAACACTTTCATAATCAAATTTTGGACCTTGTCTGTAGTCAGCGACACCACCTTTGGTGAGTAATCCTATTCCTGCGCCTATTTCAAAATTTAGCTGTCCACGTAGGCCCAATTTTTCGTAATTAATTTTGTTGGATTCGTAGTTGTAGTTGTATGTGTCCGGATCAAATGGCCTTGAGGTACCAGGGGTATCGTTTAATGCTGTTTTTAAAACATCTGTAAGCTCCGTATATTTTGTACGTCCGCCTGTTGCGATAGCATAAAGGGCTGTTGTTGCAGTGTGTAAATTTGGATATTTCGTGCCAGATCCAGTCGACTTAATATCAGCTTGCACGCTTTCAGGTGCATTCAAAAACACGCCAAACATATCCCATTGGCCTTTGATATCACCGGCTGGGACTTTGACGTAGTCTTTATTTTTTGCTGATCCTGAGTGCTGATAAAATGGTGAAAGGTTGAGAGCTACGTGAATTTTGCCGCTTCGCTTTGTGTAAAACTTATCAAGACCGATTGGCGTGTAAATTGGGTGTGGATCTTTTTGGTTGTTTAACGGTGTGGCAAAGATGCTTAGGTCTGCAAGATTGACCAAAAGTGCCACGAGAAGGGTTTTTATAACGATTTGTTTTTTGAGAATGTTCATTGAGCTCCTTTCACGAATCTGTGAAAAATCTAATTCAAATATTAGGTTCTATGCTTTCGTTGACTTATATCATCAGTCTACATCCAACGTCAATCAATTTATTGGCAAAATACGACAATGAAAGAAACATGGCTGTTTTGCGTGGTTCGTTTTACGGTTTGAGCAAAGCCGATTTTTGTTGTAAAATACTGGAAGATCTTAAATGTTTGAGGTGGGTTAAAGTAATTTTTAGTTGAAGCATAAGTGTTATGAATACAAAATTTGATGTCATAGTCATTGGCGGTGGGCATGCTGGCTGCGAGGCTGCATACGCGGCTGCAAGAATGGGTGCTAATACTGCGTTGGTTTCTCTTGATACCGATAAGCTTGCTACAATGCCATGCAACCCATCCATTGGTGGCCTTGGGAAGGGTCACATCGTTTTTGAGGTTGCAGCTTTTGGTGGCTTAATGCCAAGGCTTTGCTCAAAAACTTATCTTCAGGCTCGAATGCTTAACACAAGCAAAGGCCCAGCTGTTCAGGGATTGCGTCTGCAGATTGATAAATTTGCTTACACCAAGCTTGCAAAAGAAATTTTAGAAGATACTAAAAATTTAACGATTGTTCATGGGACGGCGCTTGAACTTTTAACAACCGAAGCCGATTCAAAAACTCATGTTTCTGGCGTGCTTTTGGCCGATGGTTCAAAACTTTTTGCGTCTTGTGTTGTTTTTACCACAGGAACTTTTTTAAACGGTTTGATTCACGTTGGCTTGACTCGTTACAAAGCCGGTAGACGTGGTGAAGCTGCTGTTTACGGATTGTCATCGTCGATTGCCAAGGCTATGAATGTTAAGCTTGGCCGATTGAAAACAGGAACTCCTCCGCGTATCAAAAAAGACAGTATAAATTTTGAGGTTATGGAGCGTCAGGAGGCAACTAAGCTTGATAATCTTTTTGAGTTTGATGCAATGTCTGTTGAAGAAAAAGTTCCTTGTTATGTAACCCAAACAAATTCAAAGACACATGAAATAATCAAAAATAATCTGCATTTGTCAGCACTTTACAGCGGTAACATAAAAGGTACAGGTCCGCGTTATTGTCCGTCCATTGAAGACAAAATCGGCCGTTTTGCAGATCGCATGGCACACCATGTTTTTATTGAACCCGAGGGTGCCGATAGTGATGAAATTTATCCAGCAGGTCTTTCAACATCATTGCCATTGGAAGTGCAGTATCAATACATTCGTAGCATTCAGGGTCTTGAAAATGCGGTTATTACAAAGTGTGGTTATGCCATCGAGTATGATTTTATCCAACCAAATAACTTGAAACATTCGCTTGAAGCAAAATCTGTTCAGGGTTTGTTTTTGGCTGGCCAGATAAATGGAACAACTGGGTATGAAGAAGCTGCTGGACTTGGTCTTGTTGCTGGTATTAACGCTGCATTAAAGTCTGCAAATAAACCAGAATTTATACTTTCTCGATGTGAAAGTTATCTTGGCGTTTTGATTGATGATCTTGTAACTCTTGGTGTGGATGAGCCATATCGAATGTTTACGTCACGCGCAGAGCGAAGACTTTTATTACGACAAGACAATGTTTTTTTACGTTTAATGCCTTATGCAAATCAGCTTGGACTTGTTACTGAGGAGTTGTATTCCAAGTTTTTAATTGAAAAAGAAATCATCGAAAAAAGTGTTGAACACATCAAGTCTCAACAAACAAAAGAAATTTTCAAACTCTTTCATTCCATAGATTTTACAGATGAAATACAACATAAATCGCGCGAAGTTCTTTCGTCGTGGTTGATTGAAAAAAATCTATCCCCAGAAAATTTATCAAGCAGGGCGCTATTGTCTATACATGCTCAGGTACGTTATGCTGGGTACATAGATAAAGAAAAGTCTGAAGCAGAGAAGGTATCCAGATATCAAAGTCTTGAAATATCTCCAACAATCATATATTCTGATATACCGGGTCTTACAAGGGAGTTGCAGGCAAAGCTTGCATATCACAATCCTAAGACAATCGCTCAGGCCATGCTGATTCCCGGCATGACTCCGGCTGCGATTTCCATCTTGATTTTCCAAACACGCATGAAAAATTAAAAAAAATAGTGGTCGTGTTTTTATCAGATAGTTTTTACAGAAGGGGTTTTGATGTTGTCTTTTAAAAAAGTTTTTTTATCAAAATTGAGCAGAAAACCCCAGGGTTTCAAACCTGGGGATGAATGCGAGTCCATTTGGCGATGAAGTAAAAAGCGAAGTATTTTTGCAAGTCGCCAACAAGAATGGCATACTTTCT
>Ga0172371_10009055_pt1 | contig 13768 bp, 8 predicted proteins | sample Lak12m_FD_114543 | JGI IMG/M metagenome (GOLD analysis project Ga0172371, IMG submission 114543) | Freshwater microbial communities from Kabuno Bay, South-Kivu, Congo - kab_022012_12m | ecosystem: Environmental > Aquatic > Freshwater > Lake | place: Democratic Republic of the Congo: South-Kivu... | reverse complement strand
ATCAAAAAAATATGGCGGTGAAGAATTGAGAGTTGCTGAAAATCCTCACTCAGGAATTGCAATTTTGTCAAAAGAAAAATTATTATATGCCAAAAGCAATTCAGATTTAGGCAGGCGGGATAAGATTATTGCGCATCATATGGAATCGGCTTTTGCGAATCTGCTTGCGCCTTTTCGACTCTTCAGGGCATACAGCCGTCCCGCTTCTCACAGTGTCATCCATTTGGATAATTGGGATCCTATGCTGAACTCCTAACATAAAATAATTATGGACTGGAAATACTACGAGCCGAAATTTGAATATGAGGAGATTCTTGACCCGATGAATACCGGATGGATCGGGCATGTTTTTTTTGCCTATGATCTGGTGAGAAACACGAAGCCGCAAAAAATCGTCGAACTGGGAACCCATTTCGGGCATTCTTTCTTCGCTTTTTGCCAGGCCGTCAAAGACAAAGGGCTGGAAACCGAACTCACGGCGGTTGACACTTGGCGAGGCGATGAGCATTCAGGATTTTACGGAGAGCCTGTTTATAACGGGGTGAAAAAAATAAGGGATGATTTTTACAAAAATCTGAATATCCAGCTATTGCGGAAGACATTTGACGAAGCTGTCTCTGACTTTGGCGATAATTCTATTGACATTTTGCATATTGACGGCTTGCACACCTACGAAGCCGTGAAACATGATTTTGAAGCATGGCTCGGAAAAGTAAAAAAAGACGGGATTATCCTTCTTCACGATACGGCCGTGACTAAAGATGACTTTGGTGTCTATAAGTTATGGAACGAGATTAAGAAAAGACACAAGACGCTGGAATTTCAGCATTCCCACGGACTTGGTGTTCTGTTCAGAAATTCCGGAAAATTGAAAAAAATCTTTGATTTTGAGGAAATTTGGCAAAAATATTATGAAACTTTGACGGATAATAAATTACTGAAATATGAAATAAATAAATTTAATCAAACGATTAAGGATAATTATGAAGAAATTAGCCATCTCCAGGAAACGATTGAGGAGAAAGAATTGAAACTTAACGACTTGAACCTGTCACTTGATACAATAAACAGAAAAGTAACATCTTTAAATGAATTGATTCAGCGCAAAGACGCCGAGATCAAGCATAGAAATTCCGAAATCTTTTCGAAAAATAAAGAAATCCAGCACAAAGACGCAGAAATCCAGCATAAAGACGCAGAAATCCAGCATAAAGACGCAGAAATTGCTTTAATGAAGTCTTCCAAGTTTTGGATTTTGAGAAACCGATATATCAAACTAAAACAATTTCGCCCGAAACATTTCATCCAGCTTGCTTCAAAGGCTTTGGAAATAATTTCAGCCGGAAAATTCCAGAAATTTTCGTGGGCGGCAAGAAAGTACGTCATCTATGGTTGGGATTATTTCAAAAAAAGATCGCAGCCTGAAAAACCAAAAACCGATTATGAAAAATGGATGGAAAAAAACGAGAAGTGGGACGGAATAGAAATAAAGAAAGAGATTGAAAAATTCAAATACAAGCCGAAGATTTCCATCATTACTCCGGTTTACAATGTCGATCCGAAATGGCTCAACAAATGCATTGAATCCGTCCGGAACCAGTTCTATGAAAATTGGGAGCTGTGCCTTCATGACGACGCTTCGACGAAGAAAGAAACTATTGAATATCTCAAAAAATGGGAGAAGAAGGGCGATAAGCGGATAAAAATTTCCTTCGGAGAAAAAAACCAGCATATTTCCGGCGCTTCAAACGAATGCTTGAAGATGGCGACAGGAGAATTCGTGGCACTTCTTGACAATGATGACGAATTATCTCCGGACGCTCTTTTTGAAAACATGAAGCTCCTAAACAAATATCCCAAAGCGGATTTCATATACAGCGACGAGGACAAGATTGATGAGGGGGGGGATCGAGTCGAGCCGTTTTTCAAACCCGATTGGTCGCCGGATCTTTTTCTGTCACAAATGTATACTTGCCATTTGGGAGTTTACCGTAAAGCAATCATTGATGAAATCGGCGGATTTCGAAAAGGATACGAAGGTTCGCAGGATTATGATCTTGTTTTGCGGTTCATTGAAAAAACCGACCGCGAAAAAATTTTACACATCCCGAAGATCCTTTATCACTGGCGAAAAATATCCGGTTCTATGGCGGCAAAGGAAACGGCAAAGGATTACACAGCCGTGGCGGCCAAAAAAGCGCTGAAAGATTATCTCAAAAGAAACAAAATCGAAGGCGAAATCTTGGACGGAAAATTTCCGGGAACATATCGCGTGAAAAGAAAAATTTTGGGGAATCCGAAAGTTTCTATCATAATTCCGTTCAAAGACCAGGCGGATGTCTTGAAAGTCTGTGTGGACAGCGTTCTTGACAAAACCCGTCACAAAAATTTCGAGATTATTTTGATTGATAACCAAAGCAAGGAGCGAAAAACTTTTGAATATCTGGAATCATTGAAAAATAATCCTCTTTTCAGGCAATTGTCATTTGACAAGCCTTTCAATTTTTCGGCTATCAATAACTACGCGGTCGGGGAAGCAAAGGGAGAATATATTCTGTTCCTCAATAACGATATTGAGGTGATATCGGATGGGTGGCTTTCAGCGATGCTGGAACATGCGCAAAGGAAAGAAATCGGCGCTGTAGGCGCGAAACTTTTATATCCTAATAATACAATTCAACATGCAGGCGTGGTGATGGGGCTGGGAGTCGCGGGACACGCTTTCAAACACCTTCCATCGAAACTTCCGGGTTATTTTTTCCAACCGCATTTGATCAGAAATTATTGCTGCATGACGGCGGCCTGTCTGATGCTAAAAAAAATATTGTTCGAAGAAATCGGAGGCTTTGACGAAAAAAACCTATCGGTTGCCTTTAATGATGTTGACTTATGCCTTCGATTGATTGAAAAAGGTTATTACAACGTTTATACTCCTTATGCCGAATTATACCACCATGAATCTTTGAGCCGGGGAGACGACAATGAAAAAAATTTGAAATTGAAAAATCCAGAGAAGTATAAAAGAGTGAAAAGGGAAAATGAATATATGAGGGCAAAGTGGGAGAAATATCTGGAAAGAGATCCTTTCTATAGTCCCAATCTGACGAGGAAAAGTGAAGATTTTGGGTTGCGTCTGGAATAGCCTCTATCGACAGGAGAAATATTCGACGTTTTCTACCGTGAAACTATTTGAGCCTGCGCATCTTTTTATCTCCAATTTTTCCAAAGTCCTGTTTTCGCCATTGCTGAAATAGCTGAAAAGGTCGTTGACATTCAAAAGAAAAGGTTCGGTCATGACGCCTCTTTCGAGCTGGGAGCGAAATATCCTTTTTTCTATCTTTTGCCCGGTCGTCGGGTCGGCGTATTCAACGCAGAGTTCAGGATCCTTATAAATCAAGGATTTTATTTTTTTATAAGAAGAATATTTGACTTGTGCCTTCAAAAAATTGGAATCTTTTTTTTCGCTTTCCGCGCATTCGGCATCCTGCCATTTTTTATTCCTGGGTTTCAAAAGCAGAAAATTGCTTTCGAACCTATCAATTTCAAAATTCTTGAAAACGTCCAGCAGGAAAAGGGGAGTTTCAGAAAGATAAATCCGGTTGTCAATCGCCCCGTCGTGGAACAAAATTTTTGTTTGAGGGTAATTTCGCTTGAGATTTTCTATATTCAGCCGGTCGGAATTTTCGGGATAATTGGAATAAAGCTGGAGATAAGCCAGGTGGATCTGGCATTTTTCGAGAGCCAGGGGAATTGCCGACTTGTCAGGAACAACCATCAGGCAGGAATCGTCCTTTTGGATTGATTGCGTGATTGACAAGGGCACCGAGGATCTCAATTTCGCGAGGTCATCTTTTGTCTCCTGAAAACCAGCTGACGTTCGCCAGACCGGTTTTCTGAAAAAATTCAGATCCAAATTCGGCTTCAGGAGATCGATTTTGTAGTCAAGAAAATGAAGATAAGATATCACAAAAAATATGCCGGCGAAAAATAATCCGGCGTTGTATATAAATTTCGGTTTTAACTTAGTCAAAAAAGATATTTTTTGCGGGGAGGAATTTACAAAAGCCGCCAGAGCAAATAGAATATAGGCGTTTGTTGAAAAAATATGCCCGTCGTTCCTGACCCAGCCATAAAGCACTGCCGTGTACGAAAGAAAGATATATGGCAAATAATTTTTTGGCTTCAAGACAATGAAATTCAGCGCGAGCGCGAGAACCAGAACCAGATTGATCAAATAATCGGACGGGGACTGTATGTTGATGGCCATATACTCTTTGTATAGGCTGCTAAGCGCCAAAGAATTAGAAATGTACGGAAAGATATTGATTGTGTGGGCGCTCAAATAGAAAAAAAACAGCGTAAAAATGCCAAAGCTGGCCGCGAAAAAAAGAATTTTTCTGGCTGATTCCCTTTTGTTTTTCCAGGCATTAAACAGCAGCAGCAAAAAAACAGTTCCTCCCGAAGCCAGGCCCAGGCTGAATTTGAAAAGCAAAAGGACAGAGGAAAACGCGGAAAAAAACAGGATGTTTTTTGCGCTGATTTGGATGGAGCCCTTATTGATATTCAGGATCAATAAGAGAAGAATTATTTCGATAGCCAGATCCGTGAATGTCGTGAAAAAACCCCCATTGAGAAACAGGGACAAGGGAACGAGAAAAAAAAGGGACCTTAAGCCAAATTTCGTGAGCCTGTATATGAGATAAAAAATGAACGCGAACAAAAAAAGCTTGAATAGCTCGGGAAGCAACAACATTGCAAATGATTGGGAAACAACAGGAGAGGGAAGAAGATATGGCGCCAAAGGGCCATAAGTAAAGAAAAAATCTTTTCCCAGCTGCTGGTCCTGGAAAATAGAATGTTTGACGCTGAATTTCCAGTTCCCGTCCACACCCAGGAATAAATCGGTTTTCTCGAGATAAATATTGGAGAAAATTATCAAAAAGAAAAAAATGATCATAAGAAAAAAAACCAGCCGTTGGAAATATGATTTTTCTTTCAGGAGCGGATTCATTTTGCGATGTGACGGCTAGTTTTTTAACTCATATAGATCAATCCCCTCAATATTTTTCCGGAAAGATATGCCCGGGATTGATTTTATTTCACACGTTATTTTTTCATATACGGCGTCTTTTTCATCAGGGAAAAGGCCGTTGATTTTTTGGCGGTTTACCAGGAAATATCTCACGTTGGCTTTTTTCAGGTATTCGCGGTCAATCCGGAAATCTCCTGTTTTTTGCGAAAAAGATCCGAATTTTCCCAGATGTTCCTCGAGCGACTTTGATCGGAAAGGAGCGAAGCCGAAAACCGTCTTTTTTTTGTGAATTGTCTGATAGAAAAGCTCTTCCTCATTAAAAGGATAGGCCGCGGCTATTCTCAAAGGATATTCGACGATGGAAAAATCACCTTTTGCTTTGGCAACTGTTTCGTATATTTTGGGCGCGACAGACGGCTTTATCTTGGAAGGGATGACATAAGCGTAGGTTTCCAAAAAGAAAAACAGGGTGAGAACCGAAAGGAAAATAAATTTCGTTTTTACGCCGAATTTTTCGGAGAACAACGGCAAAAACATGAACCCGATCAAGAGGCTCGCTAAAAGATTGACGAAAATTCCGAGTCTCGCGATCACTCTCGCGTCGCTAACCACAGGAATAAGATGCAAAATTGAACCGGGCAGAGGCACATAACCTAGTCCAAAGGGCTTCACCAGCTCATGGTCATATCGCAAAGATGATCCCATTGACAAAATAAATAATGCCAAAAAAGAATAAAAAATTATCTTTTCAATGCGCCTTTTGTTCTTTCTAAAAAAATAAATCAAGAGGGCCGGCAGAAGCAAAAAAGAAATATAGTAGCTATTGGCCGGCCAAAGATTCCAGTTTCTATATCCAAAACCGAAGTCCTTATAATAAAAAGGCAGGGGAGTGACGTAATCAACGATGTCTGCCACACTGCCGTCTGTTTCAGTCTTGAACGAGGCGAGAAAAACATTGAAGCCGCTTTCCGTGATTATGCGATCGGACCGATAAAGAGAAAGATAAAAAGGCAGAAGAATGATCAAAGCGATGGCAAGCGGCGGAAGCGCAATCCGGGACAATTGCCTCAATCCCTTATTCCGCCAAGTTTGGATCTCATTTTTTTTGAATAAAAAATACAAAAAAGAAAAAACAGCGATAAGCAGGATGGAAAAAGCGCCAAAATAGGCGGAAGAAAGGGCGGTCAACGAAAAAATAAGAGACAATAAAATGCCCCCAAAGATATTTTTCTTTTCAAGAAAAAGGATCAGGCAATAGAGCAAAAGCGGGATCCAAAAAATTCCGCTTGATTCCAACTGGCCGTTATATACTACTTGATAATGAAAGGGAGAAAAGGTGAAAATAACGCTAGCCAAAAAAGCGGCATATTTGTTTTTGGTCAGCCGTTCAGCCAGCAGAAAGGTGAATAGTCCGGAGACTATATAGCCAAAAATTACCCAAAGATTATAAGCAAAAGTCGGGTTTTTCAGGAAATAGCCGATCGGGGAAACTAGTATTGCCGAGAGGCTAAAATTCATATCCTGATAGCGCAGTCCCCGGGGAAAGAAAATGTCGTCGGCGACGAGCGGATTTTTGAATGCGGAAAAAATTCTTTCTCCGAAATGGCCTATTTCCCAAAGATAGATGCGATGGTCCTCAAGCGGCGGGGGTCCCAAAACGCCTTTTGAAAAATTTGTAAAAAGAGGATAGGTTATAATGATCGCAAGGACGAAAAAAATTGCGGCAAGAATCGCCCAAAAAAGAAAATTATTTTTTTCTGTTTGCCTAATCTTTTTTGTGCTGAAGAAACCAATCATAGGTTATTTTTATGCCTTCTCTTATTTTAATTTTGTGTTTCCAGCCTAAGCTGTGGATTTTTGAGACATCAAGAAGTTTGCGCGGCGTCCCGTCCGGTTTCGTAAGGTCGTTTTTTATTTCTCCTCCAAACCCGATGACAGCTTTTATCATTTTTGCCAATTCAATTATCCTTAGATCCTCTCCGGTTCCGATGTTCACAATTTCAGAACTTTCATAATTATTCATGAGATAGACACTGGCATCGGCCAAGTCGTCAACATGCAAAAATTCGCGCTTCGGTTTTCCGGTGCCCCACATAATCACTTCGCCTTTGTTTCCAGCTTTTGCCTCATGAAATTTTCGGATAAGCGCCGGAAGGACATGGGATGTTTCCAGGTCAAAGTTGTCTCCCGGTCCGTATAAATTCGTCGGCATCACGGAAATAAATTTTGTGCCGTATTGCCGATTATACGATTGGCACATCTTGATGCCGGCGATTTTGGCAATGGCATAGGCATCGTTGGTTTTTTCGAGCGGTCCGGTCATCAAGTATTCTTCTTTGATGGGTTGCGGGCAGTCGCGTGGATAAATACAGGAACTTCCCAAAAAAAGAAGTTTTTTCGCGCCGTTTAAATAGGCATTGTGAATAATATTATTCTGAATTTGAAGATTTTGGAAAATAAAATCAGCGGGAAAATCATGGTTAGCTTTGATTCCGCCCACTTTAGCTGCCGCTAAAAAAACATATTCCGGTTTTTCTTTAGAAAAAAAATGGGCGGTGGCTTTTTGATCAGTCAAATCCAGTTCCTTGAAAATCCGGAAAACAAGGTTTGTATATCCATTTTTTTGCAAATTTCGGGTTATGGCGGAACCAACCAGTCCCTCATGCCCAGCGATGTAGATTTTTGATTTTTTTTCCATTGCATTAAATACTCTCTTTTTCTAAATCATGCTCAAGCATAATTTTTACTAAATCTTTGAATTTGGTTTTCGGAAACCATTTCAACATTTTTCTGGCCTTGCTTGGGTCGCCCAGAAGAACATCTACTTCAGCCGGCCGGAAATATTTCGGATCAATTTTGATAATAGTTTTTTTCAATCTTTGGCTGTAGCCTTCCTCTTTTAATCCTTTTCCTTTCCAGATCAAGCCAATATCCAGTATTTTTGCGCACTCTTCAACAAATTCGCGCACGCTGTGTGTTTCTCCCGTAGCCAAAATAAAATCATCTGGTTCTTTTTGCTGGAGCATTCGCCACATTCCCTCCACATAGTCTTTGGCATAGCCCCAGTCGCGCTTGGCATCCAAATTTCCCAAATAAAGGCGATTGTCTTTTCCAGCCAGAATTCTCGAGAGTCCTCGGGTGATTTTTCGGGTGACGAATGTTTCGCCGCGTCGGGGCGACTCATGGTTGAAAAGAATCCCGTTGCAAGCGAAAATGTTGTAGCTCTCGCGATAATTTTTCGTTATCCAGTAGGCAAAAACTTTGGCGCAGCCGTAGGGAGAGCGGGGATAAAAAGGAGTTGTTTCTTTTTGGGGAGTTTCCAGGACTTTCCCGAACATTTCTGAAGAGGAAGCTTGATAAAATTTTGGTTTTTTCTTCATGTCCTTGATAGCGTCCAAAATCCGCAATGTGCCAAGTCCGGCCACGTCGGCGGTGTATTCAGGGATGTCGAAACTGACCCGAACGTGGCTTTGGGCGCCCAAATGGTATACTTCGTCCGGCTTGATTTTTTCCATCAGGCGGGCGATATTGCTTCCGTCGGTCAAATCTCCGTAGTGCAAAAAAAGCTTCACTCCGTTTACGTGCGGGTCGCGGTACAGATGGTCAATACGCCTGGTGTTGAATGTGCTGGCCCGCCGTATGACTCCATGGACTTCGTAGCCTTTTTTCAGCAGAAGTTCGGCAAGATAGGCTCCGTCCTGGCCGGTGATGCCGGTTATGAGGGCTTTTTTCATTATATTTTTCTCTGATTATAAATTATGTTTTTTGAAATTTCCTTTACTGTCTGGCTGATAAAGAGAACCAACAAAGAACTAAATATTGGCATAATTGGAAACAGATAACCCAGATTATTTCCCGGCCATGAATTGACATCTAGTAGTACGAACAAAAAAATATGCGAAAGAACGACAAAAAGAAAAATCAGCAAAGTGAGATAAGCGGTGTTCGCGAGTCTTATCTTTTTATAGTTTATCGCCAGAACCGCCAGCAGGAGAAATCCGAAATACGTCAGATAAGCCATTATTTTTCCGTAGACCAGCCAGATGAAGTTAAGCGTTGATTGCCCGGATCCGAATTCAGCTGATTTTTGGAGAGACTTTTCGTCAACAGCATTATATTCCTTTGTCTCAATCAGGGCAATTCTCCGGTTGGCCATATAATCCAAGTTTTCAAGCGACTCGCCTGAAAAGAGGTTAGCATGTTCCTTGGGAGGTTTTTCCGTACTGATCAGCACCTGCCATATCTTTTTCAAGGATGAAAAACCCTGCGATGGCAAAAAAGAGAAAGAGGCCGGGTCAACGATACTGACGGGAACCGTGCGTGCGACAAATTTATTTTCATCAGCCGCCTTGTTGATTTCCGTGGCCATGCGTTCATAAAAACGGCTCTCCTCTGTTGCTGTTTTGTATCCAGCGGAATTGACCGATTCCCTCAAAGTCCAATAAAACCACCCGGCCGCCATTTCATTTTCAATGCCCATACTGGCTTTGGACCAGTAAAAGGCCAGATTGGACCTGTTTTCAAGAAATGGCTGCAATTCCTTGAAAGCCGGGCTGACGGAATAGGCTTTTTCTCTTGCGTCTGTCGTTACTGGCACAAAGCGAACCTGTTTTTCGGGCTTTATGCTCAAGAGAGCGGAATAAGCCTTTTTATAACTCGAGGAATCAAGGGCTGAAGCCGCAAAAAGTCCGAATTTGAAATAGTTGGCCGTGTGGACAGCGAGAGAGAAAAAAGCAATGATAGCAATCGGAAGCAAAACCGCTATCTTGAGTTTGCGGCTGACGGTTTTCCAGTTTTCTTTTTTTCGATAAAAAGGGAGCAAAGTAAAAAAAGCCGTCAAAGCCGGAATTCCCGCGATAAGAACGCCTTCTTCCCTGGTGAGCCACAAAAGAGCCATGAAAAATCCGGACAAAACGGAATAGTATAAAAATTTTTTCGTGTTGATATTGACAAGCATCAAGGTAATGCCGGCAAGCGAAAGCATCAGAAGAACGGAGTATAGTGTTTCCGAAAGACTGCGGTTGAATACGTGAAAACTTGCCGGGTTGAACACAATGAGCGCATAAGCGGCAAGGCAAAATATTTTGCTCAATCCGATTTGGCGAAGAGCGTATACTAGATATAATCCGGAAGCGAGAAAAGTCAGTTCAATCCCAATACGCAGGGGAATGCCGGTCAGATGGATAAGCGCGATATAAATAGCGTACGCCGGCAGGTGGATGATTGTCATGAGATTATATTCATCCGTGAACCAAAACCAGCGAGCAGCCGCCTGGATGAACCACAGATCGTCGTGCGGCGCGTTCAAAGCGATGATTTCCTCATGGCTGATCAGAAAAATTTTTAAGATTGCCAGCAACAGGAAGGGCAAAAGGGACGACAGAGCAGAAAGACCGATATCTTTTTTTGTTGTATTATTTGTATTCATGCTAATTTTCTTTGCATAAAACGGAACACGACAGATTTATTTTAATTTTTTTCTTTTTATTTCACGCCATAAATATTTCAACAGATTCAATCCTGTCGGAATAGCCTTGAAATGTGTTGTTCCGGCAAGTCGCGCTGATTCAGTTGTTGGAAATTCAATTCGCTTTATTCTTTTTTTGTACGATCTTGAGACTGTCTCGAGGTCAATTGTGACTTTGCCAGAGTCAGCAATCTGCATTTTTTGGAAAGCCTCCGTCGTAATTCCTCGAAAACCATGAAGAACATCCCAGACGAATTTTCCTTCTTTCCAAAATAATATAGCGGTTGCTATAGCCAAACCTTCTACAAACCATTTTCGCGGTTTTAAGAATTTTCCATCCTCTTCATTTTTCGCTCCCTTGATCATACGGCTTCCGATGACGAGTCCGCAGCCGTCTTCGAAGAACTTTCTAAATTTCAGCGCATCTTCGACTGGAATACTTCCCTTGGGATGAAAAAAAACAACGGCCTCGGTCGAGCATTTCTCAAAAGCGTGCTCGTAGGCCGCATTCAATCCCTTTTTGGGTTGAACGTGCACGGGGATATCGTAGCTTTTCAAAAATTCAATTGTGCCGTCAGCGCTTCCGGCATCAACAGCGTATAATTCGTCAAAACTATCCCTAATTTTCAGGATTTGAGGAACGTCATGTTCGCATCCGGCCAGTTCGTTATATGTCAAAAGGCAAAGCGATATTTTCATAATTTCATTCAGACTGTTTGCTTAAAAACTTATCGGCAAGAGAAATTCCCCGATCAACGGCCACATCGGAATTCATATGTTCCCATTCGCCCCATCGTCCCAAACCGTAAACGGATTTTTTTTCAAAATAGCTCATAATTTTTTGGATAGCATTTGGCTTGCCAATCGTGTTGATGGGGTAAGCGTATTTGTTAAGATATGACCACTGTTTTTTTGTATTTTTTCGGCCGGCTCTTTTTTCGTTTGTTTCTGTCCAACAGCCTCTTGATCCACGGCAAAAATTACTTCTATATAATTTTCTATGGTGAAGGATAGATTCATCAGGAATATATGTCCAATGAGCTTTTGTTTTTTCGTGCTTAGGCTCATAAGAAATTCTAATAGAGCCGAATTTCAATTTACTTATATCATTTTTAATTGCTTTAGGGAGCGCCGATTTTGCACTGAATTCCTGCCAGGGAATTGTATTGATAATTTTGGAGGCTTTAAATTTTTTGTTTATTATTTTATTTTTCAGATCTATTTCAGCTACTTTCATATTGACGATAAGATGCTGGTCAATTTTTTCGGCCATCCTTTTCCAAACTTCATTATAGCCAAATTTTTTAGGGTATAAAAATTTTCCATGGGCCGGCATTTTTCCAGCTGGTTTTTTATTGAGGCAAGCCCAAAGAGTATCTTCGAGAGAAACATTCGGAAGTTTGTAAAGCCAGTATGTTCCGAGTTTGTTCAGATCAATTGACCAGATTTTTTTGTTGTATGGGATCATATAGTCCTGGGCGATTTTTTCTCCAAGTTTCCAATAAATCCAATCAATGAACTTTTCCGGCATTTTTTTTCCCTTATTGCATCCGGCTTGCGAAATAGAAATGAGATATTTCAGTTGCTCTTTTCTTGGAAACTGCCATATGTTTGACTCGAAGGGGTAATCGAGCTCGATATTTTTCATTTTTATGGTTGAAATTCTGTTGAAAATAGCCCAATCCTTTTTTGGCATAAATTTAAAAACAAAATCCAAAACACGTTTGTTTTTCACGTCCAGAAAATGCCCGCCGCCAATATCGAGCGGGCTACTGTCAACTATTTTGCTGCGACATAGTCCGCCGGCTTCAGATTCTTTTTCCAGAACCAAAAAAGACTTCTCGCCTTGTTCCAGCAGCCTGTTGGCGAAACTTAGTCCAGATGGCCCGGCTCCCAAAATAATGTATTTATATTTGTTCATTATATCTCTTTTTATAATCCCCCCGCGACAGCCATTTTTCGAGGAGAACATAAAGAATAATAAAAAAATACCGGCTGCCCGTTTCTCTTATCTTCAGTTTTGATTCTCCCTCTTTGCGGTTCGTACAGTGGTTTGGCACTACGGCATAGGAATATCCCCGGACAATACTATACTAATCCGCTCAAAAATTTATCGGCGCTGATGACCCGGATGTCATTTTGAATAAAATCCACATTTTCCAAATTCACTACCTGGTATTGAAATGGGACAGACAGTTTTTTTCCAAAGTAAACAAGATTTTTTGATATTTCCGTATCTGAATTTTTTACTTCCACCGCCATCCACGGTTTTTTGCCGATCGTGACCAAGAAATCCACTTCTCTTTTCTCAATATCCCGTAGATAGAAAAGTTCCGCTTTGTGCCCCTCGGTATCATGAAGAAAATGGCACATCTTCAACAGATGCGACGCAACCAAATTTTCAAGGCGCGCCGATTCTTTTTCAATCTGCGACCAATCCCAGAGATACAGCTTGGCTTCCTTGCGAAGAGATCGGATTGCGCTGGCGGAAAAAGGATAGATTCTGAATTGATAATAAAACCTTTCCAAAATATCCAGCCACAGCTTCACAGATCCAAAGGCTGTTTGCAGGTCTTCTTTCAAGGAATTTATTGACAGAAGAGAGCCGACTCTTTCCGGTAGCATTTCGACCAGAATTTGTATGGCTGAAAGATCCCTCACACTCTCAATATCGCGAATATCTTCCTTGATGAGTCTTTCGATTCGCTGATTGTGCCAGCGGCGCAAATTTTTTTCGTTCTGTTTGATGAAAGGTTCCGGAAAGCCGCCGAACTTCAAAAGTTTATCAAACACGGCTCGCGAAGTTTTTTCAGAATAAAAGATCGGCTCCTCGAAAATTTTCAGCCTGTTTTTTTTCTGGAGCGCCTCAGCCAGCGAAAAAGGATGGAGCCGATAATAGTAGTAACGGCCCATCAGCGAATCTCCGCCCTTGCGGTATAGATCGAGGCGGGCGCTTCCCGTAACTAAAATATCGAACTTTCCTTTGTATTTATCGAATTGTCCCTTGATATAATTTTTCCATCGTTTGTATTTGTGAATTTCATCAAAAACAAGAAGAGAAGACTCGGGATCGAATTGCGATTTGATGATTTTTTTTCGATCTTCCGGATTGTCCCAATTGAGGTATGAAAATTTATCGTATTTTTCCTTCCCTATATGTTTTGCTAGAGTAGTTTTTCCCACTTGGCGCGGACCTCCGAGGAAAACCATCTTGTCCTGCAAGTCGTCCTCGATTACCGCCTGAATATATCTTTTTTTGAACATAATCT
>Ga0172371_10009054_pt1 | contig 13769 bp, 20 predicted proteins | sample Lak12m_FD_114543 | JGI IMG/M metagenome (GOLD analysis project Ga0172371, IMG submission 114543) | Freshwater microbial communities from Kabuno Bay, South-Kivu, Congo - kab_022012_12m | ecosystem: Environmental > Aquatic > Freshwater > Lake | place: Democratic Republic of the Congo: South-Kivu... | reverse complement strand
CGAATCTCCCTGGTCTAATCCTCCTTTAATCTCCACGAACTGGTTAATGCCAAGCTCTTTATTGAAAAGAGTTACTTGAACTTGATCCTCATCTTCATCTCCAATGTTTATCGCATCAAGAGTCAATTGAACTGCGTCTCCGCATGTTGCTTCTGATGGATTTACCTTGATGTTACTAAAACCTATTCTCTTACCTTCATCTGTCTCCCTCTCAACTGAAACACTCTGATAAAAGCCATTGTCTAAATCTCCTGCAGTATCATCGCAGATTTTGTCTTGTCCTAATCCTGATTTCTTTGAATATGTCTTTATAGCTAATCTGTAATCTCCATCATCAAAGTCTGGGGAAACCTCGAATTCAAATGTAACTTGCTCATTATCTCCATCATTGATCTTTCCTATCTCTATTTCTTCTTCATCAGAGTTTATGAAATTCAAATCTCCTGTAACTTCGTTTCCTGATGAGTCGAATACTGCTAATTCTACAACTATATCACTAAGGTCCGATTCTCCTTGGTTCTCAACTTCTACTTCAACTCTTACAGTGTCAAGAAGTCTCCACTCAGTGTCATCTCCTTCGCCTAGATTGCTCATATCTATACTATTTATGGTAAGATTTTGCTCTCCGACCGCACCATATGAGCAGAAGCTCTTTATGAAGTTGAATGATACTGCGTTTGGCTCTGTAATTGATGAGTTAGTTGCATCTGTTGCTAATGTGGATATAGTAATTGGATGCGTACCAAATTTAACTGTTGAGTCAACTGAAACTAATGATATGTTTAGTGTTGCAGTGCCATTAAATGGTGAAGCTGGTGTTGCTGAAAGTAATGTTACGACTCCTGGTGCGTCTACTTTAGAGACTGTTAAATCAACTAAATCCGCAGAAGACAATGTTAATGTAGTCTTATTGTTTGCTAGTGTCAAATCTTCAGGAGTGGATAAATCTAAAGCGGAAACCATGACTACAGACAATACCAAAGCCACGACGGCAAAAATTGAAACCAATGCTTTATTCATGTTAATGTGTTGTAACTCTTTAATTACAATGGTATTTAAATATTTCTATTGTGGAGTATCCAGATATTTTTCTTCATTGAAAGGTTTTAAATATATCTGATGACTGGAAGTTGCATGGTAATCAAATCGAGGGAGAACCTAATTGGTGCATGGGCATTCTTTATAGGCATTATAATCGCTATTATAGTCGGTTTAGTTTCTGATTTCACTGGAAGAACTGTTGATCCTTTTATTTTAGGCGTTCTTGTTCTTCTTGGTTTGGTTGTTGGATATTTTGTCGCTGAAGAAAATGTTCAAAGCTTTCTCCTTGCATCTGTTTCTGTAGTATTAGTTTGTTTTGCCGGTTTGCAGAGTATAGTTCTTAGAGCCGCGATTGGAGGATTTGATATTTCGCAGGTTTTAACTGCTATTCTTGGCTCTTTACTATTATTATTTATGCCCGCAACGATTGTTGTTGCTGTAAAGACCGTGTTCTCTTTGGCAAACAGATAGTCCTATAATAATAGGACTTAAAATTTCCTTGGGCAGAACAATATTTAACTTAATCTTCAAGAAAAGCGCCAGGAATGTGTCTTGCTGATTCTGACTTAACTCTTTTCATCAATGATACAAGGTCTTCATCCTGTCTTGATGCTCTATTGAGGGGTACTGAACGACGGGAGGATTTTCTCGCTAATTTAGCCTGAGATTCTAAAAATCCGCCTTCAAAATACTCATAATATGGTGATGAGGCTCTGGCTTCTTCAGAACCAAGTGCAACACTTTTTGGAGGGACATATTTTCTCAATGGTTCGGGAACCTTATCAACTCTCCCAGGGCTATGCCCATAGATTCTTCCGGCGGCGTAGGCTTCTGCTTTTTTTCTATTTCCTTGAATTACTTTTGGTATCTCAACGCCCGAAACCTCTGCTGCGATCATATTATCCCTAAAAAATAAGAATATATCTCCAAGTCTCTTCATATCTCCTGCTTCATAAATTGGAAGTTTCTTCCATTCTGCTTCAACATTGGGTCTTCCCGAAAGCAATCCAAATGAAGTAGTTGATACGACTCTGTTATCTTTACTAGCATAAGAATTTAGACCATTTACAAAGTGCCGAGTTATTTGTTTGGCTACTTTATAGCTAACTCCCCACTGTTTGGACATTTCATACCATACCCTATCTGGAGATATTCTTTCCTCGCCCCTTGCTATGTCCCACAAGTCTCTAAGTCCCTGTCTTATTCTTTCCCCAACTCTTTGTCTGACTAAGTTTGCGTATTCTATGTCATTCTCGAACCTTTTAGGAATTTCCATAAATTTTAAGAAAGAAATCTACTTTTAAACCTTTGTAAAATCAAAAACCGAGCGATTACTTACCCAACTATCAAGAATAATTACTTGAAATCAGAGATAAAGTCTGTCTTTTCTTTCTTAACTTCTGTAACCTTGTGAATTTCTGCAAACTTAGGGGTTGCGATTATCGTATTGTCTCCAAAGCCCGCAATTGAACCTTCTAATGCGTCAACTGTTTTCTTTATCTTTGCAACTGCCCTCTTTAACTCTATAACATCTTTTGTCTTCAATGGTTTAATATCTACTACTGCAATTGCATATCCTTCTCTTAATGTATTAAGAACATTATTTATATCATCAAATTGCCTTAATATAAATGGTTTGACAACTATCTTGTTCTCTTTTGGTTCATTTGCATTTAAGTCAATTTCGATGTACTCATCTCCACCGCTTTTACCGAACATCTTTTTTAGATTGAATGCCATATTAGGTTTTAATTTATTTAGTTTATAAACTTTACTGTGATTAGAAAATATATTTTTCACTAACTCTTAGGAACCTTTTTTTGCTGTTTTTCTATCTCTGCATTGATAATTTCTCTCAATTTGTCTGCTTTATCGTCGAGAATTTTCTCCTGCTTTTCAACTGAAGACAACTTTAAATCTAGTGTCTTTTTCTTCTCTTCTAACTCTTTTATGATTTTGTCTTTTGAAGATTTTATCATTATCCCATTTAACATCTTGAAAACGTCATCTTTTGCTTTATTTACTTCTTCTAAAGCATTATTAACTTCGTTTAATTCTATCTGAGACTTTTGTTTTTGCATTAAAATGGTCTGCATGCTCATCTCCAAAGATTGCAGTTCTTCTATTTTCTGAGAAGTCTCTTCATTGAAGTCCATAATCTATTTTGTAGATAAGGGTATTTAAAGATTTTTGATTTTGATAGAAGTGATGATGACTTAATTATCTGATGTTCTAAGGGATTAGCGTATTAGAGGTAACAATGACTTGGTTGGGATATTATAAGTGCTAAAACTATTAAGATTAAATAGCCTTTATCTTCACAATCTGCGATCTTGGCTTATAGAATATCTTCGAACCGCAGTTTGTGCATACAAATCTTTTATCTAATACCTTAGATGAAACTGCTTTTTCGCATTTGAAGCATTTGTATTGTGCCATGTTTATGAATGTTAATTTTGATTTTTAAACTTATTTATTTTCCAAAGAGTATGCTGGACCTGCGAAGACTTTTCCTGTTTTCTCGCATTTCCAAATTCCGGCAGCTGTTCTTATAGCTCTGCTTTTTGGATGAAAAGGAGATTTCTGCCTCTTTCTTTGAAGAGATTCTATATTATTATATAGCTTTCTTACATTAGTCCCGCCTGAATGCCTGAACTTTCCTGCTGCCCTTATTTTCTTAGTTTTTGCTCCCATGTTAATATTAAGTATTATTAGGTTCTGTAAATTTGCTTTTTAAACGTTCCTATTAATATAAATGGGGATGCCCGGATTTGAACCGGGGTCGCAAAGTCCCAAACCTTGAATGTTACCAGGCTGCACCACATCCCCAACGTAAAAAGATAAATTGGATGCTTTTTAATCTTTGCTTTTGGTAAAGATTAAGAATTATTTCTTCTTGGGCTTTTCTTCTGCTTTGGCTGCGGCTGGTGCCACTGCGGCTTTTCCTGCGGCGGCTGCGACTGGAGCTACTGCTCCTGGTGTTGTTGCTGCGCCTGCTGCTGGTGCTGTTCCTGTGGCTGTTGCAGCTGCGGCTTTTGCGGCTTCTTCTGCAGCCTTTGCTTCTTCTAATGCTTTCTGTTCTTTCTCTTGTTTTGCCTTTCTTATCTTGAAAAATTCATCTAATTCTTTCTTCTTTCCTGCCGATACTTCAGTTATTTCCTGTGAGATTTCCTTATGGTACTTTCCTGAATCTATTTCTTTTTCAATATCTTTAGCTTCTTTGCTGTCTATCATAATACCTAAAGATACACAAGTACCAACGACTAACTTAACAGCGGATTTCAAATCTTTAGCTAACAAGCTTGGAAGCTTTGTCTTTGCAATTGATATTACTCTTTCTAGCGCAATATTACCAACTTTAATTCTATGAGGTTCTCCCGAACCTTTTTCTAAACTTAATTCCTTCTTTATTAGTTCTGCTACTGAGGGAGATGAAACTTTTATCGTGTATGTTTTTGCTTTAGTGTTAACATCTAATTCAACTGGAACTTTCATTCCCTTAAATCCAGATGTGGCTGAATTAACGTCTGAAATAACTTTTCCTATGTTTATCCCTGCTGGACCTAAAGCCTGAGCTACTGTTGGCCCTGGTGCCATTGCTCCGCCGTCAACAATTAATTTTACTCTCATTCTACAACCTCCTGCGGGTTCTAGGAGTCCAGCATCCGTTTAGATTTATTTTCATTTTACTTACTCGTATATTAAATCCTCCCCATCATCTTCGTTTTTAGACTTTTCCATTTCCTCATCTTCTGTCTTGTCTTCTCTTCTTATAACTTTTATGCTATCTATCTTGACTGTGACAGGAATAGGCACTGAAGCCCCTAATAGTGAGACAACAACTTCTCCTTTCTGCTTGTCTACTCTTGTTACCTTTGCTTTTTCTCCCTTGAAGGTTGAGCCTATCATTTCTACAATGTCACCGACTTCTATCTTTATATCTTCAACTTTAGGCTGAAGCATATTCTTTATCTCGTCATAACTAACAGTTTTTCCAATTATTCCTTTGATATACGGAAGATTAAATGCTGCTTCTTCTGCAGTTTCTCTATCGGATGCTTCAAGAATTACATATCCTTTTAATCCGTGTGGTTTTACAACTGAGAAAACAGAAAGATTTTTTTTCTGAGCTCTCTCGCTAATCATCTCAATTGATTTTTCTTCTTTATTTGATGTAACTTTTATGATGAAAATCATTTTGTTCTTGTATTTTAGGTTCCACTACTCCCTAAGTATCTAAGAAGTAGATAAATATGTGCGGAAAATGGGGTATTTAAAAGTTACGATATCAGTTTACATTCAAGATATGAAGGTATTCCTTGATTCTCTCTACTGATTGAGGTATAAGAAACTTTTCTATTTTGCTCTCAAATAATTCTGATAAAGGGGCGAACTCGGAAATTCTATATTTATTCTCTTGTTTATCGACGAGCATGGCATCTCTTAATCTTTTTAATTGCCTTCTTATATTGCTCTCTGCCATACCTTTGCTTTCTAAGGAGTTATCTTTTCTCAATTGTTCAACTTTATCTCTAATGTCAAATGAGCTTAACCAAAGCTTGTCTTTTCTTGATTGCTCTAATACTAAGAATATATCTACCATTATGTCTCTCGAATCCCCCGGCTGTAACAATCCCAGACTGAGACAGACTTTTTTCATTACCTCTCTCTTATCTGCATTGTACGGTTTTTCATATCTTCTTAGGGTTATCTCGCTTAAGGGAATGTCTTTTGGCATGTTAATTCAAATTAGAAATAGTTATTAAATGTTATCTTGCATTATAACAAGGATTATAAACTAACTTCATTGAATATGAAAATGGAATTAGTTGCTTTTTTAGGGGTAGATAAAGAAAATTGGGGGCAGATAACTGCTTTGATTAATAGAGGAGAGTGGGAAAAGGTTATATTGGTTAAGAATAAGTCTGCAGAGGCATTTCCTGTTGCTGAAAATTGTGAGCTTATTGAATTGTACACTGATAAACCAATGTTAGAATTAAAGGAAGATTTGATGGCGAAGCTTAAGAATAAACTGGCGGGAGATTTAGAAGTTGCATTGTCTATTGCGTCTGGGAATGGAAAAGAACACATGGCTCTTATTTCTGCCTTGTTGTCTATTCCTGTTGGAATAAGACTAGTTGTATTTACAAAAGAAGGGTTGGAGTTTATTAATTAACCGATAATTTTCAACAAAACGACTAATACCCATTGGACCATTAATGCTAGGACCACTAATAAGATTAACCACGTTGAAAGCTTATACGCAATTTCTCCGGCTTTCTTGCTTCGCGTTATTCCCCAAATTGTTAGAAGGAAAAATCTTCCTCCATCAAATATGCCAACTGGAATCATGTTTGTTAATGCCACTCCAATACAAACTATTACTATCCACCACAATAAGTTGAATATGAACATTCCTAAGTCACCTATTCTTGATTCATAATAAATTGAAGGGGAATTTATTTTAGCTATAAATGAATAAACTAATGATAGAAGGCTCTTCTTCTGTATTGTATCTGGCATAGTTGCTATTCCTAATGATGCCTTTCCATCACTATCGCCTAATGTTACCGACTTTATTTCTTTAGTCCCGTTATATATTGTTGTGATATTTATTGTTTCTCCTGGGGCAAATGAATAAAGAGTTGAATTCAATATCTTTAGAGAGGGTGTTTTTATTCCATTAACTTCTGTTATTGCAGAAGTTACCGTAATATTCAAGATTGATGGTTCTCCCGCTATTCTTGCTTTGAATGCTGGAGAATTATTATAGATAAGAGTTTGGGTTAAATTCTCTTTGAATGTTTTTCTTAGAATTTCGGTATCAACGTATCTTGTCTCATTGCGATACATTACTTCTGTTAAAAGAGAATTATCTAAGTTGTATAATGCTAAAGGCAACCCATTTGTTTCTGTTAAATCTGACATATTTACTGTTGAAATGGGATAGACATTAACTAAATTAACTCCAACCGGAACAAAAGCCAAGGCAAAGAACAACCAAAGAAGCAAGCCAAAAACAATCGTTGTTAAAATGTTTGCAAATGTTCCTGACGATAGGATTGCTAATTGAGAAAGTTTACTTGATTTTTCCATTTGTTTTTCATCCGGCTCAACAAATGCGGTTAAGAATGGGCCTAGAAATCCGAAGCCGGTTGAATGAACTCTTATCTTATTTAATCTTGCAAAGATTCCATGAGCAAATTCATGCGGAATTGCTATCACTGCTATAATAATTATGAAATAGGTAAAGTATAGTTGAGGGAGAAAGTCTATCTTGAACAATGATGGAAGATATGGAATTAAAGGTGTTAGAACCGGAACTTTCAATGTTTGTGCTGCTGCGGGAGATGATAAATACATCTGTGTAAATTTTACTAAAAGGTATATCATTGAAGCCATCAAAACATATCCGCAGGCAATTACAAGATATTGCAACGGCTCAAGAATCTTCTTGTATTTTTTTGCTACATAATCTATTATCTTTATTCCTATTTTTGTGTGATATAAATAAAGAATTCCCTGTCTTTTGAGATGCTTTCTCTTACGATACAGAAAGATGATTAAAAATAATACAAAAACTATGAGAAATATAAAATCATAGACAATAAACTCCATTATCTTTATTGTTAAATTGAGTTTATAAATTTAATACCCTCTAATTATACGTAGTTACTTCTTCCTGACTGGACGGAAGACATTGTGTCCGCACTTAGGACATCTAACTTTACCTGAAATTATTCTTGTTGGCTGTGTTCTTATCTTATGACTGCAGTCTCTGCATACAAATGCATTCCCGAAAAGTCTTTTTTGTGCTATTGGTATTTTCGTGGCCATTATGAGAATATCCTCATTATTACTTTCTTTCCTTCAACATCCCAGTATTCTACCTGTTGCTCTGGTGCTAATTGTCCTTTTAATTCATCCATGAATGGAAGATCTATTGTTTCGAAGCTGTCTAAGTCCATTACTGATGCCCTGTCTTCGGTTACGGATAATATCTGTGCTTTTTTCTTTTCTATCAAAGGAACATCAAATCTTGTATCTCCTGGAACGGCTACAATTTTCTTTTTTCCTGTAAAAATTTCTTTAGCTTCAATTCTGCACTTAGATGCACCATGTTTTCCTGTCTTGCTAATGTCATTGCTTAGAACCGTGCATGCTTCGCCATCAACCATAATTGTTGTTCCTGGCTTAGAGCCATGAGCGTCGATTAATTTTAGTACCATTAGAAAGCATAAAAAAGTTTGTTTATAAATGTTTTTAAACCCTGATTTTAATAAAGAATAATGGCGACTGCAAAGAAGAACGATTTCGTGGAAATAAAGTATACCGGAACATCGCAAGGAAATGTATTTGATTCTAATATTGAGGAAGATTTGAAAAAGATTAATACGAGAGAGAAGCCTAGGAAGACTATTGTTATGATAGGGCAAGGAATGCTTGTTAAGGGTTTTGATAGCGCTCTTGAGGAAAAAGAAATGGGTAAGGAATATGAAGTAAAAGTAGGAGTTAAAGATGGGTTTGGGGAGAGAAAAAGAGAATTAGTTAAGACAATTCCATTAAAGATATTTACAGAGAAAAAGATTACGCCTTATCCCGGGTTGGTATTAGCGATGGATGATGCATTAGCTAAAGTGATAACTGTTTCTGGAGCAAGAGTAATTACTGACTTTAATAATCCATTATCTGGGAAAGAATTGAATTATAAATTTACAATTACCAGAAAGGTTGAAGATGAAAAAGAAAAAGCTGAGACTTTGTTTGATTTTCTGGTAAGATTTGTTCCTCCTGAGATAGAAGTTAATGATAAGGTAATTGTCAGGGGAGTTAAAGAGATGGGGTTCTTCATGAATGCGATTAAAGACAGATTTAAAGAATTAATGGGCAAAGAATTAGTGTTTGAAGAGAGGAAAGATAAGGAAGATAAAAAGAATGAGAAAGAAGAGCATGTTCACGGACCTGACTGCAAACATGAGCATAAGGATTGATTGAGATATACCTATAACAAATAGTATAATAATACTTATAAACACTTTTTAGTTTGATTAAACATGGCTGAACTGTTTCTTGAAAAAGGGGATAGAAATGAAAATGAGTTAGATAGGGAATTAGAAGAGATTATACAAAGACAGACTACTAGAGTTAAGGTTGTTGGATGTGGTGGGGGCGGAGGAAACTCTATTTCTAGAATGAAAGAGATAGGAATTAAAGGGTGCGAGATAATTGCAGTAAACACTGATGCGCAAGATTTACTTTATACTAATGCTGATGGAAAAGTCTTGATAGGAAAAGAACTAACTCATGGTTTAGGGGCGGGAAGCAATCCAAAAATAGGAGAGCAAGCCGCTAAAGAGAGTGAAGCAGAAATAAAGAAAAAATTGGGAGAGGTTGATTTAGTTTTCATCACTTGCGGTTTGGGGGGAGGGACTGGTACTGGAAGTGCCCCTGTTATTGCGGATATTGCTAAGAAACATGGCGCTTTAACAATTGGGGTTGTTACCTTGCCTTTTACGGTTGAAGGGCAGAAAAGAATTGAAAACTCACAATATGGTTTAGAGAAATTAGCGTCTGTTGTTGATACCTTAATTGTAATTCCAAATGATAAGTTGCTTGAGATTGCTCCTGAATTACCCATACATACGGCATTTAAAGTTGCAGATGAAATATTAACAAATGCTGTAAAGGGGATTACTGAATTAATTACTAAAGCAGGATTAGTCAATCTTGATTTTGCAGACATAAAAGCAGTTATGTCAAATGGGGGAGTATCTTTAATTGGAATTGGAGAGAGCGATAATTCTAAAGACAGAGCAGTACAAGCTGTTGAAAAAGCATTGAATAATCCTCTTTTGGATGTTGATGTGTCTAACGCTAAGGGAGCACTAGTTAATATAATTGGGGGGAATGATATGACATTAGATGAATATAGGAAAGTAATGGAAGTTGTTGGAGCAAAGATTGCGCAGGACGCTAAGATTATTTCTGGGGCACAAATCTCTGCAGATATGGAAAATTCAATTAAAGTTTTATTGATTATAACTGGTGTTAAGAGCTCGCAAATTGTGGGGATTTCTACTGAAATCGGAGAAGAAGGCAAAGGAGAATTAGAAGAAGAATTGGGAATTAGCTTTGTCAAAGAGGAAGATGGCTGACACTGCACCTTTAGATGCAAGGGAAAGAGCAAGCAGATTACTTGATATTACAAGAGGAGTTATCTCGGCTAATGTAGAAGGACGGGGAGATTTAATTTTAATTAGAAACGGTGCTAATAACGGATGGAGGGCGGTAGTTGACACCAAAGCGAGAAAAATTACTTATGCTGAACGAATTGATAGCAAGCCAATGTTTTCGCTTGCAACGACATATGAGAAAGAGGTTGATAAAAGTGGCTATGGGTGGGTAACTGTACTGGGTGCAGTAAAAATCCCAGGGGCATAGAATTAAAAACTCATTTTAATAAGGATAAATATGGAAGAAGAAAAGATTGGCATTGGGGGAAAGTTAAAGTCATTTTATTTCCAATGCATAAGAGTATGGCAGGTTTTGAGGAAGCCGACAATGTATGAGTATAAGACTGTTGCAAAAGTATCTGCTTTAGGGGTTCTTGTGATTGGGGCTTTTGGGTTTTTAATTGCTGATGTTATCAAATTACTTAGCGGACTGGTTGGTTAATCATCTATATTTAATGTTGAGCGCTTAATCTCAAAGGTAATTTCTTTCTCGTTTATGTTCCTGACCTTCCAGATTGATTTGTTTCCATCATCAGACGTTAATTCTAAATCTGCAACTCTGAAACTTCCGGGGCCTTTTGCAACCCATTCAAATGCCCCTTTGTCCAACGTTTTTCTCTTTAATGCGCTGCATTTTTTGCAGAGAATTAAATCTCCCCCGCATTTTTCTAAAATAATCTCTGCTATATGTTTGTCATTATTATCTTTATCTAAGTGCTCAGAAAAATCAAATTTCTTTCCGCATTCATGGCACTCTACGTTAAAGCTTATTCCTTCCTCTCTTTTCATATTATAACTGGTAAAATATGTTATATAAATCTGAGTTATTACTATGTTCTGATTAATTAGAAAGGCTTAAAAAGCCCAATTTATAGAAGATATTGTATCGAAAGACTACGTACTTAAGCGATATATTCTATGCGCTTGAGACATAACGTAGAAGATACGGACAGAAAATGGAACTAAAAAATGCGTTAGATGAGCTTAGAAAGATTGAGAAAAGAGAATTCTCACAAAGTGTAGACTTAGTTGTAAATCTAAAAGGGGTTGACTTGAAAAGAGATAGTGTTAATACCGTTGTTAAATTGCCTCATAAGGTAAATGAGAAAAGGGTCTGTGCATTTTTCAATGCGCCTTCTCATTTGGTTCATACCATAACAAAACTTGACTTTCCCAAGTATAGAGAGAAAAAAGACGCAAGAAAGTTAATCAAAAGTTATGATGTTTTTATTGCTTCTGCTGCATTAATGCCAACTGTTGCTAGTACATTTGGTAAGGTTCTTGGACCAACGGGAAAAATGCCAAGTCCGCAATTGGGAATAATTGGGCAAGAAAATGAGGCTGCAATAAAAGATGTTCTTGAGAAAGTTTCTAAGTCTATTAAGATAAAGATGAAAGAAGCAAGCATAAAAGTTGTTGTTGGAAAAGAAAGCATGAATGATGAAAGTATTATTGAGAACATTAAGACTGCTTATCATGGAATAGTTGAAGCATTGCCTACTAAGAGAGAAAATGTGAAAAATGTAATGATAAAATTTACGATGTCTAAACCGATTAAGGTGGAGGTTAAATAATGCCCAAGCAAAAAGCTAAAAATCTGAAGAGAGAAGCCTCAAATGAAAAGAAAAAGATAGTCACGGATTTAATCGCGTGGATAAAGAAGAGCAAGACTCTTTTGATTGCATCAACTAAAGGATTGCCTAGTTCGCAATTCCACGAGATTAAGAAAAATCTCAGAGGAAAAGCAGATATAAAAGTTGTGAAGAAAACTGCAGTAATCAGAGCGATGGAAGAGTCTGGAATTCATTCTATGAAAGAATTAGAAAAATCAATTGGAGCAGATGTTGCATTGTTCTTCTCTGATTTGGACGCGTTTGAATTGTCAGGATTATTGGCGGATAATCAAAGCCCTACAAAAGCTAAAGGGGGAGATATTGCTCCTGAAGATATAGTTATTGAGCCTGGACCAACGGATTTGCTTCCTGGACCAGCAATATCAGAGCTTTCGGGAGTTGGATTGAAAGTTGCTGTTGAGGGAGGAAAATTAGCGATTAAGATAGGCAGAACTGTCGCGAATAAAGGGGATATTATAAAAGAAAATGTTGCATCAGTGTTAGGAAAGTTGAATATATTGCCTATGAAAGTTGGATTTGAGCCTATTGCTGCTTACGATGCCAATTCTGGGAAGGTTTATGTTGGAATTAAGATTGATAAGAAAGGAACATTGGAACAATTGAGATATGATATTGGAAAAGCATTAGGGTTTGCTAGAGCGAGAGGATATGTTGCTAAAGAAACATTATCTTATTTCTTCGGGAAAGCAAATGCAGAAGAAAAGGTAATACAGAATTTACTTAATAAATCTCAACAAAATCCAGGGGAGGTTAAATAATGGAATACATATATGCGGCTTTGTTATTGCACAAGCTTGGGCATCCTGTAACTGAAGAGCACTTGCATAAAGTTATCTCAGCAACAGGTTCACAGGTTGAAGAGGCAAAAATAAAGACCTTAATTGCAGCTTTGAAAGGAATAGACATTGCAGCTGAACTTGCAAATGCAAGTGTTGCAGTAGCAGCGCCTACAGCGTCAACTGCCGTGAAGGAAGAGAAGAAAGAAGAAGAAAAGCCAGCAGAATCTGCAGCCGGCTTAGCGTCTTTGTTCGGATAAATTCCATTTTTATCCCAAGATGTATAAGCCAGCCTAGTTGAACTAGGGCTGGGATTCTTAACTTAATCTTATTCGTAAAATTGACTTGTAAAACTTTATAAGTCATTGATATTGCATACTTGTAATGAAATGCCCATGTGCGACAATGGTACTCGAACGGTCTTGAGAACCGTCTTCCTTCGGGATTTCCAGGTTCGATTCCTGGCGTGGGCGTTCTTTTAATTTGCTCTTTTGATTTAAACTAAGGTTTTTTAAATTAACAAATCTATATAGATAGATGAATAAACATGAGGACAGAGTAGAAGTTTTTGAGAAAAACGTTGAAGAAGAAAGGCATGTATTTGTTTTTGTTATTGTTACTATTTTGATGGCAGCCATGGTTTTGGTAGTTATTTTCGGGTTAAAAATTGAGGGAACCGCTTTGATGATAATTTTTATAGTTTTAATCGCTTTTTACTTCTCTGCTGCATCGATACTACTGGAACCTAAGCTGGTTAAACATATACTAAAAACAATAATAAAGACTGAGGAAAAGATAGTTGAAATTGAAAAGCCAATAATACGGGAGATTGTGAAGGAAGTGGAAAAACCTGTTTATGTGCATCTTCCAAGAACTAAACTGAATATTCCAAAGTATGATTACATCGCTTCAACGGAAACAAAAAGGTATCACTCAAGAAATTGCAGATTGGGAAAATTGATCAAAAAAAGATATAAAGTTTATAATAATCATAGAAGTTATTTTGTAAGAAGAAAATTTCTCCCTTGCAAAGTTTGCATAAGGAAAATTAAGAAAGTTTAGTTTTATTCAACTTTATCCTTCTT
>Ga0172371_10009051_pt1 | contig 13774 bp, 14 predicted proteins | sample Lak12m_FD_114543 | JGI IMG/M metagenome (GOLD analysis project Ga0172371, IMG submission 114543) | Freshwater microbial communities from Kabuno Bay, South-Kivu, Congo - kab_022012_12m | ecosystem: Environmental > Aquatic > Freshwater > Lake | place: Democratic Republic of the Congo: South-Kivu... | reverse complement strand
GGAGATCCGGGACGGCTCGGGCCGGGTGGCCTTCAAGATGCACCGCAACCTGCGGCATGACTTCGCCGAGGGCGACGTCGCCTTCCAGTCCTACACCTACAGCGACTGCGACATGTTCGTGGAGCCCGGGGTGTACGGCGCCGTGGACGCCTCCCGGGTGGCTCCGGACCAGGCGCCCGGCGTCGTCCGGCCGGCCGGCACCATCCACATCGTCCTCGCCCTCGAGGGCTACGGACGCCTGCAGCGGCCCGACGTCATCGCCTTCGCCGAGGACTCTCGCTGCCTCGACGGCCCCGAAGGGGCCCGGTGCGGCGGCGGGATGGGCGCCTTCCGGGACGCCATCGGCATGGTGGTGATCGACGACATCCTCTACGACCTCGACGGCCGCCTCAGCCGCATGCGGGGCTGGATCGAGCCGATCCCGATGCCTGCCGAAGCCATCGCCCCTTGAACCAAGTGACGAGTGACCGGAGGGGCGGCCGGTGGCCGCCCCTCCGACGCGTCAGAAACTGATGGGGACGTCGCACGCCGGCAGCAGCGGGACGCCACCCGGATGCCGGACCATTCGCCGACATGAGCAGCGCCGCGGACCGGTCAGCACGCTTGCGACGAACGAAGGGCGGGTTCCGCAGTGACTAGTCGCCCGTCCCGGAGGGCAGCGCCGCGCCGGCTTCCCGGGCCGACCCCCCGACGGCGCCGAGGGCCTGCTTCCATGCGCTAGCTTGGCCCCCGCAGACGCGCCGCGGCGCCCGACCCGGGGCCACCGCAGGTCCCGCCGGGCGGCCGCCTGGTAGAGCCATCGACGGGGGTCTCCCCCCACGGAGACGCGGGAAGGAAGGTGGGCGTGTACGAAACTGCGACCCTGATCGGGATCGTCATCGGCGTCAGCCTGTTAGGCCTGGTCGTGGCCGCCTCGCTGGCCGGATGGGTGCTGCGGCACGACCGCGGCAGCGAGGCGATGCAGAAGATCTCCAATGCCATCCGCCAGGGCGCCGAGGCGTTCCTGCGCCGCCAGAACCGCACGATCATGATGCTGGCGATCGTCGTCGCCGGCCTCATCTTCGTCGGCTACGGGGTGCTGCGGAATCACCGGGAGTTCGATCCGGTGAACTCCTCGCTGGAGCTGGCGATGTGGATCACCATCTCGTTCGTCTTCGGCGCCGCCTGCTCGGTGTTCGCCGGCTACGTCGGGATGTGGATCTCCATCCGCAGCAACTCCCGGACCGCTCACGCCGCTCTGACGAGCATCAACCGGGCCCTCCGCATCGCCCTGCGGGGCGGGGCGGTGTCCGGCCTGCTGGTGGTGGCCATGAGCCTGCTCGGCGTCGCCGGCCTCTACGCCCTGGTGAACGCCTTCAGTAGTGCGAAGGAGTCGGGTGACATCCCCCTGCTCATCGTGGGCTACGGCTTCGGGGCTTCCTTCGTCGCCCTGTTCGCCCAGTTGGGCGGCGGGATCTACACGAAGGCGGCCGACGTCGGCGCCGACCTGGTGGGCAAGGTGGAAGCGGGCATCCCCGAGGACGATCCGCGCAACCCCGCGGTCATCGCCGACCTCGTGGGCGACAACGTCGGCGACTGCGCCGGCCGCGGCGCCGACCTGTTCGAGTCGACGGCCGCCGAGAACATCGGCGCCATGATCCTCGGCGCCTCGCTGGCCATGGCGGCCGACGGCGCCGGTTTCGGCTTCTCGGCGGGCATCGTCGGCGTGATGATGTTCCCGTTGGTAGCCCGCGCCTTCGGGATCATCGCCTCGATCATCGGGATCCTCTACGTCCACATGGACAAGGAGGAGAAGATCGACCCGATGACGGCCCTGAACCGGGGCTACTACGTGGCGGTGGTGCTGGCCCTCGCCGCCTTCGGCGGGGCCACCTACTGGCTGCTCGACGTGGAGGGAGTCCCCAACGCCTGGTGGCACTTCTTCCTGTGCGGGATCATCGGCGTGGCCACCTCGGTGGCCTTCGTGTACATCACTCAGTACTACACCGAGCACAAGTACCGCCCGGTGAAGTCGATCGCCGAGGCCTCGGAGACGGGCCCGGCCACCAACATCATTTCCGGCATCAGCGTCGGCCTCGAGTGCGTGGCCGCTCCGGTCGTGGTGATGGGCGGCGCCCTGCTGGGGTCCTACTTCCTGGGCAAGGCCGCCTTCCCTGCCGACGTCGCCGTCAACGCCGGCCTCTTCGGGACGGCGGTGGCCACCATGGGCATGCTGGCCACGGCGGCCTTCATCCTGGCCATGGACACCTTCGGCCCGATCACCGACAACGCCGGCGGCATCGTCGAGATGTCGCAGCAGCCTGAAGAGGTGCGCCGGAAGACCGACCGCCTGGATGCGGTGGGCAACACCACCAAGGCCCTCACCAAGGGCTACGCCATCGGGTCGGCCGCTCTGGCCGCCTTCCTGCTCTTCCAGGCCTACATGGAAGAGGTGATCAACTACTCCGGCGGGCACGGCACCACCTTCCCGGTGGACCTGTCCAAGCCGGTGGTGTTCGTCGGCGCTCTGGTCGGGGCGGCGCTGGTCTTCCTGTTCTCGTCCTGGGCGATCCGGGCGGTGGGGCGGGCGGCGCAAGCCATCATCAGCGAGGTACGGCGCCAGTACGCCCACCTGCCCCGGGAGAACGAGATCATCCAGTTCCCGGCGGACTTCGAGCCCGAGTACGGGGCCTGCGTGGACATCGTGACCAAGTCGGCGCTGCGGCGCATGGTGGCTCCCGGCCTGCTGGCCGTGCTCGGCCCCATCGGCCTGGGCCTGCTGTTCAAGTGGCTGTTCGTCTCCGACACCAACCCGCTGGCCTCGGCCGAGGCGGTGGCCGCCCTCCTCATGGTGGGCACCATCGCCGGCATCCTGGTCGCCCTGTTCTTCAACAACGGGGGCGGGGCCTGGGACAACGCCAAGAAGTACATCGAGGCCGGCGCCTTCGGGGGCAAGTACCTGAAGGCGGCCGACGGGTCCGTCACCAAGAACCCGACCCACGGGGCCGCCGTGGTCGGGGACACGGTGGGCGATCCCTTCAAGGACACCGCCGGCCCCTCGCTGCACGTGCTGATCAAGCTGCTCTCGACCATCACCCTGGTGCTGGCCCCCCTGTTCCTGTAGGGAGAGCAGAGACGAGTCGAAGCCCCTCCGGGCCACGCCCGGAGGGGCTTCGTTTCATCCCGGACGATGGCGTCAGGAGCGGCTCTTGCCGAGCCCGGCGACGACGCCCAGGAAGCCGATGAGGGCCCCGGCGGTGAGCAAGAACAGGCCGTACTCGGGATCGAGCAGGCCTGCCCCGGGACCGGAGCCGTAGACCGAGGCCAGGTTGGTGACCCCGACGATCACCGCCAGCCCAGCCAGCACCACAACCACCAACTTCCCGGCGCCGGCAAGGGCGAACGCCCCGCCGCGCACCGAGGCCAGCAGAGCCAACGGCGGCACCGGCGTGTGGATCGGCGCCCGCGACCCCGCTCAGCCGGGCCTTTGGTACTTCGACGCCGGCAACCCCCCATCCGCGTTCGGCGACCCGCAGATTCCCCTCGGCTGCCAGATCGATGGCAGCCCGGTGGGGCTGGCCTACTACGCCATCCTCAGCGCCGGCGACGTGGCCGCCCAGGCCGCCCTGGCCAACGCGATGGATCGGACCGCCTTCCCCGTGGAGCCGGTTGCCGAGGCACCGGTGACCTCCACCGCTCCCACCGGGCCGCGCTTCTCGTCGTGCAGTGTCGGCTATCAGAGCAGCGGCCGCCTGCTCACCGGCATGGAAGGGAAGACCGAGCCGGGAGCGACGGTGGCCCTCACCATCGAAGTCGGGACCTTGCTGTACGACCAACTGGCAACGACCACCGCCGGCGACGACGGTTCGTTCACCCTCCCCGACTTCGCCCTGGACGATCTGACGACACCGATCCCGGCGGGGGCCACCATCACCGTGGTCCTCACCGCCGGCGACAACTACCCGGGAGCCTGCCGCATCGACGTAGAGACCTGACCCCCGGCGGTCTGCTGCGGCCGCCCGTTCTCCGGGCGGCCGCAGCGTTTTCAGGCCAGAATCCCGGCAGCGAGAGGAGCGGCATGAAGAGCCATCGCAAGGAGCTCTGGTTCGAGGTCCCTGCCCGCCGGGGATTCCTCAACATCACCCCGCAGGTGGAGCAGGCGGTGCGGGACAGCGGGATCCAGGAAGGCATCGTCCTGGTGAACGCCATGCACATCACCGCCAGCGTCTTCATCAACGACGACGAGAGCGGCTTGCACCACGACTACGAGGTGTGGCTGGAGCGCCTGGCCCCCCACGAGCCGGTCGCCGGCTACCGCCACAACCGCACCGGCGAGGACAACGCCGATGCCCACCTCAAGCGTCAGGTGATGGGGCGCGAGGTGGTGGTGGCCATCACCGGCGGCCGTCTCGACTTCGGGCCCTGGGAGCAGATCTTCTACGGCGAGTTCGACGGCCGGCGCCGCAAGCGGGTGCTGGTCAAAGTCATCGGGGAGTAGGCCGGCCGCGAGGCACCCGGCAAGCCCTAGCCTGTCTCCCGGAGGAGGCCACATGCCATCAGAACAGGACCGCGAGCGCACCCGCCTCGCCTACCGCAGGGCAGGTCTCGCCGTGGCCCACCACGCCCAGGGCCGCGCCCCGCGCCCTCTGTCGCTGCAGCCGGCGGCCGGCGACGAAGCCGGTGGCCGCCGCTGGCCGGTGGACCTGGGGAGCGCCGCCCGGCATCGCCTGGAACTGGAGATCCTGGCCCTGTGGGCCGGCCTGCTGAGCGAGGCCCGGGCCTGCTGGGACGGTGAGACGCCCCCCGAGGGCTGGGGCCGGGCCCTGGAACCGCTGGCCGACCTGGGCCGGCGCGTCACTCGCAGTGACGGAGAGAACGAGGCCTACCTCGAATGGCTGCGGCACAGGGCCGGCGGCCTGCTCGACCTGCCCGGCACCTGGCCGGCCGTCGAGGCCCTGGCCGAGGCCTTGCTGGAGAAGGGGAGCCTCGGGGGGGCCGAGGCCGCCGCCCTGGTCACCGGGATCCAGCGGTCGCGGCGGCCCAATCGCGGCCTGGGCGGGTACTTCCGCAACCTGCGATGACGCCGGCCGCCCAACTGCCCCCGCCCCATACCGATGGGCCCGTCTCCGTGGAAGCGGCGCTCGCCCGGCGCCGCTCCCGCCGCGACTTCAGCGGCGCTCCTCTCTCCCCGGGGGAGTTGGGCCAGCTGCTCTGGGCCGCCCACGGTGTCACCGGGCCCGACGGGCGCCGCACCGCCCCCACCGCCGGCAACACCGGCCCGCACGAGGTCTACGCCGTCACCCCCTCGGGGGCCTTCCGCTACGACGGCTCCGCCCACTCGCTGGAGGAGATCGACCCCGCCGACCTTAGGGCCCCGCTGCGCTCGGCCACCCGCGACGACGACCACATACTCCACGCCGGAGCGGTGATCGTGCTGGCCGCGGTCGCCGCCCGCACTGCTGCCCGCTACCCGGAGAGAGCCGACCGCTACCTCGCCATGGGCCTGGGGCACGCTGCCCAGAACGTCCTCCTCCAGGCCGAGGCCCTCGGACTGGCGGCCTACCCGGTGGGCGCCCACGACCCCGAAGGCGTGGCCCGATTGCTGAACCTGCCGGAGGGTTGCGTGCCGCTGTACCTGGTCCCGGTGGGCCACCCGGCAGCCTGAGGCCCGGCTCGCGTCCCCTTGCTAGGCGTTCTCGCCCATGAACAGGGCCGAGACCGACTCCTCGATGAAGATGGCCCGCAGGGCGTCGGCCAGGATCGGGCCCACCGATAGCACCCGCAGGTTGGGCAGCCCGGCGGCGTCGGGGGGCACCGGCAGGGTGTTGGTGATGACTACTTCCTCCAGGGCGCAGTCGGCGAAGCGCTCCGCCGCGGGGGGCGACAGGACGCCGTGGGTGGCCAGGGCCCGCACGCTGACGGCCCCGGCCTGGCGGAGCAACTCGGCGGCGGCTACCACCGTGCCCCCGGTGTCGATCATGTCGTCCACGATGACGGCGTGCAGACCGGCGACGTCGCCCACCACCTGAAGGGCCGCGGATTCGTTGTGCAGGTCGGGCCGGCGCCGCTTGTGGATGAAAGCCACCCCGGCATCGAGATGCCGGGCGTAGAGGGAGGCGAGGCGCACCCGCCCGGTGTCGGGGGAGACGACCACCATGTCCTTGCCGACGGCGGAGTGGAGGTACTCCAGGAAGACCGGCAGGGCGGTGAGGTGATCGAAGGGCTTGACGGTGAACCCCTGGATCTGGGCGCTGTGGAGGTCCATGGACACGATGCGGTCGGCCCCGGCGGCGATCAGCAGGTCGGCCATGAGGCGGGCCGTGATGGGCTCGCGCGCCAGGTGCTTCTTGTCCTGGCGGGCGTAGCCGTAGAAGGGCACCACCGCCGTGATGCGCTTGGCGGACGCCCGATGCAGGGCGTCGAGCATGATCAACTGCTCCATGATGTGGAAGTTGATCGGCTTGCTGTGGCTCTGCAGCACGAAGCAGTCGGCGCCGCGCACGCTCTCGGTGAAGCGGACGTAGATCTCGCCGTTGGCGAAGTGGGAACGCTCCACCCCGCCGACGGGGATGCCGAGCAGGCCGGCCACCTCATCCGCCAGCGGCGGGTTGGCCGACCCCGAGAAGAGCATCATGCGCTTGCGGCCGGGCAGTTCCACTTGCGTTTCACTCCTTCTTGGGCGCCTTGCGGGGCGCCTGTTTCGCCTTGCGGGCAGCGTAGCCGGGCACTTCGCGCTGCTGGGCGCGTTCCACCGCCAGCGCCCCGGGCGGCACATCGCGAGTGATCACCGAACCGGCGCCGGTTACCGCGTCGTCGCCCACGGTGACCGGGGCCACCAGCATGGTGTCCGACCCGATGAACACCCGGTCGCCGATGACGGTGCGGTGCTTCTCCCGCCCGTCGTAGTTGCAGGTGATGGTGCCGGCGCCGACGTTCGAGCCCTCCCCGATCACAGTGTCGCCGATGTAGGAGAGATGGGGCACCTTGCTGCCCCGGCCCACCACGGTGGCCTTGGTCTCGACGAAGGTGCCCGCCTTGGCCCCGGCCTCCAGGCGCGTGCCCGGCCGCAGGCTGGCGAAGGGGCCCACCTGGGCGCCCTCCCCCACCTCGGCTCCCCGCAGCACCGAATACCACACCCGCGCTCCCGGCCCGATCACGCTGTCCACGGCGAAGACGTCGGGGCCCACCTCGGCCCCGGCGGCCACCGTGGTGCCGCCCTCCAGGTGCACCCCCGGGTAGAGGCGAGCCCCGGCCTCCAGCGTCACGCCGGCATCGAGGTAGACCCGTCCGGGGTCCAGCATCTCCACCCCCGCCGTCATCCAGAAGGCGTTGAGGCGAGCCCGGGCCACGGCGGCCACGGAGGCCAGTTGCTCGTGCGAGTTCACCCCCTGCACCTCGGCCGGGTCGGCGACGGGGACGGCGCGCACCTCTCCGCCCGCCGCCAGGGCGGCCACCGCGTCGGTGAGGTAGTACTCCCCCTGCTCGTTGCCCCGGCTGAGCCCGGCCAGGGCCCGGGCCAGCGCCGCCCCTTCGAAGGCGTAGGTGGAGACGGCCACTTCTCGGATGGCCCGCTCCTCGGGGCCGGCGTCGCGGTGCTCCACGATGCCCACCACCCGCTCCCCGTCGCGCAGCACCCTGCCGTAACCGGCAGGGTCGGGCATCACCGCGGTCAGCAGGGCCGCAGGAGCGCCGGGGAGCGCCGCCACCAGAGCCCGCAGGGTCCCCGGCTGAAGCAGGGGGGTATCGCCGGGAACGACGAGGATCGTGTCGCCGCCGACCCCGCCCATGGCCTCCAGGGCGGTCATGACGGCGTGGCCGGTGCCCAACTGCGGCTCCTGGGTCACCGCCCGAACGCCGGGGGGCAGCGCCGCCCGCACCTCGTCGGCCCCGTGGCCCACGACGACGACGACCTCATCGGCCCCGGTGCCGCCGACGGCATCGAGCACCCAGGCCAGCAGGGGGCGCCCCCCCACGGGGAAGAGCACCTTGGGCCGGTCGGACTTCATCCGGGTGCCCCGACCGGCGGCCAGGACGATCGCCCGCAGGCTCATGCGTTCCTCCCGTGGTGGGTCTGGGCTGGGGGGATAGGGCTCGAACCCATTCTTCGGGGACCAAAACCCCGCGTGCTGCCGATTACACCACCCCCCAAGAGGGGGTCAGCGCAGTGTACCGGAGGGCACCTGCCAGCCCTGCGGCACCGGCCGGCAGGCCCGGGCCCCCCGGGCACCGGCAACCGCCCCGGCCGCCGCCCCGGCCTCCGACGCCGTCGGGAAGAAGGCGAAGTGCGCCGGCCCGCTCCCCGACATCAGCACCGACCGGCCCCAGAGCCGGCGCAGATCGGCCGCCCAGTCCCCCAGGCCCGGGACGAGCGACAGGGCGGCGGGCACCAGGTCGTTCGCCAGCGGCTCGAAGGGCCGCAGTTCCGGGGGCAGGTCCCTCCCCGCCACCGCCGGTCCCCCGGGCCCGTCGAGGTCGTCCCAGCGGGCGTAGGCGGCCCCGGTGGAGACCTCGAAAGGGGGCACCGCCACGGCCAGCCAGAAGCCTGCCACCGGGGGAAGCGGAGTGAGGCGCTCCCCGTAGCCTTCCATCCAGGCGCTGCCCCCGAGGAGACAGAAGGGCACGTCGGCTCCCAGGCCGGGGGCGAGCCGGTCCGGGTCGGAGACCCCGAACATCGCCGCGGCCAGCACCAGGGAGGCGGCGGCATCGGCGCTGCCCCCGCCCAGGCCGGCGGCCAGGGGGATGCGCTTCTCCAGGATGAGGGCGGCCGGGCCGGGCCGGGCCGAGGCGGCCCGCACCGCCTCCACCGCCCGCCAGGCCAGGTTCGACTCGTCGGCGGGGGCGGGAAGGCCGGTCACCGCGAAGGAGTCGGCGGGGGCCGCGTCGAGGTCGATCCGGTCGGCCCAATCGATCGACTGCACCAGCGACCGCAGCGGGTGCTTGCCCGAGGCGTCCCGCGCCCCGACCCGCAGGCTCAGGTTCACCTTGGCGAAGGCCTCAGCGCGCATCGGCCACCTCCGCCAGCCGAAGGTAGTCCTCCGGGGACAGTTCCTCGGCCCGCCGCGTGGGGTCGATGCCGGCGGCCGCCAGCGCGGCGGAGGGGTCGGGCAGGGCCGCGGCCAGGGAGCGGCGCAGCATCTTGCGGCGCTGCCCGAAGGCCGCCGCCGCCAGTGCCAGGGCCCGCTCGGCCCGGGGGGGCGCCGGAGTGCGCCGGATCACCGCCACTGCCGACTCCACCTTGGGCGGTGGCAGGAAGACGGTGGCCGGGACCCGGAAGGCGACCTCGACGGTGCCGTGGAGCCGGACCACCACCGACGGCAGGCCATAGACGCGGCTTCCCGGGGGCGCGGCCAGGCGCTCCACCGCCTCTCGCTGCAGCATGACCACGAAGCGGGTGATCGCCGGGGCTTGCCGCAGCAGCCGCAGCAGCAGGGGCGTGCCCACGTTGTAGGGCAGGTTGGCCACCATCACCCAGGGGTCGTCGCCCAGCCCGGCCGGGTCCAGCCCGGAGGCGTCCTCGTAGCGCACCTCGACCCCCGGCACCCCCTCGAGGGCCGCCTCCAGGACGGGCTGCAGACGGAGATCGATCTCATAGGCCAGCACGCGCGCCCCGGCGGCGGCAAGGCCGCGGGTGAGCGTGCCGGCGCCGGCGCCGATCTCGATCACCCGATCCCCCCGCCCCACCCCGGAAACGCCCACGATGCGCCGCACCACATTGGGGTCGACGAGGAAGTGCTGGCCCAACTCCTTGCGGGGATGCACCCCGTGCGCCGCCAGGAGGCGGGCGGTGGCCCCTCGCCCCAGGGGATCCTCGGGATGCGCCTCAGCCACTGCGGAACACCCGCTGCGCCGTGGCCGCGGTCAGCCGGGCCACCTCGGCCGGCGCCGTCCCCCACACCCGGGCCAGAGCCTCCCCCACGGCCACCACATTGGCCGGTTCGTTCGGCTGCTCCCGGTGCGGCGGCGGGGTCAGGTAGGGGGTGTCGGTCTCGATCATGGCGCGCTCCGGGGGCACCAGCGCCGCCGCCCGGCGGACGTCCTCACCTCCCGGGTAGGTCAGCGGCCCGGCAAAGGAGAAGACCACGCCCAGGGCGGCAAAGCGCTCAGTCCAGCGCGGGCCGCCGGTCCAGCAGTGGAGGACGCTGCGAGGGCCGACGCCGGCGTGCTCGATCTCGGCGTGCAACTCGGCGAAGGCGTCGCGGCAGTGCAGCACCAGCGGTTTGCCCAGGTCCTCGGCGAGGGTGAACTGCGCCCGCAACGCCGCCACCTGATCTTCCCGAGGTGACAGGTTGCGGTAGAAGTCCAGGCCGCACTCGCCCACCGCCACCCCGGCGGCGGCCAGGGCGGCGATCCGCTCCGCCTCCTCGGGCCAGCGGGAGGCGTCGTGCGGATGGAGCCCCGCCGTGGCGAACACCACCCCGGGGTGAGCCGCCGCCAGCGCGCCCGCCGCCTCGGACCCGGCGGCGTCGGTGCCCGGGCAGACCAGCCAGGAGACGCCGGCGGCGGAGGCCCGGGCCAGCAACTCCTCCGGGCCTCGCGGGGCGAGGTGCAGGTGGCAGTGGCTGTCGACCCAGGCGGTCACGCCGTGAGGCGCGGGAACAGAGGCGCCGCTTTCCGCACCGGGAGGCCGCCGGGGTAGCCGCCCCAGGCGGCGGCGGCGGGCAGGCGCTGCTCCTCGGGCAAGCCGGGCAGCCCAAGGCGGCGCCACAGTTCGGTGCATGACCCGGGAACGGCGGGAGAAGCGAGCAGGGCCACCAGGCGCAGCACCTCGAGGGCGTCGCCCAGAACTCCTTCCACCGCCGGGCCGGGATCCATCTTCCAGGGCTCGTTGGCCTCGAGATAGGCGTTGGTCTCGCGGATCAGGCGCCAGGTGGCTTCCAGGGCCTCCGACGGGGCCACCCGCTCCCAAGCCGCTGCTGCCTCCTCGTAGGCCCGGGCGGCCGCCTCGGCCAGCGGGCTCCCGGCTCGCGGCGCCGGGCCCACCCCACCACACTTCGAGCCCACCACCGCCGCCACCCGGGCGGCCAGGTTGCCCAGGTTGTTCGCCAGGTCGGCGTTGTAGCGGGCCATCATCCCCTCGAAGGTGAACTCGCCGTCGGGGCCGAAGCGCTGGTCGGCCAGGAAGTGGTAGCGGAAGCCGTCCACTCCGAAGGTCTCCACCAGGGAGGCGGGGGCGATCTGGTTCAGCCGGGTCTTGGACATCTTCTCGCCGCCCACCAGCAGGTAACCGTGAACGTGAACCGACCGGGGCGGCTCCAGCCCCGCCGAGAGCAGCATGGCCGGCCAGTAGACGCAGTGGAAGCGAAGGATGTCCTTGCCTATCAGGTGGCGCACCCCGGCCCAGCGAGCCGGGAAGCCCGGGTCGGCAGTGCCGTACCCGGCGGCGGTGAGGTAGTTGGTGAGGGCGTCGAACCACACGTAGGTGACGTGACGGGGGTCCCACGGCAGGGGGATGCCCCAGTCGATCGAAGTCCGGCTGATGGAGAAGTCCCGCAGCCCCTGCCGGATGAACCCGAGGGCCTCGTTGCGGCGGATCTCCGGCTGCACGAAGCCGGGGTGGGCGTCGTACCAGTCGAGCAGGGCTCGCTCGTAGCGGCCCAGCTTGAAGAAGTAGTTCTCCTCCTCCATGCGGATCACCGGCCGTCCCTGGCGTTCCAGTTCCGGGACCTCCTCGGCCGTCACATAGGCCTCGTCCGCCACGGAGTAGAGGCCCTCGTAGCGCCCCAGTTCGATGTCGCCGCGGTCGTAGCAGGCCTGGAGCAGGCGTTGCACCGCCTGGTGGTGACGCGGCTCGGTAGTGCGGATGAAGTCGTCGTTGCTGACCCCCAGGGCTTGCCAGGCGGCCACGAAGCGCCGGGCGAAGCGATCGGCCTGCTCCTGCGGGGCGATCCCGTTAGCCGCGGCGGCCCGCTGCACCTTGAGCCCGTGCTCGTCGGTGCCGGTGAGGAACAGGGTCTCCTCGCCGAGGAGGCGATGCCACCGGGCCAGGGCGTCGGCGGTCACCGTGGTGTAGGCGTGCCCGATATGGGGCTCGTCGTTGACGTAGTAGATGGGGGTGGTGACGTAGAACATGGGGCGGACCCGAAGCGTAGTGCCGCGCCGCGCGCCGGCGAGCGGCCTGGAAGACCCATACAGGAGGAGGAGCGATTTGGTATCCTGATCTGCGGGCAAGACCACGAGGGGCACCGTCGGCCCCGGTCTCCCGACACGCCGTCCTCTGGAGGTATCTGGGCCATGAACACCGGGATCGTGCGCAAGATCGACGACCTGGGCCGCATCGTGATCCCCGCCGAGATGCGCCACACCCTCGGGGTCAAAGAGGGTGATCAGTTGGAGATCACCCTGGAGGGCGATCACATCGCCATCCGACCCCGACTGCCGCGTCTCGTCGCGCAGTTCACCATCGACAAGAAGAAGCGCGTCGCTCTGTCCGACGAGACCGTGGTGCTCGAACCGGGCGACTACGTGATCGAGCGCATCGGGCGCAAGCGCTGACCCGGCTCAGCGGGCTTCGCTCCGGCGACGGGCGGTAACCGTCTCGTAGAGGGCCCGGCGGGCCACGCCGGTGTTCGCCGCCACCGTGCGGCAGGCATCCGACACCGTGGCCCCGCGCTTCACCATCTCCTCGACCAGCCCCACCGCCGCCTCCCCATCGGGCAGGACGGCCGCCGCCCCTTCCACCACCAGGGTCACCTCGCCCCGCGCCGGGGTCTCCGCCCAGTGCGCGGCGGCCTCTTCCAGCGTCCCCCGCCACACCTCTTCGTGCAGCTTGGTCAGCTCACGACAGACGGCGCAGGCCCGGCCGGCTCCCAGTGCGGCCCCCAGAGCCTCCAGGTCGGCGGTGAGACGGGCGGGGGCGGAAAAGAGGATCATCGTGCGCGGCTCGCCCGCAAGCGACGCCAGCCGCTCGCGACGCGCGGTGCCCTTTCTCGGCAGGAAGCCCTCGAAGGCCAGACGGTCGGCGGGGAGGCCGGACAGGGCCGCCGCCAGCGTCATCGCGCTCGGGCCGGGAATGCCGGTCACTGCCGCCCCCACTCCCAGCGCCGCCCGCACCGCGCTCAAGCCGGGGTCGGAGATGGTGGGCATGCCGGCATCGGTGAGGAGGGCAACCGTTTCCCCGGCCTCCAGTCGGCGAGCCAGTTCGGAGGCCCGCTCGGCTTCGTTGCCGCCGAAGTAGGAGCGCAGGGGCCGCGAGACCCCCAGGTGGCCGAGGAGGATCCGGGCGCGCCGGGTGTCCTCGGCGTACACGACCGCGGCCGAGCGCAGCGCTTCGGCCAGGCGAGGCGGGGCATCGCCGAGGTTGCCGATGGGCCCCGCGCAGAGGATCAGAGTCCCGGGCACGATGCGAGGATAGGTCAGGGGAGGAGGTCGAACGCGGCGATGTGGGCCGGCCGGACGACACTGAGGTGCCGCCGGTCGAAGGTGGCCAGGACCCTCACTCCCAGGCGTTCGGCGGCCGCGACCAGGGAGGCATCGACCGTCCCCAGAGGCAGGTCCCGATAGCGCCAGACCAACTCGGCGATCCGCAGCCAGTCGCCGGCGGCCACCGCTTCGACGATGAATGCCCCGGAAGCCAGATCGCCGAGAAAGCGCACCTCGGCGCCGGCCCCCAGCCTGCTGCCGATCAGATAGGCGACCTCGGTGACAACCAGCGACGGCACGAGAAGGGGGCCCGGGTGGGTGCCGAGCAGGTCGAGGGATTCCCGATGGTGGGCGTCATCGGCATCGACGTAGGCGTACAGCGGGCCGGCGTCGACGAGCAGGGCGCCTATCGCCCCACCTCGGCGGAGAGGATCTC
>Ga0172371_10009050_pt1 | contig 13774 bp, 8 predicted proteins | sample Lak12m_FD_114543 | JGI IMG/M metagenome (GOLD analysis project Ga0172371, IMG submission 114543) | Freshwater microbial communities from Kabuno Bay, South-Kivu, Congo - kab_022012_12m | ecosystem: Environmental > Aquatic > Freshwater > Lake | place: Democratic Republic of the Congo: South-Kivu... | reverse complement strand
TCCGGGGCGGTGCGGTTGCGGTTGTCGGTCACGATATCGCACATCACCGCGGCGCCGCCGGGCCCGTAGCCCTCGTAGATCGTCTCTTCGACGTTGCCGCCGTCCAACTCGCCGGTGCCTTTCTTGATGGCCCGTTCGATGTTGTCTTTCGGCATGCTGACGGCTTTGGCGTCCAGGATGGCCGTCCGCAGACGCACGTTCATCGACAGGTCGCCGCCGCCGATCTTGGCCGCGACGATAATGGCCTTGGAGAGCTTGCTCCAGAGCTTGCCGCGCTTGTTGTCGATCAGCGCCTTCTTGTGTTTAATCCCCGCCCAATGCGAATGTCCAGCCATAACCTCACTTCTCGCAACGCTCGATTTTCTGTTGAGTCGCCCGTTCCTTGTCCTGCTCGCCTTCCTTGGCAAAGGCCGCTACCGCCCGTCGCCACGCGGCGACGGCGTCGGCCGTCCGCTTCGCCTGTTGATACGCGTCGCCCAGATGATCCAGGATCACGCCGTCGGGGTCGTCCCCGGCGACGGCCCGTTCCAGCTCCTGAATCGCTTCCGGGATCCGCCCCAAGCGGAACAGCGCCCAGCCGTAACTGTCCCGATACGCCAGATTTTCCGGCTCGCTCTCCACCGCTTGGCGCGTCATCTGCAAGGCCCATGCCAGCTGCCGGCCCTGATCCGCCCACAGGTACCCCAGGTCGTTCAGCGCGCCGGGATCCTGCGGGAATTCATCCAGCACCTGCTCCAGCCACTCTTCCGCCTCCGCCAGCTGCTTCCGTTGGACGCCGATGTTCGAGAGGACCAGCCGGGCATCACGGAGCGTCTCGCGCACGATCGTGTCGGGCTGGTCTTCCCACCGCTGGAGCAATTCGCGATAAGCTTGTTCGGCGGCCTCGTACCGCTGGGCGTAGTAATGCACCCAGCCGGGCTGGGCCTGCAGGCGCGGCGAGTCGGGAAACTCGGCGGCCGCTTGGGTCGCGACTTGCAGCGCCTCGTCAGGCTGCTTGGTCAGCGCCAAGGCTCGGGTCAGGTAGAAATAGCAGGCCAGCTTCCGCTCGTCGGGCAGGTTGTCCGCCAGGGCCTGGCGGAACAGGGGCACCGCCCGCTGACGCTGGTCGCCCAGCAGCAGTTGCAGGCCCCGCGCCAGCGGATACTCGGCCCGCGCGGGCGGCTCCAAGCGGCTTGCGCCTGCGGCGAACAGGCTGTCCGCCAGATCGGCCCCGGAGCCGCCTTCGGCCAACGCGGCGGCGGCCAGCAGGGCGCCGGCGGCCAGCGCCTGCGGTTCCGCCTGCTGGCGCTGCTGAACGAGGGCCACGACGGCGGCGCTTCGCTCGGCGTCCTTCTTGACGGGCTCCAGCAGGGCCGTCAGCTCCGACCAGCTGGCCCCTTTGGCGACGGCGATTCCCCCGAGTTCAGCCAGCTTCTCGGGCTGGTCGCGCCGGCTGTACAACTCGGCCAGCGCGGCATAGACCTCCGCGGCCGGCTCCAGGACCAGGAGCTGCTCGTAACGCTGCTCCGCGGACTCGAAGCGTTGGGCGCGCCGATCGAGTTCGGCCAGGTATCGCAGCAGGGTGGGGTTTCGCGCATCGGTTTCCAGCAGCTTCTCCAGGCGCGTCCGCAACGGCTCGCTGGCCGCCGCCTGGTCCGGGTCGGCGCAGCCCAGCAGTCTCGCCAGCAGCTCGTACGGTTCGACGCCGAGGTCCGAGGACGGCGCGGCGAAATAGCGTTCCAGGTGCTGCAGGGCCTGGTCCGTCTGACCGCGTCGGTCGGCGATCCGGGCCAAGTAGAAATCGAGCACATCCGGCTTCGCCGGGCCGGCCGTGTCCGGATACGCGCGGCGATACATGGCTTCCGCGTCGTCGTCTCGTCGGGCCTGGTAGAAGCCTTCCGCCATCAAGCGGTAGGTGCGCTCGGGCTGGCCCAGCAGGGCCTGTTTGACGGCGTCGTTCTTGGCCAGGCGTGCGGGGTTGTCGAGCGCGTCGCGGACGCGGGCAAAGTACGCGGCGGACTTGGCTGCATCGCCGGTCAGCAGGGCCAGCCGGCCGATCTCGACGTAGACCAGCAGCGTGGCGAGATCTTCGTCTGGCGGGTCCGCGTCAGCCGGATTCGCGGACGGCAGGGAAGCCTCGAACAGCGCGAGCGCCGCTGGCCACTGTTGCCGAGCGGACACCTGGACGGCCAGTTGCCGCAGCAGACTGGGGCTCAGGGCCGACCGATCGGGCGCGAGCAGGGCGTAGCGCGCCGCCTCGTCCGGTCGGCGCAGCTCGAACGCCAGGCGGACGATCTTGGGCAGGATCGAGGCGGCTTCGGGGCGGTAGCGCCAGGCCCGCTGCAGCCGCCGCAAGGCCGCCGGGAACTCGCGGCGCTGCATCAGCAGCCGGCCGTGGGCGTACAGGGCGTCGGCCATGATCCGAGCCCGCGCCGGATCGTCGCGCGGGGTCGCCGGCACGAGTTGCGCGGGGGGATCAGTGAATTCGTCACGCTGCGTCTCTGGCGGCGAGGCGTCCGCCGCCAGCAAGGCGCAGACCAGCAGCAGCGGAGTCATTAGCGGGGCTTCTTCTTCGACAGCTGTTTGGTGGCCGACGCTTTGGCGGGGGCGGTCGCCGGGGCCTCGTCGGCCGAGGGTTCGGCTGCGGCCTTGGCCCGTCCGGCATCGTCCGGCGCCGCGGCGCGTTTCCGTTTGGCGGCCGCGGCTTCCTCGGCCGGCGCCGCGGACTCGGCCGGCGCCGGAGCGCGGGCCGATTTGGCGGCGCCGCCCTTGGACTCGGGTTTCGGCGGCGGGGCTTCGGCCGGCGTTTCGTCCAACTTGGCCAGCCGCTTGGCCAGCCGTTCTTTGGCGTCGGGAGCGATGTGCAGCAACAGCGTCCGGAGCTTGACGCTGTGCGGCGACACCAGGAACTCGGCGGCGAACTGGTGCAGCAACGAGGCGAACTCGACGCCTTTGGCCTTGGGGATCGCCCGCTCCAATCCCGGGACCCGGTTCCGCTTGGCCTCGGTTTCCGTGACCACTCCCAGGACCAGCAGGACGTCCAAGATGCTCTGCGACAGCGGGATCGCGTGTCCTCCCAGACCGTGCTGCGTCACGTAGTCGGCGACAAACGGCGTCACGCCGCGGATGGCTTCGATGTCCTTGATCGCTTTGCCCAGGTTCTGCTTTTTCAAGGCCTCGATGTCAAACGAATAGTGGGTCTCGAAGATATGCTGCAGGGCCTGCTTCAAGCGTTTGGCGGCCGCCGCGGGGGCGGGCAGCGAGGACATGGTTTCCGCCAGTTCCTTGATCGTCGTGACGCGGACCTCGTTCCAATCGAAGAAGGTCTGCTGGAGCTTGGCGAAAGCCTCGTCCGCCGCCTCCGGCCGGGCGTCCTCGAGGCAGCAGGCGTACAGCAAGTGTTCGAACAGGGTCCGATCCGCCGGCGGCTGGCAGGGCTGGTAATGCTCCTTCAGCGACTTGAAGGCGGTGTTGATCAACACGCTGCGATTGGGATTCGACATAGGAACTCTGGTTCTGGCTAATCGTCGAGCTGATCGGGTTGAGGCGGGAGGGCGTCGGGGTTCAACGTTTCATCGCCGCCCAGCGTCTCGTCGTCGCCGGTTTCGTCGGAGTCGCCGGTTTCGTCGTCCGGCGTGACGGCGGCGGGCAGCAACTGGCTGAGCAGCCGGTTGACCTCAATGGAGTGCTTGACGCCTTGGTCCAGCAGGAACGTCAACCGCGGCGTGTAGCGGGTTTCGATCCGGCGTGCGACCTTCTGTTGCAGGAACCCCGCGGAGTTCTGCAGGCCGTGGAGGCAGAGCTTCTGCTTCGCCTCGTTGCCCATCACCGAGACGTGGACTTTGGCGCTCCGCAAGTCGCCGGAGACCTCCACGTAGGTCACGGTCACGTCGCTGATCCGCGGATCGCGCAGCTCGGTCAGGATGGCCATGCTGACCACTTCGCGAATGGCCTCGGCGACTTTCAATACCCGGCGGGAAGACATAGCATACTTTCCAGGAATGTCGGGGGGCGAACAGGATCCAGCGGATGCCGCGTCGGTCCGCCGGGCGTGCGCCGGCGGCCCGTTCGCGGGCCCCGCTTACAGTGTCCTGGCGACCTCCTCGATCTTGTAGGCCTCCAGTACGTCGTCCTGCTTGATATCGTTGAAACCGGCCAGCTTGATGCCGCATTCCATCCCGCGAGGCACCTCCCGCACGTCATCCTTCTCGTGCCGCAGCGACTCCAGTTCGTAGTCGCCGATCGTTCGCCCATCGCGATTGACGCGAATCCGGCAGCTGCGGCCGATCGAGCCGCGGACGACATAACAGCCCGCGACGGTCCCGACGCGGCTGATGGTAAACACCCGCTTGACGACCGCGTGCCCCATCTCGACGACCCGCTGCTCGGGCTTGAGCTTGCCCTCGAGCGTCGCTTTGATGTCGTCGGTCATCTTGTAGATGATGTCGTAGCGGCGGATCTCGACCTGCTTCTCTTCGGCCAGGTTCCGCGCCGCTTCGTCGGGGATCACATTGAAGCCCAGCACGACCGCTTCCGAGGCATGCGCCAGCATGATATCGGCGGCGGTGATGGCGCCTACGGCCTTGTGCAGGATCTTAATCTGTACTTCAGGATGGTGGAGCTTGGACAGCTCTTTCTCGATCGCTTCGATCGAACCGCGGACGTCGGCCCGGATGACCAAGTTCAGGGTGGCGACCTCGCGGGCTTCCGCCAGATTGCCCCCCGCCAACCGCCGCTGGAATTCTTCGAAGGAGACCCGCGTGGTTCCGCCCGCCAAGCTCTGTTCGCGGCTGTGGGCGGCCCGCTGTTCGGCGATCTGGCGCGCCTGGGAGATGTCCTCCAGCACGTGGAACCGGTCGCCGGCGTTCGGCGGCGAATCGAAACCGGTCACGTTGATCGGCGTCGAGGGCCCCGCTTCTTCCAGCCGCTGGCGCGGATCCAGCGTGTCATACATGGCTTTCACGCGGCCATACGACGTGCCGCACAACACCACGTCGCCGATTCGCAAGGTCCCGCGCTGGACCACCAGCTTGGCGATCACCCCGCGGCCCGCCTGCTGCTCGGCTTCCAGACACACGCCGATCGCCGGCCGATCCGGATTGGCCTTGTAATCGTGCATATCGGCCGTCAGCAGGATGGTCTCCAGCAAGTCGTCCATCCCGGCGCCGGTCAGGGCACTGGTCCGGATGACTTCCATGTCGCCGCCCCATTCGCTGGGCAGCAGGTTCTGGGCCGCCAGCTGTTGCAGCACGCGGTCCGGGTTCGCGCCCGGCACGTCCATCTTGTTCAAGGCGACGATGATCGGGACCTCGGCGGCCTTGGCGTGACTGATCGCCTCTTCGGTCTGCCGCATCACGCCATCGTCGGCGGCAACGACCAGCACGACGATGTCCGTCACATTGGCCCCGCGAGCCCGCATCTCGGTAAACGCTTCATGCCCGGGCGTATCGACGAAGGCAATCGGGCGGCCGTTCTTCTCGATCCGATACGCGCGGATGTGCTGGGTGATCCCGCCGGCCTCGCCCGCGACCACGTTGGTGCCGATGATGTAGTCCAGCAGCGAAGTCTTGCCGTGGTCGACGTGGCCCAGGAACGTGACGACGGGCGGTCGCTGCTGCAGCAGTTCCGGATCGTCCTCCTCGGCATCCAACTGCTGGATGACAAGTTCCTCCAGCGTCGGTGGCCGGTGGAACTCGACCTGGATGCCCAGATCGGCGGCCAGCAATTGCGCGATCTCGTTATCCAGCTGCGCGTTGATATTCAAGGTGGCGATGCCCATGCCCATCAGGGACTTGAGCACCTGGCCGGTGCCGACCCCCGTCGCTTCGGAGAAGCTGCGGACGTTACAGGGCAGTTCGAGAATGATGCTGTCGCGGCGCGGAGCGGCCGTGCTGGCGCCGTGCCGGCGGACCAGGGTTTTCGGCCGCCGGACCGGAGCGACCTCGCGCTCCTCCTCGCCCTCGGGCGTTTCGGTGCGTGCCCGGGCTCGGACCCGCCTGGATTTCTGACGGTCCAGGCGAGCGGCCGCCATCCCAGCCATCTTGCCGTCGACTTCTTCCTCGGCGCCTTCCGGTTTCCGGCGTTTGGACCCCTTGCCGCTAAGCGGCGCTTCGACGACCGGTTCGGCTTCCGGCTTGGCGACTTTCTTCCGATCCTTGTCCGGCGTCGCCGGCTTGCCCTTCTTCTCCTGGGTCTTGGCAAAGTGCTCTTTGGTCAACTGCTCCAGGGGCGCCTTCTGGCCGGCTCGGTGCCCTGCAATGGCGCTGGGCGTAAGCCGGATTTCCGGCTTCTGGGCCTTGACCTCCGGGGTTTTCGGGGCGGCGGGGGGCTTCTTGGCCGCCGGCATTTCGGCCAGCTTGATAACCGGCTGCCGGCTCTTGCGGGGCGACTTCGGCGCGGCCGCGGATTCGCGCTTGTCCTCTCCACGCAGGTCGATGATCCTGGGTGATCGCCGTTCGGACCAACGATCCTCGCGAGTCGGTTCGGGCCTGGCTTCGACTTTGGGAGCTGCCGGCGGAGAGGTGGCGGGTGGGGCGTCGACCGCGACGGGCGCGGGAACCGACGGTTCCGGGACCGATGTCTCCACAGCGGGAACCGGCGCGGGCTCCAGCAGGGCTGTCGCCGCGGGTTCAGCAGCCGCGGTCACCGCCGGCTCGACGGCGGCCGTCACCACCGGCTGGGCGGTCGCCGCAATCGCGGACTCGCCGGTCGCTGCAGTCGCCGGCGCGACGGAGGGGGCCGCCGCCGGCTCGACACCCGGCGAAGCAAGCGTCGACTCAGGGGCCGCCGACTCGATAGCCGGCTCCGCTGCGACGTCCGTGGCAGGCGAGGTCCCGACCGGTGACGCCTCCTCGGCGGCCTTGCCGGACTCGCCCTTCGGCGTTTGCCTCCGAGCGCTGACGTCCAAGACTTTGATCTTGCCCGGAGTCACCGGCGCGATGTAGTCCTCGCGGCGATAAGCCTCCGGCGTCCCGCGGCGAGGCGCCCCGCCGACGGGAGCTGGTCCAGTCTCCGCTTTCTTCTCGCCGCCGCGGTGAAACGCTTTGACTTTCGCGACCTCGTCGTCGGTCAGACTCGCGAGCGCAGAACCCTTGCCGGAAATGCCCGCCTTGCGGCAGACCTCCACCAAATCTTTGCTGTCGATGTCTAATTCTTTGGCTAACGCGTAAATGCGCACAGCAACGTCGCCTTTCCTCGCGCAGCGGCTGCACGGACTTCTAGAAAGAAAGCCGCCACGCTCAGCACTATCGATAACTAAACCATGTCCGCGACCTCCTATGCTGGTCACGCGGAGTCCCTGAAACACACCTGCCCAACAACCACTGCGCCAGACCTCGGCTGGTCGCCCCGGGAGGACGGCCACGAGCGGCTGGACGCCGTCAGCCGGCCTCGCTCGTCAGAACCCCAGGGAGATCACCCCCGTGAGCCTCTTCCACCGCCTGCGGCTCGAGGACGCCATTCTCGGAGGAATCGTCGGCCGCCTCCGCGTCCGTCTCTGCCTCCGCCTCCTGTCGCTCCTGATCCTTCTGCCGCCGCCGCACTTCTGCCGCCGCCCGTTCGGCTTCCTCGGCCTTTCGCTCCGCCTGTTCGACCAGTCGCTCGACCTGCTCTTCCGTCAGCCCCCCCATCTGAACCAGGGCCTCCGGCTCGATCACGGACAGATCGTCGTAGGACAGATAGCCTTGCTCCACCAAGCGGGTCGCCAGTTCTTCGTCCATGCCCTCCAGGGACATGAAGCCGGTACTGGCCCGGTCGATCTGCTCATCCAGCTCGTCGGCGGTCATGATCTCGATGTCCCAGCCGCAGAGCTTGCTCGCCAAACGCACATTCTGGCCGCGGCGGCCAATGGCCAACGACAACTGGTCCTCGCGAACCAGCACAATCGCTCGGCCTAACATATCGCACAACAATACCTGGTCGACTTCGGCGGGCTGCAAGGCATTGGGGATCAACGCCTGCGGGTCGTCGTTCCAGCGCACGATATCAATCCGCTCACCCGCCAATTCGTCGACGATATTCTTGATCCGGTTCCCACGCACCCCGACACAGGCACCGACGCAATCGACCCGCTGGTCCGTGCTGCTGACGGCGACCTTGGTGCGGTACCCCGGCTCCCGCGCCAGGGCATTGATCGCGATCACACCTTCGGCGATCTCCGGAATCTCCTGCTCAAACAACCGCCGCACCAGCACGGGCCGGGTCCGGCTCAACACGACCTTGACCCGGCTCCCCTGCGGCTTGACTTCGTGAATCACCGCCCGAATCCGCTCGTTGGCGTGGTGCGTTTCCCCCGGAATCTGCTCGCTGCGAGGCAAGATGGCTTCCAGACTGCCCAGGGATACCAGCGTCGCACCGGCCTCGACCCGCTGTACCACACCGTTGACCATGTCGTCGATCTGGCCACTGAACTCCTGTACCAAGGAATCCCGCTCGGCCTCGCGGATCTTCTGAATGATCACCTGCTTGGCGGTCTGAGCCCCAATCCGCCCGATCGTATCGTCGTCCAACTGAGTCTCATTGACAACCGCCGTCATCACTCCGCTGGTGCGATCAATCTGAACGGAGATCTCCGCTTCTTCGCCAAACTGGCGTCGGGCAGCCGACACGAGTGCAGCTTCGATCGCCTGGAAGACGATCTCTGTGTCGATGTTTTTCTCGCGGTGAAGCGAGTCGACGATTCGCAACAACTCGTTCGGATTCATAATGTTATACGTTTCCCCCAGCCTTCGTGACACTCGTCCGCCGGGCCAGCCGGACGAGATCGCGACGGTCGAAAATCCTTCCAACAAAGGCACTTAGCAATTCGGTGGTGTAGAAAGGATACCGGTCACCCGCAAGTGTGTCAAGTTGCCGGAACCCGGCAATGGCCGGGCGAAGGCCTAGCTTCGCGCCGGGACGGGCCGGACGGCAGGCCGCTGCCGCCAGGAGGGGCAACGCAGCCCGCTGCTGCCGCGACAACGGAAGTCAGCAGCCGGGGGGGCAGCCGAAGTCTCGAAATGCACTAGGCCGGCCGACGGATCAGGACGGCGCTCGCCTGGCCTTGCGGCGTGACACTGGCCTTCAGGAAACTGTCTCCCGCAGGCTCGTCGCCAGTCCGCACGGCGTGAATCGGGCAGAGCGGATCAGGGGTTTCGTAGTTCAGGATCGGGAAGAGCGTTCCCTGCCGCAGGGCCAGGATGCTGGCGATCAATTCCACCAGTCCGCCGGCGGCTCCCAGGTTGCCCATGTAACTCTTGGCGGCCGTGACCGGCACCGGACGGCTTCGCGATCCGAACACCGCACGGATCGCGGCCGCTTCGTCCTCGTCGCATTTCCGGGTGGCCAAGCCGTGGGCGTGATAGTGGCCCACCTCGTCCGGCGTTCCTCCGGCTTTCGCAATCGCCTGGCGCATGACATTTTCCAGCGCCTGCCGCAGGTCGCCTCCGGTCCCGGGACGAGCGGCGGCCGAGGAGCCGAAGCCGACGATTTCGGCCAGAATGTTCGCGCCCCGCGCCTGGGCGGCCGCCAGTTCCTCGACGACGATCGCCCCCGCTCCTTCCCCCAAAACCATTCCGGTCCGATTCAAATCGAACGGGCGGCACATTTTTTCCGGGGGGCCATCTCCCGTAGCGCACTGCTCCTGAAGGGTGACATGGATCGTGCGCAGCGGATGCAAACGCGTTCCCGTCGCCCCGGCAATCATGATGTCGGCATGCCCGCGGACGACCGTACAATAAGCCTCGGCCACGGCCAGCAACGCGGACGCTTCACGCAAGGTGATCGAGTTGTTGGGCCCCCGCAGGTCGTTGTAGATCGCGACGTGGCTGGCGGGCATATTCGGCAAGTACTTGAGCAGCCAGAGGGGGGTTACTTTGGGCATCCCGTCCGTCGCCCAGCGGGCAAACTCGAATTGCGCGTCCGGCGTCAGGCAGTTTCGCACACCCTCGGTGAACTCCTCGGGCGCCGTCATGATATAGTCCGAACCGTACACGACGCCCGTGCGGTCGACGTCATACCCGCCGGACTTCAAGCCAGCGTCCTGCAGAGCCAGTTGAGCGACGGCGACACCCATCTGGATCTCGCGGCACATCACCTTCAGCCCCTTGCGGATCGTCCGGACCTGCTCCTTTTCCAGTTGCCCGAAATCGGCAATCTCGCCGGTAAAGTCGCGGACTTCACCCGCACAGCGAATCGGCAGATTGTCGGCCGGCAGGCATTGCAGCGGCCCCACGCCGCTGCGCCCCGCGGCAAGCGAGTCCCAGGCTGAACCCCGGGTGTTGCCCAAGGGGCTGATCAAGCCAATTCCAGTGATTACGGCACGGCGTGAGGCGGTCGATGGCATGGCGTTTCACGCGCTCGCTGCGCGGGGGTTCTTCGGTCGGCAGAGTGGATAACCAAACAGTCCGGAGCCCACGGCGGCTCCGCGGGAAAAAAAACGGCAACGTGGCTCGTGCGGCAGGCTGCGCCGGCGCGCCACAACTGCCAATCAGTCATCGGCTAGTTTCCCGCTGATCAGCCGCAGAAACTCGGCGTTGCTGCGGAAACGGGCCAATTGACGAGTCAACTGTTCCATCGCCTCGACCGGGTTCATGCTGGTCAAGGTCCGCCGCAACATCGTGACGGAGTGCAGGGTTTCCCGGTCGTGCAATAACTCTTCCCGGCGGGTACCGGACTGGGTGATGTCCATCGAGGGCCAGACGCGGCGATCCGCCAGCTTGCGGTCCAGCACCAATTCCATGTTGCCCGTGCCCTTGAACTCCTGGAAGATCAACTCGTCCATGCGACTGCCGGTGTCGATCAACGCGGTGCCCACGATCGTCAGCGACCCGCCCTCCTCAAAGGCCCGAGCGGTCGCAAACAGCTTCTTGGGCACATCCATGGCCTTGATGTCAACGCCCCCGGACATCGTGCGGCCCGTGTTGCCTACCCACTTGTTAAAAGCCCGGGCCAGACGGGTAATCGAATCCATCAGCAAGAACACATGGCGGCCCATTTCGGCCAGCCGCTTGCAACGCTCTACGATCAATTGCGAGATCCGGACATGGCTCTCCACGTCCATGTCCAGACTGCTGGCAACCACCTCGCCCTTGACGTTCCGCCGCATGTCGGTCACTTCCTCGGGCCGCTCGTCGATCAGCAACACAATCAGTTTGACGTCGGGATAATTCGTCGCGATCCCGTTGCTGATGTGCTGCAAGAGAATCGTCTTGCCGGTTCGAGGCGGAGCGACGATCAGGGCCCGCTGGCCGCGTCCGAGCGGCGTCAACAAGTCCATGACGCGCGTCGTCACCGGCTCGGTCCCCGTCTCCAGCCGATACCAGACTTCGGGATTGATCGCCGTCAGCGAATCAAAGGTCTTGACGTTCAGGTAATCGTCCGGCGGCATCCCGTCCACGTCCAGGATCTCCCGCAGTCGCGGCCCCTGCTGCCGCCGCGGCTGCTGGACCATCCCGCGAACCATCACTCCCTGCCGCAGGCGGTACTTTTCGATCATCGTCCCCGGCACAAAGGGATCGGTCCGTTCGCGCGAGTAATTGTTGGCCGGATTCCGCAAAAACCCGTAGCCGTTGGGGTGCATCTCCAGCAAACCCATGCCCTCTTCGAGCTGGCCATCCGCCTCGTCCACCGGCTCCCGATCGACCGCCGCCACGCGATCCGACGGGACGACCCGCCGACGCCGACGACTGCGCCCACCGTAGCCGTTGCCGCTCCCGTTGCCGTGATTCGTGGATTGCCCTGGCGACTTCGTACGAGTTCTTCTCTTCCCCATGATCTTCGTCATCCCAATACACCCTGAGACTTGCCGGACTAGTCCCTCGTACCGGCTAAAACCTGGTGACTCGCGACGCCTAACACCGGGCGAGCCCAGACATCGCCTGCCGATACTCGATCCGCAGGCATGCTACCGCTTTAATGTCAAGAAAGACTGCCCCGCCGGCACTACGTTTGCAGCGCACAACGGACAACAGCCGCGTCAGAAATCGGACTCCGCAGCAAGATAAAATAGACCGTCCCCGAAGAGACAAAACCCATTCCTAACAGCTGCGAACTTGTCGTACCCTGCCCTCTTGCGTGATCGGCGACGCCATTCGCCGTGGTCGCGGCAAGCTGAACCAACTTGCCACCTAGAAACTAAGTACTCGCTTGACCGCCGCTGGCATAAGCAAGAAAGACAGATGGCCTCCGTCTGCGATCCTCCCAAACTGCGCCCTGTACCAAACAAGGCAACCGACAAGAGGCCGAACTAACTTGAGCGATTCGTGAGCCGCGTATAAGCGTCTAGTCAGAATCTCACTAGTTGAATGTTACCGATAGCATAGGTCCTGTCAACGGACAATTGCGTCATGGAGAAGGAAAAGGACCCTTTTTCTTGGGATTGTCGAGATTTCATTGGCCCAGCGGTTTCCCAGGTGGCAAGTTCGGAAAAACTTGCCCAGCCGGCAAACTTTAACTAACCGATGGCCGGGCCATGGTCGATAAGCGACGGGGAACACTTCCTTCGGCCTCCAACAATGGTATCATCCATGCGTACCCTGCTCGCCAACGTCCTCGCAGGATTTCTGGTCGCCGGCGCGTTGCACCCTGTCTCCGCCCAAACGCAAATCCGTTGGCTGCAGGATCTTCCGCAGGCCCAGCAGATCGCACGCCAGGAAGGGCGACTGCTCCTGATCCATTTCTACTCGGACTCCTGCCCGCGCTGCCGACGCCTGGAACAGATTGTGTTTCCCTACGGCGAAGTCTGCCGCGCCATGGCCGCAAACTACGTCCCCGTCATCGTTAACGGCGACCGCGATCGCGCGACGGCAGGCCAATTCCAGGTCGATGCCTGGCCGACCGACGTGATCGCGGACGCGCAAGGCCGCATCATCTACAAGACGGTCAGCCCGCAGGACCCGGCACGCTACGCGCAATTGCTGAACGCCGTCGCCGCCGATTTTCGCGCCACAATGGCACCGGTCGCCGCCGCCAACCAGTCGCCGCCGCCCGGTCCAGCCGCCGCCTACGCTTTTGCCGGTTACAACTCACGAGCGGATGGCCGCGCGTCTGATGCTGCCCCGGGGATGGGCAACCCGGCCGCTCTCGCAGGGACGGGTGATCCCTATCGGCCCCAAGGCGAATCGCCCGCGTACGCGCCTGCGCCGGCCCCGCAGGAACAGGCCAATCCCTACGTGACGGGGTACCGTCCTGAGGCGACCAACCAAGTCTCGCCGCAGCCCAGTGTGTATGATGCCCGCAATTCGTGGGCTCCGCCGGCCGCGGCCGGCACCGTAGCTCCGGATGACACGGTCCGGCAAGCCATGGCAAGGCCTGCCGACTCACTGGGACCGTCCGGGCCCCAATGGCAAGAAAACCGCTTCGCCGCCGGCCCCAACGCTCCCGGCCCCTCATTCGCCTCCGCGCCGGCAGATCCCGTCGCTGCGAATCCGCCCCCGGCCGGCACCCAATACGCGCTGGACGGCTTTTGCCCCGTGACTCTGCTGGAGCAGGAAAGCTGGGTAAAAGGCGATCCTCGCTGGGGTGTCCTGCACCGCGGAAGCGTCTATCTGTTTCTGTCCGAACAGCACATGCAGCGGTTCCAGGCGGATCCCGATCGGTATGCTCCGGTCCTGTCCGGCTTCGACCCCGCCCGCTATATCGACCGCGGCGAGCTGGTGCCGGGCAAGCGGGCCCACGGCAACTGGTTTCGCGGGAAAACGTACCTGTTCGCAGACAAGGCATCGCAGGAACGTTTCGAGCAAATGCCCGAGTACTACGCCCAGCGCGCCCACGAGATCATGATGGCGACCGGCCGTTGAGGTCGAGCTGCAAACGAAGT
>Ga0172371_10009046_pt1 | contig 13778 bp, 10 predicted proteins | sample Lak12m_FD_114543 | JGI IMG/M metagenome (GOLD analysis project Ga0172371, IMG submission 114543) | Freshwater microbial communities from Kabuno Bay, South-Kivu, Congo - kab_022012_12m | ecosystem: Environmental > Aquatic > Freshwater > Lake | place: Democratic Republic of the Congo: South-Kivu... | reverse complement strand
TTGTTAATGTAATTGAGTCGGTCGTTGCATCACCAACTACCAAAGGAATATTACCTGTATTGATATTGCCACCACTTACCGTAATATCTGCTGAGCTAAAAGTAACATCACCTCCAGATGGAGTAATTGTCAGATCGCCTGATGAAGACATTGTAAAGTCTGCATAGTTTGCAGCTGATCCATTTGCGTCATTATAGGTGAGACGAAGATTATTACCATCCGCAGAGTTTATTTCTAATTTTTTATCAGGACCAGTGGTACCGATGCCGATCTTATCAGCTGATGCATCTGTAAAAAGCAAATTAGCATCAGTATCTCCTTCAACTCGCAAATCAGTACTAGCATCACCACCCTCATTAAAAACAATATTTCCAGCATTTGTAACCATGGCATAGTTTGAAGTTCCACCAACATTTTGGTTACCAATATATACTCCATAATTATTATTAATTGTTCCACCACCTGAGTTAGTATTAGCATCAATATATGCTGCAACAGCAGAGCCAATAATACCTGATGAGGTATTGTCGACTCGTCCGTGAAGAGCATAGGCATCAGTTATTGTTGCTGCATTTTTATTATCCACAACATTAAGCATTCCTCTTAAAACATTTTGAGTGCCTGTATTAGCATTAAGAGCCGTATACAAATTAAGTCCATTTTGACTATAAGCCTCTGCGACTGTTTTTGTAGAGCTTACTTTTAAACCATTTTGACCAGCTACTCCACCTACCCCATTTGCGATTGTAAATTGAGCTCCTGTTACTTGGCTCGCAATAAAAGTGTCATTAAAAGATATTCCAGTTGTTGCAGAAAAAACAGCTGAATTATTTTTAGCAGCATCAAAATATGCAGTTTTTCCATTTAATAACAAATGACCTGATGGGTCAATTGCAGAAAGCATTGTCCCAGCACTACTCTGCCACTCTTGTAAATTTGTAGTTTGAGATGAATTACCCTGTACGACTAATTGTATTTGATCGGCGTCCCCATCAATAGATAATTTAGCTGATGAAAGAGGAGAGGAACCACCGATTACTACATCGTCTGTTGTTGTTGTTAGATAAGTAGTGGTGGAAGAATCTGTCCAGAGACCAGATGTTCCTCCTATTAGTCCTGTAATTTGTGTATCCAAATCATCAAGCACATCTTGTACGTTCGCACCATTACTATTATCGAACTCATCAAATGTACCAACAACATAAGCACCTGAATCATTAGCAGCTGTTGTTTCACCAAGTGAGGTAGTACCACCAAAGAACAAATCAGTAGAAGCTGTTAAACCAAAATTATCTCCTGATCCTAAAAATATATCTCCACCTGATGAATCTATTGTCATATCACCTGATGAGGATAATGAAAAATCTGTATAGTTTGCAGCGGTTCCATCTGCATCATTGTAGGTTAATCTTAAATTATCTCCTGTTGCATGATTGATCTCGAGCGCTGCATCTGATCCTGTTGTTCCAATTCCTATAGCCCCACCATTATCAACATGCATTCTATTTGAACCATTTGTATAAATATTTAAACTATTATTTGATGAAGTGCCTAAATACATTGTGTTATCTGCATATATATTTGCTCCACCACCTAATCCACTTCCGCCTATAAAGACATTATAAGTATCTGTTACTTGAAATTTTTTTGTTGGATCCGTTGTTCCAATTCCCACATTACCAGTACCATTGGGGTTAAATAAGATATTACCAGTTGTATTGTATGTCGATGAGTTACCAATAGTAAGATTTGCTCTGTTGGTTGTTGATAGATTACCATTACCATCAAGAAAAGTAGCTACATTTGAGACGGTTCCTGATACGCTCGCAGTTGGTGTACCTGAGTTCATATTTAAGACTCTAAATTTTGCAGAGCTACTGGCAGTTCCACCAACTAAAAGATCAACTGTTGAATTCTTTGGATAGAGTATTCCAGCTCCTTCAATCCAAGACCCACCTGAAGTAAGAGCCGTAGTAAGCCCTGAATCAAGATCATCAAGCACATCTTGTACGTTCGCACCATTACTATTATCAAACTCATCAAATGTTCCTACTAAGTAAGCACCAGAGTCATTAGCGGCTGTTGTCTCACCAAGATTTGTGGTGTTTCCAAATATTAAGTCAGTGGCTGCTGATAGATTAAGATTATCTCCTGAGGCTAAATAGACATCACTACCTGTCGCATCAATAGTCAAATCACCATCAGAATTAATATTGCCTCCATTAATATTTATATCACCAGCTGTTGTAATATCTCCTGTTGTGCCTGAGACAGTAAATAAATCGCCATTACCGACAGTAAGAGCTTCAGTAGGAGTAAGATCACCAATTCCCATATATCCAGAATTATTGATTATGACCTTTGTGGCTGTATCATCCACCCCTGCGACTCTAAACTTTAAAGCGCCTGTTTCTGTAGCCTCGAGGATTACATCTCCGGCGCCTGCTGATTGGATAACTGTTGTCTTTGCACTTGATAGGGTAAAATCAGTTGATGCTGAGGTAGATCTTATTCCAGGAGATCCAACTGAGATTAGCAGATTACCATCAGAATTGATATAAGGGACATTAGATGATTCTGACCCTGGTGGAAGCCCTTGCAAAGTTTCGGCATTTAAAGCATAACCAACATTAGCGATTTGTTGACGAGGAGTCATCTCTGCATCAGCTGCAACGGTGATACCTAAATACACATTAGCATTTTCAGAAAATATCGAGGAATCGATTTCTGTACCACAGACTGCCTGAGGTGGGGTTGGGGTGTATCCAGAGCCACCAACTAAAGTATTAAAGATTCCATCTGAATCAGGAGTGATCGAACATGCACCAGCTGTATATAAAGCAGAGCCATCTGTTGCGACGTTATAAAGTTTAAAAGTTACATTAGTTGCTGTTGTTATTGGATTGCCAAGTGTATCGGTTAATCTACCTTGAAATGAAAGAATTCGTCCGGCACGTGTTGGAGTTGTAGCAAAAGCCAAGGTTTTTTGTTGTTTGACAAAGAATTGATTATATAGACCGGCCCCAAGTACTGCCATAAAAACTAGTAAGATAATTAGGCCGATATAGTGCTGAATTCCTAATTTAATACCATGTTCTTCGTTGTTTGATGAAGTGTTTATTGATAAAGGTAGTTTATCTGTGAATTTAGGGAGTTTAAACTTGTTTTTTATAAGGTTTTTTGAGTGATTAAGAATATTATTAAATCTTTGTTTAAGGCCTATTGAAGCCTTATTAGTAATAGATGGTTTGTAATCTGTGATTTGAGAAAGAGTTTGATTTGTGACTTGGAATTTTAGATTGGATATTTGTTTAGCTGGGTTTTCCTTCATCCAGCCTTGAGAGATACAAAATGAACAAAACTTTCGGATGGTTGATAATCGACGATTAATCGTTTTGGTTGGAAGCTTATTATGATATAAAAATAGGCGATAAGAGGCGACTAAATTTTTATTTAAAAATAACTCTAAATTTTCAGTTGGCTTCATTATTTTGGTTTGACAAGTTCGATTAGTAAACCAACCGAAGAAAAATCTTAAGTCTGAGAGGTAGTTTTTAAGAGAGATAGGAGAAATATTCTCCGTTAATAAAAATTTTTTAAAAAGAGGCTCTAGATTATATAGATTATACTGTTTTTCCATCTATTTCCATATTAATACAATATTAATAAGGGTGTCAAGAGGTATTTTGATAGTAATTTGATATAGTTTATGGTATAAATCCATTAAATCTTATAATAATATTTAATCATATTTAATATAATTAACGCATAAAATATTCTACTACCTTAATATATCAATATACATCATTAGTCTTATAATATTTACTTGTTAAATTTTCTTATTTTCTAATATTTTTTATAATATCTAAAATTTTCTTTAATAAAGTTTTTAAAATGACTTTAATTTTTTTATATAAAAACTGTATTTTTTAATCTAAAATAGTTATTAAATTTTTATATGTAAATAAAATAAATGTTTATTTTTTTATTGAAGCTAATAAATAATGTTTTTATAGCTCTTTATCAATTAATTATTCTTACTGCTAATTTTTTCTTTATTTAATATGGATCTTTTAAACGCTCTAAAGGCAAGGGGTAGGGTAGTTGTCATATTTAAAACACTACCTATAGTACTAATAATCGTCACTTGACAGCATTTTTTGATACTATTAATATATAAGCATATGAAGAAAAACCTTGTTTTTTTTATCATTATTTTATTAATTATTCTTGGTTTTGTAGGAGTTTTTGGGCTTTATGAAGTCAAGTTTTTTTCAAGCAGGGCAAGTGTTATTACCTCATCTTTTTCTGTCGAAAACTCCTATGTTTTTACGACTCCTTTACAAGCTAGAGCCAATGGACAAGAAAAAATACGATTAACTGTCTTTGTTTTAAACAATCAAGGTATGGGTGTAATCGGTAAAAAAGTGTTTATAACTCCTGATCCAACACTCAATATTGAGACAATTCAGGGCTTAACAGACAACTACGGCAAGGCTTATTTTGATATATCCTCGACCAAACAAGGAGAATATTACTTAAGTGTTTTAGTTGATGATACCGCTCTAATTCAGAAAGCCCATCTAAGTTTTAATTAATGGGTATTCCTGCTTAATCATCAACTCCTCTTTTTCCCTTAGTACAATCGCCTTTGACCTACGAATAACATATGGATGAAGAAAAGACCTAATTATGATATAGGTAATGATAAAAAGTTCACAAACAATGATTATTTCGAGTATTCTTGGTTTAATAAGCTCGTATAGAGTATTAAATATTTGAAATATTATCATCCAAATAGGCAGAATCTTAAAGTTAAGCTTGATACTGGTTGGCGACTGCCAGGTTTCAAACTGTGATTGAGCAAATAGTCGAAATTTTTTTATGTTTGTTGATGGTAGGATAATGCTAAAGTTGCCTTTTGAATCAGAGCTAGCTTTAAGCTCCGGGAAGGTAAAAGCCTCTACAGGCTTAATGAGCGAGAGTTTTGCTACAAGATTAGTATTTTCTTGAGTAAAAACAGATAGATCTACCTCGCTATTTGGCACAGTTTGACCTGATAGTATTATTTCATCTCCTGAGTAATAATAGTCTTTATTCAAAGATAAAGTTGGCGAGATGATAATCGGTCCGATTGATACATTATATTCAACAGGAAACGGTGGTAGGCAGACAGGTGAAGAAACTCGCCCAAATTGATCTTTGGCGCTTAGGCAAGCCTCGCGAGGAGAAAAAGGTGAAAAGCGATTTTTAAATTCAAAATAACCATTATTATCAGCAGTTGTTTGATCATAGACTCCCTGACCATCAAAGGTGACCTGTGCGCCTGGAGACGTATAACCAAATAGATTAAATCTGAATTCACCAATTGAGATACTATTTAAGATAGGGGTTGTTGAGATAGATGTCAATCCGGCAACTTTTCCATTGGCTTTTTCATAAAGCTTATTGAGTTGAAAAGGAAGGATAGATAAAATTAAGACAATTAAGACTATTTTTCTGACCATATATCCAGTATAGAGAATTTTAATGAAGTTTAGTCGGATCTTTTTCTTAGTTGATTTTTTAATTTTTCAATTTCTGCTTTTTCTTTTTCAAGTTCTTTTTCAAGATGTGTTTCTTTTACGATGAAGCTATTATATAAGAATGAAATTCCATAGCTTGCAAGAAATATAGCTAGAATGACTAATAAGGCAACTTTCCATGGAAAGACCCAGACATAGATAAACTTTTCTAAAACCTGTCCAGAATCACCATAGGAAGCAAAAAATGATAGTTTATAACGGCCGATCATCCATTTTTTACCAACCTGATTTGTAAATGTACGAGAAGCATCTGGAAAGATGTTTTCTTCCTTAAGCTTCTGTTGATCTACAAGACCAGATAACCCATTTACTAAGCTGATTACACCTCTAGGTTTGATATGATAGTCACCGCGGTTTAATATCTCAGTTGTGACATTAATTGGTCCATATTCAAAAAAAGAAGGGCTAAAAAAACGAGAGACAATAGCGCGGTCTGTAATTGGTCCAGCAATTTTTAGATATACCAGTCCAACAATTCGAGAACCAACTGCAGTGCCTGCTTCTTGAGAATCACTACCTAATGTTGTTGGTATACCTGTGCCTGGTTCAAAGTAAATAGCTATATATCTTCCACCTGGTTTAGCATTAAATGGGACATCTATAGTAGCTTGAATTGTCACTTTATCTGTAGCTGGGATAGTCATACGATCAAAAGGTAGAGTAAACCATGTTGATGCACTATATTTTGGGCTTGATTGTAATGGATTATCGATGATAATTGGCGATCCATCTTTATCTTCAACTAAAAAGTCAGCTACTCTAATAATTCCTGAGATAGGTAAGTCACTCGAATTATAATACTTGATATTTACGGCAGTTTTTTCACCTGGAGCAACCTCAAGCTGTTGCCTAGCTGGGGCGACAATAAGAGGAAGATTCTGTGCGTAAACAGCATTATTTGAAACTAATAGATAATAATTAGTAGCTAAAAAAATTAACAAAACAATTATATTTTTAATATTTTTTTTCATATAGATTAGAATGTTGGTACAGCTGTATATTTAATTTTATTATAGTAATAACCAGCTGGTTGTGTTCCTGGGATTGCGACACGATAACAAACGTATACAGATGATCCAGCAACTGGGGCTGCATTAGTCATAATCTCTGCACTTGCATCAGATCTTACCTCAGGTGCTTCTTGATCAGCAAACTGTTTTGTTTGAAATGTTCCTGTGTCATTATATTCAAATTGTGCATCTGTGCCTGTCTGATCTTCAAGTGAGTATCCAAAACCAGGATATGTTGCCATATCAGTCCAGTCTTGAGGGGTTGTATGGGTGCAAGGTGTACCACCACAGGCAGTATCGCGAATACAGATACCTGAACTAAAAGTATATTCACCAGCAGAAGGAGTAGCGCCTGTACAAACATTACCATTTCTACCCATCTGGTCATTTTCTTCAGCATATACTTTATAGCCAGACGTAGCATTTGTTGATACTGTTAACTGTTGGGCGGCGTTATGAGTCGCTTCAGCATAAGTCGAAGGAATTGTGCCCCAGGGAACAGAGTAAGCTGTTGAGTCTGGACTTGAGGCTGTTCGTGTAACTCCACAGTAATCTCCTGAATCAGCAGAGATACCTGCGATTGTAAAAGATAATGATTCATCGACTGTGGCTGACACAAAAACAGCTTCAACAGGTGCGACTTTAGTATTTACAGTATCAAGTTCATTATCTGAACCATCACGAGAAATAACATTAATTGAGTAACCATCTGCGGTGCCTTGAGTATGACCACTTGTAATTGGTGCAGGATTGACTATACCCGGACTTGAGTCGATGGTGACGACAATGGCTGACGCGGCAGCACATGTTGATGTTTGTCTATCAATTCTAATAGTATGATCCGTTGTGCCTGAACCCTCTGTAATCACCTCAGTTGCAACCCAGTTTGCATCAGTACATCCAGTGACAGAGATATCAGCTGCAACAATTCCATTTAGATCAAAACCATTTGTAGCGACACTTGATGAAGTATCAGGTAAACCATCATTACCATCAGCATTATCTGCCATAGGAATTGTAATTAATAAATCACCATTTGATGGAATTTCAGTTGTTGTGGTGAAAGCAATTACCATACTTCCTGATTGTGAAGCAACGGCATATCCGTCACTAAGTAGGGTATTTGTTAAAGCTGTTGAGGTATTAAAGTTTGTTCCATCAATAATGTTTGCGACTGTATAAGTCTTTGATCCGATACATCCATTTTGTCCAGAATCTGTAAAACATACAGTATCTTTTGTAAATAAATGATTAGTATTATTATCAGGATTACCACTACCATCAATTGTGACTATTGATGTACCTGAGGTACCGGACGCGACGCCTGCTCTATATGATAATCTAGAGTTTCCCAGAGTAGCAGAGGCTGATGAAAAATTAGCAGTATCAAGAATATTTATATTTTGCGGGATTTTAATAAGATAAAAATATAGAAATTGAAAGAATATGATTAAAGACACGAGGATTTTTCTATATTTTTTGGCCATAACTTAATTATTATTATATTTAATAATAAATGTCAAGCGAATTTATAACTATAATATGAATATCTCTTTAATGAATATTATTAATAATAATATGTAAGTTATAAATAGCTATTGACATATTATTTTTCGTCTGTTAAATTGTTATATATATGGCAGTTAAAGAAAGACGAACGAAGATTTTACTCTCATTATTTTTAATAGCGGGCGTTGATTTTACATTCGTGAGTTTAAATGAAAAGACACAAAAAATATTTGATCTATCTTTAAACCAAAAGACAAGAGGAACAATTTCAGCTCTTATTAAAGAAGGTTTAATCGAAAAAAGCGATATTGAGAATAATTATCGTTTAACAGATTACGGATTTGATAGTTTGTGTTTAGAGTTTCCATTTTTCAGATTTTTAAAGAATAAATGGGATCAAAAATTAAGGATCATATCTTATGAGATTCCTGAGAAAAAACGTGAGATTAGAGATAGATTAAGAAGAGAGATGCAGGGTTGGGGTCTTGGGCCGTGGCATCGATCCTTTTGGCTCACCCCTCATCCAATTTTGAATACCCTAAAAGATCTAGTTTCACAGAAAGAAGAAGAAAAGTATATTCAGGCCTTTGAAGCAACTCACAATTTTGGCGATAAAACAATCTTAATTGAAAAAGTTTGGGGAAAAACAATTCTGGATCAAAAATATCGCGAATTGTTTAAAACATGGCATGATGTTTTATCAGGAGAGATGGAAAAAACTGATAAATTTAAAAAGGTCATTTCAGAATATGTGAATGTGTTACGTCTTGACCCAGGCTTACCAGGCGAACTAATTGGACAAAATTGGATAGGATTTGAAGGCTATAATATCTTCAAAGAGATTAAAAGCATACTACTTTCATAAATGACAAATCACAAATAACAAATATCAAATGAAATTCAAATGATAAATAGCAAATATTAAAACAGCTTTGTTATTAATTATTTGTAATTCATTTGTGGATTTGAATTTTGTCATTAGTGATTTTAAATACAACGTCTCCATCTTTATCCGTCCGTTTTATTATTATATTTTTGGCCTTAAATAAATCTAATATTTGAGGGTTGGGATGACCATATTGATTATTTTCTCCGACGCTTATCACTGCTACCTTAGGATTTGCTAATTGCAAGATAGTATTATTTAGTCCATTTTTTGAGCCATGATGAGGGGTTTTTAGAATATCAACATTATTAAGATATTTTTGATTACTTTTTATTATTTGTAATAATAGCCTTGCTGAAGCGTCAGCTGTAAAAAGAACTGTGAAGTTGTTATCAATATAACTAAAAATAAGACAGTCGTCATTGTCTATTGAGATGGGTAAGTTGTTAAGCGGCCAGTAAAAATTAATTGTCTTATCAAGTATGTGGATTTTATTTTGTGATATGGGATAGGAAATAATTTCCTTATTTACTAATAACTCAGGTGATTGATTATTGACAGAAAATATTTTACTTACTTTATAATGTTTTTTTATATATTTTAAACCGCCTATATGATCTTTTTGGGGATGTGTGATAATAATAATCTCTATTTTTTTATCATAAAAAGGCATATATTTACCTAGACATTCTAATATTTTTTGATCAGGACCCGTATCGATAAGCAAATCGACTCTATTATTAACTCGGATATAAGCACCATCTCCTTGACCAACATCACAAAAAATAATTTTTGTATTTTTATCAAAAATAGACGTTATAAAAACTAAAAAAACAATACATAAAACAGCGATAGATAACAAAAAAAATTTATGATAGTTAAGCGACGGTTCATTCATTTAAACTGAAAAAATATAAATGGTAAAGAAGAAAGAGTGTTAACGACAATAATAATATAGGATAATAGTCCATAAAGAATTAATGATGGCAAGAGCCCAAAATAATAATTAATACTTCCAAATAGTGCTGTTATAAAGCCTAAAACCATAATTGGTAGGATAGTCCATCCAACTAAGATATTTGAAACAGGAGAGATAAAAGATATCTGTCTAAAGTATAAAAAGATAATAGGGACTGTAAATATAGAAGCGGCAAATGTAGTCTTTAAATCATTGATAATTTGGTTTTTTGAATTAGGCAGGCCAAATAATATTATTCCAAGAGTGGCTCCATATGAAAGTTGTAATGAGATTGTCCCAATCCACTGAGGATAAAAAGTAGCTATCATTAAAAATGACAAAAATAGAGAATATAAGGAAATGTTTTTTTTCCCAAAGATTACAGCAACGAGCGTGATAATACCCATAATACCAGCTCTGACTATTGGGGCCTTAGGTCCAACAAATAATATAAACAAAATTATAGTTAGTATAGTAAGCAATAAAGAAGCTCGTTTGCTAAAAAAACCTGTAATTGACCCAACAAGTGAACCAAGAAGAGTAATGTTGATTCCAGATAAAACAACAATGTGAATAAGACCAACCATCTTGAGTTTTTCATAAAATACCCGACTTGTTTTTAAATCAATACCAAATAATATTCCGTTTAAAAGAGATGCATGAGGTTCTGGAAGATAAGAATCAATAACTGAGGTAAAGATCTGAGGACCAAACATAAAATTATTAATTAATAATCACTAAGTTCTTTATTTCTTCATAAATATTTTTTTTCAAAACCTTCTTGGTTAATAGTTCATCAATCGTTTTGTAAGGCCGATTAACAATTATTTTATCTGCAGTTACGATACCTATTCCTGGTAAGGTGTCAAGCTCATCAGTAGAAGCTTTATTTATATCTATTAAACTTATTTCAGGTTGCGTCTCTTCTTTTATCGATAGATAATCAAACGCCTGGCTATTTTCAATAAAATATCCATTATTTATCTCAGAAACAGATGGAATATATACTTTTTCTTGATCGCTTAAAACTCTTGCTAGATTATAATTTCTATTAAAATATTGTTTGTCAGCTTGACCTGTCAGGCCACCTGATAGATCTATAACTTGTTTAAGACGAGTACCAGACTTTATTTTATAGACATCTGGTTTTTTTACTTCACCTGATAGATCAACAAAAATACTTTGATTAATTTTATTAGTACTTTCTTGTTTTTCATAAACAATTTCCTCATTATTAGATTCTTTAGAGCTTTGTATGTAGATGAATATGGCAGTAAGGGTGAAGAATAAAGCCAGTGTGATAAAGAATGTCTCTAACCAATATTTTTTAAGTTTTTTAAAGTTTTTTTCCACAAAATTTGAACTTTATAACTTTATAAACTTTATAACTAAATAAATAGTCTGTCTATGGACTATAATCTACAAAGAAACTATTTTTAGTTGATGAGAAGCTTTAAAATAAGTGATATATTATTCTTTATTATCGGCAGAAAAACGTCTTATTATAAAGACTATTAATAATAAGACGATAACTATTCCAACTGTTATTTTGAAGGGAAAGCCAAAAAAACTAGTTGAAGCAAATATCTGCGGTGAGTTTTCACCAAAATTTATATTAGTTGATAGGGAATAGCTTCCAATGAAAAACCCTGAAAGGGTTAGGGTCGTTGGCTGTTTGTCATAGATTGCAGATGGTGTAGCCTCAAGTAGACGATCTGATGAGGCTAAAATGTTTTTTGGAATGATATCATAAGAGGATTTAAGTCCAAAACTATCCTTTAAATTAATCTTTCCTTCCGCCTTAATTAGGTTTTTTCCTTTATTACTAATAATTAATATGATGGGTATTTTATCAAAGCTATCAAATATCTTAATTGGCTTTTTAAATAGGGTAATTTTGAATTTTGATAAAACATCAAAAAGACCTACCTTTGATTTTACCTCAACTGCTCCTGAGTCAGTGACAGTGATTAATATATTAGATCCGATTGTTCCTTTGGCTCTTGTTGATCCAACGCCTTCAATTGAAGCCGAGGGAATTGTTTGAGCTAATAATGAATAATAATAGTCGCCATTTGGAGTGTTGGGAGGAACCCGGATTTTTAATAATAACTGTTGAGAGGAAGAGGATTTTAAAAAAAATGGTTTTTCAAGCTGAATGTCAGCATTATCCAAGCTAAATCGAATCGGTCCTTCAAGCTCTTGTTTCAAAGTAACACCTCCAAAGTTATCTCGTGGTTCGAATGAGACTACTTTTGGATTTATACTAACAGGATCTCCAGAATTATCTAAAGTATAAGCAATCATAATTGATTTACCTGGTTTAATAAACACTTCAAGTAAAGGTGGGGTAAGACCTAATGAGATTTGTTGAGCAAGTACAGTAGTATTGAGTATAAAGTATAGAGTATAGAGTATGATAAAAATTGGGATTAAGATTTTTTTAATACTAAATACTAAATACTTCATACTAAATACTTAACTAATAACTAGGTATTGCTACAAAACTTACGACCGTTTGATAGCTACCAGCTTGTTGCAATGGGGAAATATTAACTTTGAATGTCATTGTTGATACGCGATTAGTCCCAACGTTTAGGCTTGTCATAACAACTGCAGGGGATTCAGCATCAGTACGGTTTGGAAACGGTCTAAAATATGTTGCATCGGTAAAATCAGCGGAAATATCATCGCCAGTCATATTATAGCCAAAACCATAAGCATTATTTGAATTCCATACCTTAGCTAGTGATTCACTACAAGTATCACCACCTCCATTGCAGGTTGTGTCAGGTATTTCTGAACCAGCCTGTGTCTTTAAAGGGCCCTCTTCAATTGCAGTTACTTGATACTGACCAGCACCACCAAAACTAACAGTAAGATTAGTAGTTCCAGTTGCAGGAGTATTCGACACAAGTGAGCCAAAATCAATACTGATATCTGAGATAGAAAATCTAAAAGGAATGATTGATCTTAAATATTGGAATCCAGCTTTAACTACATAACCGCTTGAAGAAAATCTACCTGCTGCGAGTTGTCCTAGTGTATCTGAAAGCTTATAGCCTGATGAGGATTTATTTCCAGAACCAGTTGTTACATTAGCAGATTCAATTTTAAATTGAGCCGAGTCCATCGAGACGGAAAAAACATTAGTATAAAGTATAAAGTATAGAGTATAGAGTATGAGTAAAGTTGGAACTATAATGTTTTTAATACTGAATACTAAATACTTCATACTAAATACTGTGAATTATTTGTTTTTCTCAAATTTATCAATCAGTTTTTCCATTTTTTCAGCAGATTTTTTAATGATATTAAGTTCATGATCACCAATATAGTTATCAACAGCCTCCTTAATATTTTTTAGGTGGTTTTTTAAAAGTAAGGATAAAAATAATAGGGTATTTTCTTCAAGATTTTGAAACTTACTTTTTGCTTTTTTATATTTTTCGTGTTCACCTCCCATATACATGGCAAAAGGCGTAATAAAAGCAAGGGATATGATTGGAAGCAAGGTTTTTATATCTTGGTTATTTGGTAGTCCTAAAAGAAAAAAAGCTATTAAGGTAATAGTGGTTGTGATTGAGATTATCGGTTCAAGTAGCAAAGATAAAGAGAACAATAAAAAGTAGATAAGGAAGAAAAATGGAGATGTTAATCCACCGGTTGAGTTAATAATTCCAAGTACTATTAAGGTAAATATAACGGATTCGATAAGTCTTGAATACGACTCTTGATTGATAAAATATTTTTTTATAAAGTAAAAAATTATAAAAAGTCCAGCAGATATCTGTAGGTCATAGGGAGCTAGACTAGTATGGGGAAAAATA
>Ga0172371_10009043_pt1 | contig 13783 bp, 10 predicted proteins | sample Lak12m_FD_114543 | JGI IMG/M metagenome (GOLD analysis project Ga0172371, IMG submission 114543) | Freshwater microbial communities from Kabuno Bay, South-Kivu, Congo - kab_022012_12m | ecosystem: Environmental > Aquatic > Freshwater > Lake | place: Democratic Republic of the Congo: South-Kivu... | reverse complement strand
TGCGGAACATAAAACCATCAACGCCTTCGAAGCTGGCGCGGAGCTGACGCCTGAATCTGTTTCCAAATTTTCGCTGGAACACCCGCGTTGTGGCACGGCTTTCCTGTTGACGTTGGTCTTGTTCTCGATCCTGGCTTTTACAATTATTGGGCCTTTGCCGATTTTGTGGATATTGGTGAGCCGCATATTATTGATCCCGGTGCTGGCAGGTGTCTCGCTCGAATACATCCGCTGGACGGCGAATCATTTGAACAATCCCATCGTCCGCATTTTGATCAAGCCAAACCTGGCGTTGCAATCGTTGACCACGCGCGAGCCGGATATGTCCATGCTGGAAGTAGCAATTGAGTCCTTCAATACAATGCGTCAGGCCGAACAGGAATTTGCAGTCTGACAGAAAAAGCCTCCGTAAGGAGGCTTTTTCTGTTTACGCTATCTTTTACTAAAACTCGATCTCGCCAACCTGTTCAAAATTTACGTCGAATGCTGCTTCAGATTCCATCTCTATTTCGGCTTCGTCCATTGCGCCCGCTTGTTTGCCGCGATCACAATAGGAACGATAGACGCAAAAGCGGCACATCTTTTCGTCTTCGGTCATGGGGAATTCTTTTGCCGATGAAATTTCTTTGACCACTTTTTCAATTGCAGACCAGTCGCGCTTGAACTGTGCAGATGTGTATTTGAATCGCGCCGGCTCGGACGGAAAATCCGCGTACCAGTAAATCATCTCGATCTGTTCCGGACCGATAAGCTGGCCGCCGTTTAATTGATTCCCCGCTACCGAAAGCAATGACCGATAAACGCGCGTCTGCCAGCGAGCAGACATCCACTCGTCGCGCGGACGTTTGGCATAGGTTTTCCAATCCACGATAGCGGCTTTGTTTTCGCCGAATGCGATCAGATCACATTTTGCGAGCAGGCGATGTTTGCCGAGAGGAGCCGAAAGCGTGGACTCGGTGAATGTCCTGTAGCCGCCCAGGCCGAGGTCCGAGGCGGTGTAGTTTTCCCACCAACGCGCCAGGTTGGGCGTGTTCGCCAGCTTTGACAATTTCTCTGCTGGCAGACCCAGCAAATATTGTTGAACGAGGCGATGAAAAAGCCGACCCTCCTGTTGGCGACGTTCGTTCTCGACCACGGGTTCGGAATCAACTGCAGGCCAGGTGAGTTGGTCGATGTAGCGTAATTGAAATCTGCGCAGGCAGTCGGCGTAATCTTGCAGGGAGGATTGTGAGAAGGTAAAGGGTTGACGAAGAATATCTGGCATGGATGTATTTTACAACAAAGCGCCGTGGAATCAAAAAATCGAGACCCGGTCTCGATTTTTTGATTCCATCTCTGTAGATTTTTATAGCAGCATGTTTCTCCTGGTAATGTTCAAATCACTTTTTGATGAAAATCCCCAGATGATTGGCTACTGCGCGTTCCTGGCCGAAGGTATTATTATCAACAGGCGTGTTTAAGATACGGGGCTTTTTATCGACTCCCTGTATAACCATCGTTGAAGAACCGCCGCCATCCAGACTCATGCCGGTAAACACACCGAAAGAAACCAGCAAATTAGCGAGTTCGACAAAGGTCGCGCCGGCGCTGGTTTCGCGGCCATCCACTACAACCAGGATCAACCAGCGGTTATCTTTACTTAAGCCCACTGCCGTGCGAGGATCCACTCTTGTATTATCCAGACCGCTGACCGGTTTGCCATTTATCACCAACATTCGGTCTCCGGAAACAGCATTAAATACCTGACCGTCCGGCTTTACTGTTCCCTGAGGTTGATAGAACTGAATTATGTTGACTTGATTAATAATTAGAATTGGTTCAACTTGTGGCTTGTTGAAATACACATTGCCGCGCGAGGCTGTGTAGCCGTTCGGCCAGACGGGATCGCCGCCGTTAGGACAGTAAACTTTAGGATCATAGGTAGCCGGATCTGCATAGCTGAAACTATCAGCATTGACAGCGATCTGCACGCCATACTGAGCTAAAAATTCGGATGTTTTGCCCGTACAAAGCGGCGGCCCGCTTTGACGGACCGGGGGTGTGACCAGGAATTGGAGTCCGCTAGCGCGCATGTCTATGCCCAGGGCGTGCACGATCATTTTGTGCGGCGTCGAGCTTTCTTTTCGGAAATAAGTTACACCATCAAATATTTTCTGGTTCAGTGAGCCTGGCGTGGTTTTTCCCAGATTTACCAAATATGAGCTGGCGCACCATCCGGTCAGGCCGTCGACCCGGGTGATTTGTATCCAGCTTCCATCGCTGGATGCGCCGGGGGATGCTACCACATCATCCATTTGCAAGTTTCCGATCACCGTGTTGCTTACGGCTGGCCCTGAGCGCACATCTAACGCTGCTGTGTTAACCCGATACCATGTTTGATCAGGGGGTGGAACATAGACAACCAGATATGCGCCGGAGCACCATCCGGTTAAGCCATCACTCCGGCGGATTTTTATCCAGCTCTTATCGGCCAGCGCTATGATCCCAGCTACCACATCGCCCGGCACTAAAACGCCGACTTTATTGTAGGTTATGCCCGGCCCTCCGCGAACGTTTAACTCAGCGGTGTTGACCTGATATTGAATACCGGTTTGATCAATCGCGTCAGGCGAAGGTGGCACGATAACCAAAGACTGACCAAGACACCAGCCGGTCAAGCCGTCACTTCGGCGGATCTGTATCCAACTCTTATCAGCAAGGGCAATGATTGCATCTACCACATCGCCCTGATTCAGGGTGCCCACTATGTTAGAGTTTGAATCCCATGTTTGGTGTATATCAAGCGTCGCGGTGTTGGCCTGATATTGGATGCCAGTTTGATCAATCGTGCTGGACGGAGGCGGGGGAGGCACAACAATCAGGGACAGACCGACACACCAGCCTGCCAAGCCGTCGCCTCGGCGAACTTGTATCCAACTCAAATCAGCCAGAGCGACAACGGCATCTACCACGACACCTTGATTCAGGGTGCCGATTTTGGTTGAATTCGAGTCCGGCAGTGCGTATACGTCAAGCGTTGGGACTTTGACCTGGTATTTGATCCCCGTTTGATCCATAGTGATGGGTAGAGACGGCGGGGGAGGAGGGAGCGGCGGAGCGTATACAACCACCAGATATGAGCCGGAGCACCAGCCGGTCAAGCCATCACTTCGGCGGATTTGTATCCAGCTCTTATTGGCCAGCGCTTTGATCCCATCTACAACATTGCCTTGGGAGAGAACGCCGACTTTGTTGAAGGTCATACCCGGCCCATCACGCATATTTAGCGCGGTGGTGTTGACTTGATATTTGTAGCCCGTCAGGTCACTGGTGCTGGGCGCAGGCGGTGGAGGCGGATTTATGAGTTTCAAATTGAAGCGTTTTATAAATGCTTGAGTGTCGCCGTTAAAGTAGTTCAGATCAATGCTATTGCTCTCCGCTCCATACAAAGGACCATCTCCACTTTCGCTGTATTGCCAGAAGAGCCATTCCTTGGAACCCCAGGGTTTCGGAATGCTCGGTGTGGCTGTTTCGTAATGAGCGATCCAAAGCGGATATTGATGAAAGTATTCCAAATTGGCGGGCTGGAATATGGCATTTGGCGCATTGTCGCGCCAGTAATAGAAGGCTGTGTAAATACCTATTTCCTTCTTGCCGACCAGTGCTTTGAGACGCTCGACAAAGGCATACCATTGTTTCCAGCCCTTGTATGGACCATTATATTTTTCCTCGAAGTCGGCGAATAAAGGTAGCTCGCCTAAATCTCCGCCCAGTAGTTCGACATATTTCTCGGCCTGGCGCTTTGGGTCTGCGCGGCTGTCAAAGAACCAATATGAGCCGCGCGGAATGCCGGATGCTTTCGCGTCTGCCCACGTAGCTGTGAAAATGGGATCGGGCCATAAACTTTGTCCGGCGCGAACAATGACAAAACTTGCCGATTTCCGCATTTTGACATAGTCAATTCCCTGTTGGGTTTCCGGCTTGTCTTCATAATAACTAACATCGGGCCCAATGATATTACCCATTACAGCCTCCGTGGTTTGTTTCTTAGAGTTATTGTACCAAATTGTACGCGCCAGCGAGGAAATGAACCGTCAAATTATCGAGTCGGTTATGGATTAACCTTGAACAAGAAATTGTCTGAGTTAATTCGTCGACGGTTTGCGCATACATATCTCCTTTGGCAAACACCCCTGCGTGATTCAAGTATAGACTCGAAAAGAATTTCCAGCTACTTAATCTTGCATACTTTCCCACCAGCCCTGCATAGCCGCGAATGGGAGCGACGGCGTGGCATCACCTTTGCGGCCGGTATTCCAGGTGATGATCAATTCCCTGCGTGCGCGCGTGATGCCCACATAGAACAATCTCAAGCGTTCGCGCACATAATCCAGACGCGCTTTGCGTGTGGCCGAACCTTCTTCGTAAAAATCATATTCGCCCGTTGACGTGGCCGCTTTTAATTGTGCCAGTGCTTCAGCTTCCAGATTCAAACTATCGCGCACAAACCAGCGCTCCGAAATAAAACGGTCATTCGGCTGGTTCGACGGATAATCATAATTATTGATCGACATCAAATATACGCGATCCCACTCCAGTCCCTTGGCCTTGTGCACGGTCGAAATCACCACCACGCCTTTATATTCGTTCGGGTTGAATCCGCCGTCGTCCGAAGAGAAGCCGATGAAGCGCCGTTCGTTGCGGGCGATCTCGTGCAGGCTCGGCGTCAGTTCTGGCGAACGCCAATTCGGGTTTTCGTCCGCCACCTGCCTCATCACCAGTGCCAGTTTATGTGCCAGCGCCAGATCGGTCGGCGCGCTGAAAATTTCCTGCGACAAAGTCAACACCAATTGATCGATGGGCAGGACGGTTGCTCCGTGCCAGCGGCGGACGACTTCGCGGAAGTTGTTCAACTCCGCGATGACTTCCTCCGCCTCGGACTCACTCAAAGCGGCCAGCCAATCTGAATCCGGACGCGGTGCGAGGAACGACTCCACTTCACGACAGCTGCGAATTAATCCGGCGGCGTGAGCGACCATCGGTTCGTGTTCTTCGTCTTCGCGCCAGTCGCGCCGCCAGACTCGATACGTCTGCGCCAGCTTGGCCGCAGAATCAGGTGCAGCCAGATAATTGAGAACGTTGCTCAACGCGCCGGCCGCGGCGCGCGTCGGTGAGGTGCTTCGCAGAAGTTCGCGATATTCGATCTTGCGTTTCTTTAATTCCTCGGCCACTTTCGCGGCGTGATCGTTAGTGGACGTCAAAACAGCGACGGTTGAATCTTTGTGTTCGGGAATCCATTTCTCGATGGACTTGACCACGGCTTCGACTTCTTGATCTGAATTGTATTTGGTGCTTAATAACTTTATTCCACTTGGGTCATCAGGGGGATTGGGTTGTGGATCGCCTTTGGGTGTGGGTTGAATGTATGGCGGCGATAACGCGTCACGCGCTTCAAGATTGACATGCTCATTCATCACCCAATCAATTAAGTGATTCGCGAGTTTGATGATCGAAGGCTGACTGCGACCGGAGTTCGGAAGATCGAGGCTGCGGTCGGCGGTTTTTATGAAATGCCTCAGCAGGTCTGGGTCGGCGGTGGTGAACGTTTCGAAGATGGCCTGGTTTGGATCGCCAACGCGAACCCAGTTGCCGACCTCACCCCTAACCCCTCTCCTATCAGGAGAGGGGGATTCACCTGAAAGCAATCTCAAAATATCTTCTTGCAACTGCGATGAGTCTTGCGCTTCGTCTTCGAGGATGAAGGGCCAGCGATATTGCAATCGTTCGAGCAGTTCTGGCGAGAGTTCGAGCATGTCGTAAGAAAGTCGAATCAAATCATCGAAGTCTACCGCGCCGCGATAGGTGAGGGCGCGCTGGTAATCGGAATAAATATTCAGCCCCATTTGAGCCAGCGAAAGGGGAGCCGGTTGACGTTCGAGGGCGAGGCGCAATTTGTCCGGCGTGAGTCTGCGGTCTTTTGCGGAGCGGATAAAACTTCCGGCCAGTTGCTCGACCTGATCCGCCCAATATTTATTTTCCACGTTGCGGGCTTCGTAATCGCTGAGCGTGGGCAAAATATATTGGCTGAGAAAATCGGGATGAGTGCGCGTCCAGGCGTCGGCTGCTTCGCGGATCATGGACGATGAAGCGGTTTCATCCACGATGGAAAACTTCTTGTCGAGGCCGACCAGCGGCGGATTCTCGCGGACGATGTCGTGCGCCAGCCCGTGCAGCGTGCGGACGCGATAGCCGAGTTGAGGGATGAGCCCGCGTGCTTGAACGAAGTCGCCGATGCGGCTGGAAAAATTGTCCACCGCCGAGTTGACCAGCGTGACGATGAGCACTTCCTGATCGGGCTCAAGCTGGCCGCTTGAAATGATTTGCGCGGCGAGAGCGGAGAGCGTGTGCGTTTTGCCGGAACCGGGCACAGCCGAGATGCCAAGCGTGCCGCGCGTATATTTCAAAATTTCTGTTTGGGATGGGCGAGGAGTAAAAGTCATGATTTATGGTTTGGGAGACGATAGACCATGGACGATGGACGAAGGCCAATGATCTGTGGCCTATTGTCTGTGATCGCTGAAGCTAGAGAGAGAATCATGATGTCTCAACATAATACCGCATAATCGGCTTGCGATCTGAACGGCGGAGCACTTCTTTGAATCCTTCTTTTTCAAACGTGGTTGTCAGGCCCGAATATCGTTCATACTCGATATATTTTGCGTGAACATCAATTGGATAAGATTCGACAATACGTGCGCCGTGTTCTTTGGCATACTGAATTGCAGCCCTGATAAGTAAGTGAGTCAGCCTGCTGTGGCGATAAGGTTTGGAAACGAAGAAGCACACAATAGACCATACTGGCTGATCGTCAATAGGTTTCAACGTTGGTGAACGTCCTATAACTGGGAAATCTTCGCGTGGAGCGACCGAACACCAGCCGATTGGTTTTTCATGTCGGTAGGCAAGTATTCCAGGTATCGTGCCAGATTCGACAATCTTCTTGAGGAATTGTTTATTGCCTTCGCCATAATTGTGCTGACACTCCTTGCGCGAAATGCGCCAGTACATACACCAGCAACCGTTTTGGATCCCATGCTCTGAGAATAAAGTCTCCAAGTCTGCCCACTTATCGGGAGATACAGGCTTGAAAATTAGTTCATCTTCAACAACTTCCACACGCTCGATTTGATTCGACTTGTCCATGCTCACAGATTACCGTATTCTTGCAACACTCTTTGAAACGCTCTCAATAATTCACCGCGTTGTTCAAATCCGCTTTTGTGTTGTGCCCTCATCCCTGACCCCTCTCCCAAACTTGGGAAGAGGGGAAATGCGCGTGAAAAGGCTTGTTATGCCCATGGATTGACAATCTCAATTCCTGCCGAAGCAAAATCTTCTACATTGCGAGTGACAAGTGTCATTTTGTGTGTTGCAATAGTCGCGGCAATGAGCGAGTCAATGGCGGGCATAGGTTTTCCTTTGGATTCAACACGGGCAGTCAACGTGCCCCATTCAATCAGGACATCTATATCCAGCGGAACAATCTTTCCGTCAAATCGGGCAAGCAAATCTTCTTTGAGCCAGTTATCCAACTTTTGTTTGCGTTTTGATTTCGCCAACTTCTCAATACCTTTGACGATTTCTCCAATCGTGATGACGCTTAGAAAAACATCGTCAGGGTCAAGCGAGTCAACAAACTCGACCACTTTTGGATTCGGCTTCTTAGTAACCAGTTCAGATATTACACAAGTATCAAGCAGATATTTCATAACCTGATTCCTCGACGTGGCAAGCTTTTATCACGCGTCAATTTCACACCTGCCAATGGGGAGGCGCGGAAAAATTCAGAAAGTTTTCCTTGTGATTTGCTGAGTTTCTTGAATTCAGCATAAGATAGGACAACCACTGTCCGCTCGCCATGCTTGGTGATTAATTGAGGCCCCTGTTTTAGAGCGCGTGTAACTACTTCGCTAAGTTTGTTCTTAGCATCCTGAATTTGCCAGATACCATTCATTGTCTCAACTCCTGTCTAGTCTGGCTAGATTTTACAACAGTCTCCGAACGGCGTCAAATCGCTTCTTGTTATTCGTTGTTTTCCTGCAACACTCTTTGAAACGCTCTCAACAATTCGCCGCGCTGCTCGAATCCGCTTTCGCCCAAATTGCTGATGCCGAGATAAAGTTTCTCGCGGCAGCGATGCAATAAACCTGAAACCAAACGCGCCATGGTTTCATCGTTGGTGCGCTCTTCATCGGCAAAGGTCCACGGTCTGCCAAGCGTCCATGCGCGGCTCAACACTTGCGGATGCGTCAATGGCTGATCGAGTCGCTCGTACCATCCGCTCGAGCCAACGTCCAGCCAGAACTGAACAGTCACAGGTCGGTTCATCATCAGGAAGGAATAGGCGGGCGAGACTAGCACGGCATCGTCGGATTCGGATTTCCATGACTCCAAATATTGCGCGGCGATGACGCCATCATTCAGCATGGCGATATATTCGCGTCCGATATCGGCCAGACCTTCGACCGGCTCCATAACCTGACGGAATTTCTGCACCGACTCGATCAGGCTGGCGGCGATGCGGGCCGCGTCCAGGTTGCGATGGAATCCGAATCCGGGCTGGGACAAAACTTCGCCGAAAAATCTGCGCAGGAAATGATCGAGCGGAAGCGGCTGTTCTTCGCGGTAATTTAAAATCCAATCTCGAAGAATCGAATAACGATTTCCGAAAGTAAACGTGATTCGTTCCTGTTTGTCCGTGCTGATCTTGTCGAACGGCGAGAGCGAAAAATCTTTGACGCGATAAATAATCTCGGTCAGCAATTGGGCGCGGACAAGATCCGTGTCAAGCGCCAGACGCAGCGCGTAAGCCACGTCGAATTTGGATGGGCGCACGTCCCAATGCGGATGAGCGAGCGCGGCCAGCGTCAGCAAAGCCTGCGAAGCGGGTTCGTCGTGCAATGAGCGCGATGGACGATGTGTGCGAACCGGAATGCCGCGTGCTTCGAGTCGGCTCGTGACGGAGAATCGCAACGCGTCCGAAAGATAGGGCGCGAGAATGACGATGTCGGAGGGATTCATTCCCTGCTCGGAAATTAATTTTTCGATCTCGCTGACAACATCGTTAATTAATTCAGGATAAAAACGCGAGAGGATTAATTTCAGCGCCCCCTCCCCGTCCCTCCCCCATTTTCCTTTTGAAAATGGGGGAGGGTGTCCGCCAGGACGGGTGGGGGCGAAAGCAGGTGCGATGGCTTCAGTCAAAGATTTTTCAAGTTGAAGAATCTCTTCCGACATCACAAACGTTTCATCGAAGAAAACTCTTTCATCGCATAATTCTCGCAACGCGAAAGCTGTGTCAACGTCCGCGCCGAGGAAGCGGCGATAACCTGCGCCTTCGTCGAAGATGATCAGCGCTGAATCAAATTCCGGCAGCCAGTCGCGGATCAGGTCGTGGGCGCGCGGAATATCTTCTTCAATGTTGTCGTAAATTAAATGGTGGTAGGTTTGAGTTAAATAATTTCGGACGGTCGGGTTGGGCCATAAATGATCCCAGAAAATTTCCAATTGCAGCGAGAAATCAAGCAGATTGTTTTGCAGACAAAAATCGCGGAAGCGGTTGGCGCAGTCCTGGGCGTCAGCGTAGATTCGGCGTTGAGATGGCTCGCCGACCCAGGCGGAGTCCAGACGCGGGCCGATCTCAGTGTAGGGGAATCCAACCGCGGCGGATTTATTGAGATTGTCCAGAATTTGGGAATAGAGTCGGTTGCGGTCAATCGTCAGAGATTCAAAATAACCTGCGTCCAACAATGGACGCACGAGATGCGCCATGTAATATTGCCCGGTCTCTAGCGTGAGAAAGATGGGCGGATTTTCAGGATGTGCAAAACCGGCGGCTTCTGCGGCCAGCGGCCAGAATAAATCCACCATGCGCCGTGCCAGACCGCCGACCGTAGCGGGAGTCACTTCGCCGCCCGCGATTCTTTCGGGCGAGCGGATGATGTCGAGATATGGTTCCTGCAAAGTTCGTTGGGGTGTGATGACAAGAATCGAATCGCCCGTCACACCGTTGGCCAGTAAGAATTTTAGCCGTTCAACTCCGGCGGTGGATTTTCCTGTCCCGGTGGGGGCGTGAAGAAACAGCTTGGATGTCAGCGGGGCCACAATAACGGCGAGCTGATTCGGTGTCAACATGAAGCGAGGGTACAGGAGAGCGAGGGATTTGTCAACAAAAAACAGGATGGTTTTATGGTCCATCCTGTTTAAGTCAGTTGAGATTCTTATTGAAGAATTTTGTCACCCGTTTCCAAGCGTCTTTGGCCGCTTCCGGTTTGTAGACGCTTGGATCGCTGTCCCTGAAAAAGGCGTGACCCGAATTGGGGTAAACAACCACCTCATGCTCAACGCCAATTTTGTCCAATAACTTGTCAAATTCTTCCACGGTGCCGACCGGGATAGACGGATCCTTGTCGCCGAACAGCCCCAGCACCGGCGCTTTGATAGCCGGCAGTTGATCGAAGACCTGTTGCATGCCTCCGCCATAAAAAGTGCAGATCGCATCCAGCGAACGTGTGACACCGAGCGATAACGACATGCGTCCGCCGTAGCAAAAGCCAACACTGCCAAGCTTGCCATTGCAATCAGGGTGTTTCTTGAGCGCGTCGTAAAGGCTTTGCAAGTCGGTGAGCGCGGTTGCGCCATACTTTTGCATCAGCTTCGTCGCAGTATCACCGTCACCGAGCTGCGCCAGTTCACCGTGATAAAGATCGGGCGCAAAGGCCAGGTAGCCAATGGACGCAAAGCGGTCAGCAATGGATTTGGTTTGGGCGTCGAGGCCCCACCATTCCTGAATAACGATAAGAGCAGGCCATGGACCTTTACCTGTTGGTTTGGCAAGGTGGCCTTTTACAGAACCGAGTTGAGTAAGTTTGCTCATGGTTTCCTCTCTTTCTTATCCTGCGCCAGTTGGGGTTGGCGTCGGGGTTCCCTCTCCGGCAGGTGCGGGAGTGGTCGAGAATTTTTCGCCTGAACCGATACTACATACTCCGATATTGTTTTGCAGGACACAGCCTGAAAGATTGCCGCCGCTCAAGATGTCCATCAAGGTGGTCAGGTCGGTTTCGGTGTCGGCAAGTAGGACGATGGTGTTGCTGTTTTTGCCTGCACTGAATAACAGGATGCCATTGCCTGCTCGTCCGAGTTTCCCAAATTGCGGGACTTCGACGAATTCGCTGGTGTCTTCCAGTTTCAAGTTGAATGCATCGGTATATTTGGTCAGATCATCGCTGGGCGAAAAAGTACCAAGCACGATCGTGTCGCCGCCATCCGGTGCAGTCTCACTGATTTTCATGTCGACATCCAGCGTTTTCAATTCGGCCTGCAAACGTGACAATGCGCCGGTCATCTCTGCTGTCATCTGCACGTTGGATGTCAGGAAAATGCTGGTTGTGGATCCTTTGAATAAAAACGGGAAATCGGTCAGCGTGATTTGACGCGTGCCGCCGACGAGAAAGTCCGCGATGTTGTTGACCAGTGTGTTGTTGTCGGCGACAGTGTTGTATGGCGTTTGCATGAAAGTGAAATCGCCGACGGCTAACACGTTTCCATCCGCGCTCAAAGCGGACGCGGCCCAACCTTGCTTCGGATCATTCCCGGGCGTCGCGTCGGTCCCGGACGAGAGAGTTTTGTCGCTGCCAATCAGCAGAGCCAACCCTGAATTTGTTTTCAGCGAATGAGCGCCGTACAGCGTGATCTTTTTCAAGCCCCACGTCAGATCGGATTTTCCAAATTGCTCGAAGATCACATTGCGGAAGTTGCCTTCGTTATCGGTGAGATTATAAAGATAGTCACTGTTGAAACTGATGCCGAACGATTCAAGCAAAGGATTAACGATGTCTGTGTCTGGGAGGGTGGCGGGTGAACCGCTGGCGTAATCGGTGTAGACTAGTCCGCGTGTCGCATCGGTGAAAAAGGCCAGTCGTCCGCCTCGCCGCTCAAAGTCCAGGATGATGCGGATTTCATCCGCAGTGAAATTGGCAGAGGGTGAAATCACAACATAAGAACTAGCATACTTCAATTGGGATTCCAGTTGCGTAGCGTCTGAGTTTATCTCAACGCGCGCGCCGCGGCGAGTCAGCGCGTCGGTCATCGCTTGAAATTCGCTGGGTTTGAATTGGTTAATGTGTGAATAATCCAGCAACACCACACCGCCTTTTTGTTTGATATCTTCAGGTTGCGGTGTGGAGATGGGTGCCTCCGGCATTTTGAAATTTGCATAATCGGGCGTTGCGATCTTGCGCGGAAGGTCGAAGCCAGGGAAATACCAGGCGAAGCGCAGGGCGATAGGCAGGATGAACAATGCCAGAATGATGTAAATGGTTTTGCGGTTCATGACATCCTCCTACTTTTGCTCGGTGGGTAACTGCGGAATATAAAGCATATACAGGCCTGGACGAGATGGGTAGGGAAGAGTCACCCCATCTTTTGTTTGCAGAAAAAATCCGTATGCGTTGGTGGTGCTGGGAATGACGACTGCCACATTGTATAAATCTTTTATGTTGTAATTCCAAATATGCGCCATGCCCGCAGCCCGGTTGTACGCGTCGGTCTCGGAACCAAGCTGGTCGATGAGCCCGAGGCGCAGGGCCTCGCTTGCGGGCCAGATCTGACCGCGCAAAAGAATATCCGGCCCGATTTTTAAGCGGTCGCCGCGTCCGAGTTTGACGGCTTGATAGAAGCCTTGTTTGAGCATCTCGATCTCGCGCACTGTGGTATCGCGTGGCGATCCCCACAGCTTGTAAGGTCCGGTTGAGATGATGTCTTCAAAGACAAATGGAGTGGGCGGCAGGTAGCCGATCACGCCCACGTTGCCAACTTCCGAGGATGGGACGGCTACAACATAGTCTGTGCCAGAAGATAAATAATAGGCTCCGCTGGCGGCCATGCCGCTGACCCAGGTCACAACCGGTTTTGTTTCGCGCAGCCGCGAGAGTTCCATATAAACGGCTTCCGTGTCCACGACTGTGCCGCCGGGACTGTCGAGGATCAAAACTACAGCGTGGATCTCGGGATGTTCACGCGCGTAATTTATCTGTGTAATAAGGTCTTTGGCTGTATATGCATTGATGGCGTCGTTCAATCGTATGATGCCAATAATGGGTTTCTGGATTAAAAAGGAAACTAAAACACCAAGCACTAGCGCAGGAATTGCCCACCATAAAAACCGGTTGCGTTCCTCAGGGGTCATCTCAAAGTATTTCATGGAGCCTCCTTTGTACGGCTGATATGAGCATAAATGATACAAGGTGCTTTGTCAATCACAATTCAGTTGCTTGGTGAAATACAGCGCGCTTAAATGCTTCTGTGCCTCTTTTTCATTCCAATTTACTTCACCTTTGCCGTTGACAAGGGTTAACCCAGCCGTTATAATACCGTCCGCTTCTGCCCTGGCCGCAAGAATGCCAGGGCGGAAATATGAATCCCAGCTTCCCCGACGGCGTGCGCAGGATGTAATAGTTCCCGCAGACTGAGCGGCGAAGTGAATGACTGGAGAGAAAGAATAATGAGATACGCAATTGTTGAAAGCGGCGGCAAGCAATACCGCGCCGTCGAAGGCGGAAAGATCGAAGTGGACCGCCTGTCTGCTGAAAAAGGCGCAAAGATCAATATTGAGCGTGTATTGCTGATGGCGGACGGTGATGAGTATATGGTGGGCGCTCCGACCCTGAGCGAGATCCTGGTCAAGGCCACGGTCGTTGACCATTTCCGCGGTGAAAAGGCCTTCCGTTTCAAATACAGCCCCAAG
>Ga0172371_10009041_pt1 | contig 13783 bp, 8 predicted proteins | sample Lak12m_FD_114543 | JGI IMG/M metagenome (GOLD analysis project Ga0172371, IMG submission 114543) | Freshwater microbial communities from Kabuno Bay, South-Kivu, Congo - kab_022012_12m | ecosystem: Environmental > Aquatic > Freshwater > Lake | place: Democratic Republic of the Congo: South-Kivu... | reverse complement strand
CGGCGTCGCGGTTCCCGTCGTTGTTGAGGTCCTCGAAGACCCGGTTGCCGAGGCTGCCATTGGGCACGAAGCCGAAGTCCACGGTGTGGTTCGTCTCGCCGGCGACCAGGGCGACCACCGGGCCGGTCACCCCCGTGCCGCTGCCGCCCGTCTGAGTGCCATTGTCCTTGCCGTCCCCGCCCGGGGTGACCACGCTCGACAGCGGCGCGTCAGCCAGGGCGTGGCCGGTGCTGAAGTTGGCGACGGGGATGTAGGCCTGGTAGCTGCCCGGGAAGATGCCGGTGAACTGGTAGAGCCCGCCGCCGGCGGTGGTCGTGGTCTGGTAGGGGGTGCCCACTCCCGGCGTCTCGGTCGACAGGTAGAGCTCCACCGTCACACCGTCCACGCCGACCTCCCCCGCGCTGCTGTCATACACGCCATTGTTGTTCGTGTCGATCCAGACCAGATTGCCGAGGGTGGCCGGCTGGTAGTACCCCGCATCGAGGGTGAGGTCCGACTGCCCGGCGGTCAGGGCCACCGTCGGGGTCTTGCCGGTGGTGACCTCGGCATCGCTGTCCTTGGTGTCGTCGCTGCCCTGGTTGGCCGGAGTGCGGGCATACCCCGACAGCGCATCGAACACAAGGTAGTAACTGCCAGGCAGGAGCGTGTTGAAGAGGTAGGCCCCGCCGCCGGCCGTGGTCGTGGTGGCCGCCACGGTGTTGTAGGTGGCGTTGTACGCCGTGACGGTGACGCCGTCGAGCCCGCTCTCGCCCGCGTCCTGGATGCCGTTGACGTTGACGTCATTCCAGACGCGGTCGCCAAGGGTGATCGGCGCGGTGTACCCAAAGTCCAGGTCGGTCCGGGCCTGCCCAGCACTCAGGGCGAAGGTGGCCGCATGGTCCAGGGCCCCGGTCAGGTCATAGGTCTGCACCGCATTCGCCGGCAGCGAACTGGGAAGCACGCGGACGGTGTAGTTGCCGGCCACCATCCCCGAGATCAGGTAGGCGCCGCTGCCCGAGGTCGTGGTCGCGGGCTCGGTGGCGCTGTTGTAGCTCCCATTGCCGTTGATATCGAGATAGACCGTGACCCCGACGATGCCGGACTCCCCGGCGTCCTGCACCCCATCGGCATCGCTGTCCAGCCAGACATAATCGCCGATGCTGGCCGTGCTGCGGTAGCTGAAGTCGACATTGGTGGCGTCCTCGCTCGTGGTCAGAGTCCGACTCGCCACATTGGGGGTGCCGGTGCCGTTGAGGTCGTACGTCGGGGTCGAGCCCTGGGGCAGGGTCCCGACATCCACCCGCACCGAGTAGGTGCCCGCGGCCAGGTTCTCGATCCGGTAGTAGCCATTGAGGTCGGTGACGTCGTAGCGCTCCACTCCCTGGTCGAAGACGCTGTTGCCGTTGGCGTCGATGTAGACCAGGACCCCGGGGATGCCCGGCTCGCCGGGCTCGGCCGTCAAGCCGCGGCTGTCGTTGAGGTCATTCCACACGAAGTCCCCGATCGTGGCATCGTTGCGGTAGCCGAAGTCGACGTCGGTCCGGCTCGCCCCGCTCAGGGTCACGGTGGCCTGGTGGTCGGTCGTCGGCGGGGTCAGGTCGTAGGTCTGGAACATGCTGCTGCTGAGCGGGTTCCCGGCGGGGGTGCTCGTGTCCACGCGGACCACATAGGTGCCATTCGGCAGATTGCCGATCGAGTAGATCCCCGAGGAATCGGTCAGAGCAGACGGCTCGGTACTGTCCCAGGTACCGTTGCCGTTCATGTCGAGGTAGACCCTGACATTAGCGATCCCCACCTCGCGGGTGCCCTTGGCACCATTGGCGTCCGCGTCGTTCCATACCAGGTCACCCAGGCTGAGAGACCCACGGTAACCGAAGTCAACCGTGGGATTGTGCTCGGCCCCAAGGAGGGTGACCGTGGCCTGGTTATCGTTTGTCGGGCTGGTCAGATCGTAGGTCTGGGTTGTGCCCGCGGGCAGGGTGGTCGTGTCGACGCGGACTCTGTAGGTGCCTGCTGCCAGGTTGCCGATGGTGTAGGCCCCGTCGCCGTAGGTGATCGAGTTCAGCTCGCCGACGTCATAGGTCCCATTGCTGTTGGCGTCGATGTAGACCCGCACGCCGTTGATACCGGGCTCCCCCGCCTCTTGGCCATCAATGCCATTGCGGTCGAGCCAGACCCGGTCTCCGAAGCTCGCGCCGGTACGGAAGCCAAAGTCCGCATCGACGCGGTCCTGGGCGGCGGCCAGTGCCACCGAGGCGACGTAGGAGGTCGCGATGCCGTCGGGATCGCAGGTGGGACCGTAACGCGGGTTGAGATCGGCCACCGAGGCGGGACTGACCCGCACAGTGTAGGTCCCCGCCACCAGGCCCTTGAGAAGGTAGGCCCCGTCGCCGGCCGTGGTCGCGGTCGGCTCACCCGCGTCCATGGCGCCATTGTTGTTCAGATCGGCATAGACCACCACCCCGTTGAGGCCGGTCTCGCCCGTGTCCTGGACGCCGTCGCCGTTGGCATCGATCCAGACCCGGTCGCCGATGCTGCCGTAGAGCAGGTCGGTCCAGGTGATCGGGATGCTCAGCCCGTACGGCGCGATGGCGACGCTGCCGGTATTGGTGATGCTGGAGGTGCCGGCAGGGGTCAGACTGGCGTAGGTACCGATCGTGGCGCGGAAGACGAGCTGGATCTGCTGCTTGTAGAGGATGGTGTAGGGGGGGGTGCCGGGGATGGTGAAGCCCGAGCCGTCCAGGGGGAACGCGGTGCCGCCGCTGTCGTCGGGCACACTGGTCCAAGCCTGCCACGCGCCGTTGACGCTGTAGCGGAAGCGGGTGCTGCCGGCCACGTAGGTCGTGTTCGCCGGCAGGGCGTCGGTCAGGGTGAAAGGCCCCGTGACGCCGGCATGGGACGTGTTGACCACCCGGATGTCATACTCGAGGGTGTCGCCGGCACTGCAGTAGCCGTCGCCATCGGCGTCTACCGCCACGCTCGAGGATTTGGCGGCGTCGACCTCCCGCAAGGGCGCTATCAGGGTGGCGACGTCCAGGCCCGGCGCCCCGCCCGAGGCAACCAGGGGATCCTGCGCCCAGGCTGCCGCGATCTTCACGTTCGGGTCGAGCACGTAGATCACCATGCCGCTCTGGTTCCGGTCCGGGTCGAAGAGCTTCTGCTGCTGGAGTTCGAGCAGGCTGTAGGACACGTCGTACTTGTTCCCATTGGGATCGGTGTTCGCCCCGGCATTGTCGCCGTTGTAGTCGACGTAAACAGTCTTGGCGGTGTGCCCATTGCCGACCGTCGTGATCCAGATCGGGTTGCCGTTCTCCGTGGGATTGGTGGTCGAGTAGGGGTCCCGGCCGATCCCCAGGCTCACCTGCAACTGGGTGGTCAGGGAGGACTGGCCGACCAGGCTGAAGCTGCCGTCGTAGGCCTGGTTGCTGGTGGTGGTGGAACTGGCGGCGTCCACCGCGCAGAACGCCTGGAACACCGGCGGCGAGGCGCCCGTGGTGTAGAAGCGGTAGGCGCCATAGGCGGTCGAGCCGTTGCTCGGGGTCAGGGTCACCCGCCGGTTGCCGCCAGCAGGGACACTGATCGTCGCCGTGGTGTAGCCGGAGAGGCTGCTCCGGTAGTCATAGGTCACCGTGATGTCGCTGGCACTGGGGTTGTGGAGGAAAACGACGGTGCCATTGGTGGCGAACGTCGACACCGGCGCGTAGTAGCTGGAACTCCACCGGTAGGTAGGCAGCAGATAGGCGTCGCGGCTCTGGTAGTTGGACCTCGGCCGGCCCGTGAACATCACCACCTACACCGGCCTGTCGGCCAGCACCCGGCCGCCGACGCTGACGTTGGTGACGTAGCTCGTTCCGCCCTCGGCCAGCGCCGTGGTCTGCTCGAAGGTCCCATCATTGTTGGCGTCGATCTGGACGGACGCGCCGCCGGCACCGGCCATGATCGAGAGGGAGGTATAGGCGAACATGTCCGCGTCGTAGGTCAGCGTGGTGCCCTGCGTGGGTGTCGGCATGTTCGTTCCGACGGGAGCCCGGTACTCGGTGCCCCATAGGCCCTGCTCGAAGACCTCCAGGGCACCGGCAAGCGCCGAACTGGTCCCGCCGGGGTAACAGGTCTTGGTGAGAGTGATCGGCTTGAACGAGGCGATCTTGTCGCGGGCATCGTACTTGATCGTCGAGGATCCCGCCGTCGAGTAGACATAGTTCCTGAGATGGAAAACCGTGCCCGCCGCCAGCAGGTCGCCGGCGTTGCCCGGCGGGTAGCCGTTGGCCGGGTTCCCGTCGCCCCACACCTCGGTCGTGGTCTGCTTCGGGTTGGTGATGTCCGCCTCGTACCCGTCTTCCCAGTGGTCGTAGTAGACGACAGCGCCGTCGTTCGCCACCGTGAACGTCACCAGGACCGCGAGGGGGTCAACGGCCACCGAACTGACCCCGACGAAGCCCGCCAACTGGTTCGCCTCGGGAAAGGGAACGTAGTAGACCTGCGACGGCGGCGGATTGGCGGCCCTGGCCACCCCGGTCGCCAGGGCGAGCAGCCCGACCATGCCAGCCAGGGCGAACCCCCGGCCGGCCAGGCGCAACCGGGCCCCTGCGAGAGGCTGGAGCTTGTGGCCCGCGATCACGGCCTTCGTGCCGCCACGGGGGTCGTCCACGAGGCGGTCACGGCAGCAAGTGAAAGCGTTGCGGGACACCTGGGCTGCTAGACAGCTCATGCCGGACTCACGGGATCTCCACGGATACGCTGTTGGACCAACATACATCCCCCCCAGTCGGATGCACCTGACGCCGGTTCAGGGCCAGGGCTTTCTGCAGATCACGCTCGCCGGCTCTTCTTCCTTAAGGACCGCCCGCGGCCGCGCGGCCGCGGGCGGTCCAGACCCTATGGTAGCCGACTCCCAAGCGGCAATGCCGACCATGGAACAGCCCTGCAACCACGGCGGGTTCCCTGGCATCCCCTGGCGGCGCAGGGTATAATCCCTTGACGATCCGTTCTCGGCTGTGGGCAGGCACGGCGGGGGTCCGGCTTCATGAAGATACGCCAGGCGTGGTGTCTGTGGTTTGGGTGGGCGGCTGCGGGGCTCATGGGTGCCTGCGTGGTGCACGGGGCCGATGCGGCGCCAGCGCCTGCGAAGAGCATGGTTGCACTCCTCGGCGTGGGGGCCCAGTCGCTGACGCCCCAGGAGTGCCAGGACCTGGGCCTGGCCGAAGGCATGGGGCTGGTGGTGCGGCTCGTGGCGGAGCAGAGCCCGGCGCAGAACCGCATCAACGTCGGCGACGTCCTGGTCAGGCTCGACGACCAACTCCTCATCCATCCCTACCAACTGGCGGTCCTCGTGCGTACCTACAAGCCCGGGACCGAGGTCCGGGTCAGGCTCCTGCGCGGCGGCAACGAGATGGACGTGCCCGTGGTCTTGGGCGAGTGCGAGGCCCGGCCTCTGCCGGACCCGGGCTGGCCGCCGCCGCCCCGTCAGGGCCCCCCGATCATCCGCTACGCCACGGTGCCGGCGGCGGCGGCCGAGACCGTGACCATCGACGTCGTGGGGGCCGGAGACCAGCCCGGGGCGGCTCAGGGCGCCACGGTGGTAACCCACTCGGTGGCCAGCGAGAGCCGGCGCACGGCGACCCGTGTCGAGAATGGGACGACCTACATGCTCACGAGTGTGAACGGTACCGCCACCTTCACGGTCACGGGTCCCGACGCCACGGTCCTGTTCCGTGGCACGGTGACCACGGACCCGGAGCGGGCTCGCGTCCCGGAAGCCTATCAGGCGGTCCTGACGGCACTCCTTCCGGCGCCCCTTGCCGTTGCGCCTCCTGCGCCGCCGGCGCCGCCGCCGACCGGTCCTCCGCCGCGTTGAGTTCGCGTTGCGCCAGGATATCTTGGGGCCGACGTTCGGAGGTGGGATGACAGGCCCGCCGCGGCATCCCTCCGGCAGCCAGTCACAAGCGCAGAGGACAACCGGCATGATCATGGATTCTATCGCGCGCGGGACCGCCTATGCTGCGCTGCACACCCGTTTCGCCAAGGCCTTCGAGTTCCTGTGCGGCCAGGACCTGACGGCCCTGGCCGATGGGCGTTACGAGCTGGACGGGGACCGGCTCTTCGTGCTGGTCATGACGGGCGACGGCCGGGGGCGGGATGGCGCCAAGTTCGAGGCCCACCGGCGCTACATTGACGTCCAGGCCGTGATCACCGGCGCGGACACCATGGGCTGGAGCCCGCTGGCCGCCTGCCGGCAATCCCTCGGCTTTGACGAGAGCAAGGATGCCGGCTTCTTCGCGGACACACCAGCGTCCTGGGTGGTCGTCCCCCAAGGCTGCTTCGCCATCTTCTGGCCGGAGGACGCCCACGCGCCGCTGGCAGGCACCGGGAGCGTCAAGAAGGCGGTGGTGAAGGTCTCTGTCTGACGGATCTTCCTTCACTGGCCGTCGTCTGCCAGTGACGGAAGCTCCGATCAACGGGAGACTTACGGCTTCACCGCAGCGCTCCCGTTGGGGTCTATGTGAGCTCCGCGCCCGCGGCATGCGAGCGGACGGCCTCTGGAGGCCGGGATCCCCGCATCGCGGCATACGGAGAGGCCGCGCGACCCGGCGTGCCGGGGTGGGCGTCCAGGTTGCGGTGCGGTCTGCCTCCGTCAGGCAAGGCCTGGTTCAGGGCGCGGGATCGACGCGGATGGGGCTGGACCAGGCTGATTCGCGGTCGCGCTGGACCGCCCTGACGTAGTATGACACGGGCCCGGTGCCATCCCAGGCGGGGTCCTCCCACTCGAGGGTCACCGCGTGTTCCCCATGGCAGGGGTGCGTCAGGGCCACCTGGCCATTGCGCACGATGCGGACATGGTCGAGGCCGGTGGTGCCCAGGCAGGCCAGTGCCAGGCGTGGCCTGCGGCCCGGAGGACTGCGCAGGCACTGGCCCATGAGCGCGTCGTTGACCCGGACATCGAGCCGGATCGGTGGGCCGGTGGTGGCATAGCAGCGCCGTGCGAAGAGGGCACCGAAGACGGCATCCCGGGTCAACTCGTGAGCCAGGACAACCGTTCTGCCGCTGCCGCAGAAGTGGTACTGGTGCGGGTGCTTGGTGGCAGGGCCCTGGGCATCGCCGGGGTGGCCGTCGTGGCCATCCGCCCCGGCCGCCAATCCGAAATGGTACCCACGCCGCAGCGCATCCCGCACATCCAGCGCCGGGAAACGATCCGAGACCCCCCGTGGGAAGTCGCCGTAGTACTCGCTCGACCCCCAGACCGAGTACACCTCGATGAGGCGATCGAAGCGCGGGTCGAAGATGCCCAGATTGCACGGGTGCGAGGTGCTCGAGGGGTGGTGCGGAACAGTCAGGAAGGGCACCCCGCAGGTCTGCAGCGCGGTCCAGAGCTGCTCGGGGGTCACGCTGCGGGCACTGTCGGCCACGGGAGGCCCGCCCGTACGGTTGGCGTTCACCACGATGCCCCCGGCGTTGCGGAAGTAGACGTTGCGGTGGCCGTACATGACGCTGGTGAACTCGAAGGCAGGCAGGCAGATCAGGCGCCCGGGTTGCTCGTACTCATCCGCCAGCGCGAGGTACTCGGGTACGCGGGCGGGGTCGATTTGCCACTCGTGGTCGGTCAGCGCATAGAAGTCCAGGCCACCCGGGCCGGCGGCGTACTCGTAGTTGGCGCGCCGCGACCCGCAGCCGCAGCCCCGGTCGAGGCACTCGTCGAGGACCTGGCCGGAGTGGGTATGGATATCGCCGAAGTAGAGGTTCCACTCGCCGCTGGCAGGGGGGCCGTCCAAGAGCCGTGAGAGGCGGTACACATCCCCCTGCATCAGGACCCCTGGGCTGTGCTCGACCTGCACCCAGCGGGTGCTGGGGACCGGGATGGCTGGCACGACCCGGATACGGGCCGGACTGCCCGGCTCAAGCCAGGCGGTCGGTACGGCCAGCAGGGCCGGTCCGAATGCCGCCAGGCTCTCCTGGCGGATCGTGGAACTCAGGCACAGGCTGCCGAAGGGCTCCGCGGCCTCGACCCGGTTCGCCGAGAACGCCAGCCAGCACTCGCCCTGGCGCCAGAGCTGCCCGTAGGTGGCCATGCGGATGGCCACCGCTGGCCGGTCGTTCACCAGGACCTGCCAGGCCCCGCTCGGCTGGGGCAGGGGGGAGCCATTGCCGAAGCCGAGGGACAGCACGAACGCCACCCGGCTGCACGAGGTAGCCGGGACCTTCTGGGTCTGCCAGGCCATGCCGTGGGCGGCGCTGAGCGGCAGTAACCACTCACCGGGGGTATGCCGCTCCATGAACCCTGAGATGCGGGGTCCGCCGGCCAGGGCCTCGCCAGGCTCCGCCATGGCCGCGAACCCGTCTACCGGCTCGATCCCATACCGGTCGCGCAGCCAGGCGCGTATCTCGGGGTCCGTACGGCGTTGCGGTTCCGGTCGGTCGTAGGCATGCTGCCAGGCAGGGCATTCGGAGGGCATGTCCGGGCTCCTTCGGACCCGCTCCGCTGGCAGCCGACCAGGCCCGTGTGCAGGGCCGCGGTACCGCTTCGGCCGGGAACGCCATCACCGTCTCAGTGCTCCACCGGGCACGGCTCCACCCCGAATGGGTGCGGGGTCCGCTCAGTGGCCCGTGGGAGCCGTTTCGGCCTTCTTGCCGCTCAGCAGGTCCTTGAGGTGCGCGACGTAGGTCTCCGCGCCACCTTTGAGGTAGCCTGTCCGGGCGACCTCCTCACCGGCGGCGTTGAGCAGGATCACCGTCGGGTAGCCGGCCACACGGTAGGTGGACTGCAGCTTCCGGTTCTGGGTCTTCAGCTCCTCGGCCTGCTTGGCCCGCATGGGGAAGTCCGCCAGGAACAGAACCAGGCTGTCCTTGGCGTAGTCCTTGAAGGCCTGTTGCGTGAAGACCTCCGAGTCCAGGCGCTGACACCAGATGCACCAGTCAGAGCCGGAGAAGTCCATAAGGATAGGCAGCTTCTTCTCGGCGGCCACCTTCTTGGCTTCCTCGAGGTTGGTCAGCCAACCTTCCGCAGCCACAGCGCCCAGTGTCGCGGCGATCATGGCCAGGCCCGCCAACCGGCTTGCTACACTCGTCCTCACGTGTCTCACGGACCACCTCCATCTGTCACGCCATGGCAAGGATTCGGTGCCCTGCTGGGGCTTCGTTCGCCGACTGCGGGCCCGGCCGCCCATGCAGGGGTTCTTGAGTACTGTTGACCCGCGCCGCTCGCCCGGGTTTCCTGCGCCGCCCGTGAAATCGCCACGCCACCGCGGTTCCCGGCGTGGGGGAGGGGGCGTGCGCGATGCTGTCGGGCAGGCCCCGATGGCAGGCTTCGTGGCCCGGCACCCGGTGGTGGCGTCGGTGGGCAAGACCGCTGCCTGGCCGGCGCCAAGGGGCCAGCGAGGCGGCGCCTCAACCCGTCAGGCAACAACACCATCTGGAGGCGCGGCCCTTCCGCCGTCGCTCCGCGGGCTATGGCGGGACAGGCCGTATCCGCGCGGCGGCCTTGCGCAGAAGCTGCCCTCCAAGCTAGGGTTTCTTGCGGCGGTGGAGGATGCGTCCCATGATGGTATGGAAGCCGTCGCCGCGGTCCATCTGCTGCTCGACGTCGCTGAAGATCATGGCCGTGCGCCCGACCTCCTGTTCCCGGAAGACGAGCACCGTGGTGCCGATGCGGATACGATCCCCTTCCTTGAGGGGCCGTTCCTCACTGCCGACCTTGTCCTCGTTGAGGAAGGTCCCATTCGTGGAGCCCTCGTCGACCAGGGCGAAGGTGTTCTCAGCCGAACGGCGGATGGTGCAGTGCACACGGCTCAGTTCGGGGTCATGGAGGAGTTGCAGGGAACACTCCCGGGCCCGTCCGACGCTGGTTTCAGCGGCCTCCAGCACGACCTCGTGGCGCTGCTCTTCGATAAGGTACTCAAGGTATGCCATGTGTGCACCTCCGCTGGTCCCTGCAGCCTACGCTGCCTTCACAACCGCAGTGGTACCATTACACCCCGCCGGCCTGCGGCGCAACCTCCCCTGCCTCACGGTGCCACGGCTGCTGCCGCCTCGGGCTCGCCGACGAACCGGACGCGGAGCTCGGCGTTCGGGGCCGCGGCCGCAGGCTGCGGCACCACGCGGAGGCGGTTCGCGCCCGGCCCCATCTCCGGGAAGCTGGCCGGCGCCGCGGCCAGTTCCTTCCCGTTGGCGTCGCGCACGCAGACCCGTCCATCGCCGCGGCAGACCAGGGCCTGTCGTGGGGCGACCGTGAGGGGCACGGGGACGGTCGTGCCGTTGACCTCGATGGCAGGGGCCACCAGCTCAGCAGATCCCGGGGCAAGGCGGAGGACGAAGCGCAGGGGCTGTGTACCGAAGGGGTTCGCCACCGGTTGCGGGGCGGGTGCGGCCGTCACCGGCAGCGCCGGCGAGAGGGCCACCGGCCAGAGGCGCCAGGCGTCCTTGCCGGCCGGCTCCAGGTGCCAGTCGCTGGCGGGCTGTTTGAGCCGTTCGCGCTGTGCCGGTGAGAAGGCGTGAGCTCGCCGGGCAGACTCCCACTGGCGGATGGCCTCCACACACGCCCCCGCTTCCGCGTTGGCGCTCAACACCGATAGGTCACTGACGACCGCGAAGCCCGAGTCGAAGCCGGCGGCCTTGGCGAGCATCCACTCGATGTCTTCGAGGGGGGTGGCCTCCAGGTCACCGCCTGCGGCCCGAAGCTCGAACCAGCCCAGCATGCGCGGCAGCAGGTTGCGGTCGAAGAAGGCCTGGTTGCGAAAACGGTACTCGGGCATGCCCTCCCGCAGGGCCTTGCCCCAGGGCTCGCCCCAGTTCATGCGGGTGTGGGCGTGCCAGGTGTGGTGCAGCAGGTTGCTGGCGTCGGAGATCACGTGCTCCTTCCAGCCGTCCCAGCACTGGCGGACAAAGCGGTTCCGCGTGTAGTCCCCCTGCCAGCCGCCATAGTCGATGAGGCCTTCCAGGCCATCGAAGGAGAGCTGTCGGATGCCGCACGTGTTGACCAGCTCCACAAGGCGGGCTGTCATCTCGTCCAGCATGCCGGACTCAATGCCGGGGTAGAGGGTGCGGTAGCTGTGTGTCGCCAGGCTGCCGATGTCGGCCCCCGCCGCATGGGGGCCCGCACGGGTCCCGAAGGCACCGCGGGTACAGCCCGTGAGCCGGTACGGCGGCGCGTCGGAGACCGCCGCGTACTCGAGGACCTCCTCGCCGCAGAGAGCGAAGTGCTTGTCCCAGCCCCAGCTCTGCTTCACCTGGAACGGTTCCCTGGCCTCCACCGGCACATCGGTCACGGCCGCGTCCACGGCAGCGGCCAGGCGGCTCGATCCGAGGCGCCCCAGGCGCGGGTCCGGCCGGGGCGTCACGTAGGGGTCATTGGTGGTGATGAAGGCCGTCAGGGTATGGACCCCGAGGCGAACGCCCTGCTCCCGGGCGACCTCGGCACAGCGCCTCAGGCCGGCGTCGCCGCTGGGGAAACGTCCCGCGTCGAGGACGAAGTGGCCCCAGGTGTGGAATGGGTTCGGGTGGTAGAGGTAGCGCAGACCGAGGCGACGAGTGAAGGCGACCGCCTCGGCGATGTTGGCCTCGGTGTAGTCGGCGATGAGATAGGCCTGGTTCGCCTCTGGCGAGACCTTGTCCCAGACTCCGTCCAGCAGGGGGTGCGGCAGCCCCTCGGCCACCTCGATGGCGCCGAGAGTGTCCAGGGCCTCCGGCGCGCGGCAGGCAAACAGTGCAATGGCCGCATTGCGGAGGCCCCCGTCGTGCTCGGACGTCCAGGCATAGAGCTGACTGCCGTAGGGCTGGGCCGAGGCCGCCGCGGTCACCTGCAGTGTCAGCCCCTGCAGGCCGATGGCCGTGGACTCGTCGCGGGCCACGGCGATGACCTCGCCGACGACCGCGCCGACCGTGTTCGGGTAGGGCCCCCATTCGATGCGTTCAGGAACGGGCCCGGCCACCGCCTCGATGCGGAAGGTGGCATGGGATGGCCGGACGGCAACCGCCACCGTCAGCTCCGTGCCGTTGCCGTACCGCAGGGAAAGCCGCAGCGGCGCCTCGTTCACGGCCATGGTCTCGGGTTCGAGGCGCTGGCCGCCGACGGTTGCCGCCAGCAGCGACGGCTGCATCCCCTCCGGCAGGCATTCGCGACCGCTGGCGGCATCGTTGAGGCGGGTCAGTCGGCCCTGCTCATTCAGGCGTAGGCGGAGGGTCCCGGCGGAGATGTCCACCGGGGTCCCCGCTCCACAGGCGGCCACCGTGCAGCCCAGCCACAGGACCCATTGCGGCGAGTATGCCGACCGCATACGACACCTCCGGAGAACCCAAGGCTGTCCACCGTGTTCCGCTGGGCCCAGCCTTCGCAGGGGCAACACCCCTACCATACCGTGCGAGCCGCCGGACCGCGCTGCTGGCGGCGTGGCTGGGGTCCGCCTTGGCCGGCCCGCAGGTGGGGGTATGGTATGGCCGCACGGGCGGCTCGTCGCCCAACGGTGAACGTCGATGGAAAGGGGCTGCCGATGAATGCTCTGGCCTGGTTGCGTACGGCCTGCCTGCCACTGGCCGCGTTGCCGTGCACCCTGTTTGCCGCCGCGGCCGCGGCGCCGGCCGTCGAGCGGGGGCGGCCGACGCCCGCGATCCTCGACACGGATATCGGCGACGATATCGATGACACCTGGGCGCTGGTTATGGCCCTGCGCAGCCCCGAGTTGGACATGAAGTTGGTCGTCGGCGACTACGGCAAACCGGAGTACCGGGCCCGGATCATCGCCAAGCTGCTGGAGACCGCCGGTCGCACCGATGTCGGCGTCGGCCTGGGCTCCGGCACCGAAGGGGGCCCCAACGAACGCCAGTCCGCATGGATCGCGGACTATGATCTGGGTCGGTACCCCGGCAAGGTCCACCGCGACGGTGTACAGGCCATCATCGACACCATCCTGGCCTCGCCCGAGCCCGTGACGCTGATCTGCATCGGGCCGCTGCCCAACGTGGCCGAGGCCCTGCGGCGCGAGCCTCGTATCGCCACGCGGGCGCGCTTCGTCGGCATGCATGGCAGCGTCCGTCTGGGGTATGGAGGAGCCACGACGCCGGCGGCCGAATGGAACGTGCGCGCCAACCCGGCCGCCTGTCGGGCCTGCCTGACGGCGCCCTGGGATGTCACCATCACCCCGCTGGATACCTGCGGCCTGGTCCGTCTCGCCGGGGCCCAGTATGCCGCCGTGCGGGACTGCAAGGACCCGTTGGCCCAGGCCCTGGTGGCCAACTACCGCGTCTGGTGCCAGGCCAATGGACACCCAGGCGAGGCGGATAGCGCCAGCTCTATCCTCTTCGATACCGCGGCTGTCTACCTCGCCTTCGCCCAGGACCTCTGCACCATGGAGCCACTCCACGTGCGCGTCGATGACGACGGTTTCACGCGCGAGGACCCGCAGGGCAAGGCCATGAATGTGGCCACCGCCTGGCGTGACCTGGGGGCCTTCGAGGACCTCCTCGTGCGCCGTGTGACCGGCGGGCGCTAGCCGGACCTCGTCCGGAAAGGCCCCGCCGCCGGGATGCCGAGATCCCGGCCTCCAGACCGCTGGGAGCTCTTGGCGGTTTGAGGCGGAGCTTCACTAGCCGGCACCATTGGGGACGTGCTCAGTCCCCGCCGCGACCGTCCCTATGGCGGTTGGGCGAAGATCGGACGGGCAGGGGGACGGCTGCTGGCCACCACCTCTATCTTCGCCCGACGGGGACACGCCCCATCGCGGCGTTGCGCCCGTGGCGGGTCCCCCGACGTCTGCGGCGCTGCGCCGCTAGCCAGCGGCCCCGCAGACTGGACGCGGCCCCATTGACAGCGGCTGCGTGG
>Ga0172371_10009040_pt1 | contig 13783 bp, 13 predicted proteins | sample Lak12m_FD_114543 | JGI IMG/M metagenome (GOLD analysis project Ga0172371, IMG submission 114543) | Freshwater microbial communities from Kabuno Bay, South-Kivu, Congo - kab_022012_12m | ecosystem: Environmental > Aquatic > Freshwater > Lake | place: Democratic Republic of the Congo: South-Kivu... | reverse complement strand
TCTGCGGTACTTGTAGTAGAGCTGGATGGCCCTCTCCGACGGCAGCAACTTCACTATGGTCGTTCCCTGAATGTATGCCGTTCTCAGGACCTTGACCAGTGGCCTCATCAGCCGGCGGAGTGGCGCGTGATCCTCACTCACCATTGTCTCGTTCATCCTTGAACCCCCTGTCAGACGTTCCCTCAACCAGATAAGATTATAGAGTCTATTACACGGCCCCAAAATAGGCAAGAGAAAAACCGCCGTTATGAGCCTAAGGCCGCATCACAAGCGCTGTTTCGGCCACCATGTATCTCGTTTTGGGCCTGTTCCACCCCAACGCCTAGTATGAGCCGCACTGCGCAAGATCCCGTTTCTATAAGGTCCCTGACAAGCGATGCTTCTTCAGCCGAGAAGTTGGTCAGGACAAATTCCTCGGGAGTGACCTCTCCCGGCGGCCTGCCTATGCCCAGACGCACCCTGATGAAGTCCCTAAACCTCAACGAATCCGCTATGGAACGGATGCCTTTGTGCCCGCCGTCGCCTCCTCCAACTTTGATGCGGACTCTACCCAAGGCCAGGTCCAGGTCGTCGTGAACAACGATCATGTTTCCCGGATTTGCGTTCAATCTGCGCAAGACCGGCGCCACGGCTTTCCCGCTCAGATTCATGTAGCTCTGCGGCTTGAGCAGGGTTATTCTTTTGCCTGCAAATTCCGTGTCACAGATTTGGCTCTTTTCCCGGTTTGCTCTCCAAATCGCGCCGAAGGTCTTGGCTAATTCTTCTGCTACCATGAACCCCAGGTTGTGACGATGGCGAGCATAATTTCTTCCCGGGTTGCCAAGTCCTACTATTACTATTTGATTACCGGAAGAGGTGCCGCGCACCTTCCCATTTCCCCTCTTTTCTGGTACAGCCATGTGTACGCGCAAGTCGCGTCTAGTGTCAAGTCGGTGGCCCCATCGTGACGCCCCAGGTTTTCCGCAAGCACGTGGCAAAAGCCTTGGAAGAAATCCCCGAAGAGTTCCAGGAAAAAATGGAAAACGTGGAGGTCTTCGTAGAAGACTTTGCGGATCAAGAGACTCTTCGCTCGCTGGGACTAGAAACGCCGTGGGAGCTGCTGGGGCTGTATGTGGGGGTTCCTATCAACCAGCGAAGCGTTTTCAGCCCCGGGTACCTTCCGGAACGCATTTACCTGTACCGGCGACCCATTCTGCGTGCAGCCGGGAGCCCTCAGGACGTGGTGGCCACTATCAGGGAAGTGGTTATCCACGAGGTTGGTCACCATTTTGGTTTCGACGACGAAGAATTAGAAAAGATGAACCGTTCACCGGCACGAGTGTAACGGCTTGGAATTACGATAGGGGAGGCATGGAAGGGGAGATGCGTCTCCACCTCCATCCTCAACGGGCGCACAGCCGCCTCAAGCCCGGTGAACTAATACGCAATGATGACGGACGGACCCAGTGATTAAAGCTGTTCCCTTAGAACAGGAAAAGAAAAAGAGACGACGGGAGCTGTATGTGGCTCTGGGCGCTGTGATTCTGATCGCAGTAATCTTTGCGGTAGAATCAGAGATCGCACGTTCAGCGGAAGAGATCCCGTTTGCCGGTCACCTCTTGCTGTTCGGCCTGTTGTCGGTGGTAACCCTGCTGCTGATTCTCGTAATCTTTTTCTTGATCCGGAACCTGTTCAAAATGGTGTTTGAGCGCAGGCAGAAGGTGCTTGGCTCCAAGCTGAAGACACGTCTCACGTTGGCGTTCGTCGCCCTGACCTTGGTCCCCACGGTGGTTCTGTTCATAGCAAGCGCCAGTGTTCTGCACACGACGATCGAGAGTTGGTTCACAACGCAAGTGGAAGACTCGCTCCAGTCCTCCCTGGTTGTGGCCCAAGCCTATTATCAGAACGCGTCTGAAAAAGTGGTCACCGCGGGTGCCAGGTCGGCTTCACTAGTTGTCTCTCGTTCGCTTTTGGCCGCGCCGCAGCGGGAAGTTTTAAGCGCGTCAATGGAATCCTGGAGAGCCGCGGATGGTCTCAGCGCACTGTACATTTATTTTCGCGGTTCTTCCGTCCCTCTGTCAGTGAAAGATCCGGCCCTAAAAGAGATATCCGTCCCGGCCCCTGTGTCGAGCTTTCTCAAGATAGGGTTCCAGGGTGAAAAGACCTCGCAGATCATACCGCTTGAAGGCGGCGGTGACGTGGTCAGGGGGATAGTTCCTGTTAGGACCGACGACAACAGCCCTATTCAAGCCGCGTTGGTCGCAGATTATTACATTCCGCACTCCCTGGCAGCTAGGCTCTTTGCCATATCCAGCGCCTTCGGCGATTACCAGGGGGCCAAACGGATGAAAGGACCGGTAAAAACCATCTATGTTCTTATACTGCTCATGGTTGCTCTGCTGGTGATCTTTATCGGATTCTGGTTCGGCATGTCCATGGCCAGGGATATCACCGACCCTATACTCGGGCTTGCCCAGGGGACCGGCAAGATCGCGGCCGGAGACCTCGACGTGTACGTGGAACCGGTGGGGGACGACGAATTAAGCGTCCTGGTCAGATCGTTCAATCAAATGGCCGCGGATCTGAGAAAGAATCGGGAGGAACTGGTCAGAGTGAACCTCGACCTCGAGAGCCGCCGCAAGTACATGGAAACGGTGTTAAAGAATGTCGCGGCCGGGGTAATGGCTCTGGATTCGGACAAAACCGTGACGGCTATCAACGATTCAGCCAAGCGTCTGCTCGGCATCTCCGAGACCGATCTATTGGGAAGACGATTACAGGAAATCCTTTCTGAGGAGTCCGGGGCACCGATTTTTGAGGTCCTGGAAAACCTGGAGGACTCCGGGGCCGAAGCGCTGGAAAGACAGATCACACTCTCTTTCCCGGAGAAAGCACTTTCCTTGCTGTGTTACGCCAGCAGTCTGCGAGACGAGGAAGGGGGCGACCTGGGGGTCGTGCTGGTCTTCGAAGACATGACGCATCTGATCAAAGCACAAAGGATGGCGGCCTGGCGGGAAGTGGCCAGAAGGATAGCCCATGAAATCAAGAATCCCCTGACGCCGATTCAGCTTAATGCTCAGCGCATCCGCCGGAAATACATGGAAGTGCTTCAGCAGGACGCAGGGGTGCTGGATCGTTGTACCCGGACTATTGTAGATCAGGTTGAACAGCTCAAACACATGGTTAATGAGTTCTCGCAGTTTGCCCGAATGCCTTCAGCCAATCCGGTGCCCAACGACCTCAATATGTTGGTGGGAGAGGTGGTGGAACTCTATCGTCAGGGTCATCTTAAGACCGGTTTTACGTTCCTCCCGGATCAATCGGTCCCGATTTTCGACCTGGACAAGGAGCAGATGAAACGAGCAATGGTCAATCTCCTGGACAATGCCGTGCGGGCCTCCGGCATGGACGGCCGGGTCGTCGTGCGGACAGTCTACGATTCGGAGCTTTCTATCGCGTCTATTGAAGTCGCGGACAACGGAGTTGGAATTAATCCGGGAGACCGCGACCGGTTGTTCGAGCCATACTTCTCCAGAACTCCCGGCGGAACAGGCCTGGGTTTGACTATAGTGGGCACAATCGTTTCGGATCACAACGGTTTCATCAGGGTTAAAGACAATCCCGGAGGCGGGGCCCGATTCGTTATCGAATTGCCGGTCCGCAAGAGATGATGAAGGACACTGAATGCGGTTCTCTCCTTGACGACGCCGTGGAAGTCATCCGTTCAGGCGGGCTGGTGATAGTTCCGACCGAAACCTTTTATGCTCTGGCCGCTGACCCTTTCAATGAGGAAGCGCTGCGAAGGGTTTTTCGGGCCAAGTTGCGTGAGGAAAATAAGCCGCTCCCGCTCATAGCGGCTGACCGGCAGACTGTTGACGAGCTAATCATGAACGTTACACCGTTGGTGAGCCGATTAATGGACTGTTTCTGGCCTGGGAGCCTAACGATACTGCTCGAACCAGCAGTCCCGCTGTCAACGCTACTCCAAGGCCCCACCGGGAAGATCGGGGTCCGTGTGCCACCCCCCTGCCCTGCCAGGCACCTAGCGGAACGGGTCGGCGGATGGATCACCGCGACCAGCGCCAACTTGTCCGGCCATGCCAACCCTCGGCGAGTGGCTGACATAGCGGAACATGTGCAACAAGCCGCGGACATGATCCTCGACTCGGGGGCCACGCCCGGAGGAAACCCCTCTACGGTAGTAGAATCAATTGGAGAATGTTTGCGAGTCGTGAGGGAGGGCGCCATCTCCTTATCCGTGATAAAGGATGCGGGCTTCAAGCTCATTTAGAGAGACCAGAAACACCTGGATTTCTCGCCGAAATAGGCCGGAAGCGAGGACACGGCAATGGCTGATACGGGCAAGCGCAAAATCAGCGCCAAGGAAATGGTGGCCGACCTCCGCTCGGGTATGGATGACGCCCAGCTCCGGCAGAAATACCGGCTTTCTCAGGAGGCCTTTGAATCGGTCTGCAACAAATTGATAAATGCCCGGGCCATAGACGAGTCTGAGATTCGGAACAGATTTACGTACGCGGCCACGGGATCATCCGCAAGTCACGGGAAAACTCCTCTTCAAGGAAGGCTCTGCCCTTCGTGCAAAGCGTCCCTGCCCTCGGCGTCAGACGAGTGCCCGGTATGTGGGATCGTGTTATCAAAGTTCGTTGCTACCCAAACGCAGGCTGATCCTGTCCTGGCGGGACATGCCGGCGTCGCGGCCGCTGATTCCGACCCCTCTAACAGATGGCTGTCCGTTGGATTGAGCATCGTGGTGCTGGCCTTCATAGGAGTCGGCCTGGTAATCTGGGCCGTACATCGAGACAAAGAAAAGGGGCGCATGGCCACAAGTGGAGCGCCTCAAGTCATTGAGGAGGTCGATAGTCCGTCCGACCTTTCGGAAGAGGTCTCAAGCGGCGATACTCCTGGGGAAACAAACTATCAGGGCGACTCAGCAACAAGCGAGCCCTCGGAAGCCACCATCGCAGCTGGGGAACTCGAACAGCAACAAGAAACAAAACCCCAACCCAGGAAACAGGTTGCTCATTCGAGGCAGCCGATTCAAACACTTCCTACACCGCCTGCTGAGAAAGGTGAGTACATCACCGGCGAGGTGAGACGATTTACCGCGAATGATTTCAAGAAAGAGGTTGTGGAGGCGTCAAAAACGTACCCTGTGATGTTTCAATTTTACAGCGACACCTGACCGGCTTGCAGGCGGATGGCATCCGTCCTCCAGCAAGTTGCGAAAGAAACCAAAGGCAAAGCCGTGGTCGGTATTGTGCTGGTCACGGAACGGGACTTGGTAAGAACCTTCGGTATAAGAAAAATCCCTGCCACGTTCATAGTTAGAAACGGCCAGATCGCAGAGTCATTTGTGGGTACCGCGCCAAAGGAAAAGATAACAAAATTGCTGCAACAACATGGCGCCTGAGGCTGAATGCTTGGCGTGCACCTGTAAGCGATCGCGTACTGACGACGGCTGAGCATCACCCGCGGCGCTGCCAGGAAGCCGTGGGGCAGGCTTTCCGAGACGGTCTCAAAACCGACTACTTCACCGCACCACCTGTAGGGGCGGTTCGTGAACCGCCCGCAATTAGGGCGCTTCTCGAAGCGCCCCTACCCGACAAATTCGGTGGCCCATAATATTGAGACAGGCTTTGCAGCCTGCCTGTCCTGATGTGCCAATAAAGGCGGGCTGGAAAGCCTGCCCCACAAGAAACAGTCCGCGCGCCCGAATGACTGAATGCTCACACAAACTGCTCAAATCGCCTTGACATGCATCTCGCCAAACATTAACATAAGTCGCCATGCTGGGGGATCGTCTAGCGGCAGGACGGCGGGTTCTGGCCCCGTTAACCGAGGTTCGAATCCTCGTCCCCCAGCCAATAAGCAATTCATACCATCCTATCTGCCCTCTCGGAGAAGTGGCTGCAATTTTGCAAGTCATTTTCAATTCCAAAAGCTGTGTTCGTGTTACGACAAATGGGGCGCCATTGGAAATCCGGGGTACCGGGAATTCCCAACGTCCCATGCCCTATGGGGCTGAACATGAAGTGTCCTAACTGCGGATTGGATAATCCGGAATCTGCGACAAAATGTTCCTGCGGGTTCGATTTTTCTCATGCCGCGTTGACGGCAGAAACAGAAAGACCGGTTGAGAGCGGAACATCACGCAGGAACCCTATATGGGCCGGTTTGTTATCGCTCGTGGTACCCGGCCTTGGTCAGGTCTACAACGGGCAGGTCTTGAAAGGTGTCATCTTCTATATTGCCGCGTATTTGGTGCTCGTGGTTTTGGCATTAAGCGGGCTGGCTTTCACCTTCTGGGGGCTTATTACCTTCGTTGTTGCCTCGATTTTTTTGTACGTGGCCATAATTGCGGAAGCAGCCTTTACCTCTCACACGCTAGGCTCAGTCGTCTTGCAGCGATGCAACAGGTGGTACGTTTATCTCCTTGTGATAATCGCCGCAGGGTTGATGCACGATTACGTTTGGCCGCCCGTCGTAAAGTCTGTCGCAGGTGCCAGGACGTATAGAATGCCTGCATCTTCAATGGAGCCGACCCTGAAAATTGGTGATCACTTCATTGCGCGGCTGGACTGTTACACCCATGACCAACCTAGACAATCAGACATTGTGATCTTCCGGTATCCGGGGGACTCGTCAAAGGATTTCGTGAAACGGATTATAGCCCTTGAAGGACAAGAACTTGAAATCCGTAACAGGAGGGTCTTTATTGACGGCAGGAAAATGGAAGAGCCCTGGGTAGTTTATTCGAGGACTGCAACCCTGCCGGCTAGCTCATCGCCACGAGACAATCTAGGCCCCATAGTAGTGCCAAAAGGCCATGTGTTTGTGATGGGGGATAACCGCGATTTCTCTCATGACAGCAGGTTCTTTGGGCCTGTGGATATTCGTGAAATCACGGGGAAAGCCCTGTATATTTATTGGGCGGAGGATAAGCGAAGGATTGGCACCTCCGTCCGATAGCCCGCTCTGCCGGCGACCGTCTCCTCTTAGACTCCATTCCACTGTCAAAAAAAACGGAATCCTACCGGGTGGGTGGTGCATCGTTGTACTAAGGTCCCATAGGAATTGGTGGAACCCGAAAGCACAATGACTTGGCACAGGAGGTCTGTAAGATGGCAAAAAAGGGAATTATTAACGGCCTAGATGTTGACCGATTCTACGAAATGGTCGATGCGATTACCGAGAAGCCGGAAATCGCGAAATTTACGTTTCGGGCCAAAAATCAATGGATTAAAGGCGGACATAACCGCACCACGATCGACGAATTCTACGGAGCTTGCGAAACACATAAGCACAGGAAACCTTTCGTCCTTGACAAAGACGAACCTCCGGTCCTCTTGGGAGAGGATCAAGGAGCAAATCCCGTCGAGTATCTGCTCGCGGCCTTGGCAGGCTGTCTGACCAGCACACTGATCTACCATGCAGCCGCCAAAGGCATCGCCATAGAGGCAGTTGAGTCAACTTTGGAAGGGGATCTGGATGGGCGGGGTTTTCTGGGACTGTCGGAAGACGTCAGGAACGGGTACGAAGGGATTAAGGTGAAGTTCTTTATCAAATCCGACGCGTCCGAGGAACAGCTCAAAGAACTGGTAGAGCTGGCTCAAAAGCGTTCACCGGTGTTTGACATCGTGACTAACCGGACGCCGGTATCTGTCCAGCTCGAAACGAGTGTAGGCACGGCCAGGGATATCGCCGCGTAACGATTGGAGCCGCCCAACTGCAAGACAAGTTCGCTGTCAGAGAAGTCAAGTGACCCCCGGCAGAGCCCATAGGCGCCAATTTTAGGAAGGAATGGGCCGTAGTAAGGTCCCCCTCACCCTCCCCTCTCCCGCCAAGGGAGAGGGTTTTCAACCCCCCTCCCTCGACGGGAGGGGGAAGTGGGAGGGTGATAAGCGGCCGACATCACTTGCCATGTCCTTGTCGAGTTAGCGCCTATTCGGCAGAGCCGGGGGTTACGATCTTCCTATTACATTACACTGCCACGAGTGTTCAGAACCCAAAAACTCTGCACGCGTTCCTCCCGAAAACGTCCGCCTGCTCTGCCTGATCATAACCGGCCTTAACCAGGAGGTTACGAATCTTTTCCAATTCCGCGTGGTGGAGGAACCAGGGCCAGTCCGTCCCAAATAGAACGTGGGCAGAGCCGTGACTTCGCAAAAGCTCAATGAACTGCTCCCCTTTGAGCGTGTGAGCGGCATTTGAGGTATCCAGATAGAGATTGGGCGCAGGAAGCAAATCTCTTCGGATTTCATCAAAATCAGCAAGCAACCCGCCCATGTGAGCGCCAATGAAATTGATATCCGGATGCCGACTAACCAACTGTGAGAGTTTGAACGGCGTCGTGAGATGATTCGGGTTGGCATCAAGAAATGTGTCCGCCCGAGCGAACGTGTCAAAAATAACTACCGGCCGTATGTTTCGATTTCGCGCCAATCGTCCCAGATCAGTCAGCATGACCTCGACTTCCCGGGACGACAAGTCAAATCTCTGAGAAAAGCTGGAGAACTTGAACCCAATGATCCCTAGGTCGAACATCCGTGAGATCTCATGGGTAAGGTCTCGCATCATCGGATGCAGAGTCGCCAGGGTTCGAAGCCTCGGCCATGCTCTCGTGAATCCAATGAATCGGTCGTTCTCCACGCGTATTCTATCCGGTCCGGTGGAAGGGAGCAGCAAGCACACGTCAATCCCGTTTTGCTCCGAGGATTCCTGCAATGCAGCGGGTTCAAGGCGCATCAACGAGTCCCACACATTCAGGTGTAATTGTTCGACCAGCGCGCGTCTGGACTGCATATTGTCCACAATTCGGGTGGTGAAGATATGGCAGTGGGAATCAATGAGCATCGGCGGTCATCCAGACCTCTAGAGTAGCTAGCCTGCGGATTTCTCATTCGACAGTAGGTTCTTTGGACTTGTGCATGTTCATGAAAATAAGCGAAACCTTCTGTACATATTTTGGGCAAACGATAAGCGAAGAATTGGAACCGCCGTCAAATAGGCCTTCTGCGTAGTGAGAGGTAGACATTGCAATCAATAGTACGCCGGCTTCGGTTCTCTTCCACAGCATGAGCCTGGGGTCAAGCATTAAGAGGATGTATTAGGGCATCAGTCTTGCGGGCGCTTCTATTATTCCTTTCGTTCCAGGTCCTTTGTTCGACGATCAAAATCTTGCCAGAATTGCTGCTCGCAGTCCTGAACGCATCGGGCGTAAGCACGGGCAAGTGGGTCATTGGGACCCCAGCCTAAGCCGAATCGTTCCCGGCACTCTCGCAGGCAATCCTCCCGGTCAGAGCTCGCTTGAAAAAGGCCAACATTGCCGTACTGCGAGTCCCCTGCGGTCTGGGGCAGAAAGTCCGTTGGAAGTACTTGAAAACAATATGCAAGCCCCGACGCAGCTAACAGGATTGCCGCTACCGAAAGCAGAGTCTTCCTACTCATGGCACCGCCCCCCTGAAGTCTGCTTTTGAAGCTTTTGCGCCTTTCATCCTACTCCCCCTAAACCGGGATCTTCCCAGTCGTACCTTTATTCGAATACATGACAGTTGTGGCCGTGGGGTCACGTCTGCTCTTGGCTCATTCTTGAGGCCTACGAGACCCCTCGATAGGTCAACATGAGCCAAGAGCAGACTTGACCCCACCCCTCTCAGAACAGTGTTGATGCCCCTGGGACTCCGTGAAGTGTTTCAAGGCCAAAAGGTCTTATACGCAATCAGAGCAGTGGCAAGAGCACCCACAAATGTGGCGGAGGTCAGGGCTAGGTTCAGCCACAGGAGTTTTGAACCCAGAAGGCGATTTCCCTGATTCGAGACGTCTATGGCATCGCAGAGCTGGCCCAAGCGCACCTCCAAATCCTCCGTGTACGCTACGCTGAGCGCAGAGCGAATGAGATCATAATCTTCAGCGTTCCGGCCGTGTTTGCTCAGTTCGACGAGTAATTCTCGTGCTGATTTGCCCTCGATCTTGTTCTGGTATTTCGGCGGAGAATTGCTTGGCATGATACACTCCTGGCCCCACAGCTTCGGATATACATCACCATGGAAGGTGATGTTCATCCTACCGAACCAGGGCAGTTAGTCAAGGGCAAAGCAAATTTCGGCCCCAGCACACTCCGTGCCCCTACGGTCCTTGGTACTGCGTTGTTGTGGTAAATGCAATTTGGTTTGGAAGATTTTGAGGAGGCGGACTTCACCTCGATGCACTCAATCGATCGGGGCGGACCGTAACATGATAGGAAGTTTTTTGAAGGGGGGTGCGGGGGGAAACTTTTGTTCACAAAAGTTTCCCCCCGCATTGCCTTTTTCTCTTACCCCGCTGCTTCTTCAACAGCGGCTTCTTTTTCTTTCTTAGCTGCGGCAGCAGCTTTCTTGGCGGCTTGTTCCACCTTGATTTCAGCTACTGATTTTGCCTGGCGTTCAGGGTCGGTGTAGCGGAAGATGAACTGGCGGTTGCATGCCCAGACGCCCGATTTCGCGCATTCTTCATCGCACTTTTCGTAGTCTATCTCAATGCGGTCGTTGACCATGTTCACGACGTCTTTGGCTTTTCTAGTGCATGCCATGCAGTGGATGCAGCCTGCCTTGCACACGTTGGTGACCGCCTTGCCGGTATCGTGGTTGCTGCACGGCACATAGACCGAAACGTCCTTGGGCAATAGTTGCAGCACCGCCTTTGGGCAGGTCTTGACGCAAATACCGCAGCCGGTGCATGCCTCCGGGTCTATGACCGGCATGTTGTCTTTCATGTGGATCGCGTGGAAAGGACACGCTACCTCGCAGTCACCATACCCCACGCACGCGAAGTCACACTCGTACGGTCCGCCGAAAGCTATGGAAGCGGCCTGGCAGGTATCGAACCCCACGTATGAATGTTTCCTCTTGACCTCGCCGTCGTTCCTGGAGCAACGAAGGAAGGAGATCACAGGGCTGGCTCCTCCGGCGGCCTTGCCTGTGATTTCGGCCACTTTTTCTGCGACAGGCTGCTTCCCTGGTGCGCATTTTCCAGCCGGACAACTCGGATCGGTAACGACCGCCTCCGCGTACCCTTCGCAACCCGCGAATCCACAAGCGCCGCAGTTAGCGCCGGGCAGGCACGCTCTGACAGCCTCGATTTTCGGATCGACCTTCACGGCAAAGCGCTTCGCCGCGTACGCCAAAGCCACTCCGCATATGATGCCAAACACGGCAAAGAACGCGATGCCCCAACTAGCTATGGTCCAAACGCTTTCCATACGGTAACACCTCTAAACAGGCCGCAAGGCGCAGCTTGCGGCAGTACGTCGTTTGTCGTTCACGGGTCAATGATGATGGGAAACATTGGCGAGTTGTGTGAACGCTCCGAATTCATATAATAATCCTTTGTTCGATTCCGATCAAGCCCGCCACCCTAGAAGATCGCAAGCCCGGAGAACCCCAGAAAAGCCAGCGCAAACAACCCCGTGACTATGAATGCTACGGGGAGCCCCTTGAACATTAGAGGGACCCGAGATACCTCCAACTTCTCCCGGACGCAGGCCATAAGGAACAGGGCCAGAGCGAACCCAACCCCTGCGCCGAGCCCAAAAGTTAGACTGGCGAAGGGTCCGCGGCTGCTATCCGCATTGAGAAGAGGCACAGCAAGGATGATGCAATTGGTAACTATCAAAACTAGGTACACCCCCAGCCTTTTGAACAGGTATGGATTTACCTTTCTGAGGATTGTGTCCACTGCCTGAACGAAGATCGCGACCGTCCCGATAAAAACTATTATCTTGAGAAAGTCCAGATGGAATGCCTGCAGGACAAAGGTGTACAAGGCCCAACACATGATTGCGCTGAGCACCATCACAATCGTAAAGGTGATCCCCATGCCAATGGCTGTTTCCTTCTTCTGAGAGACTCCGAAGAAGATGCACAATCCAAGGTACTTTGTGAAGACAAAGTTGTTTATCAGCATTGCGCCGAGAAGAAGGCCGAAGAGGATTTGCGCCTCCCCTTTCTTTACCAGGAACTCCCGGGAGCCGATAACTTTGCCCTCTGAAAGGATGTCTTTGACCTCCACCACGTATGCGGCCGCCGTGTTCAGCGCGTCCTTGAACTTGAGAGTTGCCGTGGTCCGTCTCGCATCCAGCGAGATCGACTCCGGGCTTACACGAATATCCGGATCCGGCTTCTCGTACACCGAGTAGTTGGCAGCATTTGTGGCCCAACTCTCGTCCACCGGTATGCCGAACGGGATTTCTATTTCCTTGTCTTTCTTGAAAGATCCGCTGCCCGTGGTCTGTGCCGCGGAAGGCCCGGCAATCAATAGCGCAAATGCCAGGAGAACACTCAATGCAATCAGTATCTTGGTCATTTTCATTTTAGTGTCCCCCACCTGAGGCTGGGATCTTGCCCGTAATCTTGTATTCTAACCAGTTGAAAGTCGCCATGATAAAGCCTATGACGAAGAAGCCTCCTGCGGGCAAGATCATAATCAGCAGGGGTTTGAATCCGAGGATGTCCTGTCCCCAAAGCTGTCCTGCGCCGAAAAATTCCCTGATTGCCGACGTAAGAGCGAGGCCGAATAGAAAGCCTATACCCATGCCCATGCCGTCAAAAAACGAGGGGACAAACGGCTCTTTGGACGCAAACAGCTCCAACCTCGAAATAATGATCGCAAAAACCACTATGAGCTTAACGAACAGCGCCACCTCTTTGTATACCGCGGGTGAAAAAACCGGCAGCACCATGTCGATGACGCTGACCCACGTGGCAATGATAATGACGTAAGCCGGAATTCGGATGCGAGGATGTATGAAGGATTTGAACAAAGTCACCGTGCAGCTTGATGCCACCTGGACGAAAACCACAGCTAGGCCGAGCATGACCCCGTTTTTCACGGATGTAGTCACCGCCACCGCCGGGCACAAGCTCAGGGCCAGTCGGAAAATCGGATTCTCGGGTATGAACCCGTTCCAGAGAAGTTGTACATTCCTGTTCACTCCAAACCTCCGCTAAAAGGCAACCTGGATTTTTTCTTGCTTGATGGCGTCGTTCAGGATGCCGAACCTGTACGTAAACTTTCTGACCGTGTCCTTCACGCCGTTCATCACCGCTCTACTCGATATGGTCGCGCCTGTCAGAGCATATATGTCGTCCTTGAGATGCTTTTGTTTGATTTCGTTGACCTTTTCAGGGGTCAATCCCATCTTCTTCGCCTTTTCCGGTTCCAGCGCAGGCAAGTAGTCCGAGGGTAAAGGCTCCTTGACTACTTTCAGCTCTTTGAGCGCGTCCTCGCTTTTCCCTACGAACTGATTCCTGAAATAATCCTGCTGTATTTCAGCGCCCAAGCCCGGGTCTTCTTCAGACTCGGTTATTGCTATGCCAGTGACGGTAAACTTTGGGTCCAACGACACCATGAGCTTGATGAAGGTCTTAAACCCTTGCGTGACACCCGGAATAACATATCCCTTGCGTTCGCCAGCGAGGTTGGCAACGCTCATTGTCTCGGCATAAACCGCGTGTGATCCTTTTGGAAGAGCGTCGCTCACTGCCTTGTCCCGTGCGGCTCTGTCCGCCAACTGGATAGCGTCTCCCGGAACAGGAACGGTCTTCAAGGCTTTGCCGGAAAGGTCGATTTGAACCAGAGAATGGCCTTTGTCTTTCAACTGCACCAGGTAACCTAGAACGATTGTTCCTTTATCGTCCCTGATCACATAGCGGTAAACCGGATAAATCTTCATGTCTTCGGGGACTTTCTTGCCCGCGCCATACCCGAGAAGACCCTGAATTGTTTCATCCTTTTGTTTTTCTTCAAT
>Ga0172371_10009039_pt1 | contig 13784 bp, 11 predicted proteins | sample Lak12m_FD_114543 | JGI IMG/M metagenome (GOLD analysis project Ga0172371, IMG submission 114543) | Freshwater microbial communities from Kabuno Bay, South-Kivu, Congo - kab_022012_12m | ecosystem: Environmental > Aquatic > Freshwater > Lake | place: Democratic Republic of the Congo: South-Kivu... | reverse complement strand
GTCTTAGAGTGTCTTGCATCACGGTGTGCGTCCCCCACGCAACCCCCTGGAACAGGCCTTCAAATGGGCGGTTGAGACCAATGAGGTAGTAACCACCGTCTTCCGAAGGCCCCAAAACCAGGTCGTGAGATCTAAGCTTGAACAAGGCCTCGTTCAATAAGGCAGTCGAAAGGCCCGTGATATCCGTGCCAATGATGACGACCCTTCTTGCTCCATTACGAAACGCTTCCTCAAAAGCGGAATTCATCCGCCACCCAAGATCTCCGGCTGCTTGCTCGATGCACACGAGGTCCGATCCAAGCCAATCGCTCACGAGCTTTGCATTGCCGCCGGTGTAATGGACTTCGACAGCCCTGCTCGGGTCGGCTCGACAGAGATCGCGGGCCTTGTCCACTGTCAGTTCGGCGAGTAGTCTGTGAAAATCAGTCGCTCCCTGCGTTCCGAGCGCTGGGATCAAACGGGTCTTGGTTTTCCCAGGCTCGGGATAGCGACAAAATACTATGATAATCTCCTCAGTAGGTTTTCTGGCGATACGACCCTCCAGTGCGGCGGCAAGAATGGAGCAAAGAGTCTTGATCCCCGCGACAATGGGATCCACCAGGAGGCCGGCCTGTTCTCCTCGTTTCTTAAGGACCCACCTGGGTCGCAATGGAGCCCCCTCAGGTAAAGCCTGACCCGGCCGTGCAGGCATAACAATGATCGCCTGTGGGTATCGTGTCCCGGGTTCCGGCAAACCGCTCATCTGGGATACATGTCGCTTGCGACCGGCAAGGTAGACCCTCCTCGACAGGTTGGACAGCTTTCAGCGCTTGACACCTTGTCGGCCGACATTGGTCCCTGAGGCATGACATCCTCCGTGGCTCACATGGAAACCTTCTTTGCGATTTTCCTCATCTGAGTCGCGTGCACAAGCGAAGCTCCGCCCCTGATGGCTGTGGTCACGTGAACGGCCTCAGTCATTTCGGCAAGACTGGCCGCCTTTTCCAGACAGGTCCGGGTATAGGTGTCTATGCAGTACGGACATTGAACGGCATGGGCGACAGCCAGGGCGATCAGACCCTTCTCTCTTCCGGTGAGTTCGCCTTCGGCCAACACAGCGCCGTGGTAATCGAAGAACTTCTTTGCTAGCTCGGGGGCTTCTTCACCGATGTCAGCGAATTTCGGAAGGTCTTTGGGGGCATAATGTGTATCCATGAATCTCCTCCTCGCCAACGTGGCAGCACCATCCCAGTGCATCATATGCGGTGACTATAGGTAACTCATGGGAACAATAAGCCTTTGGCCGGTAATCTTCAACATCGGATCAGTACCATTCTGACAGGCTTCCTTCACCGCCCGCAAGACCCGTGCTGCCACAGTCTCCTTCCAAAACCAGTCAGCGAGCTCTACACTCGTCGGTTCCGACTTTCCCGGCTCGGCAGCAGCGGCCTCCAGGTAATAAGCTTTAATGTCGTCCACAGCCAATTTGAGCACCAGAGCAAGAGAAAGATCTGCCCTGGGGTTATCGGGGATCTTGCCCTCCAGAAAACCGCCCACAAAGGCGCCGATTGTCCCGGGATCAAGGCCGCTCACCCCGAAGGTCGTTCGCCCGTGTCTGGTCACCCCCAGGTCGTACCAGGAGCGCATCCTATTTATCTCGCTTTTGAATGCCATGAGCAACGCTTCCGAATCCGTAAGCTCCCGCTTTTCGTCCGAGAGATTTATCGGACATGCCCATCCCTCCGCGAAATCTTCACTCTGAGGCGCATCCTCCGGGAAGTCTGCCAGTACCGGTCCTGAAGGCGCCTCGAGGAGCTTAAGGGCAGCCATCAGAACTCGCGTTTGAAACTCCGCATCATTCGGACGCCCCAGAGGACGCCCTAATTCGAAAGGCACCCAAAGGGCACGTGGAGGTCTTATCTTCGCCGTGTGCTCTCTAATGAGGCTGATCTGGGTCGTGGCCAATCCCTCTTCCTCAAAGAAGTGACCAAGTGCGCCGACCGCGCGTGTGCAAAACGGTCAAACCGGCACGAGTACGAGGGCATTCACGTCGTCCTTTTTCAACACGACTGCCAGGTCACGAGCAGTAGCTTCCATTTGTCTCGGATCGGCTGCACCCATAAAAGAGTAGTGAAACTCGGCAACGGAGCCGATGACCGCTCGATCGGCCAGTTCCCGGAGCCGGTCCAGAGGAAACACGATGTTCCAATCTTGTTGAAATCCGCTCCGGTCAAAGTTGCTTGATATGTGACTCATCACCAAATCATTTGTGGTGGTGTCGCCCGGGATAATCCGATACTCGCCGGACATGAATTGGAAAGGCCGATCGTCTCGGCGGTGAAGGCCGGCTGTGGAGATTAGCGCAACACGCCTCGTTCGCAAGGGCGGCCCGTCCACCCAGGGGTTAGTTTCAAAGGTCGGGCACTCAAGCCCGGCGACATGAGACCGCAGCGGTTCCGGAAGGCGCTCCAGTCGTGCCATGAGTTTGCCTCCTCCTGCCCGGAAATATGGGCATCCCTCGTTACTTTGCGAATCGAGTCCGCATGTATCTGAAACGGACCCCCTACTTTGCCTCTATTCCCAAGATGACGCGAACGGAGTTCAGACAGTCCCTGAGATGATCGCCGTTCTTGCTCAGCCTCGACATCATGATGCCCCCCTCGATGGTGGCGACGACGTGCTTCGCAAGGACTCTCGCCGGGATCTGCACCTTCAGATCTCCTGCTTCGCGGGCTTCACGCAGGATGTCGGCCAAGAGATCCGTCCAATTCCGGAAGACTTCCCTTATCAGGTGTATGAAACGATCATTCGAGTCGCTCAATTCCAGAGCGGAATTGCCGAACAGTCAGCCGCCGACGAATTGTGCACTCCTGTGCTTTTCGAAGACTGCATCGAGAAAGTTGGATAGCCTATCCAGGGGACGTTCACCCTGCAAACTCCTAGACAGAAAGGCTGCGAACTCCCTACTAGCCTCCTCGAGAATGGCCAGCCCCAACTCTTCTTTGCTGGGGAAATGGAAATACAGATTGCCCTTCTTGACGCCGGTAGCCTGAATGATGTCGTTGATGCTAGTGCTGCAGAAGCCTCTTTCATTGATAAGCTGCGTGGCAGTTTCCAGCACCCTGGCTTTAGTCTTCCCGCCTTTTGTGCCGATCTCCATTTTCTCCTCGCTTGTACCGACTGTTTGGTACATTATCATGAAGAAAGCACTTGTCAATGAGAACATAGCGGAACCCTGTGAAAAATCAGCGATCAGGAACTCTTGGTTGCTATTGATGGGGCGAAATCCGAGAGTGGGGAGACGGAGGAGCGGAATCCGTTCAAGGACTTGTTAGACACACCGGTCGAAAAGCGGACTTGCCGAACCTAAGCAAGGGAAGACCTAATACCAGTGCGCTTTCGGATCAGTGAAACCGGCGGGGCACCTCCTCCGCTTCGAACGGACGACCTGACTTCGCTCCGGAGGTATCACGCCGGCACGACAAAGTCACTCGTTTGAACGCGAAATGGCATAACGCCCCCAAGACGGACTTGGTGAAATCGGGATCATGTACCTCGGCGTCGCAATAGTGTGTTACGCTGGCTGGCTAGGCATCGGCAATATTTCAAGACCTTCCCCAGTACCGCTGCCGGATTGAGAAACCGGCTGTGGAGGTGCAATCCTCACTACTACGCCCGCCCAACACGAGGCACGATCCGTCCGCCGCTGGACTGATTGGCCGCATTCCGGCCTCCATGATTATCTGAGGCATGGTCTATATCCGGAGAACCGCGCGATGTAGATCCTGTGACTATTAAAGCCGGGGAATGACGCGACCGATGCGGTTCGCTTCGTTCACCGCATCCTACTCGGGCTAGTCTAAAGATCTCCATCGTCGCCTTAGGATCGGACCTCGCATCGAGTCCAGAAGAGCAAGCGCCGCCCGATTGACGTCAATAGCTGCCGAGAAGTCTCTCTGCTGTCCGCGGACTCCCGCGGTGCTGAGAGTTCTAAGGAGGTCTTCCGCTCCGTCAAGAAGACCGTCCGTTGCGGCACGTGCTTCGTCGTAGCTCGCGCTGTCAAGTGCCTGTACTTGCCCGCGCAGAGCGTGAAGATAGTGCCGGAAAGCAAGCTGCTCAGAAAAGCCTACGGTGGTGGGTTGTGGTCCCTCGAACAGGCGCCGAGCATAGCCTCCGTCAAGTGCGGGAGACGGCGCCATTCTCGCGAGAAGCCTTTGTCTCCATGCAACATCGAGGAACGGGATTGTGTATTCCGAAAGTGCTTGCGGACAGTAATACCAAGTGGCACGCTGCCGTATCTCCGCCTCGTACGTGCTGGAGAACTTCTCGGGTGGGAACGAACGGACGTTCATCCAGGTGCCTGAGCAGATGGCGTTTGCCCGCACCACGCTGGCTGCGAGCATCTGGTGGTTGCAGTAGCCGAGAATCACCTTGGCTCCCGAAAAGCGGAGTCCTGCGGCAAGATCAAGGACGTTGGCAAGCCAGTTGGGATCCTCAACGATGTACTTGCCGTTCGGATGCTCGCAGACGATGTAGAAGCCGTCGGATTTCCAGCCCGGCGCGGCTTCCAGTAATGAGGCGACTTGATCCTGATTCCGGACCACGTCAGCCCCCACTGCAATTGTTGCAATCACCGAGCGATCACCTGCAAGCTGGCGCGCACCTTCCAGCATGGTACGTTCGGTTTCCAGCCAAACGTCATCAATGGCAGTAGCCAGGAGGCCCGGAAGGATGATTTCGCTAGAACCGGCCGCGTCGTTCAGGGCAAGTATCTTTCTAAGCAACTCTTTGACTGCACTTCCCTGGAAAAATGCACCCGTATCGTAGTCACAGGGCCAATAGTCATGAGAGCACAGTCTCTCGTGATCCGCATGAGGAAGATAGAATTGAGGATCCACAAGAACCCTTCCGCCGGGAATGCCTGTGATCCCTGAGGCCAGAGTGAGAAGCTGTTTGTCACTCATGTCGCGTGGGCTTAGCACTACAGTGCCGCCTCCCCACTCGGAGATCAGATGGCGGCAGTGCTCCATCATCCCATAGCCGAATTGTAGATAGAGTTCCATTAGCCGAGTCCTTGTGCGGAGCCGGAGGTGTTTTCGTCTGTGTCGGGTAAACATGCCGCTGTGAAGGTAGAGTTCCATATCATTGGACTTGCTCTCTGGAGCAGATCTCGCAGATCCACTCATGAGCTTCGCGGGCGCTCTGTGGTCGATGAATACGTTGGCGCTGTGTGAGGGCCGCAATCAAGTCTGCGAAGTCAGACGCGGATGAAAATGAGAGTTGCACGCGATGTAGATAATTGTTTTCGACTCGTTGAAGAATCTCGAGCGCATCGCGGGCTCCATCCCGGAATGGATTCGTACCGGTGGCACACTCATAAAGTGTCACGCCGAGTGCAAATAGATCGGCTCTGGCGTCAATCTGTTGTTTGATGTTGAGGCACTGTTCCAATGGAGCGTAGCCCCAAGTCACATTGCCGAAGAAATTGGCCGTAGCGGTGAGCGAATCGAGGCCAAGGTGCCTCGCAAGACCGAAATCGATCAGCCAAAAGTCGCCCGCCGAATCGCGGATGATGTTTTCTGGTTTCACGTCTCGGTGAACGATATTGACGGCCTCGGCTGCAACGAGTGTCTCAGAGACATGCAGCGCCAGCCGAAGGAGGGTTGATGTGTCAAGAGGTCCATTAGCAAGACACTCGCGCACGGTGCGGCCGTGGATGCGTTGCTCTCTGAACCAGAAGCAATAGCCGATAGGTGTCGCGATCGTTCCTTGCTCCAGGATGGACGGTATGCGACCCGACTGAATCCTCGCGACGGCGACAAGCTCTCGTCTAGTTCGCTCTGTGTCGGCGCTCGGACGCATGAGCTTCAATACAACGTCGCCATCATGAGGATGCAGGGCGGAGAAGACCTGTTTCTGGCCGCCCTCCGAAAGCGGCTGAACGCCCTGAAGGTCCGGAAATCGCTCAGCGAGCCAGGCTGCCGTGATCTGAGGGTTCGAGTTCATACACTCGTCCCTTTTGCGCTCTGGCGAGAGGATCGCCAAGCCCATTCATTCAACATCCACGAGGCGTAGGAACGCGGTAGTCGCGTGGCGTCGCTGACTACCTCTCGGACCTCGCCATCATAGAGCGAGCACACTCCAATGCCGAGTCGATGTGCAGCGGCAAGCTGCGGATTGGATGGAGGCTTGGGAACTAGGACGTATGATTTGGAAGCGAACCATGTATTCAGAAGCGCTTGATTCAGAACCTCAGTCCATCTGCCGATCTTTGCTTCGACAGCGATAATTTCGGACGCTGCAAAGGAATGACGCAAGGCACGAGGAGTCCATGATGATCCGACGTGCCGGATCATTGCCGAGGCATGAAGACGTTCAATGCTCGATGTCGCCCCCCGACCAAAGCACCTGACAAGCTCGTCTTCGCTGGCACGTCTGGTGTGATGCAGGAAGTGCATAAGGCGGAGGTCCTGTGTCTGAAGGCATTCGCGTTCGGGTCGCCAGCTAAGAGTCACTCGCTTGCGCCAGACGACGACGACGAGATCAGGAAACCCCGATTCCAGGCGAGGCTCACGGAATACGGTCGCCCGACAGCTCCGAGGAATGTGCAGAGGCATCGCACCGAGGAAGGACTCGACCAGCTCCAACTCAGGCCCAGGGCGCGTCCTGCGAAAGCGTGCGCCCAGAGGGCTGATTGCGGAGCCGCTGTCGACGAACAGCACACGAGACTCTGCAGGGAACGTCTTCACACTCCACCTCTTAAAGTGCTGTTGTCAACTATGAAGATCTATCGGCTTCTTGATTCAGAAGTCGTCACAATCCTTGCACGGTTAATCCGTTGCACCTAGAACGCCCCGATGATTGTTATTCTCCTCGGGGAATAAAAGAGAAACTCTCGCTTCTTGGGCGGAGACTTCAGCAGGCCCGCAGCCGATCGACGCGGGTTCGTACGCTGTGACATCTGTACTCTACCCCGAAGCCACAATCAAGACAAAAGGACTCGGTAATACAGTTCATTTTCCGTCTGGGCCCAACGAGAGCCCTGGATTCCGACCTAAACGAAAAGAGTGAAGCCGGAGGATCCCAGCTTCCCTGTACTTTCAGTCTGTTTTGTGGCGAGAGCGACGAGACTCGAACTCGCGACATCCGGGGTGACAGAGCGGTATTAAGCCTAATAAATTCAACGTATCCAGAAAACCCAGTCTTTTCAAGCCGCCAAGAGACTTTTCCCACCCCACGGAAATCGGCGTGTCCTCTTTCACTTTTCAGCCATCAACTACGCGAATACCGGATTAACTGCCACGTCTTCCAAGTGCCCGGTAAATTGCAACATAGAAGAGGGGAATAAAGAAAATAGCCAGGGATGTTGCAGTGACCATCCCGCCCAGGACGCAGGTGCCGATAGCCTTCTGTGCTCCCGCACCGGCGCCGGTGGCCAGCGCCAGGGGCAGGACGCCGAAGCCGAAGGCCAGCGAGGTCATGATGATGGGGCGAAACCGTAATTTTGCACCTTCGAGAGTCGCCTCGATCAACCCCATCCCTCCTTCCAGTTTGGCCTTGGCGAAAACCACGATCAGGATCGCGTTCTTGGTGGTCAACCCTAGGGTAGTGAGGAGCCCGATCTGGAAGTATACATCATTAGGCAGCCCCCGAAATGACGAGGCCATAACCCCGCCAATGACCCCAAGGGGAAGCGCCATCATGATCGAGAAGGGCAGGGTCCAGCTCTCATAGAGAGCTGCCAGGACAAGGAAGATCACCAGCATGGAAAATGCGTACAGCGCGGGTGCCTGAGCACCGGCCATCCGCTCCTGATAAGAAATACCGGTCCAGTCAAAGCCTACGCCCCTCGGCAATTTCGAGACGAACTCTTCCATGGAAAGCATCGCTTCACCGGAACTCCTCCCTTCGGCGGGTTCGCCCCAGATGTTTATGGACGGGAAGGCGTTGTAGCGCTCCAGCTTGGGAGAACCGGATGTCCAGTGTCCGGATGCGAAAGAAGAAAAAGGGGCCATCTTCCCCGCGTTATTTCGGACATAGAGTTTTTCCAGGTCCTTGGGCAACATACGGTGGGGGGCGTCTGCCTGCACATAAACCCGCTTGACCCGGCCGGCTTGAATGAAGTCATTGACATAGGCGCTGCCGAAGGCCGCCGAGATCGTGTTGTGGATAGAGGTAATAGGAAGCCCCAGTGCACCCGCCTTTGCCCAATCCACGTCAACCCTGTATTCGGGCACGTCTTCCAGGCCGTTGGGCCGAACCCTGATCAATCTCGGGTCCTTCATGGCCATCCCCAGGAGCTGATTGCGAGCCGCCATCAGGTCGGCGTGGCCCAGGCCGCCACGGTCCTGCAACTGAAAATCAAAACCCTTGGCCTGGCCCATTTCGATGACGGCCGGCGGCGGAAAAACGAACACCATAGCGTCGCGAATCTTCGAGAAAGTTCTCATGGCTCTCCCGACCACGGCCTCGGCCTTCAGATCCGACCGGTTCCGGAGCTCCCAGTCCTTGAGCTTGACAAATGCCAAACCAGCGTTCTGTCCTCTGCCGGAAAAGCCGAAACCGGATATCGTCATTATGGAATCCACCGCATCCTTATCGTCCGTCAGAAAATAGTCCTTGACCTGGTCCAGGACATTCTGGGTCTGTTCCAGGGTCGAATTCGCCGGAAGCATTGCCTGGACGAAGAGAACCCCCTGGTCTTCATCGGGAAGGTAAGCAGTTGGCATCCGCTGAAACAGGAATCCCATGGTCGCGACGATCAGAAGGAAAACAAACAGATAACGCAGTTTCCTGGAAAGAGTGTGGCTGACCACTCTCAAGTACAAATTCCTGCCTCGGAAAAAGGAACGATTGAACCAGCTAAAGAATGGCCGAAGGAAGAAGATGGCATTCTCTGACTGTTCATGTCCTGTAGGTACCGGCTTGAGAAGCGAAGCGCAGAGAACCGGGGTCAGGATCAAGGCCACAACCACTGAAAGAAGCATCGAGGCGATGATGGTCACGGAGAACTGGCGGTAGATGACGCCTGTGGAGCCGCCAAAAAAAGCCATGGGGCCGAAAACCGCGGAGAGCACCAAGCCGATTCCTATGAGAGCGCTGGTAATTTCGTCCATGGATTTGGCTGTGGCTTCTCTGGGAGAGAGCCCTTCGTCCCGCATGATCCGTTCCACGTTTTCCACCACCACGATGGCGTCGTCCACCAGAAGGCCGATGGCCAGCACCATGGCGAACATGGTCAGCATGTTGATGGAGAACCCGAAGAGCCCCAGAACCGCGAAAGTTCCAAGGATCACTACCGGCACCGCGACGGTCGGTATCAAGGTGGCCCGTACGTTCCCCAGGAAAAGATACATGACCAGAAAAACCAGCAGAATAGCCTCAAAAAGGGTTTTGACCACCTCCTCGATGGCCACTTTGATAAAGGGGGTTGTATCGTAGGGGTACACCACTTTCATGCCTGGTGGAAAGTACTGGCTCATCTCTTTCAGTCTGGCCTTGATGGCATTGGCCGTATCGAGTGCATTGGCTCCGGCGGCCTGCCGGATGGCTAGGGCGGCGGCAGGTTTACCGCCGTAATAGTTCACGACATCATAGACCTCGGTGCCCAATTCCGTCCGTCCCACATCCTTGATCCGCACGATGGAGCCGTCCGGATTCATGCGGATGGGGATGGCCGCAAACTCATCAGGGGTCTTGAGTAGGTTCTGAACGACAATTGACGCGTTCAAACGTTGGCCTTCCACCGCCGGCGCTCCGCCGAACTGGCCGGCGGAGACCTCTACGTTGTAGGCCCGAAGCGCCGTGACAACATCTCCGACCGTCAGGTGGTAATTGGTGAGCTTGTCGGGGTCCAGCCAGACCCGCATGGCATACTGGGAGCCGAAGATCTCGACCTCGCCCACCCCAGGCACGCGCGCCAGCACTTTCTCGAGGTTGGACTGGGCATAGTCTCTCAGGTCATTTCCATCCATGCTCTCATCTTCAGAGATCAGGCCCACGATGATCAACCAGTTCCTGGTGGACTTGCTGACCTTCACGCCCTGGCGCTGCACCACGTCGGGTAGGCTGGCCATTGCGAGCTGAAGCTTGTTCTGCACCTGAGCCCAGGCAAGGTCCGGATCGGTTCCCGGGGCAAAGGTCAACTGAATGCGGGAGGCGCCTGCCGAATCACTGGTGGCGGACATGTACAGCATCTTGTCAAAGCCGGTCATCTTCTGCTCGATGATCTGCGTCACGCTGTTTTCAACCGTTTCCGCAGATGCGCCCGGATAAAAAGAGTCAATGGCGATGGATGGCGGGGCGATGGGGGGATATTGTGATATGGGCAGATTGTAGATGGCCAAACCGCCCGCCACCATCATGATGATGGCGATGACCCATGCAAAGACCGGACGATCCAGAAAGAATCGCGATAGCATCAAGCGCCTCCGTTAATTCGCTTTTCCGGCCGGTCGAGCCATATTGCCGGGTTCCGCGTCAGCTTTGCGAGCGGCATCAAAAGGGATGACCTTCACGGAGACGCCAGGCCGGATTTTTTGTATGCCCTCGACGACCACACGATCGCCGGATGCAAGACCTGACGAGACGAGCCATTTGTCCCCGATAGCGCGATCGACAGTGAGCCTCCGCTGTTGGATCTTCCCCTCGGCGTCTACGATTAGTGCGATGGGGTTACCCTTTGGATCGCGGGAGACTGCCTGCTGGAGTACAAGGATGGCATGCTCACTGATACCTTCTTTCACAACAGCCCGGACGAACATGCCAGGCAGGAGAACTCCTTCCGGATTCGGAAAGACAAGCCGCAAAACCACGGACCCGGTCGTGGGATCCACCGTGACGTCTCGAAATTTAAACATCCCTGCCAATTGATAGGCTGTGCCGTCTTCCAGGATGAGCTTGACCTTGCTCTGGCTCGTTCCATTTTGATGAAGGCGGTTATCCTCAAGACGACGCTTCAATCTTAGAAGTTCGGTAGTGGATTGGGGCACATCCACGTAAATGGGGTCCAACTGCTGAATAGTTGCCAGGGGGACAGGCTGATACGCGGTCACCAGGGCGCCATCCGTCACGTTGGACTTGCCGATACGGCCGGAGATGGGTGCTGTGACACGGGTGTATTCCAGATTGATGCGCGCCGTCTCAACCGCCGCCTTCCAATACGCAATATCAGCCTCGGCCTGTTTCAGGGCCGCATCCTTGTCTTCATAATCCTGCTGGCTTACTGCTTTTTCGGCTAGCAATGCCCTGTATCGAATCTCCTTCAATCGGACGACAGGCAGATTGGCCTCTGATTTGGCAAGTGAGGCCTTCGCACTGTCCCGCGCTGCCTCGAAGGGCGCGGGATCGATCTGATAAAGCACCTGGCCGGTCTTGACATCGGAACCTTCCTTAAACAGGCGTTTCTGAACGATGCCATTGACCTGGGGCCGGATTTCCGCAACCAGGTACGCGGACGTGCGGCCCGGCAATTCAGTCGTCAGCTCGATCGCCTGTGGCTGGACAGTCACCGTGGCCACTTCCGGGACAGGGGGTGGAGCGGATTGCTGTCGGCGGTCGCAGCCGCCCAGAAAAAGGCCGCCTAACAGAGCCATCAAGACCGCGCTCCACTTAAGTGCTTTTTCAACTGATTCAAGGGCATACATCATAGACCTCATCAATATCGGTAATAAACGGCTTCAGCTCGCAAGGCCTCACGCTAAATCACAGTCACTTTCTTGACGCCCACCCCCTATGTCTGAGGCGGCGTCCGAGCAATCCGTGGACATCGAGAAAATCCTTTTGAGATTGTCCATGATTACGCAGCGGATAGCATCCAGATTCTCAGGCCCGTAATCCCCCCAGTTCAGGGTCCGCTTGATCGCACTCGGGGAGATGTGGAATATCTGGATTTCTCCCATGATGGCAATAACTCGGAGTTTGACTTCCCGATCATCCCGCTGCGGGCCCACAATACGTGCCGCCAAACCAAAAAGAGCTTCCTCCAAAGGTCTCATGAAGCCTTCAAAGAGAATGCCGAAAGCTTCCGTGGGACACAGTTGTTCACGTACTATAATACTAAGCCATTTGTCGGTCTGGGGACGACCAAGGAAACGGGTAATGAAGAATTCCAGCAGCTCGCACAGGAGACGGAAGCTCTCTTCCTTGGAAAGCGGTTCTTTTTTCAGGGCTTCTTGGACTGCCGCAAGCCGAGGTCCAAACAATCCGTTCACTTGTTCGACGATGTGGTCCGCAACAGCCAGGTAGAGTCCTTCTTTGCCGCCGAAATAATATTTTATCGAAGCCAGGTTGACTTGAGCCCGTTCTGCAAGCATGCGCGTGCTGGCGCCGTCAAAGCTGAGTTTACCAAACAGCTCGAGGCCCGCCTCGATAAGTCGTTTTCTTGGTTCGTCCGCGGTCGCACCTCCAGGCGTTCGGCATCCCATCATGAGAGAAGGCATCGAGCCTCCTCCGGAACACATATTGCCCCGAGACTGCGGCGAGGATCCGTCCGGCCCACGGAAACCTCGACCAAAATCCCTTTGGCACTCGGTTGAGAGTAGAGGAATTGTGCCGGCACCGTCGTTCCTGCAAGGAGAAGCGAGGGGTGGCTAACGTTTTTGACACTTCGGGAACAAAACATAGCTAAATTCCTGGATCACCAGCGCAAGCGGAGCCGGTAACAATACCGGATATTTTTTGCCGATCCAGTCCCTTGTGCTCAGTAGTTGTGCAGTATTCTCCGCTGGTGGCTCCTCGATTACGACAGTAGCGTTTGAAGAATAGAGAGTTCTTGGGAATAGTCTGGGCTGGCCTTCCTATAAAAACGCTACGTATTGGCACGACGCGGCATTTTCAGGGTCCGTTGTTGCCGAAGGTCATGAAAATTCTTGCACAAAGGACCTCTCGGCAAGTCTTCCAAGGGCTCTCAAGTTTTGCATCCGCCTCCAGGTCCCGCAACTAGCCTTCAAATCCCTGAGCAGGCCAATACGCGCATCAGTGTGCTTGCGAGGACTGAAGGGTCGAATCAATGTCCAGCACTGGTTCTGTAACCTCGTGAGATTGCTTCGCTGCGCTCGTAATGACAAGGCCGGTCTCTGTCCGTCCGGTGAAAATTCCCGGGAGCGGCTCAGATGGCCGGTTATGTAAGGTACTTACGCAACACGACACTAGCATGTAAGGCAAGGCGAGTCAATCGTTTGTTTTAACGTAAGCATTCACTTATTCGTGGGAAAATCCCCCCCATCCCCCCTTTGTCAAAGGGGGGAACCGCCTCATTCCCCCCCTTCGTAAAGGGGGGCAGGGGGGATTTCAGAATTCTTCCGTTCGTAAGTGAATGGATACAGGTAGCAACGCAAAGCAGTTTACACAGCCTCGGATTACGGGTATACTGGGGGGTGGTGTGGTGATCATCGTTTCCTCGTGATCGTGGTGGCTTCCCTTCCTCATATCCATCAAATCAAAGGAACAATGAGTAAGCCGAACTAAATCCGACCGATCACGGTGGATGTGGGCCACGGTCCTTGACGGAGGCCTGATTTCAATTAGAGGACAGAATACGGACAATACTCATGGAAATTAGGAACATAGCGATTATTGCCCATGTAGATCATGGGAAGACGACTCTAACCGACGCTATCATGAAACAAACCGGCATGGTCGCTGATGATAGCGTCACGATGGATTCAGATACCCTGGAGAAGGAGCGGGGAATAACCATCTATTCCAAGAACGCCTCTGTCTTTTACAAGGGAACCAAAATCAACATCGTTGACACGCCCGGACACGCGGACTTCGGCTCGGAAGTCGAGCGAGTCCTGCGATCC